>Ga0307478_10000437_pt1 | contig 43562 bp, 33 predicted proteins | sample atmos_gasesECM4C_2_FD_203713 | JGI IMG/M metagenome (GOLD analysis project Ga0307478, IMG submission 203713) | Hardwood forest soil microbial communities from Morgan-Monroe State Forest, Indiana, United States - atmos_gasesECM4C_05 | ecosystem: Environmental > Terrestrial > Soil > Temperate...
CGGCGGTAAAGCTCCCAGAAATCGGCGTAGCCGGTACGGCGGACGGCGGCTTGCACTGTGCCTGGGCCGGAGTTATAGGCGGCCATTGCGAGATACCAGTCGCCAAACTCGGCGTAAAGATCTTTCAAGTGGCGGGCGGCGGCGCGAGTGGACTTTTCTGGATCCTGGCGATCATCCACCCACAAGCTGTGCTGCAAACCATAACCGCGGCCGCGGCTGCCCATGAATTGCCAAATGCCTCGGGCGCCGGCACGAGAAACAGCGGTTGGCTGGAATCCGGATTCAGCTTGAGCCAAGTAGATCAAATCCTGCGGAACGCCTTCCTGCTTCAGAATTGAAACCATCATGTCGTGGTAGCGGCCGGAGCGGGCAAAGGCGCGCTCGAAGGTGCCGCGTCCACGATTAGAGAAATAGCTGATGTAGCCCGCGACCTGATCGGTCATCATCAACGGGAGGTCGGAGTGGGTAGACTTAATTTCCGCTTGAGCCTTCGCTCTTACATTGGGATCGGCTGCTGGCACAATGCCGTTGGTTTCGTCGATGGGCGCCGGTTCCGCCTTCTGTCCTTCAGCATCGGCCGTCAAATCGCCAAGATCCAGGCGATTGACGCCATCCACCACGCGGTCAAACTCCTTTGCCAGCCGATTGTCGGAACGAATGTCGAGATTGCTCTCCAACAAAGCGTTAAAGGCGTTGTCGAACTCCTGCTTGGCGGCATCCTTGCGTCCCGCCTGATAATCGGCCAAGCCGGCTTGAAAATCCGCCTCCACTTTGGAGACTAGATCTGCGACCGAATCAGAAGCTGTCGACGTGGGCTGGGACTCTGTTTTCTCCACTTTCTCCACAGCCGACGGAATTTGATCTTCGATCTGCGCTTGGCTTGGAGTGCCCTCTTGAGCAGGTGCCGATTGAGTAGCCGCCGCCTCAGTATGCTGCGGAGCGGGGGCTGCCGTAGCCGCTGTCAACGCTGGAGCACTCTTTGGCGGTAGCAGGCTAACGGGCTTTTGCGCAGTCTGACAGGAGGAACCTGCCAGAGCTACAAATGCCAGTGCTGCAATCCGTATTTGGAGTTTCGCAACTCGCATATTTCTCTGTGAGATACGGATAGGTCCTTGTTCGTTAAAGCCGGGTGAATTCTATCAAAAATCGTACCTTGCGGCCGGTCCCGGGTCAACGACCGAAAGTGAATTCAAACAGTTACGTTAGAAACCTCTTTAGTGGTTACCTCGCGCCCGCCAATCTCATCCTTGAGACGGCGGAAGCGGTGAAAAAGGTTTCTCGGCCATCGTCAGATTCGGCCGCTAGATTCGGCCTTGGCACACGAATTCCAGCGATTTTGCCCGTCACACGCGCCAGTAGTCGGGACACCAAACCTGAATCGCCTTCTTAATGTCAGCCGGGGAAAGGTTTTCAGAAAGTGCCCGGCCCGCCAGGGTGGGGAGTTCCGCATCCGAGGCGAAACGCAGCGCGATCAGTTGTCGTTCGGTAAATTCCGGAATCCGCGAGCGCAGCGGCTCGGGAAGAAGCGTGGCCATCCGAAGCCGCTCTTCGAGGCGGATTACGCGATCCTGAACCCGGAGAGCGTACAGCCGGCTTTTGTTGAGCGTAACCAGCGCGGCCAGTGAGATCACAAAGAACGCGGCCGAATGCCAACTCGGATGCCAAATGAGATGGACGAGCCCGCCGATCATCGCGAGGCCGAAGACCGGCAATGCGAAAAAGTGAAACGGCGGATCAAGACGTGCATGGTTGGCGAAAGTCTGCGGTTTTTTCTCGGCCATAACGAAGGGTTCCTGAGCGGACTGGCAAGTTTAACAGAGAGAAAGTTTGCCAGCTCTGTCCTGACTTGTCGTTAAAATCAGCGCGTAGTTGATGCTGGGGTACCGCCGTTGGAAGGTTGACGCGTACGCGCATCCAGTTTTATCTTTTCTGTGACCTGTGACCTGTGACCTGTGACCTGTGACCTGTGACCTGTGACCTGTGACCTGTGACCTGTGACCTGTAAATCGCAAACCGGGAATCTTTTATTCTGAGTCGGGAATCCAAGGAAATCATGAAAGCCATTCAAGTCAAGCAAGTCGGTGGACCGGAAGCGATGGAAGTCGTGGAACTGCCCGTTCCGCAGCCGAAGGCGAATGAAGCGGTGGTGAAGCTGAGCGCTTCGGGAGTGAACTTCATCGATTGCTACGTCCGCGAGGGACGTTATAAGGCGCCATTGCCCGTTACTCCGGGACAGGAAGGTGCAGGCGTAGTGACGGCAGTAGGAGCGGACGCGAAATCGGTGAAGGTAGGGGACCGTGTCGCTTGGACCTCGGTGCAAGGGTCGTACACGGAATACGCTGCCGTGCCGGCTGATCGATTGGTGCCGATCCCGCAAGGGGTGAGCGATCAGCAGGCTGCCGCTGCGCTGTTGCAAGGCATGACAGCGCATTACGTCTCGCACGATACCTATCCGCTGAAGAAAGGCGAGACGACTCTGATTCACGCCGCCGCTGGTGGAGTGGGGCTGCTGCTGGTGCAGATGGCGCACAACATCGGCGCTCGTGTGATCGCCACGGTTTCTACCGACGAGAAGGCAAAGCTGGCACGCGGAGCCGGGGCGGACGAGGTGATCCTCTACACACAAGCCGATTTCGAAGCTGAAACCAAGCGCCTTACCGGCGGCAAAGGCGTAGACGTGGTGTATGACTCGGTGGGCAAGACGACGTTCGAGAAAGGACTGAACACTTTGCGGCCGCGCGGGATGATGGTGCTGTTTGGCGGGTCGAGCGGTGCGGTGCCGCCGTTTGATCTGATTGTGTTGTCACAAAAGGGATCGCTCTACGTGACCCGGCCCACGCTGATCAATTACATTGCGACTCGAGAAGAATTGGTGGCGCGGTCGAGTGCAGTGTTTGGCATGATGGCCGAGGGAAAGCTCAAGTTGCGCATCGAGTACACCTATCCGCTGGCCGAGGCGCAGCGCGCGCATCGCGATCTGGAAGGACGCAAAACCACCGGCAAGCTGCTGCTGATTCCGTAGGGACGTAGTAGCCGCGCTGGGCGGCATGGTCTGAAATGATGGCCTAATAACAACCCCTGATACGACTCCGTCGGTTAGATTTCGCCTTGCTTGGAAGGTGCCTTGGTGGCGAAGCCGGAGCCGAAGGCTTAACACTCGAGACCTGACACCAAAAGACCTGATACCCAAGACTCAAGGAGATTGATGAAAGCAATTCGTGTGGAGCGTCAGGGCCGGCCAGAGGTGATGGAATTGGTTGAGGTCCCCGTCCCTCAGCCGAAACCGACGGAAGCTTTGGTGAGGGTCACGGTTGCGGGCGTGAACGCGCTCGATGGCCAAATCCGCGACGGCAGGCTCCGGGCGGTACTGCCATTTATCCCGGGGCAAGAAGGCGCGGGAGTGGTGACCGCCGTCGGCGAGCAGGTCAAAACTGTCAAGGTCGGCGACCGTGTGGCATGGAGCGGGGCGCTGGGCTCGTATGCGCAGTACTTGGTGTCGCCCGAGGAGCATCTGGTGCCGGTGCCGGAGTTGATCACCGACGAGCAGGCTGCAGCGGCGATGGTGCACGGTCTGACCGCGCACTATCTGGCGAACGACGCGCACAAACTGAAGGCCGGTGAAACAGCTTTGGTCCATGCGGCTGCCGGCGGGGTGGGCCTGCTGCTAGTGCAGATGGCGCACGCGATTGGTGCGCGCGTGATTGGCACGGTTTCGAGTGAAGAGAAGGCCCAACTTGCGCGCGAGGCGGGAGCGGATGCGGTCATCGTTTTTACGCGGCAGGATTTTGAGTCGGAAGTGAAGCGGTTGACGGAGGGCAAGGGCGTCGACGTGGTCTACGACGGTGTGGGCAAAGCAACGTTCGAAAAAAATCTGAACGTGATGCGGCTGCGTGGCATGCTCGTGCTCTATGGCATGTCGAGCGGGCCGGTACCGCTTGTGGACCCGGCCAAGTTGTCGGAGAAAGGGTCGCTCTACATGGCGCGAACCACACTGGCGCACTTCACCGCAACCCGCGAAGAACTGCTGGCTCGGACCAGTGCTCTCTTCGGCATGATCGCGGACGGCAAACTGAAACTGCGGATTGCCAAGACTTATCCGCTGGCGGAGGCGCCTCACGCGCACCGGGATATGGAAGCGCGGAAGATCGCCGGGAAGCTTCTGCTGATTCCGTAAGGAGGAAGGCAAAAAGATTATGTGGGGCCTGCCGGCCCTTCGACAAGCTCAGGGCAAGGCTCTCGGCCGTCCTCGGACCAAAAAGCCCGAATCTTTTTTAGCCAATAGATAGCCGAGAGCAAAACCAATCGAGCTGCGCTCGATAGACAGCCGAGGGCGGCTGTCTCTACATTGCTCAAATCAGGCGCAGGCTGGGGAAGTCCTGGGCGTAGCGACTGGCATCACGGGTCATGAGCCTGTCGGCTTGCAGTAGCGCGTGGGAGGCAATCACGAAGTCCGCCAGCAGACGCTTCGTCTGCCCGCCGCCGGACCGGCGGCGACGACTGGCATAGGCTGAAAACCTGTTCGCCGCCAACCGCCAGACATCTTCTCCGAGATCGAAATCAATCGCGACCGAAATTTCCCTCAGGGTCTCTTCGGTGCGCTCGAAATTAATGCCGGGGACTGCCGAAAGCTCAACGAAGACGGGGCCGCTTATAACTAGCGCTCCTTCAGAATGAACTGTTAACAACTGGACGATGATCTGTTCGCTCTCGGGCGCTCCCGATAAGACGGGCGAGAGGATGTTCGTGTCCAGAGCAGTCCTCATTCGTAGTCTTTATCGCTGCGCATGTCGTCGATCCAAGCCTTGATGCCTTCTTCTCCGCCGGGGAACGGGGGAGCCAGTCCGATGAGCTTCTTGAAGGGATTGTCCTCCGGTCGCGCTGGCCGGATCACAGTTCGGTCCTCTTCGACGACAAACTCGACGCGATCGCCGGTTTGCAGGCCAAGGCGTTTGCGAATTTCCTGCGGCACAGTAAGCTGGCCTTTGCTGCTGATTGTGCTAAAGTGTCCCATTCTTTACTGTGACTCCTTACTGTAAGGATATATCGCTTTACCAACGGGTGCAAGCAGATGGCGCTAGCGCCGGCGCGAGTATTGCCGAGCGTACGCTGGCTCGACGATCTTTGGATCGAGCCGCGAATCGTTGATCGGCGCACCGGCAATCATCTTCAACGGAACCACTCCCGCCCAGGTGGGGAAAGAATAATCTTCTTCATCGTCGATCGGCGGACCTGTGCGCACCTTAGCAGAGAATTCTTCAATCGGCAGACGCAGAACCGATGTTGCTTTGAGTTCGCGTTCGTTGGGCTGGCGCGAGTCGGCCCAACGGCCCGGGATGATGTGTTCGGAGAGAAGGCGAAGGGCTTCGAGCTTTTCTTGCGGATCATGGACGAGCGTTGCTTTTCCCAACACGACTACGGAGCGGTAATTCATCGAGTGATTGAAGATTGAGCGGGCGAGAACCAGTCCGTCGAGCAGAGTGACGGTGACGCAAACCGGCACGCCTTCTCTCATCTGCCGCAACATGCGGCTGGCTGCGGAACCATGTATGTAGAGCCGGTCGTCTTTGCGTCCGAAGGAGGTGGGTATGACGAAGGGCTGACCGTCGGCGACGAAACCAACGTGGCAAAGGAAAGCTTCGTCAAGAATGCGATACGCGGCGTCGCGATCATAGACACCACGCTCAGGCTCGCGGACCACGCGTGTCCGCGCAGTGGGCGTATGGGGTTGTGACATGGGAAACGAACTCCGGGCAAGCGCCAAGGATGGGTGAAAGAAAAGTGTAACACCCGGGAAGCGGGCTTCCGGCCTCAAGTCTTCGACTAGGCAGGACGCCGCGCTTCCTACCAGTAAAGCTTCATTGCAAACTGAAACTGCCGAGGATCATATGCCGCGGTTGCTTGTCCCGCATTGGTGAAGAGAGGACTCACCGCAGCTACGTTGTTACGGTTGGCGATGTTGAACATGTCAGCGATCAAGTCCAGGTTGAAACGCTCGCCGAAATAGATTTTCTTGGAGATGCGCAGATCGTCGAACACGGTCCAGGGAGATACTCCGGCATTGCGGCCGAGATTGCCGTCGAGTTGCAGCAGAGTGGGCGCGGTGCCGGTAGCCACAAACCCGTTGATGCACGGCTCCTGGAAAACTCTTGTTGGCGAATATTTTGAAGGCGTTCCCGAACCGCAGGCGGGATTCACGAACGTGTTCGGCCTTCCAGTGAGCGAGGACAACTGAAAATTGTCGTCATCGCTGGTGATGATGTTAAAGGGACGGCCAGTGCCGAATTCGATGAGCGGGGCGACGGTCCAATTGCTGAAGACCTTGTTAGCGAAGCCGCTCCCCCCGAGCCTCCCCGACTGGTACACGCCACTGAAAACGAATCGGTGGCGCTGATCGAACAACGACGTAGAACGATCCAGGCTCGGGTAATAACTGTCTTGCGGAGTGAGCGTCGACTCCAAGTCAGTGGAGTCGTCAATCGCATGCGACCACGTGTAGGAAGCTAGAAACTCGTAGTGTTGGCTGAATCGCTTGCGCAGATTGGCGCTGAGTCCATGATAAACCGAGCTGCCGTTCGAGTAGTTCGCATCCATGTCTCCGAAGGGAATGCAATTGGCGAGGGTCGTGGGATCGCACTTGGTGTTGAAACCCTGGCTCGCCAGGCTCGGAAGAATAACCCCCTGTGCCAGGCCCACGCAGGCCGCGCCGCCGGGAACGAAGTTCGAGTAAAAGTTGGCGATCGATGCGTTGAGGCCGGATGGACGGAAGAAATTCATCAGCGACGAATCGACGTATGGCTGTCCGGCGGGTGTGAGCCCGCAGCCACTTACGGTGAAAGGACTGGCTGGAGTTTGGCCGGCCGCAAGGGCGTTCTCAAAATTCTGCACCATCAAATCGCCACGGATCGTGTTGGCGTTGATGGGCCGGTTGATATGACGGCCCCCGTTGAAGTTGTAGGCGAGGTTGAACGCGAATCCGTCGCCCAAATCTTTCTCGATACTGAAATTAACCTGCTGCGAATAGGCGTAAACAAAATTCTTCGACTGAGGATATCCGAAGGGTTGGAAGCCGAGAGCGAGTGGGGAAGCAGAATTCAGATAGTTCTGGTTGAGAAAAATGGACTGAGGAAAATTCAAAGCTTGAAACTGCTGCTGGTTGGGTAGAAATCCGAGCGCACTTGTAACCGCTGGGTTGAGAGAAGCGGCGCAAGGATTGGCTGGGCTAGGAATATTGATGGGTAGTCCCTGAAAGATCGGCACCGCATTCAAGTTGCCCGGATTGCCGGGACCGCTGCATCCTCCAGTGCCAGCAAAAGCCAACTGACCGCTCGTCGAACCGTCGGAAGCGTCGCCGAGGAAGTAAAGCCCGAGCAACGGATGGTCGTAAAAAATCCCATACGAACCGCGAACCACGGTCTTGCCATCGCCCTTCGGATCCCATGCAACTCCGATGCGAGGCTGAATGTTGTTCTTATCGGTCTGAATTCCTTTTTGAATGCCGAGATAGTTGTATCCGGCTTGTGCCAGCGCGTCAGGAGGTTTGAACTGCGGCGCAATCTCCACGTCATAACGCACGCCATAGTTGATGGTGAGGTTCGGGCTCACCCGCCAGGAATCTTGCCAGAACACTCCAATAGGTATGTTGTGGAACGAATCGCTGGGACTGCCGAAGCCCTGGATGAAGTCACTGGGAATGCCGGCACCGTAAGCCTGTACTGGATTAAGACCTGGGATGGTCAGTCCCGGAACAGAGATTCCTAGATTTGCTGCACTGACCGATCCAAAGTCATACACGCCGCCGTAATTGACTGTGAAGGTCGCAGTTATAGGAAGGTAATTGAAGTCCACGCCGAACTTGGTATTGTGGCGACCAATCGACCAGGAGAAATTGTCCGAGGCTTGATAGCGATTCTCCACGCGTTGAATATAGGAGTAAGGCTCGCGACCGAAATACGCGTAGCCGGGAATATTCACTGCCGGGTCTGATCCTGCTGGAATCTGCGTATTGTAGAAATAAGAAAGACCGCGGCGTGCATACTGAAAAGTGAACTCATTTACTTTGTTGTTGCCGAGGGTCCAGGTATCCTTCACAACTCCGCTTACATCGCGGTAGGTCTGCTGCGAAGTGCGCGAGTACGCGTTTTGTCCGAATGGCTGGTCTTGCCCGCTCACCTCGATTCCTGTCACCGTGCTTGGACTCACATTCGCCCGCAGCGTCAGACGATTGTTGTTGTTGACATTGTGGTCGAGGCGGAACGAGTAGAGGCTGGTCCCTTCGAAGACTGGGAAGTTCCCGGCTTGTGAACTCAGCGATGTAAAAGATACGGGAAGGCCATTGCACAGAGGCGCCGAGGTGCTGCAGGAGGTGATGAACTGGGCTAGCGGGTTGCTGCCGTTGGCAGGAGTGGGTAGAACTCCCAAGGCCACCAAGCCTGCGAATGCGGCAGGATAGCTGCCGTTGACGGCGAGTCCTGAGGCCGCGCCAGTCAAAATCGAATACTGCTGCAGAAGAGGCAGAGGCACTCCAGGCGTGCTTAGGAATGCTGCTTGCTCAGGCGTTACCTGAATGCCAAAGGTCCCGCCGGGAGCTCCGAAGAAAGGTGAAGCGTCGAAGGGCACCAACCCGAAATTTCCCTGGCCGATGTCCGAGAATCCGGTCTCATGCCGGCGAGTAACTTCGTAAGAGAAATAGTAATAGGTCTTGTCTTTCTTGATCGGGCCGCCAAACGCGGCTCCGGCTTGAACTCGTGTGTAGGCGGGATTGGAGACGGTGCTGAAGGGGTTCACTGCCTGGAAATTGCGGTTGCGCAAATAACCATAAACGTCGCCGTGAAATTCGTTCGATCCCGAGCGAGTAATGATGTTCACGACTCCGCCGGCCGCGCGGCCATACTCTGCGCTGTAGCTGTTGGTGATGATTTGAAATTCCTGCACCGCTTCTTGCGACACGGTCGATCGCACGCCGTTTACCGAATTGTCGGTGGCGTCGGCGCCGTCAACATTTACCAGATTGGAGCGTGCCCGCTGGCCGCTCATGTTGAGGCCCGAGGTAGGCGCTGCGCCGGTGTTCGGAGCGTTGTCGCGCACTACTTGCGAATCGGTCAGAGTGAAATTGATGTAGTTGCGGCCATTGATGGGAAGATTATCGATGCGCCGCTGTCCAATGGTGTCGGTTGTTGACGTGCGCGAGGTTTCCACCAATTCAGCTTGCGAGGTGACTTCGACTACTTCTTTGCCGGTTGCGACCGCAAGCGCCACCGGAAGCTCTACAACTCCACCCACGGTAATGCTCACGTCTCTCGCCTCAACTTTGCCGAAACCGGGCGCTTCCACGGTGACGGTGTACGTTCCCGGTGGCAACAATCGAACGCTGTAGCCGCCTTCGCTGTCGCCCGTGGCAGTGCGTTCCAAGCCTTTGGCAATGTCGCTTATGGTGACCTTCGCATTGGCCACAACATTGCCTTTGGGATCCTTTACCGATACGTGGAGATCGCCGGTGGCAACACCTCCCTGGCCGAAAGCGATGGCGGAAAGCACGACTAACACTGAAATTGAAGCGGAGAAATTTTTCATATTGCGGATCATATTTCGGACCATTTTATTGCGAGTCATGAATCTCCCTCGACTCCGGCACTTCGAGGTGCCGAAAGAATTGCGTCGGCGGATGGCAGAAACGCGCGCAATTTTTCTGGGATGGCAACTCCCCGCTGGTTTGTACACCACAGACGGTGCCGAAAACAAGGCAGGAATGAGGCGGGGTGATGGCCGAGTTACCCCGTGCGGGGCAAGAGTCACGGCGATGCCGGACGCAAGAATGGCGCACATGCCGCTCTTGCGTCTGTGACGGATGTCACCTGGCGCGCGAGGCGGAGAGACGAACTGCAATGGCAGGATTCTGCAGCCTGCCCAGCAGCATCGCCGAGCCGCTTAGCCGCTCGTAACGGTCGGCCACACGGACCGCGGCAAAACTCGAATATGGCCAAGCCAACGCGAAGTAAATCCGCGCCAGCGCCACAGTGGCGTTGCGACGCACCAGCAGCGCGTCGTTCACTAGTTGCTGGGAAGCCTCGGCAATATGCGGATCGCCGCTGGCCAGAGCCAATTCGCCCACGCGCACCAGCACCGCGGCATTTTCACCGACTGCGTGAACATAAGCAGCCATGGCGCGCAAACGGGTGCGGCGGACCACGCGGAACTTAGCGGGCAAAAGCCTTCGACGCAGGTATTCGTCTTCGGCAGAGTCAACTAAATTACGAAAAGCTTCGATGTCGATTGGACGGATCGACCCTACCTGCCCGGCTCTTTCTCGGGAGACCTGCAGGTGTTGAGTTAATGCGAGGCGCAGGATGGTTCCTAACGCCAGTATGGCAGCGATAACAAGAACTATGGCCAGAATCATTGTTGTAGGAGGCGCTCCAATTCCCGGTTCCAGATATCGAGATTATTCTCAGGCAACGAAACCGCAGACGTAGTGGCAACTTTTTCGGGGACGAGGAGGTAGTAAAACCAAATCAGGACGCAAACGTGGTACGTGGCCATGTTGAAAAAGTCGAGACGCTTGCCGAAGGGCATTCCACTGGCTATCACAGCCCACGCAGCCATGTGCTCGCACCAGACGATTCCAAAGCCGAGAGCAATTCCGAAAGCCTGATGATTCCACATCAATTTAAAATGTGCGGCGAAGAGAAAAAGAAATAGCGCCAGCCCGCCCTCGACAATATACGAACTCTGCAGAAGAACATAGGCACGAGAGGCGAAAATGAGCTGCCCATGTGCAAATGGGGTATAAGCCGCAGCTGCGACTGCAAGTAGTATAAGGACAGCACCGGTACCGCTGATCAAGCGGCTCCCCAACTTGGCAATCATCGGCCGGGAGCGAAGAAGATGAAGGAACAATTCCCCAATCACTGCGACCACAAGGACTGCTTCAATGCTCGAAACGACGAAGACGGCGTGCCAATAGGCCCCAGCGCTGACTGAGGGAAGGAGGTCCATCCCATAGAGGGTGAACTGTTCAGTCGCGCTAAAGATGAGATAGGAGAAAAAAACAGGGAAGCGCTGAGCAAGTCCGCAGCGGCAGAGGAGAAGAGCGAGCATCGCCTGCAGCACATTTGGTCCAAGCCAAAGGTAGTGCCAAAGCAATGAATGCGGCTGCAGCATGGTCGTGGCGGACAACTATACCGCGACCTGCCGCAGGCGACAAGACCCAAACGAAGCGTGTTCGGTTTTCGTAATGTCGTAAATTATGGCTTACCGCCGCCGGCACTCCCTTGGGGCGACCCACCGACATCGGCATGGGCAACGGTGGGAACTACCAAAGTGTTGAGGAACATAAGGGCTGCGGCGACTAATAGCAGAGTACGTTTCACGTTCGTTTTCTCCTTGTTTGGAACAGCAAGCCGTGATATTCTCACACGCTAGACTTCCTCCGTTGGATAACTTCAGTGCCTAGTTTGTCCGTAATTCGTAACAAAAATCTCGAGGTTAACTTCTAGAACGCCCCAGAAACCACGCAGGTTGCAGCTTTTGCTGGCCTTGGGAATTAGCGGATCCCTTTTCTCTTCCCACTTCTCTATCAAGCGAAATTCTGTCATGGGTCGAATCAGCGCCTTGCTGTGCGGGTGAAAGAAAGTAGTAAAACCAGAGAAGAACGCACGCGTGGTAGGTGCCCATGTTGAGGAAATCGAGAAGGTAACCCTTCTCGCGCAAAAGCCAACTCGCGGCGAGAGTCCAGGCAGCCATATGCTCGCACCAGACGATGCCCAAACCGAGTGCAATTCCGAGGGATCGCCGGCCCCAGGTGAGCCAGTGATAAGCGGCGAAGACGAAGACGAACAGTATGAGCCCGGATAAGACTATATAGGAAACCATCTCAAAGACCTGAGCGCGAAAAATCAACGTGAGCTTACGGTGGTCCATCGGGGTGTGGGCCGCGGCCAACAATGCGAGCGCCACAAGAGCCGCCCCCACCCCGACAATCAGTCGAGTGCTCGATCTGACTATGGATGGCCTTCGCCCGACGAGATGAGTGAACAGCGCCCAGATGAGTGTGAGCTTCACAAAATCCTCAATGGCCGATCCCACGATGAATGCACGCCAGAAGGGATGGACGCCCACGTAGGACAGCGGCAGAACGCCCAACGTCCAGAGCGTGAACTGTTCGACGGCTCCGTAGACGAGGTAGATAAAGAAAGCGGCGAATTGCCTATTGAATCCACGCCGCCAGAGGAGTACGGCGAGCACCAACTGTAGAACGTTCGGTCCCACCCACAGGTAGTGCCACAGAAGTGAATGCGGATACAGCATGGCGACAGCCTTGCACTATACCCTTCTCGTTTCGGCGCTGCAAGAGAATCATTGCCCGAATAGGAACTTCGTGCGCGCGGTAGCACCTTTTTCCCATTGGTGACGAGGTCTGACCATGATACTTTTGGTTTGTTCCTGTTGCTGTAATCGCTCAGCCATTCATTTCAATAGGGCGTAAACAAAACCGTGACACTGAAATCGGCTTTACAAGATTTACGAGAAACGACGCTGGACACGATTTCCGGCTTGCTGGCGAAGCTGGCTTACCTGGCTTCTCTCCGACGGCGCGAAGGCGGCTACAATCATTGGGGATTGTCTCTGGTGCACGGCGAGGAATCTTCAGACCGCGCTCTGAAGGCGGCTCACACCGAAGTATTGTCCGATGTGCTGCGCACGCCGATCGCGGAACTGGAAGACGATTTACACGAGTCCAGCCGCGGCAGCGAGAAAACCGAGCAAGCTTACGTCGAAGGGATGCGCGAACAGGGCAGCGAACTGCTCCCCTCCCCTGAAGACGCGGCCTCCGCGAGTCACCTTAATTCAGTGTTGGTTGCCCTTTCGAGCCTGAAGAAGAACCCAAAGGCTGCCATTCCGTCAGCTTCATCGCAACTCCCACAACCTGGCCGATAATCTCCGCTTCCTGCGGATGGCGAAGCACCCGCACCGGAACCGGCGATAGAGGATGCGGCTGCAGGATCACGTCTTCGCGACGCATACTGCACCAGCAACAGGTGTGCCCGTCGCGAGTCTCCACAAAATAGATGGGCCGTTCATACTCCGAACGCCACGACCCCTCCAACACTTTGGTCCGGGTTTCATCGACTTGGATAAAACTGCCGGGAGGAAGAATCGGGTACATGGTGAAATCCTGGTTGCCGATGTAGCCATAAGTGAACTCGCTGGTAGCAAACTTCGCGAGATAGGACAACGGGACCAGACCCCAGCGCTCGACCATGCGTCCTAAATTGCTGGTGCGTTGTTCGTCGAAGCCCGGATCCATGCGAATTGGAATTTGCACGGAAGACAATCCAAGAAGAGCTTCTGAAACGTGCGAACGCGGCGGAGAAACCAGTCCAAGATCCGCGGCGATATTGTTCATGTCAACGCCGTACCACGTCAGCAATTCTCGCAGGTCGCGACGATAAATCACGGCCAGAGTATAGAGACGGAAAATGCTGGGCAAGACTCCCTTGGTCTCAATGTCCGACAAACGGCTGGGAGGAATTGAGAATTCCTCGTTACGGTATTTCTCGGCCATGCGGGCGCTGGATGTTTCAATATCGCGCATGGTCAGGCCGAGCTTCTCGCGCAATGTACGAAGACTCTTACCGGCCGGCAACATGGATGATCTCTCCATAGAACCCAAGACTGAATATCCGAAGTGCCGCACATCATAGCAGGATGCACGGTTTTGTGTTCATGAATTTATGAGAAAGTTTTCCAGTGTCAATTTTGTTACGAATTCGGAACAGGCGTTACTATCTGTATTTTATATGGTTTACAGGCTTTGCGACAAAGTGTTGGTCTGCTTGTGAGAAGTTCTAGAACCCGTCGGGGCGGCGAAGATTATTCGGATTTCGTAACAAGCGAACCTCGAAATTGCAAAAATGCCCCTTTTGGCGATTATTCCCGATGTGGGAATCTCGGTCTTCCTGCCGCAATCTTTTCTTCGAAATGCTGCTTCGCTCTCATGACATTTGTCACGCTGAACGCGTGATGAACTCCACTGGCGCGGCCCCGCGCATTTCGCGATGATGCATTCACTGGGCAAGATCAACGGCGAGCGTAAGTAAGGATGGCCAACATGATTGCAACTACGGAATATTCACCAAGCGCGCTGCGGTCGGATACGGGAACTGTTGTGGCAAGTCTCGAAGCAGTCAGCAAGAATTATGAAAAGGTTCGAGCCTTACGAAACATAAATTTCTCAGTTCGAGCCGGCCAGGTCGTGGCACTGCTCGGTCCCAACGGCGCGGGCAAGACTACTGCAGTGAAACTGCTGCTTGGGCTCATCCAGCCTAATTCCGGCAAGGCCCGGGTGTTCAGCGGAGATCCAACCAATCCGCAGAATCGCCTCCGCACAGGTGCGATGCTGCAAGTGGGCCGCGTGCCGGAAACGTTGCGCGTGCGTGAGCACATTGATTTGTTCTCCAGCTACTACACCAACCCGTTGCCTCTTCACGATGTACTTGCCGCAGCCGGCCTGGAGAAATTGTGCGATCGTAAATTCGGAGATCTTTCTGGAGGCCAGAGACAGCGAACCTTATTTGCGCTGGCCATCTGCGGTAACCCCGATCTGTTGTTTCTCGACGAACCGACAGTGGGACTAGATGTGGAAGCCCGGCGCACTCTATGGGAAGAAATCCGGCGGTTGGTCGATTGCGGCAAGACGGTGCTGCTCACCACACATTATTTGGAAGAAGCCGACGCGCTCGCCGACCGCATCGCCGTGATCAATCAGGGCGAGATTATTGCTGAGGGCACGCCCGCAGAAATCAAGGCGCAGACCAGCGGCAAACGCATCCGCTGCATTACATCGCTCGCGCTGGCGAGCATTCTGAATATCCCTGGCGTCACCGATGTCCGGCAGGATCGCGAGGCAGTCGAGATTCAGGCCAGAGAAGCCGAACCTGTTGTGCGCGCACTGCTGGCCCGCGACGCATCGCTTTCGGCGCTCGAGATCACGAGCGCGGGTTTGGAAGAGGCATTCCTAGCGCTTACACAAGACAATGGGCAGAAGGTCGATAGCCAGAGTTGATCAACACGCATTGCACTCGCACGAAACAAAGATTTTCAGAAGCGTAAGTCGCCAGGAATAAGGGGAAACTATCATGAGTGCTACGGCAGCGGGATTGAGCAACACCGGGATTGAGCGTTCGGCGAGCCACACCGCCGAAATCTATCTGAAGGAAGCGAAGTATGAGTTTCTCAAGAATCTTCGTCTGCGCGTATACACAGCGTCGGTCATCAGCTTTCCGTTGATGTTCTATGTGCTGTTCGGCCTGGTGCTGAATTCCAAAGAAACCATCGGCGCTACCAGCGTTCCGACTTACTTGATCGCGACCTACGGCACGTTCGGCGTGATGGGAGCGTCGCTCTTCGGCACTGCATCCGGCCTGGCCGCCGACCGTGGCTTGGGATGGTTGCAAGTGAAGCGCGCGAGCCCTATGCCTCCGTTCGCTTATTTCGCGGCCAAAGTGATTCTCAGCATGATCTTCAGCGCCATCGTAGTCTCGCTGCTGCTGGTGCTGGGCATCAGCTTTGGCGGAGTGCGTTTGCCTTTCGCGCAAATGGTCACGCTGCTCGGAACGCTGGTTGCCGGTTCGCTTCCTTTTTCCGCTATGGGATTGGCGATCGGATATTTCGCGGGGCCGAACTCCGCTCCTGCTGTGATCAACATGTTTTATCTGCCGCTTTCGTTCTGCAGCGGCTTGTGGGTGCCTTACATGTTCCTGCCGAAGCTGGTGCGGCAGATCGCGCTCGCGCTCCCTCCTTATCACTTGTCGCAACTGGCGCTGGGAGTGGTTGGCACGGGACGTCACGAGTCTGCAGCGACGCACTGGGAACTGCTATTAGCCTTCACTCTGATCTGCCTGGGCGTGGCGCGCATCGGTTTTCAGCGCGATCAGGGAAAGCTATATGGTTGAGACTGCGATCGATCTTCAGCGTCATTGACGCGATTTTGAACTCGATCTTGCAATGCGAATATAAAGAAAGGATGGCGGCATGAAAACGCAATCGATGAAGACTCAATCGAGCAAATCTCCGGGCTGGTCGCTGGTCTTGGTTGCACTTGGGTTGCTCGCGCTTTACAGCGGACCTCGAGGATTGGCTCTGTTGGTTCCAGCTGCGATCTTAATATGGTATGCGGTGGCGAAGCGATGGACCGATCGCCATCGGAATTGACGCCATGGGAGACAATAGAGCGTATTCGACCCAGTCTAATCAACAAGCATGAGCGATTCAGAATATTCCGGAGCACGTGAATCCTCGCGGGCCCGCGAAGCGTATGACTTCAAGCAGACGCTCAATGTCTCGCCTCGCGATAAGGCACACGGCTGGGCTCCTTTCATTTGGCTCGCCTATTTGAGTTTCTTTTTTATCCAGCCGATCCTCGATCATGCCGGCTGGAAGATGTGGTCGCTCACCGCTTTCGCTACAGCCATCTTCCTGGTTCTGTACTTTGGCCTGTTCTGGCTGCAGAAGCCGCGTTCACTTCTGCACATCGCCGGCATGGTCATTCTCGGCCTAGTATTCGCGCCCATCAACGGAGGCGCCTCCACCTTCTTTGTATTCGCCGCGGCCTTTGTTCCGTTCTGTGTGCAAACCGAGCGCGCGGGGGTCGGGCTCATTGCCGGGATTGTTGCACTCGCTGGAATTGAAACCCAGGTCTTTCACCTCAACGGTTGGTTTTTCTTTTACGGTGGCGGACTGGCTGCTGCGGTCGGCGGCAGCAATATCTATTTCGCGCAACGCAACCGCGCTCTTGCCAAGTTGCGCATAGCCAACGAAGAAATTGAACATCTTGCCACGGTCGCCGAGCGTGAGCGCATCGCCCGCGACCTGCACGACGTTCTTGGGCATACACTTTCAGTAATCATTCTTAAATCCGAACTTGCCGGGAAGTTGATGGATCGTGACCCTCAGCGCGCTGGCAACGAAATTCGCGAGGTTGAACAGATTTCCCGCAAGGCGCTGTCGGAAGTGCGCGATGCAATCCGCGGCTATCGTTCGCAAGGATTGCCCGCCGAACTCGCTAAAGCGAAAGCGACACTCGAGACTGCAGGCGTATCGGTGAAATGCGAAGCGGCGAAACTGGCTCTGCCCGCAGTGCATGAGAGCGTGTTGTCGATGGCGGTGAGGGAAGCTGTGACAAATGTTGTGCGCCACGCACAGGCCCGCAATTGCAGCATGCGACTGGTGCAGCGCAACGGCTCATGCCATCTCGAGATCGAAGATGACGGCCGCGGAGGCGATCACAGCGAGGGCAACGGACTGCGCGGCATGCGCGAGCGCGTCGAAATGCTGGGCGGTACTCTGACTCGCGACTCTCAATCCGGCACCAGGATCACCATCAACCTGCCGCTCAAGCAAGCCCCATCGAAGATGAAGGCAGAGGACTGTTCCAATTGAATCCTGTCGCGAAGGAAAGCCGCACCACCATTCGCGTTGTCCTCGCTGAGGATCAGGGCATGGTGCTTGGCGCGCTCGCGGCCCTGCTCGAAATCGAGGGCGATATCTCCGTAATCGCGCAGGTACGCAACGGCAAGGAAGCGTTGGAGGCGGTTCTCGCGCACAAGCCCGACGTTCTGATCACCGACATCGAGATGCCGCTGATGACCGGACTTGACGCTGCGGCTGAACTCAAACGCCGCCGCACCAGCACCCGCGTCATCATTCTTACCACCTTCGCGCGCGCTGGATATCTGCGCCGTGCCATGGAAGCTGGGGCCTTGGGCTATTTATTAAAAGACATGCGTGCCGAAGAACTCGCCGAGGCGGTTCGGTGTGTGCAGCAGGGGTTGCGCGTCATTCATCCCGACCTCGCGACCGAGGCTTGGGCAGAAATGGATCCTCTCACCGATCGCGAACGTCAAGTGCTTCGTCTAGCTGGCGAAGGCATGCAGAGCGGAGACATCGCCGCCGAACTCGGCCTCTCCGAAGGCACTGTGCGAAATTATCTTTCCGAAGCAATCAGCAAAATGGGCGCCAGTAACCGCGTGGAGGCATCAAGAATCGCACGGACCAAAGGCTGGCTCTAGGTTGTGTAGTTCGAAGGAGCGCGGCTTTCCAGCTCGCGCCGTCACATCGCCCCCATTCAGATCAACAGTGGCTTCAAGCCACGCCATGAGCCGAAAGCCGTGCCCGGAAAGGGTTTGTACGCGGCGATGCTTTGTGATAACTTTCTAGCCCGCTGAGAGACGTAACTCCCCCGGTGCCCCCAACTAGATCAGAAGGAGAAGTGTTTATGAAGCACACCAGTTCTGCCGTGTTGAAGGTATTTCTATCCGTGGCCGTGTTCGCGCTTACGGTCGTCACAAACCTGCCCGCCCAAGCCACAGAGAAAGTTATCTACACCTTCAGTGGAGGCGCCGATGGTGGCGAGCCCGAGTCCGGCTTGATCTCCGACAGCAAAGGCAATCTCTATGGGACCACGGGCGCGGGCGGTGGAAGCTCTTGCAGCTGTGGCACAGTCTACGAACTGAGTCCTGGCTCAAATGGGACATGGACCGAAAAAGTGATTTACGCCTTTTCAGGCTCATCCAACGACGGCATATTTCCCTTTGGGAGTCTGGTTTTTGACGGGAAGGGAAACCTCTATGGGACCACGGTCTTAGGCGGACCAACTTTCGGAGGCACGATTTTTGAGCTGATAGCCGGATCAAACGGAACTTGGACCGAGAATATCCTGTACAACTTCGCAGGAGCCGACGGCTCGGAGCCTTATGCCGCGCTGATCTTCGATAGCTCCGGCAATCTTTACGGCACTACTTTATCGGGAGGAACCTACGGTTTCGGCACCGTCTTCGAGCTGGTCTCGGGCTCAAACGGGACTTGGACCGAGAAAGTACTTCATAGCTTCACCGGCGGGAACGATGGCGCCAATCCCGACGGCCCGCTGATCTTTGACGGTGTAGGCCGCCTCTATGGCACGACCACCTCCGCGGGGCCTCATGATTATGGAGCGGTTTTCGAATTAACGCCCGGCTCGAAGGGTTGGACCGAAAAAATAATTTACGCCCTCCCGGGAGCTGGAGGGAGCGGTCCCTTTGACGGTTTGATTTTCGATAGCGCAAGCAAGCTCTATGGAACCTCCGCGACTACCGTGTTCGAGCTTACCCCAGGCCCGAACGGAACCTGGACCGAGAACACCATCCACACCTTCCTAGGCGGAAGAGATGGTGCTTATGCCGAGTCGGGGCTGATCCTCGATAAAGCAGGCAGGCTATTTGGCACCACGTACACCGGCGGAGCTCACTACGGAACAGTCTACGAACTGAGGCCCGGCTCCGATGACACATGGACCGAGACGGTGCTTCATCGCTTTGCAGCCGGCACTGGGGACGGGGTTTTCCCCGGTCCAGCGAGCCTCGTCCAGGATACAAGAAGAAATCTTTACGGAACAACTTCGCAGGGCGGAACCGCTGGTGCGGGTGTAGTATACGAAATCGCGCCGTAAGTGGCATTTTCGGAAGCTACTGTTTTGAAAGGGCGTGGCGTCAAGCTCGCTGACGAGCTCTATCTGCCTGGGCGCCAGCAATCGCGTGGAAGCTTCTCGAGTTGCAGAGACCAAGGCTGGCTGTAACTGTGTGGGGCTTGTTGGTTGACGGTCCTACCGCCCCATGCGATAATGTGCCCGCTTGATCGCTGGGATCCCCTATCCGGTTGGTCAGGTCCTCCCTGGCAGCGGTCAAGATTCTTACTTAAAGGAGTTCCTATGCGCAATCGGAATGCTCTTTCCCTGATTCTGTTCGCCTGGGTTATTTTGCCAATGGCGCTGTATGCGCAGACATTTGAGCGGCCTGTCCCGTACTTGACCGGCGCTCTAGCTCCGAATGGTGTGGCTCTCGGCGATTTGAACGGCGATGGTCGACTGGACGTTGTAGTCGTTAATACGGATCTCTCGGGCACAGTTGCCGTTCTACTCGGCAACGGAGATGGAACGCTTCTAACCGCCGTTACCTACCCTGCGGGCAACTATCCCGAGTTTGTAATTTTGGCTGACTTCAATGGAGACGGCTATGTCGACGTCGCTGTAGGCAACCGCGCCATAGACGGCCCTGGATGGGTCAGTATCTTGCTCGGCAACGGAGATGGAACTTTGCGGCCTGCGGTACCTTACGGGCCGTTTACCGACGCATTTTCTCTGGCGATCGGCGATTTCAATCAGGATGGAGCCCTCGACATCGCTGTTGCGGACACCTCCTCGGGCAGCCTGCTGCTGGGTAAAGGAGATGGTACATTCAGCGTTGGCAGTCCGATCGGCGCTTCCAATGCCGTTTTCTTCGCGGTGGCGGACTTCAACGGCGACGGCAAACTCGATTTGGCCTCAGCCTATAACTCAGGCAGCACCATCCAGCTTCTAACCGGCAACGGAAAAGGTGCTTTCACGCTGAGGCGGAGCTACGATGTCGCGACTCCTCCCATAGCATTGGTTGTGGCGGATTTTAATGGCGACGGAGTTCCCGATTTCGCCGCTGCAGATGAAGCTGTCAACGACGCGGGCAGCAATATGACTGTCTTCGAATCGTCGGCCGGAGAGTACGTAAAGAAAAAATATCCGTACGGAGACGAGCCCCGCTTGATCGTTGCCGCCGACATAAACCAGGACGGCAAGATCGATCTCGTTACCGAGAACGAGTTTAATGGGACAGTTGATTTGTTTATAAATTCGGGTGAGGGCGCCTTTCTGTCTCCCATTGTGCTGCATGACGGCAGCATAACTGCCGCATCCGTTGCGGTCGGCGACCTGAACGGCGATGGGAAACCTGACATTGTGGTTACGGATGGGCAGAGCCACGTTCACGTACTTCTGCAGGAATGAATTGCGGGGATGATCCCGACGACCATTACGAACCGGTCCGGCAACTGCTCGCGCGAATTAGCCGTCAAGCGGGACACCCGTGCGCGCGTTTCGTTTACCCATGGAACGGCAGTCTGCAAGTTTACGGCGTACCGCTCGGCGTCCCCGCGATTCCCCACGCATACATCAGAAACGATGTCGCCGTGAGGTCGATCGCTGGTTCGTCGGTTGAGTACGATTGCACGTTGTCTTTGTAGACGGCGTCATTGCCGTTGAATTTTTTGTACGCATCGCCGCCGCCCGGCGGACACGTCAGCATGTTCGTCAACAATCCCGAAGAGGCGGCGCTGTTTGGCCCTTCTACTACCGCGCCGCTCAGCACCGGAGGCTGTCCGTTCAACGATCCCACGAGGTTCGCAACCTGATGCTGCATGCAATCCGGGAATGTATCTCCGTCGCCGACCGTGAACGTTACTCCCCAGGCATTCGCGCCGGATATATTCGCCAGCCAGCGCCGCGAATCGGTAGCGTAGGTGCTGTTATTGGTCAGGTAGGAATATTCGTGCGCCATCACCGCAAGCCCCGCTCCATGCGAGACCGTGTCATAGCTGCCCCACGGCCACGCAAAGCCGAACGGATCTTTCGCCTGCGCGATCGATGTGGTCATCTGCTTCTGCATATCATTCAGCAGATCGGTCTGCGACACCGCCAGTCCCGGCGGATTTCCCGCGAGCGAAATCGCGCGATAAAGCTCGAAATGCGCCAGTCCGCTCACGTCGTAAAGATTTAACGTGTCGGTTAGATCATTTGGTCCGGTGATATAGGCGTGAGCCCAGTTGGCTGCTGCCGTCAGGTAATAAATGGGATTGGTATGTGGCAATCCCTGAGGCAGATTGCCGCGCTGCAGAGCGAAGTAGAGTTCAGTCGCGGCCAGTTCCATATCGTCGCGCCATTCGTTTTCCGGATAAAAATCAAAGGGTGCAGTCGTCAGCAAATTTCCTGTGGGCGCAGTGTTCGCGAGACCAAAAATGTGCTCCGCCTCCAAAATGCATTGATTGGCTAGAGTTGGGTTCGTCGCGTCATACACTTGGAAACACTCTGCGAAATCCGCCGACAGCCGCCCCGCAAGGTTCGGGCTGATCTTCGATCCCGCCGCTCCGGCAACAAACACCGGCCGGTGCCGAATGTATTGATACACTGATTTCGTTCCGCCGTAAGTGTCGTCGGCCTGCGGCAGCCTCCAGATGTCGTGGTCGCTCAGGTAATTGAAACTTTTAAAGTCGGTGCCGATGCCGACCTGATAGTAGAGCGTCTCCGTCGAGTCATTCCACATCTGCTGCAGCCAGTTCATCCCAAACTGCGCTTCATTCGTGAAGTTCGAAGTGGTTGATAAACCGCCCATCTGATTGGGAAAGTCGCGTATGCCGATGAGCATTAGCGCAACCACATAGCTGTGCGTCTGCACGAACTTAAGATAATCGCCCGCGTCCCACCATCCGCCTTCCGCGTTGATGGTCGCGCCAGTCGGGCTCAGGCTGCCGAGAATGAGGTCATTACTGTTAAAGGCGGGGCTGGTATAAACTGTCGCGCTCGCGTCGTTGAGATGACCGGCGGCGGTGCGCAGCGGAGTAGCGATGAAGTTCGGTCCGTCGCGTTCGTTTTCGTAAAAATAAAGATTGTTCGCCAGCGGTATCGTGTAAAGATTCGCTGGAGTGTCCGCACGGAATGCCGGCGAGGTTGCGGAGACGGAGCCGCTTACTGAAATCGTGTAAGTATCCACCACTGACAAAGTAAAGTCGATCGGATAGACACTGAAACTTCCCCACGTCCCCAGCGTCGCGCCGACCGATCCCGAAGCCACGGTCGAGCCAGCGGAATTCTTGACGGCATAACTAACACTGCTCACCGCGCTCGAAGTCATCAGATAGGCTCGTGCCGATAGACCGGCTTCATAGCCAATCTGATTCACGCGGATGAAACCTGTGAGTGCAAAGGCCGGCAAAGCTGCGATGCAGAAGCAAGCCGAAAGCAGAACGATTTGGAGAAGGCGGGAAGAGCGATTGGAGTGCAGCGACATAACATCCTCCTGACGTCGGAGCCGTTACCCGAGGAAAATTTGAAGGAGAGAGGCGGACGCAGCCACAGAGAAAAGTGCCTGCATTCCAGCCTATTGAAACGTTTCAATATTGATTCGGATTTGGCCTCTCTGTCAAGCGGGAAATTGCAGCTCCCAGTGCGTAAAACTTCTGCGCGAGCTACAGCACTCCGCGCTCGATCCCGGCCTCTTCTTTTTGAACCGTCTTCAAAGCCCAAGCCATGCGTGGCGTATTGTGCGCGATGCCGAACTGTCCCTGCGCGTTCAACACGATGATTCCGCCATGTCCATTCACGCGTTGCTGCAAATTGTTCATGGCTTCCCGCGCGGCCCACTCCGGCAGATTACCCGCCAGCACTCGGTCGGCCGTCCATTTCGCCAGCACCAGTTTCATGATCGGCTCGCCCCAACCGGTGGTCGAAACCGCAGCGCTTAGATTGTCCGCATAACAACCACATCCGATCAAAGATGAATCGCCCAGCCGTCCCGGAGCCTTATTCAGCGTTCCTCCCGTAGAAGTGGCGGCAGCAATGTTGCCATCGCGATCGAGTGCGACAGCGCCGACGGTGTCATGTGAAATCTCCGGCGCGAACAAATCGTTCCCATCTTTCGGCGGTACGTTGGCCGCCGCCCGCTGATAAGCGCGCAGGCGCTCCACTTCGCGTGCAATTACCAAGTCACTGTTTTCACAGAGTGGCACGCCGTGCTCGGCTGCGAATTGCTCCGCACCTTCGCCCACAAAATACACATGCGGACTCTCGCTCAAAATCTTCCGCGCCGCCCGCACCGGATTGCGCAGCCTCTCCACACATCCCACGCCGCCTGCGCGCAAAGTCGCTCCGTCCATGATCAGCGCATCGAGCTGAACCTTGCCGTCGCGGTTCAGAAAGCTGCCTCGCCCAGCGTCGAATGTCTCGTCGTCTTCCATGATGACGACCGCTTCCTCCACGGCATCCAGCGCGGTTCCCCCGCGCTCCAGCACGCGCCAACCGGCCGCCAGAGCGTTCCGCACTCCATGCAGATGGGCATCCACCGCATCATCCGGCATGGCCCAGGCTCCGCCATGAACCACCAAAACAGGATTGCCAGGCAAACAGGAATCTCCTGAGAATTTTCGTTATAGAAAGCGAAGGCTCAGTCTAGCAGTGCTACAGGTTGTGCGTGAATTGGGGGAAGCGATTTCGACTCCGACTGTGATCCTCTCGTGTCACTTGACAAGTCGGTAGAGGCGGGTAAAACTCGCGTCCAAACACGCGCTTTCCCCGGAGGAGAAGAATGATGAACTTCCGGACCGCGTTCTTTACGCTGTTCGCCTTGGGGTTGTTTTTGGCGTTATGTGCGGGTCAGCAGAAAGAAGAGTTGCCCGCCAGTCCGCAGAGGGTCGGGTTCGCAAGCGATTCCGCAGGTGCGGTTGCGCCTAGGGATCATAAGCCCTCTGATCTTAGGATCCTTTTCACCGGCTATCTGCTGGGTTACTACCGTGTGCCCTACATTCAGCCGGGCGATTTTCAATCCGACTGCCCCAACAATCTAGCTTTGGGAAGTCCGCCAGTGGAGAAGTTCCACGAGGCAATTACCAAACAGGAGAATCCCGACCATACCATCCTCGTAGGTATGGGAGACAACTTCGCGGTTCAGCTCTACTCTCGCGTCTACGCACCGGACCCGCCAGCCAGCGACAGTAGTATCCCTACGCTCATCCCCAAGCCCCGCAATTCGCCGGATCCGAAGTGGAAAAGCCCCTCTGGAAGAATTGGGGACAACGTAGGGTGCTTCTTGGCGCTGGCACATTACGACGCCATTGTCCCGGGCAAGGAGGACTTCTATTTCGGAGCTGAGCGTCTGCGGAATATCGCCAATGCTTTGGCACACGTACCTGACCGTAACAATGCCAAGCCTGGTGACGGTCGTCCTCTTCCGGTTCACATCCTGGCCGACAACTTGGTTGTGCAAACGACATTTTTAAATGCACCCACACAGATTCCTGACTCAGAGAAGAGCCTCAAATTCATACCGGGTTTGCCGGATGGCATTCAAGTATCGGAGATCTCGGATCACGGTACGGTGCTACCATTTTTGCAGAGCATCACCGTGAAATCCGGCTTGGGATCAAAAGGGCCGAAGCTGACCTTGTGTGTAGCTGGGGGCGACCCAGATGAATATACCTGCAGTGGGAAAATAGACTTGATAGAGGAGGCTGACTCTAAGCCGACATTGCCGAACTCCCTGCATAGGTACAAGCTTGACCCTCCTCTGCAAGCAGGTTCCAACTATCAACTCTGTGCCGACCCAGCTAACCAAACTAAAGCCATCGACGCGAGGAAACCACGTTGCATCCGCTTCAACGTTGCCAAACCGTATCTGAATGGCGATTCCAGCAATCCACCCTATCGCTACATTCCCGAGAAAAACGTGGTCATCTATGGCGTGGTGGATCCTGCTATTCAGTCGTTGGTTGGGCGGGACAATCTTTCGTGGAAAAACGTTGACAAAGAGCTAACGACCGAGGTGTTGGCCCTTGACCCACTGAAATCTCTGAAGCAGGCCGAACAGCTTTTCGAAAAATCCAAGGAAGGAGCGGGCAAGAAACCACGGAAAATCTTGTTGGCGCAGATGAGTCGTGCCAACGCAGAAGAACTGGCTGAAAGTCTGGACTTTGATCTGGTCATTGCGGCAGCCAGGCCGTATGAGCATGCCACCACAAATCGTGTTGTAACTATGGAGAAAGATCCCGTCTCGAGAAAATACCGCGGCATCGTGGTTGTTCCGTGGCAACCGCCTATCTCCCCATCGGAAAAGGAGGACAAACGAATTATCGGCACGGATAAGGACAAGCAGCCAACATTATTCGATCCATTGCGCCAGCTTGATTCTTGGGACAAGGTCTCCGACGGCCAACGAGAAGTACGAGTATGGAAGCTTTCGGGCGATCGGAACCCCGTTCTTAGTGAAAGTGAGTGTTCCGGGAATGAGCTAAATAGGGCGGCGGCCGCGCAGATGCGATGGCAGGTAACCGCAGATCAATATGGTTCGGATTCGCCCCCTTGCAAAAAGCCGACGGCAGACGATGCTTTTGTGAAACTTGTCTTAAAAACGTTGCGTGAGAAGGCTCATGCCGACTTAGGGATGCTACAGAGGCGGGACTTTTATTACGGACCGTTCCTGCCTCCTACTCTGCCTCCTCAGCCGGGGCAAGGAGCGATTGCGGTTGATATCGAAAAGACATTATGGACCGGGGATATTTCCCGAGTTGTTCTGGTAACTGGGGACACATTGAAGAAGGTGTTGAAAGAGTCGGAAGCTTTGGACCGCCGGGATATCGACGCCACTGCAGAGAAATTGGAAACTGGCCAAGGTTTGTTCACGTTTGGGATTGGAAAAACCGAGGATGGGCAGTACATGGTCGACGGAGACCTGTTAGACCCAAAGCGGTTATATTCGATAGCCACAAGCAACCACATCACAGCCGGGGACACTGGATATCCGGAATTGAGCGATCCTCAGCTATCAAGTAAGAGCCTGCCTAATCCCAGCCATGTCGCACCCGATACGCCAATAAAGATCAGCGAAATCGTGTGTCACGAGATGAAAGAGCCGGGTTGCATCGTTGCTCCGGACCTTTCCTATCCAGAAAAAGATGGCAATTCGCTATTTGCGTCGTCTGTGGACCGCCCGTCGCAGGGAAATCCGACCCCCGCACTACGCGCGAAATCCTGGGCAATTCACTCGTGGGACAGACCGACACTCGGCTCCAGCCAGAGCCTAGTGGCGACGGACTCGGCGAAGCTGGAGACGCAGACGCAGGACCGAGGCATCTGGCGTTTTTCGCTGGTGCAAGGTTCGTTCAGCTTTCAAGAATCCATGAACAATATGTCGGAGGCCACGCGTGCCAAACTGTTCACCGGAAACGCCGCACCCGGCCTTAATGGGGCCAATTCTCATCAATGGCAACTCAGCAAGCTGGCCGAGGCCGTGCGCGGAGGAAGATGGTTGGATGAGTATGTGCGCAATCAGATCGACTATAGCTCCCAGGTCACCGAACAGGCAGCGCCAGCGTTGCCCAGCGTCTCGCAGAGCAAGAATCGCGATCAATTCGACGCGGGCCTGTTTTTTCACCCGATCACGCTATGTCCGCACTGGCTGTTTGTTCCTTGCTGGAACCAGCAGAAAGAATACCCAAAGATCGGCCTAGTGCTAGAGCCGTTTCGTCTCGACTCGCCCCTAGCGCGTCAAGATATCATCATCGGCCCCCGTAGCAATGAAGAAGCTGTGCATATGGGACGTACGCAAAACCTACTGGCCCGAACCGGAATGCGAATTGAAAATCAGAAGAGCCATTTTGAAACAGGCTATGAAGCCGGATGGGAGCGCGGCGCTCTAGTCACCTTCCTGGCCGGACCAATCTCATGTGCACCCTTGCCCAACCAATCTCCCGAGGGTTGCCTCATCAGTGTAGTGCCGCCCGTCCATGTGGATCAGGTCCGCCAGACGCGAGATCTGCGTGCTTTCTACGTGGATTACGCCTGGACCACTCCTCTTCCCTGGCACAGCATTAAGAACGTTGTCCAACTACAAGGCGAGTGGTTCCCGTTCGATGCTTCCAACGAAAACAGCAGCGACACGCGAAAGCTCTACGATATCAACGAGAAGCTTTCAATCCCAATCTTCTCCAGCCTCAGCTTCCAGCCGGGAGCTGAATACTACCTCTATCGAAACAAGTTCGGAGTCTCCGAGCTCAAGCGTTGGACACCTTCTGCCTCTCTGACGTGGTCATTCGACCGGTACTCCGGAGGCAAGTGGTTTAAATCGTTGGGATACAGCCCGAACGCGACTCCCGCTGCTGCGCCGAAGTAGCCTAGGCGGCGTGGCCCGTTTTAGCTGCTAGCGGCGGATCCTGGGTGCGCGTCCAGGTGTAGCGCATGCGATGGATTACGGTGATCGTTGAAAGCACCGCGATCACCCATAGCACCGGCGCCATGCGGTTGAAGAGCGCGCCGAGGATGACCAGCACGAGACGTTCTGGGCGTTCCATGAAACCGACGCGGCAGGATCCGATGAGCGACTCGGCGCGTGCGCGGGTGTAGCTCACCATTATGGCGCTGACCATCACGAAGGCGGTGAGCACGACGTAGAACGAGCGGTCACCTCGCGTGTAGAAGACGAGCAGCCCGAGAAATTGCGAGGCATCACTGTAGCGATCGACAACGGAATCAAAAAACGCTCCGAAGCGGGTGACGCGGTTGGTGGCGCGAGCGACCTGTCCATCTACCAGATCGAAAAATCCTGAACCGATGATCACGAGGCCCGCATAGAAAAACATGCGCTTCTGGGTGAGAGCTGTGGCCGAACCGAAGAGAATCGCGGCCCAGGTGTTCACGACCAGTCCCATAAAAGTGAGGACGTTGGGATTGATGCGCGACAACGCGAGCCAGCGAACGATGGTAACGAGCAACACGCCGCAGGCTCTTCCGAAAGCGCTGGTCCAACTGTGATTCGACGGCTTGCTAACGGATGAGCTCGGCGCGGGCGACGCAGCTGTCACCATTAAGCGCCCGCCTTTTCGGGTTCGGCCTCGTCATGGATGGTGGTCAGGCTCAGGATCTCCAGTTCGCGCTTACCGTTGGGCGTGATCACAGTGGCTTCGTCTCCTACCTTCTTATTCAGCAACGCACGGCCGATGGGAGACGTGGTCGAGATTCTTCCAGAGGCTGCGTCGGACTCCTCGCTTGTGACCAGCTTGTATTCCATCTCTTCATTCTTAATGCTGTCGTAGACCTTGACGGTGGAACCCAGCCCCACCTTGTCCTTGGGGATGTTGTTCATGTTGGTCAGGGACAAGTCCGCGAGGCGCTTGCCTAGCTGTCGGAAGCGCGCTTTTACGAACTCCTGGCGCTGCTTGGCCATGTGATACTCGGCGTTCTCGCTGAGGTCGCCAAGGGCCGCTGCGCGCTTGATCTCCTTCGGCAACTCATGGACCAGTTCGTGCTCGAGCGCGTCAACTTCTTCCTGCAATTTCTTTCTGAGTTGGTCAGTCATTTCTTAAACAGCCATTTCTAATTGAATCAGGCCCGGGAGTGTAGTTCCAACTCTACAGATTATAAACCTGTGGGGGAGGGAAGGCGCTGGGAGATCTCGATTTGGCTGTCGAGTGGCGAGCCGATTGTTAGAGGTCTTAGGTCTCCGGTCTTAGGCTGACGATCTCCATTGCGCCGTAGGGATTCCAGGAAAACCGTTTCTAAGTTAACTCGCACTCGCTTTACTCGGCTCTTGCTGCACTGACGCCCACTTTGCATGTTCCTGCGAGACCAGCGATTCGATGCGCTCCGCCAGCAGGGCGTGCGGATCGGCAACATTGGTATAAGGCGAAGCCTTGCCGAGATAAGTGTACTTCTCGTGCTTCAATGATTCGCAGGTTGAACGGTAGGCGATCCAAAGTTCCTGATATTGGTTCAAGTGCAGCATGCCTTCGAGCACCGTGATAATTACGCCGAGGACGCCGGTGACCATGGGCACGAAGGAAAATTTGAAAGCGGCGAGAAACGGAATCGCGGCGGCGGCGATGATCTCCACGATCTTGATCCGCTTGTAGGTTCGCTGTGCGGATATGCTCTTGCGGTCGTACCAGCCAATCTGGTCTTCGAGCCGCTCCATGATGGGATCGTGCTCGACGAGTTGCGCGGGAGATGAGTTCATAGTCCAGAGATTCTACCGCTTGCCCGTAGGAAAGACAGAAAAATCCTGCAAGAAACTAAGGAGTTCTAGCGACCCGGTTGGGCTATACTCCGGCGAGACTTGGCTGGGAGAATGGAAGAACAGGGCGGGCTCTGGCGCAAGCCTATCGAGTGTTCCTCGGGTTGAGGGAGACAATTCATGAAGCTAATGACGAAGTTTAACTTGATCCTGCTGCTGCTATTCGGAGCCGGTGGAGCGCTGATTTCGCAGATCGCATACAGTTTTCTCATCGAGAACGCGCGGCGGGAGGTGACGCAGGAGGCGGAGTTGATGATGGCCAGCGCCAAGGCAGTGCGCGACTACACGGCCGACGATCTGGCTCCCTTGCTGGAGCAGAATCCGCAGCACAAGTCACGATTCCTGGCGGAAACCGTGCCGTTCTTCGGAGCGACCAATACGTTCAAGCGGCTGAGGGAAAAATATCCTGACTACACGTATCGGGAAGCCACCCTAAACCCGACGAACCCTCAGGATCGCGCCACCGATTGGGAATCTGACATCATTGCCTATCTGCAGGACCACTCCGCCGAGAAGCAACATGCAGGCGAGCGGGAGACGCCGATCGGGACCGTGCTTTACCTCGCAACGCCGATCACTGTCGAGGCACCTTGCATGGAATGCCATAGCCGCCCGGCGGCGGCACCGGAGGCAATGATCGCTACTTACGGTTCGGCGAATGGTTTTGGATGGAAGGCCGGGTCCGTGGTGGGTGCGCAAGTAGTTTCGGTTCCGATGTCTCTACCGGTGAGTATCGCCAGGAAAGCTTTTCGCTTACTGCTGGTTTATCTTGGCATCGGGCTGATCGCGACTATCGCGGCGCTTGATGCGGGAGTTTACTTTATCGTGATTCGGCCGCTGCAACTTGTGTCGGATGCCGCCGACCGCGCGAGCAAAGGCGAGGCCAATGCCGCTCCGCTGCCGGTGAAAGGTAAAGATGAGATTGCGACGATGACGGCTTCATTCAATCGCATGCAGGTCAGTCTGGCGAAAGCGCTCAGGCTTTTGACATAAATGCGGTCGGAGGATCCGCAGAGAGCTACTTTGCCGACAGGACAAAGTTAACCATAATCTTACTGTTCACGGGCACAGGGCTGGCATTTACGAGGTAGGGTTTATATCTCCATTGTTTTACCGCATCGATGGCTGCCGGAACCAGCAAGGGGTGGCCGCTGATCACGCGAAGACTCTCAATCCTGCCATCCTTCGACACATCCGCATCGAGAACAACCATGCCCTGTACGTGCGCCTGCCGCGCCAATGGTGGATAAGCGGGCACGGTTTTTGCGACGAGCAAACCTTGTAAGACCTCTTCGGAAACGTGAACACGCGCCAGCTGTAAAGACTTGTTTCCTATGGCTGAAGGCGGAGCAGCGGGCGCGAGATTTTTCGCTGGTGTTTCTCGCGCGGTGGGCGGCGAACTTTGGGATGGAGCGGCTTCTGGTGGGAGCGTCGGCTGTGACGAAGTCCCAGCACTTTGAGATGATGGCTTTGCCGTGGAGTCTGCTGCACTAGCGCCCGGTTTCGCTGACGAGAAATGTTTGCCAACGACGATCAAAAGAACCAGGAGAACCGCCGCGCCTATCATAAGCAGATACTTGCTTTGACTGCTGCTACTTTGCGGTTTAGATGCGCGAGACTCTTTTCTTTTGTCGAATGTAGGCTGAGGAGGGGCGGGCTCAAGCGCCTTTGCATCCGCACCCGGAAGATTTGTCGATTCCGCAACAGGTGCAATCGAAGACAACCCAAGATCGAATCGCTTTAGAAACTCCTCGCGTTCTGGTCTGGATTCAATTTCTTCTGCAACTTTGAGATAAAGCTCATCGGTTGATGCGCAGAGTGGTGCTGCGCGCTTGACCACAAGGTTGGCGATTGGGCCGATGTGATGGGCCAACTCGCGGCTTACGCGCTGCAGAGTCGCGGCATCGATTCGCGAAGAGGAAGTCTGCCGTGTCGCCGCCGCTTCTGTAAGCGGCGTAGGCGATTCAGCCTGTGGCACATCGCCTGGTTTCGAGGCTGTTGCGCGACTACCGCTTGATGCGTTCTTGCCTGGAAGCCCCGTCAGCCGCCGCAAAGGTTCGACTAGCAATTGAACATCCGACCGCCAGCGCGCGTGGGTGATCTCGACGCAGTTGCGATAGGCAAGTTCCTGGAGATCGGGAGGAAGTTGGTCGCTACGCGGCATTTTCGCTCCGCGCAAGAGCACAGGAATGACCGCAATGTCGCGCCTCAATGCGGAAGCGGTTTCCACTCGGACAAAGTCGCTGGGATCATCGAGGCGGCGTTCGCCTTTTTCATTCTTCTCATCGAGCCATCCGGGGCCAATCAAGGCGAGCAGCACGCCACAGGTGGCGACGCTTTCGTCGATCACTTTGCGAAAATCGCGGCCCGCTTCGATCCCAGCTACATCCATGAAAACGGAGTTCTCGCCGAACTGGCCGACAAGGTCGTCGAACAAACGGCCGGCTTCTCCTTCCGAATCGTGGCGCCGGTAACTGATAAAAATAGAGCCCAGTTGAATGCCTCGCGATCACTTATAGCCTGCTTGCGTCACTATATAAGTGAGGTCAAAGAGATTATACAAAGTAGGGAGTTGTCAGCTGACTGGTCACGACTTTCGAGATCTATTTCAGACCCTCGACGCTGTACAGATCAGAGAGGGTTCTGACGTAGCTGTAGACGTAGTTCTTGGTGTCGGCAGAGAGGTTGACGCGGCCGATGGTGTCGATGCCGGCGGAGTCGGCGGGTTCGAGCGCTTTCCAGAGAGTGCGTTTTCCGGTGGCGAGGTCGATGCGGACCACGTTGGCGGGAATTTCTCCGCGGCGAATGACAAAGAGTTCGCGACCATCCGCAGACCAACCGGTTGGCGTTTCTTCACGCTCGATACCGGGAACCGGACGGGGATCGCCGCCTGCGACCGGGTAAAGATAGAGCTTGCGGTCGGGGCCGGTGGCCGCTATCAAATCTCCCTGAGGCGAAAGAGCGAAAGTAGCTCCGATGCCCTCTTGGCTGATAGCTTTTGGTTTGCCGTCATCGATCGACTCTTCATATAGGCGAATAGCGTGGCCGGGCTCGACTCCGGAAAAAACAATATGGCTCGCGTCCGGCAACCATGCGGCAGCGGCATGGTTCAATCCATCTTCTTTAATGGGTTTCATTTCGCCGACGCCTGTCGGCAGCAGGATCAATGGGGAGAGCGTCGAGTTAAGCCTGGCGAGAGCCCATTTTCCATCGGGCGACAAGCTGAGTCCGTTGCCCTCGCCGAGGCGAATGGCGGGAGAGCCGTCGGTTTTCCGGATGTAGACGGCGTACTTCGGGCCACCGCCTTCACCAGCTTCGTTAAACAGGACGATGCGGCCATCGGGCGAGAGAGATGCGGGAACCGACCAGTCGAGCCAGGAGAGATCGCGCTCTTTGGTTTCGCCCGGCGCGAGGCCGATGATCCCGGCGCGATCATTGCCGCGAGTGAGCAGAACATTGCCCTGGCGGCCTACGTCGAAAAGAGTTAACTCTCCGGGAATGCGTGCCAGGAGTCTGACTTTCCCTGACAGATTGACGGCATAGAGCGAACGATCGCCCCCGGTGCGGGTGGCGCTGAACCAGACTTCATCTCCCTTGGGTGACCACGCGAGACCCTGGATGCTATCCCAGCCATCGGAGAGAATTGTCTTCTTTCCCGATTGGTCGATGATGGTGACTGCGCCGCCGTCGTCTCTGGGCTGGGGATGGTCGATAAACGCAATAAGATTTGCGTTGGGGCCGACGCGCGGATTACCAATCCATCCATCTGCCTTGTAGAGAACTTTGCCGACGGGAAACTCCAACTGTTTTCGGCCGTCCACTTCGTGAACGACGGCTAAGGCGCTGCCGTCCGGCGACCAATCGGCCCACTCGACATTTTCCAAAATTTCGCGTGGCGCGCCACCCACCAGCGGGACGCGCGCTAGCGTTCCGGAATACAGAAATGCATCGCGAGCGTGGCTGCCAAGTGCAATCGCCATTTCTCCGGTGGAAGAGATGGCCAGAAGGTTTGCGCCGCGTGGTTCCATCTCCTGCGACTGCGGACTCTCCGGGCGGGTGGTGTAGAGATCGAGGGGTTTGCCCTCCCACGCAGCGCTGTAGATGACCGTCTTGCCATCGGGAGCAAAGCGCGCCGAAAGGACAACTCCACGACGAAACGTCAGTGGATGGTAGGCGGGGAAAGAAGGTTCAGCCGGACGCTGGAGCAGGAACGTGCCTACGCCAAGACCGACGAGGAGAGCGACAGCAGCCACAGCCAACATCGGAAAGACATTGCGCTTCTGTGGACTGACGGCCGCACTTGGCACTGCGGGGGACGCGGCACGAGAGATTCCGGACTCTGAAACGATAGGAATGCTGGCGGAACTGGCGCGGGAGCGAGAAGTGTCCAGATCGCGCTTGATGCGCTTCAGGTCGCCGCGCAACTCAGCGGCAGTCTGATAACGCAGATCACGTTCCTTCTCGAGCGACTTGGTGATTAGTTCATCGAGCTTCGCCGGAATTGACACGTTCAGGGTGGAGACTGGCGGCGGCATGCGATTCAGAATCGCTTCAAAGATCACGCCGCTGCTGCTGCCGGCGAAAGCCATCTTGCCGGTCGCCATCTCGTAGAGGACCACCCCGAAGGCGAAAAGATCGGTGCGCGCGTCGAGTTCTTCGGCGCGTACCTGCTCGGGTGACATGTAGGCGATGGTGCCGATAGTCGACCCAGGGCTGGTGACCAGAGTTTGTGGCGTCGCTTCAGTTGCGGTGTGCTCGCTGGCGGCGGGCGCAACTTTGGCTAGGCCGAAGTCGAGCAGCTTGGCTTGTCCGCGCCTGGTGACGAAAATATTTGCAGGCTTAATATCGCGATGAACGATGCCCTTGGTGTGCGCGGCGTCGAGGGCGTCGGCGATGTCGATGCTTAGAGCGATCAGAGTTTCGCTGTCGAGCGGGTGTCCCTCGATACGATGCTTAAGAGTTTGGCCCTCAAGGAATTCCATGGCGATAAAGGCCATGCCGTTGTGCTCGTCAATCTCGTAAATCGTGCAAATGTTGGGATGGTTCAGGGCGGAAGCTGCCTGGGCCTCACGCTGAAAACGGCTGAGCGCTTGATGATCTTTGGCGACATCATCGGGCAGGAACTTGAGGGCGACGAACCGGCGGAGCTTGAGGTCTTCGGCCTTGTAGACGACTCCCATGCCGCCGCCGCCCAACTTTTCCAGGATTCGATAGTGGGAGATGGTTTGGCCGATCATGTAGGGCAGACGTTGACCGTATCTTATGGGGGTGGGACGGGTAAGTCAAAAGGGCTGCCAGAGAGAGTGATGCGATTCCCTCATTTTGGCGAACGGACACAATTTCCACTCGAATTTCGATCCTAATTCTTGCGACCATCAGACTCCCTTTAATCCAATGTTCTCAGTACTTTGGTAACTCGAACGCGATTCCCGTCGGCGATATTCTATGCCTTACACTCCCCCTGATTTAACTGCGCGACGTGCACCTGCAACTGCGCGGAGTTTTGTGTGATCGAGGCAAGGGAACAATGTCCACGAAAATCGGCCACTTCGAAATTCTGAGTGAACTGGCGAAGTCCGCCACTGGAACTGTTTATAAAGCGAATGATCCGAAAAGCGGCCAGACCGTCGCACTGAAAGCGATCCAGTTGTCCGCCTTCGGCTCACACGCCGAGGAACTGGGGAAATGCCTTCTAGAGGAGTCTGAAACCACGAAGGTTCTGAGTCACCCGAATCTCACAACGGTTTTTGGCGCACAGGAAATCGATGGGCAATTCTGCGCCGCCATGGAATACATCCAGGGCAATAGCGTCGCTACCATGCTGGCGCGAAAAGAGGGGTTTTCCATCTGGGACCTGCTCGACATTGGAAGGCAAGTGTGCAGCGGGCTCGATCACGCGCACTCACACAATATTTTCCACCACAGCCTGGAACCCTCCAAAATCATGTGCGGATGGGATGGCATGGTCCGAATTCTTGGATACGGCCTTTCCAGGGTGGGCAAGTTCACCCTGCAAATGGAAGGGGTTCCATCGATCCTTCATTACTTTTCTCCGGAGCAAGTCAGGGGCGAAGAAATTGATGCGCGGTCGAACATCTTCAGCATGGGTGCCATGTTCTATGAAATGGTGACCGATCGCAAAGCATTCGATCGTGAAGATTCGGAATCGTTGCGCGAAAGCATCGCCGAGAGCACGCCGGTTCCGCCGATGCACTTGAATCCCAAGCTTCATCCGCAGCTAAGCGATTTGATCATGAAGGCGCTCGCCAAGGATCCCAGCGAACGCTACCAGAACGGCAAGGAACTGCTCGATGATCTGGAGAAATGCAAGGAATCGAAACCGCAGGCCGCGGCTGCACCAGTCGCAGGCGCCCCAAAACCCATCAAAGCGGAACCAGTCAAAGCTGTCGCGCCAACGAAAGTTGCCGCGCCACCGGCCGCGTCCGCGCCGAAGCAGCCGGCAGTCACAGCGGCGGCGCCGAGCCGTCCTGCTCCTGCGAAGCCTCCGGTTGCTCCTCCGGTCCAGAAGAAGATCGCGGCCCGTGCAGTCTCTGCCCCCGCGCAAAACGCTAAGCCGCAAATCGCGCCCGTCGTCCGTAAGGCCGCGGCAGCAGCCGCTGGAGCCGAGTCTGCTTTCTCCATGCCCCAGACGCCCCAGCTCGATTCCTCAAGTCAGTTCATCACTTCGTGCGTGAAAGCGACCATCGATTCCGCAAGCCATCCTACGGCTTCCATGTCATCGGCTGTTCTCGATGAGCCGGAGGTCGAGAGTCCGCAGGTTCAAGCTCCGAAGATCAATGTGGATCCCATGATGGCGGAAGCCGGCCCATCGCAAGGCGGCAGCACCAGCTTCTCGGAGATGACCGAACTGCCTCCACTGAAGGAAGCCTATGTTGCGCCGCCCACTCCAGCGGCCGAAACCTACGAGCCGGAATTTGACGATCCCGCATTCGCCGGTCCTGACCAGGAGAAGCCCAAGGCTCAGCCTCGCGAGGTCGCTGAGAAGGCAATCAAGGAAATCAAGAACGTTCCACCCCGGCTGATGATTTACTCCATCGCTGGCGCCGCCGTCCTTATTCTGATCATCGCCGTTGTTCTGGTTCTCCACGTCAATACTTTGAATAGTGACGGAGACACTCGCCCCACTCCGACCGAGCCGGCCGCAGCGGCGCAAACACAGTCCGCACAGACTCAGCCGACACAACCAGCAGCTGCAGCCCCGGTTCAGCCCCCTGCACAGCAGGAAGAAGAAGAGGCTCAGCCGACGACCACTCATGCTGCTGTCGCGGCTTCGAGAGGCAGGAATGCTAAGAAGAAGCCGGCACAATCGGTTGCACCCATCGTCGTGCCCGGTCAGATGGCGATCGATTCCACTCCTCAGGGTGCACAGGTTCAGATCGACGGAAAAACCGATCCCTCCTGGGTGACACCTTTCACGTTGTCCGGTCTGCTCGCCGGCCAGCATACAGTTATAGTGAGCAAAGCGGGGTATTCAACCGACACTCGCAACGTTGACGTGGTTTCCGGCAGCAAGTCGTTTGTTGTGTCTCACCTCAGCCAGCTTATGGCTACGCTCGCGGTAGGCAGCTCGCCGGCAGGCGCCGCCATCTTTGTCGATGGTAAAGACTCCGGAAAGATCACTCCCGCGCAAGTACCAGTCGATAAGGGCCAGCACGAAGTGCTGCTACGCAAATCTGGTTTTATCGACGAGACCACGAATGCGCAATTCGTCCTTGGGCAGACTTTCAATTTCTCGCCCACGCTGCGAGCGCTCGGCAATGTCGACGACATCAAGACTGTCGGAAAAATGAAGAAGCTGTTTGGCGGCAAGGAAGCTCAGGGCATGGGCACGGTCAGCATCAAGACACAGCCCAAAGGCGCTCAGATCGCCATCAATCAGCACATGCTGGAAAAGAGCACGCCGGTTGACATCATGCTCGACCCCGGCAACTACATCGTCGACATTACTTTGACGGGCTATGCTCCAGTCCACAAAGTTATCACTGTGGATAAAGGTGGCAAAGCTGTGATTGACGAAACCCTGCAGCGTCAGTAGGAGACGGCTTCCGCCCTGAAAATATCGAGTGGTCGCACAACAAATTTTAAGACGATCCGCTTTTAAGACGATCTGTCCCGCCTAAGAATCGCGCCTTGCCGATTCACTTTTTTTTAACAGGCGCGTAACCTCGCTGAAACATTCTCCCAATAGGCTCGTTTCGTCCCGGTTCAACAACAGCTCCCGCGAATACCTTGCGCCCGCGGCTGCTGGAACTTTACCGCCCGGGCGGAGGAGAATCATGTTAGACCTGCTGAAGATGTCTAAAGCGTCGATGTCCGAAGTGCCACGACGAACGATGGCACTGCTTCTGGCATTGACTACCGCTGTTGGACCAACCGCCATGCCCGCCTTTGCTGCCTCGAAACCGGCGCCGAAGGTTACGAAGCCTGCGCCCCCTACTGCTACTCCCATTCAACATTTGGTTGTCATTTTCAACGAGAACATTTCCTTCGACCACTATTTCGGAACGTATCCGAACGCGACGAATCCTGCCGGTGAGCCTAAGTTCAAGGCTTCGCCAAGCACGCCTACGGTGAATGGTCTGAGCAACGCTTTGCTGAATGCGAACCCCAACCTGAACCCGGCCAACGGCACCGGCGCCGCGAACCCATTTCGGCTCGATCGCTCGCAGGCGGTCACGAATGATCAGGATCACGCGTATACGCCGGAGCAAATGGCTTTCGATGCCGGCCTCATGGATCTGTTCCCTCTGAATACTGGCACGGCCGGACCTCCCCCTTCAGGATCGGGTGTGACTCAGACGAACGGTCTCGTCATGGGCTACTACGACGGCAATACCGTGACGGCGATGTGGAATTACGCTCAGGGGTTTGCTTTGAATGACAATTCTTTCGGCACCACGTTCGGTCCATCGACCCCCGGCGTGGTCAACCTGGTCTCCGGCCAAACCAACGGAGTCATCGCCACGCTAAATGGTACGGGAGACGAAGTGAGCGGCGGCAGTGACGGCTCGTTGACCATGATCGGCGATGCCGATCCGATCGGCGACGTTTGCTCTTCTTCGACGCGCGCGCAAGGCACCATGGGCAGCAAGAACATCGGCGACCTTCTCACCGCGGCGGGAGTGTCCTGGGGTGGATTCATGGGCGGATTCAACCTGTCACTCGTGAACTCCAATGGAACCACGGGCTGCAACAGAAGCTCAACTGGACTTGCCGGCACCACCGCCGATTATGTTGCGCATCACTCGCTGTTCGCATATTGGACCTCGACCGCAAATCCGATGCACACCCGGCCAGCTTCGCTGTCGGAAATCGGCAATGCGGGCCCCGCCAATCATCAGTACGACATCGAGGACTTCTACGCTGCGGCCGCAGGCGGCTATCTTCCAGCTGTGAGCTTTCTCAAGGCCCCTGCCTATCAAGACGGTCATGCGGGATACTCCGATCCTCTTGATGAGCAGACGTTCGTGGTGAACACCATCAACCTGCTGGAATCCTTGCCGACTTGGAGCAGCACCGCGGTGGTCATCATGTACGACGACTCCGACGGGTGGTACGACCATCAGATGCCGCCGATCGTCAACACTTCGACCGGACCCTCCGATGCTCTTACTGGGCCGGGCGCATGCGGCACTGCCGCCACGGCGCTGCCGGGCCTCAATCCCGCGAATCTCCACGCCCTTGGCCGCTGCGGGTACGGTCCAAGACTTCCCTTGCTGGTCATCTCGCCGTGGGCGAGGCAGAATTTTGTCGACCACACTGTGACTGACCAGAGCTCCGTCATCCGATTCGTTGAAGATAACTGGCTCGGCGGACAGCGCATTGGCCAGGGATCTTTTGACGGCATCGCCAACTCGATTGCGCAGATGTTTAGCTTCACTGCGATTCGAAACAATGGCGCGCTTTTCTTAAATCCGAGCACGGGTGAGCGAGAACCGTAAGCTTCACCTTGGTCGCGAATCACCTGGAAACGCGCGGGCATGCGAAACTAATACTTCGCATGCCCGTTCATTTTCTTGCGGTGTGCTCATTGCACATGTTAGAAGGAGACAGATACAGTTGCCCCTGACCCGGCGGGACTTTCTACGGCGCGGCGGAATCTTTACTGCCACTCTCGCTTTGCCGCAGGTCGCGCCGCCGACTCAGCAGCCTGCGTCGAGGTTTCGGACGAATCTCAATGCGTATTCCCTGCCGCAATTCGTGGACCCGCTTCCGATTCCTGAGATCGCGCAACCCATTGATCACCGCCCGAGTCCTGAAAATGCATCGCTCAAGCTGCCTTACTATCGTGTGGCCATGCGCCAGATCGAAGCCGAACTGCATCGCGACCTGAAGCCCACGCGGCTCTGGGTTTACGGTTCATGCTCACCTGGGCCAACGTTCGAGGCGAGGAGTGGTCAGGGGATCCTCGTGGAATGGGTCAATGAGCTTCCCGCGCAGCATTTCCTGCCCATCGATCACAGCATTCACGGAGCGGAAGCCGACAAGCCGGAGGTGCGAACCGTTGTCCACTTGCACGGCGCCAAAGCTCCCGCTGATAGCGATGGTTATCCAGAGAACTGGTACGTGCCCGGCAAATCCGCGGTGTATTACTATCCCAACCGCCAGGACGCCGCGATGTTGTGGTATCACGATCATGCCTTGGGAATTAACCGGTTGAATATTTTCGCGGGACTATTCGGCACGTATCTGCTGCGCGATGACTTCGAAGACTCGCTGAAACTTCCGAGCGGCAAATACGAGATTCCTCTGGTCGTTTACGATCGCATTTTCGATTTAGAAGGGCAGCTGAACTATCCCGTGTCCGGCAATCCCAAATCGCCATGGACGCCTGAAGTCTTCGGCGACGCTCTCATGGTCAATGGCAAACTCTTTCCCTATCTCGAAGTCGAGCCGCGCCCGTATCGCTTCCGCACGCTAAACGGCGCGAATGCGCGCTTCTTTCATCTGTCGCTGTCCAACGGCCAGAGTTTTCACCAGATCGGCACCGACCAGGGGCTGCTGCCTGCTCACGTCGAAACGAAGCGCGTGATCCTCGCTCCCGCGGAACGCGCCGATCTTGTCGTCGATTTCTCCTCTTTCGCCGGCGAACAGATCGTCCTGAAAAACGATAGCGTCAACGTGATGCAATTTCGCGTGGCGAAGGCAAAGAGTATCGGCGGAAACGGTTCACAGGACCGCTACGCGCTCCCATCAACTTTGCGTCCAGTTGCGAAAATGCCGGAATCTGCCGCAGTTAAAACTCGAATGCTTACTCTGGTGGAAGTCGACGACCTGGCTCAGCGTCCAGTCGCCATGCTGCTGAACAACACCCACTGGAATATGCCGGTCACGGAAAATCCCATGCTCGACTCCACCGAAATCTGGAACCTCATCAACACGACCGATGATTCGCATCCTATTCATCTTCATCTGGTGCGCTTCCAAATTCTCGACCGCCGCAGTTTCGACGTCGCCGCCTATTGGACCACTGGTAAGCTGAATTATTTTGGACCGGCAATTCCTCCTGACCCGAGTGAGGCTGGCTGGAAAGACACAGTGCGCGCCGATCCAGCGATGGTGACCCGCATCATCATTCGCTTCGAAGGGTTCACCGGCCGCTACGTCTGGCACTGCCACATCCTCGAGCACGAAGACAACGAGATGATGCGCCCCTACGACGTAATCGCGGCACTGTAACTGCGACTCTGGTATTCAGGTTTCGTTTGAACGTATTCCGAGGGGATGGTTGAGCAGGATTCGAAAGAGGATCGAACAACAGATTCGGCCCACAAAGCTTTCAGTCAACAATCAACAAATCAGCAATCAACAATTGCCGGTCGCTACCGCGGCAGCTTGAAGTTCACCGTGATCTGTGTCTGAATCTCGACCGGTTGGCCGTCCAGCAAGTACGGTTTGTATTTCCACTGCTTCACAGCTTCAAGCGCAGCCCGCGCCAGTTGCGGGTCGCCGTGGAGAATCTTCACCGCGGTAATGTTGCCCGTCTTGGAGATGGTTGCCATAAGGTCAACGGGGCCTTCGATCCGCATCTGCAAAGCGATCGAGGGATAAGTAGGTTGCGTTTTCTTCAGAATCAGTCCTTGGGACAATCCTTGGGAAACGTTCATCGTCTGCAGCACGGGAGTGGGCGTGGTTCCACTACCCATGAGATTGGGGAGCGTTGCACCGTTATCCGCGCCAATTCCGGCCAGGCTCGGGGCTGGCGCGTCACTCGATGTTGCTGCAGGCGGTGCTGCCGTCTTCTTGATTACCGGCGGCGTAACTGCTTTCGCTGCGGGTGCCTTGGCCGGGGTCATAGTTGAAGCCGAAGGCTTGGACGAATCGGACGAGGCTTCCGTCTTTCCCGATCGAGATCCTGTGTCCTCAGTGCTCGGAGTCGATGCGGTTTTAGGAGTTGGGGAATTCTCTGCACTTGCTGGATGTGTTGTTGCGGCCGACGCTGGAACTGTAGAGTCGGGTGCCGCGGAAAGCGGAGACACGGTTTTCGCAGTCAAAGCTGTGCTCGGAGCCGGTCGAGGAGCAACGGCAGCTACAGTCACGGGTTGCGGGGCCACTCCACTAATCCATGGCATCTTCCCACCCATCTGTGTCCATGCCACGTATGCGCCTGCCACAATCAATAAAACGATAATCACGGCCAGAAGAGTCTTTTTGCTGTCGCCGCTGGCCACCGGTTGGGCATCGGCTCCCACAGTGCCCCCGAACGTGAGGGTCGGCGCATTCGCTGAACTCTCGGGTGGAGCAACTTCGATTGGAGTCTGCGGCTCTGCAACGGAAGATGTTTTCTCCTCTACCGGAGCGCTCGGTTTCACCTCGCGTGCGGGTGCCGGAGCGCTGGCCGAACCAAAGCCACTCCCACCAGAACTCTTCACGGGCTGTACCACGATCGGCGGAGGCGTCACGGCTGTCTGGCTCGCCGACGCGCTTCCTGTTTTAATCTTGTCTGTCTTCGTTTTATCGATCCCAGTCTTATCAGTCCCAGACTCGGCGTCCAAGACTAAGGGAGGTGCGGAACTAATATTCGGCGTCGATGCTTTGGCCGCGGATTTCGCGGCCACGAGTGACGCCGCCTCCGCGCGCTCTGTATCCATCAACTCCGCGCCGCCTCCAACCGCCGCGGACATTGCTGCGGCAGACTTTGGTCGAGCTGTTGGACTCTGAACTGGAACGCTCGGGGTTACAGCCTGCGCCGGCGAACTCGGCCATGAAGTCGCTGGCGCGGTAGTCGGCTTCTGTGCTGGCGGAGTGGGATTTGCAGGTTTCACAGCCGGGGGTCCCGCGGCCACTCCCGGTTTCGCGGCTTCGCCCTTGCGCAACAGCCCGCGAGCAACCCGCAGTGTTCCTTTCGCCTGCTCTACATTGATCGGCTTGGTGAGAACCAAGTTCGCCCCAATGCGGAAGGCCTTCGCGACTCCGACTTGTCCTTCAACCACGGCCACGGCTAGAGCTGTCTGATTATTCGGAGCATTGCGCGCACTCTTGAACAAGAGGGTGGCATTCTGCTCGTTATCGCAATCCACCACCACCGCGTCGAAGTGCTCGCCCATCAACTTCTTAACCGCCGCAAAAGGTTCGGTACAGGGAACGACGGCAAAGTCCAGGTCGGCAAGAACCTGGGTCACGGTACGAGCCGTTTTCTCATCAGGACAGAATAGGAGTGCTTGATAGCCCATGGTTAAAGTCATCGTAGGTACACTCGTAAGGCGCATCAAGTTACGGTAGTAATTCCGGAGAAGGTGCTTTGGTCCTTGCAGAATGGGCGATTGGCCCTTGGAGTGCACCCCTCGGGTGAGACAGAGGAATTAGGGACAGTTGTGTTGCGTGCAAGATTGTAAACCGGGGAGTGGGGTCTGGGGCGAGGGGGTGGTT
>Ga0307478_10000438_pt1 | contig 43382 bp, 34 predicted proteins | sample atmos_gasesECM4C_2_FD_203713 | JGI IMG/M metagenome (GOLD analysis project Ga0307478, IMG submission 203713) | Hardwood forest soil microbial communities from Morgan-Monroe State Forest, Indiana, United States - atmos_gasesECM4C_05 | ecosystem: Environmental > Terrestrial > Soil > Temperate...
TTGCTCTGCAGGTCCTCAGACGCTCTGCGCAACGCCGCAAAATTCAGCGCGTCGTCGAACGCTAGCGCGATGTAATCCGCCACTTGGGACACGAACCGGATATCGTTTGGGGAGTAGGTCTTGACCTGCCTGCTACAGAAAGTGATTGCTCCCAGTTTGCGGTGCGCAGTCGTCAATGGAAAAGCACAGGTGGAGCGAATCTGGAGCCTTCTCAAGATCCCTTGCAGCCGGCTATAGCGCGGCTCCATTTCGTCCGTCGACCTCTGTAAGGGTTCTTGACACTCGTAAACCGCTAACGCAAGTGTCTCCTCAGGTGCAAGCTTTTCTTCGGGAACAAGCTCTGATCGGCTCGTCATGTCGATGAAATAATTGTTAAACGTGCCGGACTCTTGGTCACGAAGAGACACCCCGATGACGTCAAACTGCACTACGCTATGCAGCTCGTCCGCCAGGATGCCAAAAAGTTCTTTAAGGTCGCGATGCGCACCGATGGCTCGGGACACCCGTACAAATGCTTCGTACCGCATGGCAAGGGGCGATGCGGCTGCGATTTGCGAGTCCGTGCTCCCGATCCCGCCACCTGTCTCCGCGGACTCGCCGTGCTCCCGTGTGAGACCGTTAGGTCTCATCTTTCTACCGCCTGACGGTGAGGTTGCGGTGCTCATGGTCCCTGATATTTTTGCTGTTGATTGTGTTCCTACGATCAAGGGATGCTCCGCATCGGTCCACGGTTACATTTGGCGCGCGTTCCTCAGTCATGTGCGGTGCTTCCTACGGTCGCCGCCAGTCGCAGCAATCTTGCGCGGATTCGCTCAGCGCCCCGATAGTCTCGCACCCTAAAGAAAGGAGTCTTGCAACGCAAACCCACTGTTTCGAGTCTTATCGGATCTTATTTGACGCACGAGCGACCAGCTCGTCCAGTCTTGAAAGTAAGAGCTTTAGGACGGGAGACTGGTTCGACTTTTTGTAGCCGAGGACTAGATCGACAGTTGGCGTGTCTCCCTTGAGAGGACGACTCGTTACCGACGACGGGAGAAAGTTTTGCGCGTAGGCGGGAAGCAACCCCACGCCGCCTGTCGACGCTATTAAGGACATTCCCATGGCGAGGTGGTCCGCCTCATGAGCCGGCGTGATATCGATTCCGGAGCGCTTCAGGTACCTGTCGATGACCGTCCGCAGTACAGGAGCCGTGTTCGACACAATCACAAATGTCTCGCCTACCAGATCCTTCGGACTGATGGCTTTGAGGGCCGCGAGACGGTGGTCACTGGGCAAAACCAACATCAAGGGCTCCTTGACAAGGACACGGTACGCCAGCTCTGGCATACCTCTCTCCCGGCGAAGAAACGCCGCATCGATTTTTCCTTTTGATAGACCATCTGCAAGCAACGGAGAGTATTGACTCGATACCATTACGTCGATGTTAGGCAGTTCGTCGCGTAAGATCCGCAAGGCTTCGGGCATCCACTTCAATTCGTGTCCAGTCAAAAATCCCATCGTGAAGCATGGCTTGCCAGGATGAGCGATCCGGCGAGCAGCTTCGCGTGCCGCGTCTACCTGCGATAACACCAAGCGCGCGTGATCGAGAAAGGTTCGGCCTGCCGGTGTCAGTTCGATTCCGCGAGCGCGGCGCGTCAGAAGTTGCGCGCCTACCTCGTCCTCAAGATCCCGAATCTGCCGGCTCAAGGAAGGTTGTGAAGTGTGCAGCCTCTGCTCTGCTGCTACCGTCAGACTTCCTGCCTCCGCGACTGCGACGAAATAGCGAAGATGTCGTAATTCCATTCTCCACTCCCATGCTTGTCAGGCATCGATGCCAGCCTAACAAAGTATGCTCAAACAGCACTACCAATGCCTGACTGGCACATCCAATGGACTGTTCTGAGCAGTCCCGAAAGCAGCCTTTAGCGGATCTCAAGTCATACCTAACCTGCATGGGCCCCAGATCAAGGAGGAAGTTGCTATGAGTTCACCAGTTGTCTTAATTACCGGCGCCCTGACAGGCATCGGTCGCGCCACTGCGATCGCCTTCGCTAGAGAGGGCGCTCGCGTCGTTGTCTCCGGCCGTCGCGAGCAGGAAGGCAAGAAGCTCGAAAAGGAACTACGCGACCTTGGCGCAGAAGCGGAATTCGTAAAAGCCGACGTTCGACACGACGATGATATCCGGGCACTCATCGACAAGACTGTCGCGCGCTTTGGCCGCCTGGACATCGCAGTCAATAATGCCGGGACGGAAGGATTGCCGGGTCCCGTGACAGAACAGACCGCAGAGAGCTACGCGGCTACGTTTGATACCAACGTACTTGGTGTGCTGTTGAGCATGAAGCACGAACTGCGGGTGATGCTGCCCCAGGGAAGCGGAAGCATCGTCAATATTTCGTCGACCTATGGAAGTGTCGGTGCTGCTGGGGCGTCCGTTTATGTGGCCAGCAAACATGCAGTGGAGGGGCTGACAAAATCCGCTGCACTGGAAGTCGCGGGGACAGGAGTTCGCGTAAACGTAATCGCTGTGGGCACTACGGATACAGGCATGCTCACGCGCTTCACCAACACCGATGAAAATAAGGCGGCGCTCGTCTCGACAGTACCCCTCAAGCGCCTGGCAACACCGGAGGAGATTGCTCACGTGATCGCCTTCGTGGGTTCGGCAAACGCTTCGTACATGACTGGCTCCTCCATCCCGGTGGATGGAGGAAAGCTGGCTCACTAATTCCAGGACTGATGCGGCTAAGGCTTGGTACAACGGTCCGCCCTATCGTAAGGCGCGGGAGCATCGTTTCAAAGGCGCGACGTATCGCGTCACGTTAGTAGAAGGACTCTGAGGGAACCGAAATCCATGAAAAAATTGGCCATACGAAAGCTGTTTACACCGATTCAAGTCGGACCCATGCAGTTAGAGCACCGCGTGGCGATGGCTCCGCTCACACGCTCGCGGTCCGTTCAGCCGGGGAATATTCCGGGCAACCTGATGCTCGAATACTATTCGCAACGGGCTTCGGACGGCGGACTCATAGTTTCTGAAGCCACTTCGATTTCGATTTCAGGCGGAGGATGGTTCGGAGCCCCCGGCTTGTATTCGGACGAGCAGGTTGCGGGGTGGGAGAGAATCACGAACGCCGTTCTCGCGAAGCGTGGATACATGTTCTCCCAACTCTGGCACACAGGGCGTGCCTCGCATGTGGACTCGACGAACGGCACAACCCCTGTCAGTTCTTCGGTCAACCCAGAGTATTGGCAGGATCCAACGATAAAAGAGTCTACGCCTCACGGATGGCAGCAGCCTTCGCCTCACCGTGCGCTTGACATCAGGGAAATCCCAAGCATCGTCGAGGATTATCGCGGAGCGGCCGAGCGCGCAAAGGCTGCCGGTTTTGACGGCGTTGAGCTTCACGCGGGTAATGGCTACCTGCCCGATCAATTTCTGCAGGATGGCATCAACAAGCGAACCGATATGTATGGTGGTTCGTTCGAAAATCGATCCCGGTTCCTGCTGCAAGTGGTTGAAGCACTGGTTTCGGTGTGGGGCGGCAACCGTGTCGCGGTGCGCATCGCGCCCAGCGGAACTTGGAATGGGGTATCGGATAGCAATCCGATCGCGCTGTTTGACTACGTCGCAAAACAACTAAACCGCTTTGGACTCGCTTACTTGCACATCATCGAACCGCGCATCAAAGGGAACGTGCTGATCGCCGAGGGCCAAGGGCACATTGCGACCGCGAGGCTGCGAAAAGTTTTCACGGGAAAGATTATTGCGGCGGGGGGTTTTGAACCGGACACTGCCGAGGCTGCTGTTCAAGAGGGTGACGCGGATTTGGTCGCCTTCGGACGGCATTTCGTCGCGAATCCTGACTTGCCAAAGCGCATCCGGCTCGGGCTGCCTCTGAATGCTTACGACCGGGACACGTTTTACACCTTCGACGCTCACGGCTACACCGATTATCCGTTTTATGAACAGCGATCGGAGTCGCTTGCTTCAACTCTGTAGTGGCAGCTGAGTCGACGGAGGGTCGAAGCTCTAACGCGGCAGCGAAGGGGCTGATAAGTACAAACGGAGACTGAAACATGAAAGAAAAGCAGGTCAAGCTTCCAGGTCCAGATCATCCGATTTCCATCGAGCGTAATCCCGCTCGCGTTGTCGTGTACGTCGCGGGCCGCCGGATCGTGGCGGATACCCGCAATGCCCTGACGCTACGCGAAGCGGCGTATCCGCCCGTTCAATACATTCCGCCCGAGGATGTTGATTTTTCGCAATTTCAGCGGACGGACCACGTTACCTACTGCCCTTACAAAGGACCTTGCAATTACTACAGCGTTCCTGCCGGAGGAAAGAAGTCCGTCAATACAGTGTGGTCGTACGATGATCCGTTTTCTGCTGTCGTGCAGATCAAGGGCCATGTTGCGTTCTATCCCAAGCAGGTAGGTGAAAATAGCAGAGCAGCGGACGGCGTGAAAAAAGAGATGCGAGGAAAGATTCAATGGACCGGACCAAACAGGAAAAGAACAAGGCGCTGGTGGGAAGGCATTCGACACGTTGTTCAACAAGCGCGACTACGCGGCAGCGGAGCGTCTGTGGTCACCGAACTACATTCAACACAGCGCTCACATCGCGCCTGGTCGTGAAGGTTTGTTCGACCTAATCAAGAGCCTTCCGCCAACGTTGAAGTACGAACCCGGAACGATCGTGGCAGAGGGAGACTTCGTGATTGTGCACGGGCGATTTTCTGCCTTCGGCCTCCCTGTGAATTGGATTGCCGCCGACATTGTGCGCATTGAAAACGGAATCCTTATCGAGCATTGGGACGTCATTCAAGATGAGGCCACTAAAGAGCAATCGAAAAGCGGTGCTCCCATGTTCGGTGAGACCTTTCCAAATTACAAATGACGGAGAATTGTCAGGTCTGCTGTTTCTGAAACACCCGTTACCAAACGCCAGATCCCGCTTGTGGCCGCAGCTCACGAGGCTTCGTGATCTGCGCATCATCCCCTAATGGTCCGGCCTACGTTGCCTTAGGGGCTGAGATAAATACCTCAGAGTGCGGTTGCGAGGCTCTCGCGCAAGAGCGAAGCGTTTCTTCGTGCATTCCTGTCGTCGCATCAGCAGCTGTCAGATTGTCAGAACGACCCTGCCAAAGGGGCGGCCCTCAATGAGGTAACGCAGAGCATCCACAGCTTCAGTCAGCGGGAACGTCTTTGCCACAATGGGTTTGACCGCCGCGGATTGAAGCAACGGAAAAATGGCGCTCCACGCGGTGCTCCATACGTCCGCAGGTTGTGAAAAGAGGGAGAAGCTCTTCATGCTCGCGCGCTTCCAAATCAGATCTGTGACGTCTATGGTTGCCTTGCGGCCTGCGGAGTAACCCAGAGTAGTCAGACTCCCTCCGAGAGCGAGTGTGCCGAGAGCCTCGCTCAAGATTTCTCCACCGATTGCGTCGATCACGATGTCGGCGCCATAACCGTCCGTGATTCGGCGAACGCCGTCGCTAAGCTTCTCCACAGAAAGGTCGATTATCTCGTCGAAACCGAGAGAGCGTGCTTGTTGCGCTTTCGCATGACTACTCGTCGTTGATATGGCATGTCTCGCCCCTTGCCCCGGGCCAGCTGGGTAACTGCGTTTCCGACCGAACCTCCGATGGCAGGTGACAGCACCGTCTTGCCCTTCGCAAATCCAGCAAACCTCAGTGTCATTTGGGCGGTAAGATAGGCAACAGGAACACCGGCAGCCGAAACATCCTCGAAATTGTCGGGAATCAAGCAAAGGTTCTCTTTGCGGACTGCAAGCCACTCACTGTAGGTTCCATTTTCTGAAACGCCGTACGGTCCCGTAAACATCACACGCGAACCGACGGGAAAGGCAGTTCCCCCTCCCTCCTCCACCACACCCGCTCCTTCTCCGCCTAAGACCAGCGGGGCTTTCGCTCGTGGGTATGCCCCCGACAGAATGGTGTGCTCCAGTGGCGTGACCCCGGCCGCTGTGATTCTTACCAGTACTCGGCCATCCGAGACTGCCGGCTTTGGAATGTCCACTAACTTCAAATCTTCGTAACCGCTGAATCCTTCTGCTCTCATTGCACGCATGATCGTTGTCCCATCCTTCGGCAAAGCGATGTACCGTTCTTCATTCCGCTCAAATCACGTTTTGACGGCGCGCGCCGAAAGCCACAGCGCTGTCCCCGGATTGACCCGATCCGGGTAGAGCAGCTGCACTAAAACTAAGGTCATCAGAGGTCAGCGGCTCGCCGCTTTGCTGATGGTCAAAATGATGCTCGTACACTACGCGGGGCCCGCTCCATTTCCTGAAGGCGCGCCAGCTAACAGTGCAGGTCCTACCGGAGACTCCGGCCAACTCGAGCGTCCACGCAGATTGCGTCTGGCCGGCAACATCTCCAGGAATCGCGCTTTGTCGAATCGATATCAACAGACCATGGAGTTCGACCATTACATGAAGGGGCACGAGGAAGTTCGCCAGGAGCGAGGCTACTCGCGCCTTTCCACGAATCGGCTCTTCTCCGGTGTCGCTGGTCACCTCGATATCGTCGTCGTAAAAGGCGTCGAAGATCTCAAGGTACTCTTCGAAGCTTTCGCTGATGTTAGCCTGGACGATGGCCGCATTAAGTGTGCGTTCTCGGGTCTGGGAACTCAAAAATGGGTCAACGTCGATGTGACCGGCGGAGACGAAGTTTTGTTCCCTTGTCATTTAGAGTTCCTCGATGTAGCAGTCTGGATCGAAATGCACACCAGCTTCGATGTCGTTTGAGACCGACCGGTTTCAGTTATTGTGCGGATTCCCCGAAAGACAAGGATGCAACCAATTGTGCTGTTGAGCATCACATATTGCGCAGGAGTAGGTATGTCAGTGAAAAGCGTCCAGTTTACGGTGGCCGTACACATCATGGCTGCCCTGGGTTACCAACGCGGCGAGGAAATCTGCTCAGCGACGTTGGCCGACAGTGTGAACGCCGACCCTACCTTCGTTCGAAAGTCCCTCTCCAAGCTCTCGAAGGCGGGCTTGATCGTGACAAAACGCGGCAAGAGCGGAGCTAGCGCCCTTGCGCGCCCTCCGCGACAGATCACGCTGTTGGACATATACCGGGCCAGTGGCGCACCGCGGGCGTTTGCAATTCATTCGTATCCGGTCGAAAAGAGGTGTCCAGTCAGCTGCCACCTCAAGGAATGCATGTCGGGGGTTCTTTCTCAAGCTCAGTACAGCTTCGAGAGATCGCTTGCGAAAATAACCCTGGCCGATTTGGTTGGTCAGATCCTGGAAAAGACACATTGACTTTTTTTGTTTATAATTGTGCAAATAATAAGAACAATTCTAGGAGAACTAGGGGAATGCTGACAGAAACGGAACTGACGTCCGACGAACGGGTGGAGGAGAGCAAGGGACGGCGAACCAACAAGCGCATGTCGGCCAAGATGTGGGTCGCCGCGGGCCTGGCAGCGATGGCCCTTCTGGGTACGTGGCTCAAGTATTCGCCTGGGGCAAGTGGAACTTCCGCCAGTGCCGCGCCAGCTGCACTTCCGCAGGTCGTGGTGAGCAAGCCACTGGTTCAGGACCTTGATACACAGCTGGGTTTCCTTGGTCAATTTTCGGCGGTCTCGCAAGTCGAGTTGCGCGCACAGGTAGGCGGCACGCTCACTGGAATATTTTTCAAGGACGGCGACATCGTGCGGAAGGGTGACCTCCTGTTCACGATTGATCCCCGCCCGTACGAGATCACGCTCGCAGAGGCGACTGCCACGCTCGATGTCGCGACGGCTCATCTCGAACTGGCTAACCGGCAATTTGACCGTGCCAAGGATCTGGAGCAGAACAACGCCGGAAGCGTGGAAAACGTAGACCAGCGCACATCGGATCAACGCGCAGCTCGGGCTGCGGTCGAAGACGCGAAGGCCCGGATCCGGGATGCCCAGTTCGACCTCGATCATTGCCGGATTACGGCGCCGTTCACAGGACGGATGGGCACGCACCTCGTCTCGGTGGGCAATCTGATTGCCGGCAGTCGCACGGCGACTAGTCCGACGACCTTGCTCGCGACGCTCGTGTCGCTTGATCCGATTTACCTCGATTTTGATATGAGCGAGTCTGATTTCCTCGCGTACTCCAAGTATCGCGGGTACCTCAAGGGAGGGCATGTCCAGAACGTTGAGGTTACCCTCGGCGACGACAATCAGTACGCGCGAAGCGGTGTATTCGATTTCCTGGACAATGTCCTTGACCGTTCGAGCGGCACGATCCACGCCAGGGCTACACTTGCGAATTCCAATCTGGTTTTGACTCCCGGCCTGTTCGCTCGTGTTCGACTGGTGGTCGCCCCGCCTTCTCCGACCCTCCTCGTGCCGGACAGCGCTGTGCTGCCTGACCAATCGCAACACATGGTTATGACGGTTTCGGCGGACGGGACGGTGGCGCCAAAACGCGTGGAAGTAGGGGAGATTCGCGACGGTTTGCGAGTGATCCGGTCCGGGCTTGCACGGAGCGACCGAGTCATCGTGGACGGACTGCTGCACGCCGCGCCCGGAACCAAAGTCATCACTCAGGATGGCACGATCCATTATGACGGCGGTCAGGACTAAAGAGAGCGAAGAACATGCGCCTGACACATTTCTTTATCGAACGCCCCCGCTTCGCGACAGTACTAAGTGCCTTCGTGACGCTGCTCGGCCTTGGTGCGCTCGCAATTCTGCCGGTCGCACAGTACCCGGAAATCGTCCCGCCGACGGTGCAGATCACCACGGTGTATCCGGGCGCATCCGCCGATACGGTGTCGCGCACCGTGGCCACGCCGCTCGAGCAGCAGATCAATGGCGTCGAGAACATGCTCTACATGAGCAGTCAGTCGACCGGAGACGGCAGGCTCACGATCACCGTCACCTTCCGCATCGGCACCGATTTGAACGTGGCACAAATGCTGACGCAGAACCGCGTCCAGGACGCTTTGCCACGGTTGCCGGAAGACGTACAGCGTCTCGGTGTGCAAGTCAGGAAAGCGACACCGAGCATCCTCCTGGCCATTCACGTCTACTCGCCGGATAGTTCGCGTGACAACCTGTATCTCTCAAACTACACAACCTTGCACATCAAGGACATTCTCGCGCGCCTTGAAGGTGTTGGAGATGTGCAGTTCCAGGGCGGACGCGAGTACGCCATGCGCATCTGGCTCGAACCCGACAAGGTTGCGGCCAACAATCTCAACGGCAGTGAGGTGCTCGCGGCACTGCGCGCCCAGAACCTGCAGGTCTCGGCCGGGATTCTGAATCAGCCGCCAGCTCCGGGGCACGAGGCCTATCAGGTGAACATTGAGGCACTCGGCAGGCTTTCCACACCCGAGCAATTCGGTGACATCGTCGTCAAATCCGATAAGCAGGGAAGGGTGACTCGCGTGCGCGACATTGGTCGAGTGGAGGTTGGTGCCGCGGATTATGGATCCACTTCCTACATGGATCGTAGTGACGCTACGGCTCTCCTGATCTACGCGCAACCGGGCGCAAACTCCCTTGCGGTCGAACATGAGGTCCTCTCGGCGATGAAGGACCTAAAGAAGGAGTTCCCCCAGGGCGTCGATTACAAAATCATCTACGATCCGACGATTTTCATCTCCAAATCGGTGCGCGAGGTGGTCATCACGATCTTCGTCGCCATCCTTCTCGTGCTCGGCGTCGTGTTCCTGTTTTTGCAAAACTGGAGAGCCTCGATTATCCCGGTGATCGCGATTCCGGTCTCTCTCGTCGGGACCTTCGCCGTCCTCTACGCGCTCGGGATATCACTGAACAACCTTTCGCTCTTTGGCCTGGTTCTCGCGGTCGGCATCGTCGTCGACGATGCAATCGTTGTCGTCGAAAACGTCGAGCGCAACATGCGCTCCGGCATGTCGGCGTCCGACGCCGCTCATAGAACCATGGACGAAGTCGGTGGAGCGTTGATCTCAATCGCGCTCACGTTGTGCGCTGTTTTCGTTCCGTCCGCATTTCTCTCCGGAATCTCCGGACTCTTCTTTCGGCAGTTTGCCGTCACGATCGCCGCATCGACGGTTATCTCGTGCTTTGTCTCGCTGACCCTGAGCCCGGCTCTGTGCGCGGTGCTCTTCAAAGACCACCATCCACAAGGTGCTTCGCGGCATAACCTGGTGGGTCGTTTTCTCCATTCGGGTTTTGGCTGGTTTAATCGCGGCTTCGAGAGCTTGTCGAACGGATATGGAAATCTGACGCGCCGACTAGTGGCAGGAGTGGCCATTGTTCTCGTGATCTACGTCGCACTGATAGGCGCTGCCGGGCTGGAATTCTCGCGAGCGCAAACGGGTTTCATTCCGGAGCAGGATCAGGGATACCTGATCACCATCGTTCAGCTTCCTCCCGGAGCGACGCTCGCTCGGACCGAGGAAGTGGTGAAGCAGGCGACCGATATCATCCTCAATACGCGCGGCGTTGAACACGTTGCGCCCTTCGCGGGCCTCGATGCGACCACATCGACGGTAGCGTCCAATTCCGGGACGATTTTTTCCGGCCTGCCCTCGCTCTACAACCACGAAATTCGCGGAGTCACCGCGAGCACGGTGTTGGCCGACCTACGCGCGCGTCTGTCAGTGATCCAGGATGCGCACGTGCTGACTATCCCGCCTCCTCCGGTGCAAGGCCTCGGGAGTGCCGGTGGTTTCAAGATGATGTTGGAGGACCGCGCCGGGCTTGGTTCGGAGGCTGTTGTGCGGACGGCAAATGATTTGGTCGCCGCTGCGAACAAGGATCCGCATTTCGCAGGGGTGTTTACATTGTTCAACACAGGATCACCTTCCATCTACGCGGACATCGATCGCGTGAAGGCGGAGAAGGTTGGAGTCACCCCGACCGACGTGTTTTCGACGCTGCAAGTCTATCTCGGCTCCCAATACGTGAACGATTTCAACTTATTGGGCAGAACCTACGAAGTGGTCGTCCAAGCCGACGGTCAATATAGACGCAACCAGCCGGACATCACCCGGCTGAAAGTACGCAACACCTCCGGTGAAATGGTGCCGATTGGGACCGTGGCACAGCTGAAGGACAATACCATCCCGTACCGTGTGCCGCGCTACGATCTCTTTCCAGCCGCGGAGGTCCAAGGGGTAGCCGCTCCGGGTGTTGCTTCTGGTACCGCGCTGCTCCGCATGGAGGAGCTTGCCCACCAGGTGCTCCCGCAAGGAATCGGGTTCGAGTGGACCGATCTCTCCTTCCAAGAACAGCAACACGGAACTCCCACGCTCGTTGTCTTCGGGGCAGCCGCTCTCTTCGTGTTCCTCGTGCTCGTGGCCCAATACGAAAGTTGGAAGTTGCCGATGGCCATCGTTCTGATCGTGCCGATGTGCCTCCTCGCATCCGTAAGCGGCCTGCTCGCACGCGGCTTGCCGATCGACATTCTGGCGCAAATCGGGTTTGTCGTGCTTGTCGGCTTGGCAGCCAAGAACGCGATTCTGATTGTCGAATTCGCACGCCAGAACGAAGAAGAAGGCGCGGCCGCCGGAGAGGCAGCTGTGCATGCCGCACGTACACGCCTGCGCCCGATCTTGATGACGTCCTTCGCGTTCATCCTGGGGGTTGCCCCGCTGGCAGTCGCAACGGGAGCAGGCGCCGAAATGCGCCGGTCACTGGGTACGGCCGTGCTGTTTGGGATGTTGGGCGTAACCTGTTTTGGTCTTCTGTTCACGCCCGCCTTTTACACGTTTGTCCGCAATTTCGGCCGTAACCATCGCAATTTCGGCCGCAACCATAAAGAACGCGAATTGAGTCAAGCCGCGCTCAAAGTCACGGCGATCATTCTGGCCCTAAGCTTATTTGCAGGTGGTTGTGCCGTGGGTCCACGCTATGTGAAGCCCACCACCAATCTCGCTCCATTTCATAATCTTGCCGAAGCCAGTGCGACGAAGCCGGAATTTTCGGCACCGCCTCTCGAAAGTTGGTGGACGGGCTTCAACGATCCGATGCTCGTGACTGTCGTGCAGCGCGCCCTGGACCAAAATCTCGACCTTGCCGCTGCTTTTGCGCGTGTCCGCCAAGCCCGCGCGGCAGCAGCGGCGGCGGGCGCGCAACTTCTCCCGACGGCTGATTTGGAGGCGACAGGCACAGCCGTGCACCAGAGCGTTGTGAATCCGTTTGGTTCTGCTGCGAATGGTTTTCCAGGCTTTAGACGCGATGAACGAGAGTACACGGTTGGAGCCGCGGCGAGCTGGGAAATCGATCTTTCCGGAGGGCTGCGCCGCGGCAAAGCTGCAGCTGCTGATGAATTCCAAGCTGCACAGGCCGACCAGGTTGGAACTCGAATCACCGTCGCCGCCGAGGCGGCGGATGCCTACCTTCAGGTGAGGGAGTATCAGGCGAGGCTTGCGGTCGCGCAGCAACTCATCGATACCGATTCACATCTTTTGGAGTTGGTTGAAGTGCGCCGGCGAGTGGGAGTGGCAGATGACCGAGAGGTTGCCCAAGCGGAAGCACTTCTCAAACAGGCCAAGTCAACAGTGCCCTCCTTGCGTGTGGCCCTTGAAGCCCAGCTGAACCGCCTCGACGTTTTGATGGGTGCTCAGCCGGGAACTTACGCCGAAGAGCTTTCCAAGCCAGGCGCAATTCCCGGAATCCCCGCAATCACGGGTGCCGACCAACCCCTGGATGTCCTGCGCCGCCGACCCGACATTATTGCCGCCGAGCGCCGGCTTGCCGCCTCGAATGAGCGAATCGGAGTTGCGATTTCGGACTACTACCCGAAGGTTTCGCTTTCCGGCGTGCTTGGTTTCGACAGCATTAATGGGGGCACTCTTTTTAACGGGAGGGCGTTCCAGCCGATCGGGACGGGAGCGCTCCGATGGCGCCTGTTCGATTTCGGCAAGGTCGCAGCCGAAGTCGCGCAGTCGCGAGGTGCCTATGCCGAAGCGCTTGCCGAGTATCGGCAAGCCGCCTTGAGAGCCACCGAAGACGTCGAGAACGCGTTGATGGATCTTGCGCAAACGCAGCTGCGCCTCGAGGAACTGCAGGGTGAAGTTACATCGCTTACGCGCGCTCGTGATCTTTCGGAACGGGCCTACAAGGCCGGAGCAATTCCGTTGACCGACGTTCTTAATGCGGATAGTCAGCTTCTCGTTGCGCGGAACGACGTGGAGAGCACTCGAGCGGATGCGGCCCGCGCCGCTGTGCGCACCTTCCGCTCGCTTGGCGGCGGGTGGGACCTACGCAGCAACCCGTCTCTGAGCGCGGTCAAGTAAAGGCCTTGGAGGGCACAGACAAAAGCCCTAAGGTGGGAGATCAGGATATGCGGTGCTTGTTCAGTACCAAACGGCGTACTAAGGAAAGGAGAAACGAATATGAACAGTCCTAAAGACGAGGTGGATGTCGTAAGGGATGCGATGCATGTGATTTTGGGGGCGAGCGGGAACACCGGCTCGATCATCGCCAATTCTCTGCTATCGGAGGGCAAGAACGTGCGCGTCGTGGGGCGCGACGCGGGGCGACTGCAGCCCTTTATGCGCCAAGGCGCGGAAGCGTTCACGGCCACCGTGAGCGACGCGGCTGCGCTCACCAAAGCCTTCAGCGGTGCGCGCGCGGCATATTTGATGTTGCCGCCGGCGAAATCCCGGGAGGATCAGGAGCGAGATAGCGATGGGATCGCGAAGGCCGTGAAGGAGTCCGGCTTGCGCTACGCGGTGCACTTGAGCAGCTACGGCGCGCAGGTCCCGGAAGGCACCGGGCCGGTCGCGGGGCTGCATTCTTCGGAGCAAAAACTGAACGCGATCAGCGGCTTGAACGTTCTGCACCTGCGCGCCGCGTATTTCATGGAAAACAATCTGGCGGCGATCGGCATGATTCATGGGATAGGAATCTTCGGAAATGCCCTGCTACCCGACCTGAAGGTGCCCATGGCCGCGACGCGCGACGTTGGCGACTACGCCGCGCAACGCCTCCTGCACCTGGATTTTTCGGGCAAAGAAACCCGCGAGCTGCTTGGGGAGCGTGACCTGTCGATGACGGAGGCTACCGCCGTGATTGCGCGCGGCATTGCCAAACTGGATCTGCGTTACGAGCAGTTTCCGTATGACCAGGTGCAGCAGGCGTTGACCCAAATGGGTGTTCCGCCGAAGGGAGCTGCGTTGTACATCGAGATGTACAAGGCCATCAACGCAGGAGTCCTCATTCCGCAGGAGCCGCGTTCGCCGGAGAACACCACACCGACTTCGTTTGAACAATTTGTGCAGGACGTTTTTGCGCCTGCGTATCACGGGAAGGCTGCCACCGCTTAGGCTCAGTGGCAAGGCTGCAACGGTTCGGAAAGAATTTGAGAGGCGGTGGCTGAGGAGATGGAGCCATGGGAACCGACGAGTCTTATGCAGCTCTCGCGCTGAAGGTATGGAAGGCGCAAATCGAGCGGGCGGACAAGCTTTTTGGAGGCCTCTCGTCCGCAGAGGTCCTACGAGAAATAGCGCCTGGCAGGAACAGGGCGCTTTATCTTTGGGGACATCTGACAGCTATACACGATGCCATGCTGCCGCTGCTGGGGCTGAGAGAACGATTTCATCCCGAGTTTGATGCCGCCTTCGTCTCGAACCCCGACAAATCGCGGGCCGACATACCTTCGCACGAACAGGTTCGCCAGGCATGGAACACCGTAAACGACGAATTGTGGGAGGGTTTCGCAAAAATGTCTTGGTCCGACTGGCTCCAGCGGCACTCTGCGGTGTCGGAAGAAGATTTCGCCAAAGATACTTCGCGCAATCGCTTCGCCGTCCTACTGAGCCGCACGAACCATCTGTCCTATCACCTCGGCCAGGCGGTGCTCGCACGTAAATGATCGAGCGTGAAGCATCCGGGCTTGAGAGTTTCAGCTCAGCAACAGCGGAAAACAATGTCCAGAAGGCTCGAAGGCAAGACCGCCGTCATCACCGTCCGCGTGATCATGGTGCAAGTGCGTCAACACGAGCATCCGGAGGTCTTTGCCCGGGCCGGTGAGAAACCGCCAATTTGACCGATTCTGCTAATTCCTCACGTTTTTCCAGATTACATGGCTCATTAATCCTGCTAGGCGACGGCATGCAAACGGGCAACGCTTGTCGCATCGGAATACCTGATTAGGCAGTGTGCGGGTCGATTCCGCTGCGACACCCGCTAAGTCAACCACGCCCTTTAGTGACCGGTAAGGCGGATTATCTTCGTATCAGAGCCGACTTTTCTGGTTAGCGCGTTAAATCAAGAGTTGGGAACCAAATCAGGCAGGGAGAGTGCATACTGATTGCAGAGGTCACCGCATGTTAGCAACTTCAGTCGATTGGAAGAGTAAGCGCGAAGAGTTGAAGGCCAAGAGGAAACCGCTATTCACGCGGTACGTGAAGAATCCGAACGATATTCGGATGGCTCTGGAACTCAAGCACATCGACGATCAGATCGCGGAATGCACCGAGCGCATGGAACTGAAGAAGGGAAAGCAGGGATAGTCAGGCTTCCCAATCTAATTGTCCGGTTACCGGATAAGTGCCTTTCGTAGAAGTCCCACTTGGCTGGTTTACGCGTTTTAATCAAGCATTAGCGGTGGCCTTGTTCGGTTGGCGGTGAAATCGGCACCGTTCTCTTGAAATATTGCGTTTCGCGGCCACGCGAGCAGTACTAGTGGGGTACCATTGAGGCCCCCGTTCGAGGCTGATATTCTGAAGTGCCTACTTAAACCCACCCTCACACCCCTATGCGTGTCTGCAAAAGGCAGTGAAACATGGATGTTGGAAAACTCCGCATTGCTCGCGACAAGCTCACGCGCGTCTTCCGCTACCTGGAAGCGCTGAACCAGCACCGTAATCCGGCGAAACGCCAGCTCCGCGAGCAGCCCTGGAGTTTATGGTTGCGTGATCTTCCTGGGCATCCTTCCGTTCAACGTGGGGTCGCAAAGGTAGGCTCCTTGAAGACAAATGGCGGGAACACCCAAAGTGTGGAAGACGGCGCGAGCTACGTTCTGAAAGTGCAGCGCCCAAGATTGACACGCGCACCCGAACCGCCCGAGGAGATTGCGACATGGCTGGAAGACGGGTGGGACGACCCGTCGAATGCCTTGGCTGTTGAGGAAACTCTAGAGGAATCGGGGAACTGTGCAGAGCTGAGGATGGTGAAGTTCGCAGCCGATCCAGACAGGACTGCGATTCTGGAACGGTGGAGCCTCCTGCGCGATGAGTGGGTAAAGACCGAAAGGCCCGCTCGCGCGGCGATGAAAATCTTCGAGTCACTGTACGCGCTCTACGGCCGCATCGATCGCGAGGCCGAACGCGTGGAGCTTGTCCTCGGAGATGGCATCTTGAGCTGGTGCCGTGCGGACGGAGGGATTTTCCATCCGATACTCCTCCAGCGCCTTCAATTGCGCTTTGACGCATCGGTGCCCGAATTCACGCTTTCGGAAGCGGACCATCCCGTTGAACTCTACTCTGCTTTGTTCCAATCGATGAGTGATGTCGACGGTCGTGCGATCGGCCGATGCCGTGAGGAGTTGGAGCAAGAAGGCTTTCATCCGCTTGTCAACGGTCCCACCTCCGGCTTTCTAAGGCGGTTGGTCGTGCAACTATCCCCGCGCGGAGAGTTCCTCGACGGCCGCGCGCCGGATGCGGAACTCAGCGACCCGTGTATTGGACGCGACCCAGTCCTCTTCCTGCGCACGCGCACCTTGGGATTTGCGGCCGCGATTGAGGGCATCCTCGCCGACCTGCGTACGCGCGAAGATCTGCCTTGGTCCCTCCTGAATATCGTTGGAGAAGAATCGTCGCTTCCCGGCACAGGAGTTGCGAATCCAACCACGATCGGTTCGGAGCAAGCGGATAGCCAAGTGTTATTGAGTAAACCTGCCAATCCGGAGCAGATCCGAATCGCGCAGCAGCTTGAGGAACACGGAGGCGTTTTGGTGCAAGGTCCTCCTGGCACGGGAAAAACTCACACCATTGGCAATCTTGTTGGTCATCTCCTCGCCCAGGGCAAAAGTGTTCTGGTCACCAGCCACACTACGAAGGCATTGCGCATGGTGCGCCATCATATCGTTCCCGAGCTGCGGCCCCTGTGTGTCAGCGTACTCGAGAGTGACTTGGACAGCCGCAAACAGCTCGAGAGCGCGGTGGGGTCGATCGCCGAAAGGTTGTCGCGAGCCGACGCGGGCTCGCTGGAAATGCAGGCGAAGAGATTGGAGTCCGAACGCCTTGAGTTGCTGAAGAAGCTCGACGAAATCCGAAACCAGCTGACGGAGGCTCGCGCCGACGAATATCGAGATATCCCTATTGCGGGAAAGTCTTGGGCGCCCGCCGATGCCGCTCGTCAAGTCACGCAGGAAAAGGAAGCGCACGGCTGGATCCCTGGCCCAGTCGCTGCGGTGGCTCCGCTGCCTCTTTCTGCGGGTGAGCTTGCCGACCTCTACCGCACGGGTGTTTCGATTTCCCGCGAGGACGAGAATGAACTCTCGGGTCACCTTCCGGAGCTTCACGATCTTCCGAGAGCGGAAGACTTTGAAGGTAGCGTGAGCCAGCGCGATCGTCTCGGCGTGGAGGAGCTCGATTTGCGAGCCGACCTATGGGAACCCGGCGCCGCGCAGGGTTCGCCCGCAGAAATAGAAGCGCTGGCTGCCGCACTGGTTCAGGCAGTCGAGCCTCTTTCCGGCAGAGACAAGTGGAAACTCGCCGCAGTTTACGCCGGCAGGTACGGCGACGTGCACCGGCAGCCTTGGGATCAACTCATCGGCTTCGTGCGGCTTGTTCATCGCGAAGCGGCAAATGCCAAGGAATCGTTGGTCAAGTACGGCCCGGAGGTTTCCGAAAATCCTGCGGTCAAAGAACAGGAACGCATTGCCGGCGAAATCCTCGCGCATCTGGAAGGCGGCAGCAAGTTAGGCACAATCACGTTATTCACCCATAAGTCGTGGAGCCAGTTCCTGGAACAAACGAAAGTGAACAACGCGCGTCCACACCTTCCCGAGCATTTTCAAGCCCTGCGCCAATTACTCCGGCTCAAGGGCCTGCGCGGGGACCTCGGCGCCCGGTGGGATCGCCAAGTGGCGACCCTCGGCACTCCCCATTCGAGCGAAATGGGAGAGGAGTTCGAGAAGACGCTGATGCAATATTGCGACTCTATCGAAGACTGCCTGGACTGGCAGGAGCTCGTGTGGCTTCCGCTGCAGCAGCAGCTTAAAAACATCGGCTTCCGGTGGGATAAGTTCCTCGCTGAACAGCCCGCGATAATTGGTTCCGATGGCGAGTTAGCACGCATTCGCATCGCGGTGACGGATGCATTGCTGCCCGTGTTGGATTCCCGTTTCAAGAAACTGAAACTGCTCCAACTCGAGGAAGAATTCCGCGACCTCAAAAGCCGCCTGAAACTTGCCACCCGCGTAGCAAAAGCATCCAAAGTGATCGGCCAACTCCTGGTTGCGGTGAACGACGAAAATCCCAATCGCTACCGCGAAGCGTACGAGCGCCTGCTGGAATTAAAGAGCAAACAAGCGGACCTTGACCTGCGCCGCACCTTGCTTGCAAAACTGGAGACCGCTGCTCCGGCTTGGGCGGGCGCGATTCGCAATCGCACTGGGGTGCATGGCCGGGGCGAGCCGCCGCGCGACGCCGCCGCTGCATGGACCTGGCGTCAGTTAAACGATGAGCTCGATCTCCGTGCCAGCGTCTCGCTCGAAGCGCTGCAAGCTAAGAGCGAAAAACTACGCGAGCAACTGCGCCGTGCGACCGTCGAACTCATCGACAAACGCTCTTGGGCCTCGCAAGCGCACCGCACCTCTTCTCGTCAGCGTCAAGCGCTCGTCGGCTGGCTCGACACCATTCGACGCATCGGCAAGGGTCACGGAATTCGCGTTTCCCTTTTGCGCGCCGAAGCGGCCAGAAAAATGAGCGAGTGCCGCGGCGCAGTTCCCGTCTGGGTCATGCCGCTCTCCCGGGTGGTCGAAAACTTCGACCCGCGCACCACGCGCTTCGACGTTGTCATCATCGACGAAGCCAGCCAGAGCGACGTGATGGCGCTGGTCGCCCTGTACCTGGGCAAAACGGTGCTCGTAGTCGGCGACCACGAGCAAGTCAGCCCGTCGGCCGTCGGCCAGGATTTGGGCATGATCCAGAACCTCATCTTCCAGTATCTCCGCGGAATCCCGAACTCCGATCTCTACGACGGCCAGATTTCCATCTACGATCTCGCTCGCCAGTCCTTCGGCGGCACCACCTGCCTCGTCGAACATTTCCGGTGCGTTCCGGAGATCATCCAATTCAGCAACGCGGTTTCCTACGACGGCCGCATCAAGCCCTTGCGCGATGCGAGCCGCGTCCATCTGCGACCGCACACCATCGGACATCGCGTCTCAGGATCCAGCCGCGACGGCAAGATCAATCACCAGGAAGCCGTGACCGTTGCCTCGCTGCTTGCGGCGGCCATGGAACAACCCGAATACAAGAAAAATGACGCGGGCCAGCCTTTGAGCTTCGGAGTGGTTTCTCTGGTCGGCGATGAGCAAGCCATCGAAATCGACAACCTGGTCCGCGCCCACGTCTCGCCCGACCGCTACGAACTCCACCGCGTACTCTGCGGAAACGCCGCGCAATTCCAAGGAGACGAGCGAGACGTGGTATTCATTTCCCTGGTGGACACGGCCGAGCGCGGCGCCCTTTCTCTGCGCGATCAGGAGCTCTTCAAGCAGCGCTTCAATGTCGCCGCCAGCCGCGCCCGCGACCAGATGTGGATTGTCCATTCGCTCAGTCCGCACAACGACTTGAAAGCCGACGACCTTCGCCGCCAGTTGATTGAGCATGCGGAAGATCCCGCTCGCCTGATGCGCGCATTGGAAGAGAAGGACAAGCGCACACAATCCAACTTCGAACGAGAAGTCATGAAACGTCTGGCGGCTGCGGGGTATCGGGTCACTCCGCTCTGGAAGATTGGAACGTTCCGCATCGATCTGGTCGTCGAAGGCGATGGCAAACGCCTAGCCATCGAATGCGACGGAGACCGCTATCAACCACTCGAAAAGCTTCCCGAAGACATGGAGCGGCAGTCCGTGCTTGAACGCATGGGTTGGACCTTCACCCGCATCCGCAGCTCGGAGTTTCTTCGCAACCCTGCTCGCGCCATGAAGCCCGTCTTCGAAAAATTGGAGACGATGGAGATTTCTCCCGCCGGTGACTCCACAGAGGCCGAGTTCGGAAGACAGACTTCCCACGATGCGATTGAGCGCGTTGTCCGTCGCGCTGAGGAGCTTCGCAGGAATTGGTCGAAAACCAATGGAGCAGGTGCTCATTCGCCTGCCCGGGCCTCGGCGATTGCTAGGGTTTAACCAGACGTAGCCTTGGTGGTCGTTGGTGTACGAAAATTTGGTCGGCAATAAGCGTTTCCACGAAGTCCTATATGTTGTTCCGAAGGTGTTGCGATTCCTTGTAACTCTTTTGGATTCGGCGAAACGATAGATTCGACCCCCACGCACTCCGCCATTTCTCGAGGTTCAAGCGAAGTACAGTTTTTCATCCTGCCCTTCTTTTGGCCGTTGGTCGCGTAGCTTTGCACTCGCACCTCAATTAGCCTGATTCCAATAAGGTCCGATGTGAGGGTCGCAAAGCTTGTTTCAGAATACAACGGTCGAGAGACTCGCTCTAGTCGCGTGCTGTGTCTTTTGCGCAGCCGCGCCTTCAGGATGCGTCGGAGTAAGCAATGCATCTGGAACGAGCAGTGCTCCATCACCATCCAAGCCAGCTGTTCGGATCACGACGTCGTCCTTGCCTAGCGGAACGATGTCTCAAGCGTATAACGTCACGGTCGCAGCGAGCGGAGGAACGACGCCGTACGCTTGGACGCTCTCGGCGGGTGTGCTTCCAGTGGGCCTAACACTTGTTGGATCAAGCGGTGCGATCTCCGGCACGCCTTCGCAACCGGGTTCGTCTAGTTTTACGCTGCAGGTAAAAGATTCTGCCGGGCAGTCCGCCACAGCTAGCTTCAGCATTCAAATCGGCGGCGGCCCGCCACCGCCGCCCACTCTTCGGGTCGCGACGTCCGCTTTGCCGAACGGAACGGTGTCCCAGACGTACAGCGCCACAGTCGCTGCAACTGGTGGAACGACTCCCTACACTTGGACCCTCTCCATGGGCGCGCTTCCGACGGGCCTGACACTTGCGGGATCAAGTGGTGCAATTGCGGGCACACCTTCACAGTCTGGTTCGTTTAGTTTCACTCTGCAGGTAAAGGATTCCGCTGGACAATCAGCCGCGGCGAGCATAAGCATCCAGGTCGCCAGCGCCCCGTTGCAGATCGTGACCTCCAGCCTCCCTGACGCAACCGTCGGGCAAGCCTACAATGTGCAATTGAGCGCCGTTGGCGGGGCCACGCCGTACACATGGTCGGTTAGCGCCGGCGGTTTGCCCGCGGGTATTAGCCTTTCCTCATCCGGCTCGATTTCTGGATCAGCGAGCGCGAGTGGCTCGTTTTCATTCACGATAGGACTGAAAGACGCCAACGCGCAGATGGCATCAGGGAGTTACACGTTGACCGTGACGACCGCACCGACCGCTTCCTGTGATTTGTACGTGTCGCCGGCAGGTTCGGATGCGAACCCGGGCACACTCGCAGCGCCTTGGCAGACAGCGCAACATGCCTTTGACAGCGTTCAGCCTGGACAAACGGTGTGCTTTCATGCGGGAACGTATCCCATGACAGTATCGAGCGGATACAACCAACTTCTGGGTCGCTCAGGGACGGCTAGCAGCCCGATCACGTTCACCAACTATCCAGGCGAAGTAGCCATTCTGCACGGCAGCACGCGGGTCAACGGTGCTTATGCGAGGTTTGTGGGCACGCCAGACTCGGCCCCGGGCTTGATCTTTGAGGGTCCCACAGGATTACCGCTAGGATTGATCGAGGTCATGAATACTCACGATGTCACCTTCGATCATGTGGAGATTCGCAAAGCGGACTACCATGCGGGTTTGTTTCAACAAGGGGGCTACAACATCAGGTTGCTGGGCAGCTACGTGCACGACAATGGGCGGTTCAACATGACGATGACGCCGGAGGGATCTTACAGTTACAACGTAGACCAGGGAATCTATTGGGATACAACGACGGGAGGAGGGAATCTAATCGCCAACTGCTTGGTGGAGCACAACCGGGCCACCGGAATTCAGTTGTACCCGGACCCCACCGGGGTAGTCGTGGAAGAAAACACCATCGTAAATAATGACAACTACGGGGTGGTCGTGTACGGAACTCAAAACACGCTGGTAAATAACATTTTGGCGAACAATGGAGTCGTCGCCAACAATCCACAGATGAACATCAATTCCGGAACCAACCACCTGATTGATTCCAATATTTTTTGGAGCACAAACAGTTCGCTCGGGGGGTACATCAATAGCACTGGGCAGGTGGTGACCCACTCACTGCTTGCTGATCCGCTGTTTGTGAATGCGGGCCAGCACGACTACCACGTGATGCTCGGGAGCCCCGCAATCGGTGCCGGCAACTTGAATTACGCTCAACCAGTCGATAAGGACAATGTTTCGCGCGGCACCGGTCCCGACCTCGGCGCGTACGAATACGTACCCTGACATCTTGCCCTTATTAGGTTTTCAGAGGAGCAACCGAGACGTGTGAGCATGCAGTTAGAATTGTTTCGGTCGCGTCTTACGATGTTTGAACTACGGGGAAGGACCCTTCAGGCGCTTGCGGCAGAAGCGACCGCTCCGGAGCCGTGTTCTTCACAAAGACGTACTGGTTATTGCCGCGGCCGCTGCCGGTCGATAGCGTTGAAACGACAAGCGTGAAACCTCTCTCGCGGTAGAAGGAAGCGATTTCCTCTGGTTTGGCAACTTCAAACGGGTAGCCGCCGAGCCAGTCCAGCACGTCTGGGATCAGCGACATTCCTCGCCTCTTCTTATACTCGACATAGCGCGAAAACGGATTTTTCCAGCCGACCAAGTCAAGGGCCAAACCGCGCACCAAAATGCACGACATGAATATGGGGGTAATGAGGGCGCGACCGATGAGGGAACGGTTGTAGATTTTCTTGACCGCTTTCCAGACCTGAGAAGTTCTGCCCTGATCATTATAAATCGCGATGAAAAGATTTCCTCCTGCTTGAACTTGACGGCTTGCATGTTCAAGCGCGAGCCACATATCACCACTGTGATGTAGAACACCCCACGAATAAACGATGTCGAATTTCTCTAAGCGAGATAGATAGTCGTCATCCAGGACACTACCTTCCTCGATTGTCCATCTTTCTGCACGCGGAAAATAGCGATGCCTCAGCTCTTTCGTGCAGGCAACGCTTTGCGGGTCATAGTCGAAAGAGTGAACTCGGCACGCACCTAACCGCATCGCAGCCAGAGAGAACAGGCCGCTGCCAGAGCCAATGTCTAGGAACGATTTTCCTGCCAGCGTGTTCATGTCTAGCATTTCTCTTAAGGACCTCTCGGCCTCTCGGATCCGTTCCTCGTTTAGGACGGACAAGAACCTCTGCCAGTTCTTCCCAAATTCGTATCGCTGCCCTTCAGATACTTCTTGCATATGCGCATTCATAAGATATTTAGCGTCGAGCTTTCTTCGTGAGATACGATTCGACGTGAGGTGTCGCGAACCAACCTGAACCCTTCAGCTTCGGGGCAAAGATTTGAAAAACCTTTTGCTTATATTTTTGCTGGGTCTTGCTCATTCATCCGGCGCGAGAAGCGGTGGTCCCAGGCCGCCTAAACAAACCTCGTCTGTTGCTTCTCGCCGTGATATTCCTTGCACGAAGTATGTTTCCCCGACTGGTTCGGATGCGAATTCCGGGACGGCTTTCGCTCCTTGGCGTACCGCGCAGCACGCTTTTGAGGCCGCGCGATTCGGGCAAACGATTTGCTTCCGTGCAGGTACTTACCCCATGGTGACTGGAACCCGCTATAGCCAGACACTAAATGCCTCCGGAACCTCCGAACATCCCATCACGATTACCAACTATCCGGGCGAAGTGGCAATTCTCCACGGCAACACCCGCGTGCAAGCTACGTATGTCAACTTCTTGAGCACCCCAGCAACTGCTTCAGGCCTGATCTTCGAGGGGCCCACTGGGCGGCATTTGGGCTTGATCGAGGTGATGTACTCCCATGATGTTACGTTCGACCACGTGGAGATTCGTAACGCCAATTATCACGCTGGCTTCTACCAGTATGGCGGATACAACATCAAGATCCTCGGCTCCTACATTCACGACAATGGAGTGGCAGGCTCCAACTTAGACCAGGGAATCTATTGGGATGAAACCACGGGCGGCGGAAATCGGATCGCCAACTGCGTAATCGAGCACAATGCGGCGCAAGGCATCGCGCTTTACGCAGGTTCTTCTCCATCGGAGCCATCGCAAGTTACGATTGAGGACAACACCATCGTAGACAACGGCCACTATGGAATCGCCGTATATGGAACGAAGAACATCGTCGTCAACAATATCCTGGCCAACAACGGAACTAAATTTAACAGCCAACAACTGGGTATCGAGCAGGGTACCGATCACTTTATTGACTCGAACATCCTTTGGAGTTCAATCGCATCGCAACAAAGCATGTACAACCCCGCCGGGCAGCGTGTAACAAACTCCATTATTCGGGACCCTCTGTTTGTCGATCCTGCAAAGCACAACTACCATCTGCTAGCCGGGAGTCCGGCGATCGGAGCAGGGAATCCAAAATATGCCGAGCCTTTCTACGCGGACGGCGGCAAGCGAACCTCGGCGCCTGAAATCGGAGCCTATGCCTTCCATCCTTAAGCGGACGAAGGTGCCGAATACGGCCTGGCTTACGAGTTGCTGGAAACGGGAGACGGACGAGTCACCTCCGAACGGCAAGATGCCTTGCTCGCCGGTTGTCCCCGTAGAAGTGCACGGAGGAGTCCAGCGCACATCGCCCAAACCGGAGATAGGTCCAACCAATCAAACCACGCAGTTTCCTGTACGCCACGTAACGAGCGGAACCATTCGCGGATGGTGAGTTTGCGAGTTTTCAAATGAACCGGAAGCTCAAGCAGATCCTGATTTTCGACGAGCCACTTGCGGCCCTCTTGGGCAGCTTCGGCGTGAACGGATTGTCCGGTCAGATCAAGATAACAGGCCCGAATAACGTCCATCCCAGATGGATCAACGAAGAGACGGAAAGTGCACCCGATGCGGGGATTGACGTCGAGCAGCTTGTACTGTCCATCCCTTTTGTCGTAGCGGCAGCCGATGTCCACCATGCCGCGATAACCGACAGATTGGAGCAGAACTCGGATGGATTTATCAACGGTCTCGTTCCTTAAACAGATCCCCAAGGTCGTGATCCCCGTGTTCGCGGGCCGTTGCCGCAATTTCCTCCCGGTAAATCCCGCCAAACATTGGGATTCCCCGTCGAAGTAGCCGTTGAACATCCAAACCGAGTCCGCATCTCCTGGGATATATTCCTGCACCATGAAGTTCGGCTGTACTGCATCATCCATCTGGTCATAGCACTCCAAGAGCTCTTCAGGGCTGTGGACGATGCGCATGCTTACCTTGCTGCGCCCAAGCATGAGCCGGTCGTCAATTCCCTTGAGCACGCAGGGGAAACCCGTTTTCCCAATTCCCTGGAGTAGTTCGGCGCGCGACCGCGGAAACACTGTTTCCGGGGTGGGAAACCCGTGCTCGCGGCATAAGAAATACAGTTGTTTCTTGCTGCTCAGCCTACGGACGAGTCCCGCGGGAAGAACTGGAAATTGATAAGCCGTTTGGAGTTCGTCCGAAGCTTCCTGAACAAGGACTGCGGTTGTGTCGTCGGCGGGGACAAGAACGGGCCTCGTGGCGAAGTTGGCGGCGATTGCGAGAAGGGCCGCGACAGAATCTCGTGGTTTTGCCCGGCGCACGTCCCAACGAAAGACTCCCCGGCAGTATCGAGAACGAACGGGTGGAGCCCATTGACCGTCCTCTACGGCGTAAACTGGGACGCCGAGCGTACCTAGACTCCGGAAGATTCCAAGTGCGCCGTGGTGGTGAGGCGATAGCACAACAACCGGAGTAGAAACGTCAGCAATCTTCATGGGGTTGTGATGGCTTTTGGGCACGGTACCTCTCGGGACGTAAGGAAACGACTGAATCGCTAGACCTGGTCATCAGCTGGGCTTTCTTGCCATTATCAGGAGCGGGCGATCGTGCGCGTCACGCTTTCCCGTTTTATCTGTCCTAAAATCAAAAACCTCTGCAACGACATCAATCCATCCAGTCCGGCGCATCATATCCTCGTACTCAGAGATGCTCCGATTATGAACGGGCAATGCGACGTCATCGAACCAGGTTTTGGGTTGGGGCTCCTCTTGAAACAGGCACAGGAGCAGATAAACCTGTCCCCCAGGTTGCATCACTCGGAGCAGTTCTCGAAGCACCTGGTCTTGCCGCTCAAAGTAGTAGAACGACTCGATACTTATGATCTTGCTGAACGAGTTCTCGCGGCGAGGAATACAGTGCGCTTGCCCACAATGGTAGCTCGCGTTCGAGAGCGAATGGCTCTTCTCGCGTGCGCGGCGAATCATTTCATCGGATATGTCGAGACCGACGACGAGGCAGCCTGGGGCTCGTCGAGCCATCAGTCGACACGCCCATCCTTCACCGCAGCCCAGGTCCAAAATTCGGTCGGTCGAAGACAACTCCATTCGTTCCCAAATCGTCTCCGCGATTCGAGCATGGTGCCGCTCCATGGACTCGCCACGACCGTGTCTCGCCCAACGATTGAAGCGCCGCTGTAGCAGCCAATCGGTTCCGAATGTCGCCTGGGCCCAGCGGATTTCGATAAAGGCTCGCAGTCTGCCAAGAGACCGCCGAAGACTAAACGGCCGCAATTCAAGCGATGAGGTCCGAACGTTCATTTTCAGTTGCTCCATACTGTTTGCTAGACCCAAAGGGGCTCGCGCCACAACGGCAAACGCATTCCAAGTCCGCGTTGGCAAGCCCTCTGATAAACGGCCCAGGCAAGCGCAACGTCATCAACGCCCATGCCCATATGGGCATAGTGAATCCGCTCATTATCGTTCTCGCGGCCGGGTTTGATCCTAAGGATCAGCTCTCCGATGTTGGCGTGAATATCGCTGTCACGAAGCAGCCCCTGTTCGTGCATTATCGCCGGCGTCATGATCCCGCGATGCTTCACCACTTCCCAGTCGTCCGTGACAATTTTCCGGCACTGCTGGATTAAAGCAAACTCGCATTCATGTCCGGCCAATTGCACGGTAAGTGCCCCCGGCTTGATCTGTCGGGCAAACATGAGCGGCTCGTGAGCCGTAGTCACAGTGAGCGCGACGTCCGCATCGGTCAGCGCTTCGTCCGCTGTTTCTACGGCATGTACCGGCGCCCGCCAGCGTTGTCGGCATTCCTCGGCAACGGCCTCGGCCTTCGCAATATCGCGATTGACAAGCGCAATCTCTTCCACGTCAGGAAGCGCAGTAAACAAACCAAGGATCTGCGTCCGCGACTGAACACCCGCGCCAATCATCCCGATCTTGTGAGTCTTGCGCGGCGCGAGGTACCGAATGCCAAGGGCGGTCATGGCGCCGGTGCGCATCGCACTAATCAGCGTTCCATCCATCACCGCCACCGGCATTCCGGTTTCCGGGCAATTCAGAATGATCAGTGCGCTCGCCCGCGGCAACCCGCGTTCACGGTTCGCAGGAAAACTCCCGATCCACTTCATTCCCATGGCGCGGACTGGCCCGCCAATCGCCGCGAAAAGCGCATTGAAGCGGCCCTGCTCTTCGGATTCTGCGGTATCGCCCTGCCGCAGCACGACTTTGTGAGGATGGCGCACTTGGCCCTGCACGAGCAACGCTTGAGCGCGGCCGACCACTTCCATCGCGCTAGGCATATCGAGGAGTCCGGCCTCCAGCACTGCTTCCTGATCGAGGTAGAGAAACTCGATCGCTCTGCGACTGGCTTCAGTCTTCTGGGCAACAAGCGTAGGATTTTCAAGAACCGTATTCAAAGTAGGGTCAGAAATAGTTTGCGTGTTCATTTCAGAAAGGCCTTCAGACCTCAGTCTTTAGGAGATTGCGAGCTAGGAGCTTGCGAAGCCTTGCAGCAGACGGACTTCAAGTATCGACTTAGATTTTCAGCGAGTGAGCTCTGTGAAAAAGCACTCCCGATCCGTTCCTGTTGAAGTTCTTCGAAAGAAGTAAAAAACTCCGACGAGGAAGCCAACTCCATAGGAAATGTGATAGGTCGCAAACACAAACGGAAGCACTGGGAACAGTGGCCATCCATCTTTCTTTGCAGCGACTAATGCGGCGACCAAACAGGCGAAGAGATACATAAAGTCAAAACTCACGATGCAGGCCCCGAGCCAGGGAGGAAAACTGTGTCCAACTATTCCTGGAAGAATGATTGCAGCAACGAGAATGAGATTCGCCAGAACAAACGCGGCGGGCGCTAGCTGCCGCCAAGCCCCCGGAACACGGTGCTTGCGCAACACCGCGACCCTCCAGAAGCCGTACTGAAAGTACTGTCGGAAAAGCGCCGAAAGCGATGCGCGTGGGTAGTACCAAGCGACAATCTGCGGCGATTGCCAAAGCGTTCCACCCGCCCGACGAAGACGCAGATTCAGTTCGTCGTCCTGATTTCGAACGAGAGTCTCGTCGAACAAGCCCACCTGCTCGAGCACCTCGCGGCGCCAGCATCCCAGATGAACCGTGTCGGTCGGCCCCTCGTGCGAAGGCCGGTGCCAGCGTGCGCCGCCCACCGCGAAGCCCGAGTGAAACGCAGCTGCGATTGCCCTCCCCACATAGCCCGTGCCGCGGGCGATGCACGCGCCTCCGACACTAGCAGCGCCACTCCGTGTTAGCAGCTCGACCGATCGCCGAATGTAGTCGGCCTTGTATTCCGTATGCACATCCATCCTGACGACGATATCGTTGTTTGCCGACCGGATAGCGGCGTTTAGACCCGTCGAAGTAATCCGCATGGGATTGTCGATCACGCGAATTCGAGAATCCCGCTCACAGATCCTCTTCAATTTCTCACGCGTTCCATCGTCGCTCATGCCATCGGCAATAACCACCTCCCAATCGACGCCATTCAGGTCCTGTTTGCCCAGAGAATCCAGAAACGAATCGATGGTGTTTACTTCGTTCCGGCAAGGAACGATAACGGACACGCGGACCCTTGACGCCGCCGGGCTGCCTGCAGAGACCGCCGAGACGTTCCGACGGTCCGCGCTAAGTGATATGAGATGAGACATCAGATCTCAGCTAGCCCTCTCGAACGAGCCGCGAATGCTTATTTCAGGCCGGTCATCGTCTAGCAGGGAATACGATCGTCAGTTGTCCACATCTAGGTACGCACCGACATCGCCGCGGGAGAAATATTCAGAGCCAGGTCGGTCGGGACCAATGTAGATGTCGTCGGAGCCAAGGCTTTCTCCGTCGGACCCCCGCACAACTCCGCCAAGTGCAATCGGTACCAGTTAACGGTCAAGCTGAGAGCCCGCTCCATATCGTACTTGCATTCATAGCCCAGTAGCCGGCGAGCCTTGTCCAGCGAGGGAACGCGAATATCGATGTCAGGGATATGCGTCTCATGAAATACGATCGGAGATTTCGAGCCTGTGAATTCGACGATCTTTTGCGCAAGCTGATAGATCGTCAGCGTATTTCGCGGATTTCCGATATTGAAATCCTCCCCGATCGCCTCGGGTCGCACCATCATCTCGATCAACGCGTCGCAGAAATCCTCGATATAGCACCACGAGCGTATCTGCGAGCCGTCGCCGTGGATTTCAATGGGCATATCTGTCAGAGCGTTCACCACAAAGCTGCGAATTGCGTGAGCCCCCAAGCGCCGCGGTCCAAAAACGTTGAACGGCCGAATCGTCACAATGGGTAAACCCATTTGCCGGTGATACGACTTTGCAAGATGCTCCCCAGCGAGCTTCGCGATCGCATAGCTCCACCGCGCTTCTGCGGCAGGTCCGACGCTGGCAGGAGCGTCTTCGCTGACTCGGAAGGAATTCACGCCAAAAACTTCGCTGGTAGAGAAATAAATCACGCGCTCCAGCCGCCGGCTTTTCTCCAAAGCGTGCAGAAGCCGCGACGTGCCCACGAAGTTCGTTTCCAGCGTCTCCCGAGGATGTTTGCAGACTCGACTCACGCCCACAATCGCCGCAGCGTGCACCACGATATCTGCCTCGAGCGCCAAGTCATCAAGGGCGTCTCCATTCATGATGTCGTCTTGTACGATGCTGACGTTCGGGTTGCGCTGCAGCGAGGTAAACGAAATCGGTTGCTGGTTAACCAGTCGATCGAGTATCACAACTTGGTTGTCCGCTGCGAGTCGCTCAGCAAGACTTGATCCTATGAAGCCAGCCCCGCCGGTAATCAAGATGGTCTTGCCACGAACCGCCGAAGGCCCTTTTGCAATCGCCACACTTCCGTCTTTCACTTGTACTATCGCTCCGTTTCCAACGTCATTCGGCTTTGTGCCACGCGTGGGTATGAGTTCCGTCGACTCCAGGATCTCTTCGATGGTTGGAACAAATCGCTTGCGGATCGGCAAGTGCTCCAATAACGCCCATAAACTGTTGAATGCATTGCGCGCTGTGGGCGGCACACAGACCAGAACATCATCGACCATCCCGCTCTGCACCAACTCCGTAAGCATCGTAGTCCGGCCGAGCACGGACGTCCCAGCAATCACCGATCCGACCTTCGTCGAGTCATCGAGGAAGCCCAGGAGCTTAATTCCTGGCCGGGAGCGCATCTCCTTAGCAACTGTGGAGCCCAACGTACCTGCGCCAATTAGCAGGAGCCGGCGCTGCTTCTGGTCCTTCGACAGCGCCAAATACCGATCTTGCCGCTCGTAGAAATATCGGCGCATGACGCGCAGCCCGATTGCCGCCTGAATGGAAAGAAACAGGTCGATCGCCAAGACGCTAGCAGGAATGCGCAGCACAGCCCATGAGTCCGGCAGACCCAGGCTCAAGACCAAGAGGAACGTCGAAAACGAAGAGTATGCGACAGCGAGCTGAAACGCGTCGGTGATACTCACGTACCGCCAAGGTGCTTTGTGTATGCTGAAGAGAGCGCCGAAAAATAACCGCCCAGCAATAACCGGAGCGAGCACAAACTTCAACTGATGGAGCTTATCCAAAGGGACTTGCGCTCCGTAGCGAAGTAGGTAGGCTAGGACAAACGCGACGGCAAGAACAGCGGCCTCCGCGACCACTCGATCCGCTTTGGAAAAAGAGTCGTCGAAGGACGTGCCATCTCTCCAGCTTGCTCGTCGTCGACGGCGCGTCCTATTCAGGTAAGCATGGAGTTTGAAGATAGGTTCGAGATGATTGTTCATAGTGTTGTACGTCTCCAAAAGTACCGATGATGGGGATTGGGCAACTTAAGATCGAGCTCCGGTTGGCGAGGGATTTCCTGTCTTCCAGCGCGCTTCCTCAGTTTGAATAGATGGTCAAAAGAGCAAGGCGCGTAGCGCCAGCGCAAGACTGGCGCTGTCAGGCACTTTGGGCATTCGTCGTCTGCCGTCGCGAGACACGAGGCTGGTCCCAAACTTAAAGCACCATTCCCCATCCAGTCGCGTCAGACTGAGGCCGCCATTCTGAATGAGACGGGTCAGCTCAGAGTCCCGGGAATGAACGAGGAGATGATCACGTCCCCCGTAAAAGAAACAAAAGCGCTTAGATAATCTGCGCGCAATTCCAGGTTCCAGCTTTCCCTGAAGACCTATGACCCCGCGTAGCACCGCATCGTAGAGCAGGTGATCGAATACCGCGTCAAAGTACACGTCCTCCGCCCCGAGGTACACGACCTCTCCGATTTCGCCCTGCTTGGCGTAGTACACGTAGCAGCCAACTGCGCTTCCCGCTGGGTCTCGCAGCGCAACCCTTCGGAGAACTCCCCGCGCTTTAGTGCGGCGCATGAAGTCCAGTAACCAATGTAAGGAACTTCTGTCGTAGGTCGGTCGGATCGCATTGCCAACCGAAGACTTCGTCAAGAACGCGAGAAGGATATCCGCGTCGAATGGAATGCTCTGAATCTCACTGGCTTGAGCCGGAACGAACGGAATTCTGGACACCACGGAATCCGTAAGTCGACACAGCGGTCCGCACGCGGCACGCAAGGCAGCTGACACTGTTCCTTCTCCAACGCGTGAAACAGCGCGAAGCGCATAGCGACCAGGACGCAGCGGGCGAGACCAATGCCTGTCCGACATGGGGACGGCAAACCCTCCAAATCCCGTCCAGATCATTTGACTCGTTTCATTTGCTGTGTCGCTAAGCGACAGATCCTGGGCACCGGACAAGAACGACTTAGCAAGCTGCAAGCTTGCTGGCGAAGTGCGGCTGCTCGGACGGACGATGAAATTACTCCCAAACGCAACTCGGAGCGGTCCCCACGTCGACGACATCCGCCGAGTTATCACCCCCAAGAAGCCAACAACCGCTCCGCGTTCATCCGTATAAACGAAGGATGGAAGGTCAGGATCGGCATACGGTCCAGACAGGAATAACTGTTGAAGATAATATTCCAATGCAGCGGGCAGCGAACTCTCTTGACCGTACAAGAATCGCCAAGTCAGTGTAGCGACTTGCGGGATGTCATCTTCGTTGAAAGGCCTGGCGCGACTCATAGTTTGCCTTCAAACTCTGCGTGCGTTCCTTTTTGGGCCACCTGCTCGATGAGCGAAAGGCCAAACTGTCCCGTCGTTGCATCTTTATTCGCTGCCTCAAAATGATCTTGAGGTACAGGACTTTTCTGCCCGCGGAAGACATGGAATAAAGATGCCGCCGTCCGAAGAATGATAGCGACATCGTTCGAGAGAGAAATCGTCCGACAGTAGGCCAGGTCCGTTGCAAGTTTGTCCCGCATCAGGTGATTGATATAGAACTGCTCGCGATTGCTGCTGCGTGCCAACACTGTCTCTTCGTCGATGTAAGTCAGCGATGCAGGTCCGGTGATGCCAGGCTTGACGTCGAGGATCTTTCTTTCGCGGGCCGTATACTTCGCCACGTATTCCGGCAACTCCGGCCGCGGCCCGACAAGACTGATGTCTCCACGCAGCACGTTTAACAACTGCGGCAGCTCGTCAAGCTTGGTCCGTCGAAGAATCCGGCCGACCCTGGTTATGCGCGGGTCACCTGAGGCCGTCAGCCTGGATCCCTGCGTATCTGCTCCCCGGACCATGGTGCGCAGCTTGATGATTCGAAAAGGCACCCCGTTCCGGCCGACCCGCCATTGTGCGTAGAAAATAGATCCTCGGGAATCGACGTATATTGCGGTGGCGCAGGCCAAAACGACGGGGCTGAGAATAAGTAGAGCCGCTGCGGCAAACAAAATGTCCAGAATTCGTTTTCCGAACCCGATGTAAAGCCCGCGTGCAGATCCACCCATGTCTTGCCCAGGGCTCACGATGTTTCCCATGATCATTTTCGAAACCCTACGGCGATATCCTGGAGTTCTGCAACGACCCGTTCTACATCGTCGTCGGTCATGCTGGGGTAAATTGGCAGAGAGATGCAGCGTTCGAAGTACTCTTCGGCGATCGGGAAATCGCCGACCTTATAGCCCCAGGTCCTTTGGTAATAAGGCTGAAGGTGTAGGGGGATAAAATGGACTCCCGTTCCGATCCCGCGCCGGCGTAGCTCTTCGATCATCTGGTCGCGATCTAGTCGAAGCACGGCCGGATTGATCAAGATTACGTACAGATGCCAAGCGTGCTGGACGTCAGCGTCCGCCTTCGGCGTTCGATAGGTCTCAGACGATTCCAGCGCGCGCCGGTATTGGTCTGCGATGGCGTTACGTCGTTTCCACAGTTGGTCGCACTTGGAGAGTTGGACGAGCCCCATAGCCGCTTGTGGATCGGTGAGGTTGTATTTGTAGCCTGCTTCAGAAATCTCGTACCGCCAAGTCCCTTCAGCCGTGTACCGCTTCCAGGCTTCGCGATCCATTCCATGCAGCCGCATGATTCGGATGCGCTCGGCAAACCGGTCATCATCCGTTGTCACCATGCCGCCTTCACCTGTCGTCAGCGTCTTCACCGCGTGGAAGCTGAACGCGGTCAAAGGGCTCATCGTTCCAACCTTGCGTCTTCGATAGCTGGCGGGAATGGCGTGGGCCGCGTCCTCGATAACAACCAAATCTCTAGATTCAGCGAACTCCGCCACATCATCCATGGGACACGGATGTCCGGCAAAGTGAACCGGAAGAATCGCACGCGTCTTTGGTGTGACTTTTCTTTCCGCATCCTCCAGACTGATATTGAAATGAACCGGCTCGATATCCACGAGTACAGGTTTGGCTTTGAAATAGGCAGCCACTTCTGCCGTCGCGGTAAACGTAACCGTGGGCACCAGCACCTCATCACCTTCTTTGATAGCAATTGCTTCAAGCGAAAGGTGAAGCGCAGCTGTTCCTGAGTTGACCGCAAGGGCGTGCTTCGTTCCTATGTGTTTGGCAAACGCTTCTTCGAAAAGTTTCGTCCTTGGGCCTGTCGAAATCCAACCGCTCCGGAGGGCCTCTACAACCGCTTGAATCTCCTCTTCCTGAATGGCAGGCACATGAAACGGCAAAGGCTTGATGGCTGTTCGGGCTTCCATGGTCGGTGTGAACGTGGTTTGGCTCATAGGAGCTTTCGTATAACGATCGCGGATTCGGAGTCTAGGCCTTCACTCTTCTAACTGACCGCACGCATCGGACCAGTCGTGATTGCGGTCGGTCCGAAAATTGTCGTGCGCACATCGCAGACCCTTCAGCAAATTGCCTGTCCCTCGAACGCACGAGTACTCGATCCGGCCAGTTCGCGAATTATTCCCGGCTCTGCCGTCCGTGCAATCGCCTTGCTCCACTCGGCCAGCCACACCTGGAACATCAAGATGCTCCATATCGGGTTTTCTAGATCCTGTTGCTCGCTCAGATGTGCCTTCCAAAGCGTTTGGACGGCGCGGACGTTAAAAAATCCTTCCCGCCTCACGCGGCTTTCCATCAACAGTCCCTCTGCCCAATCACGCAGTGGGCCGCGAAGCCAGCTTCCAATTGGTACAGCGAATCCTCTTTTCGGGCGCTCGATCAACTCCTTCGGCACATACTGGTACAGAACGCGGCGCAGGATCCATTTGCTTATTCCTCCGCTAATTTTCAGTTGCAACGGCAAACGAGCGGCGAACTCGAAGATTCGATGATCGAGATACGGAACGCGCGCTTCGAGAGCGATGGCCATCGTTGCGCGGTCCACTTTCACCAGGATGTCGTCAGGCAAGTACCTCACCGTGTCGAGAAACATCATGTGCTGTCGGAAATCTGGATTGACGGCTTCCATGTAGCGATGATGAGCAGGAAATTCCTCTGTTTCTCCTCCCAACACCAACGAGCTCGCCGCTTCGCAGGCAGATACAATGGCCTCATACCGCGAAGTGGAATCCTCAGCGGCGATTAAGTTGCCCAGCCGGTGCAATTTGTCGCCGGGAAAATCAACTCCCGCGATCGAACACGGATAGCTAGCAAAATTATTCCACCGTGCCGCGCTCAGGCTACGCAGCCCTCGAGCAGCGGTCCGCCGAACGGTCCACGGCAGCCACCCAACTTTTTCCCAGATGTTGCCCCATGTGAAGTAGCGCTTGTAGCCCCCAAACAACTCATCTCCACCATCGCCTGATAGACTCACGGCTACATGCTGCCGAGCAAGCCTCGATACGATATGTGTAGGAATCTGCGATGAATCCGCGAAAGGCTCGTCATACATCGATGGAAGTAGCGAAATCACTTGCATCGCTTCTTCAGACGACACGTAAAATTCTGTGTGCTCGGTCCCCAAGTGATGCGCGACCGCTGCGGCGTTCTTAGCCTCGTTATAAGCGTCATCCCGAAAGCCGATTGAAAAGGTCTTCACAGGCGAAGCGCTCAATCGCTGCATCAGCGCGACGATCGCCGAAGAATCCACCCCGCCAGACAGAAAAGCACCGAGTGGAACATCAGCCACCATCCGCATCTTGATGGCATCTCGCAACAGCTCGTCCAATTGGGCGATCGCGTCCTCGGCCGAACCCCGATAGCGATCAATCAGCCCCTGGTGAGTTACTTCCGCGGCGCTCCAGTACGACACGGGTTGGGGCAGGCTTCCCGGTTCCGATAATTTCAACACCACTCGGGTACCTGGTGGTAGCTTACGTATCCCGCGATAAATACTGCGCGTCGTCGGAACGCAGCTGTACTTCAGGTACATCGCCAAGCTGTTTCGGTCTATTTCCGTCGCGAAATCTGGATGAACCACCAGCGCCTTTAGTTCCGAACCAAACAGGAACGATTTCCCCATCCAGCCGTAGTACAAAGGTTTTTCACCGAGCCGGTCTCGAGCTAATTCCAGCCGCCGCTCTTTGCGATCCCACAGCGCAAGGGCAAACATTCCGTTGAATTTTGTCAACGCGTCTTCGAGTCCCCACTCCTCAATTGCCGCGAGCATGACCTCGGTGTCGGAATGCCCGCGGAAGCAATGCCCGGCCGGTTCCAGCTCACGACGCAGTTCTTCGAAGTTGTACACCTCGCCGTTGAAGACAATCACGTAGCGGCCGCTCTCCGAATGCATCGGTTGGTGACCGTCGGCGGACAGATCCAAAATCGCAAGTCTCCGGTGACCCAGCGCCACGCCCGCCTCCTGGTCCACCCAGATACCGCAATCGTCCGGTCCGCGGTGGACAAGCTGGTCGGTCATGCGGCTTACCACAAATCTCAGCTCGACTTCGCGGTCAGGAGTAGGCGTCAAGAACCCGGTTATGCCGCACATAGTATTTGTCCGATTGCACTACGCGGATTGAACCGCTGGAGCCTGACTTTCGGTATATTCATTTATGTTCATGCTGCGCAGCAATCCCTTGTGACCTGGTGTTCCGAGAAATAGCTGAGCGCGTTTCGCCGTGCTGATTCTCACGTTGAATTCTCGAACGACTTTATCCCTGGCGGCGCGCCCTAAGCGCTCGCAGAGTGCCTTGTCTTCGCACAAACGCTGCAACGCGTCAGCCAAAGCGACAGAGTCTCGCGGCGGTACTAGAATTCCTGTGCGTTCGTGTTCCACGAGCTCAGGAATGCCCCCAACCGAGCTGGCCAACACCGGCAACCCACAGGCCATCGCTTCTTTCAACACGTTGGGGATCCCCTCGCGCTTGCCGTCTGCTGTAGGTGCGGTTGGCAGCACGACAACGTCCGCCTGCCGCAGTTCTTGAATCACTTCGGGATAAGCGCGCGCGCCCAGCAAGCAAACCGCATCTTGAAGTTCAGCTTGCTGGATCTGCTTTTTGATCTTCGACACGAGGGGACCATCTCCGACCAACCGGCACTTGAAAGCCATCCCGCGTTCTCGCAATAGCCTGCATGCTTCGACAAGATAGGTGTGACCTTTGACCTCCTCAAACCTCGCAACGCAGAGAATTCGCAGGTTGCTGGCCGCAGGGAACTGGAAGCTCGGGATAAGACGACCGACGTCAACACCGCCATGGATGACCCGAATTTTCTTTCCGAGAATCGGACCGCACTCGTCAATCATGATTTTCTTGTTGTCAGACGATACCGCGATGACGAATTCGGCAGCTTCGATCTTTTCTTTGAGCATGTGCCGGTCGACCTGGATGTCCGTCCCACGCGCTGTGAAACTGAATGGAATGCCCGTTAGACGGTGAATGATGAGCGCCGATACAGTCGCATGACTCGCAAAGTGCGCATGAATGTGTGCGATTCCCTCGTGCATCATTTCCTGTGCAAACAGCGCTGCTTTTGGAAAGATCACGATTGCGCCAAAGAAGAAGTCAGCACTCCCCCAGGTCCCGCTCAAGACTTCTGCCCATGCCTTGAAATAGGTCATCCAGTCGCGCCGAAGAAAGCGCCACTGCGCTCGAAGGACACTAAGCGACAAGAAGGGGCGGTAATGAGCACGCTTAACCCAGGAATCCGCTTCCGGATGTTCGATCTTCAAACGCAGCCGCCGCAGCGGGTAAAGCTCGACAGCGACTCCCAGCTTCTCCATCTCAATCATTTCGTAGAGCACAAAAGTTTCCTCGACGGTTGGGAACGCCGAGACAAGATAGGCAACCCTCGCTGGCCGGCTTTTGGCCTGCTTATCGATTTGCGCTCCCGAGGTGGTCGAATTAGGCATACTGATTTTGCGGAAATGTTTGCGTCAGAGCTTGTTTCAGCTTGCGATGTCGCCATTCATCGACCTGCATGCCCAGGCGCTGCAAGCGCGCACTGAAGATTGCCAAGGAACTGCGCGGAGTGATGCACGTTCGCCCAAGCCGCAGAAGATCGGTCGCCTCCAATTCATTCCCCGACGGGATCGTGGTGAAAGCGAGTTTGATACCTTGCTCTTTTAAGATTGCGGCCACACTGTCGTTATGATTTCCATTCGGGTAGCAGAAGATTGGCAAAGCCTCTCCGATTTCTCTCTTCAAATCCTCCTGGGAGCCCTTGATTTCCTCGCGGACTTGGTCGGGAGTAATTCGCGTGAGAATCGGATGAGTTCGCGTGTGAGACCCGATCGTCACTCCGTCCCTGGCTAACTGGCGGAGCTGATTCCAACTCAAGACGCTACCGCGCATCGTTCGCGTTCCACAAAGTTCAGCGCAGAGGTAATCGACCAGCCGCATGCCTTCGTGATGCGCGATAGTCGTGATGTAATTCTGCAGCGCCCACAAACCGCGCTCGCGCTCCTCCCGCGTGGCGAGGGAGATTGGACCAAGCGGTGTATTTGCCAATCGCGTTCGAAGCGTGCAGCGGAATGCTTGATAAAGTTTGTCCGGCCAGAATGCGAACTCCGGATGGTCCGCAAAGGCGGTGGGCATGAAGACGGTCGCGGACAGTCGAAATCTCTTCAGGATGGGCCAAGCAATTTCCGCAAAATCGGCATACCCGTCGTCGAATGTAATCAGTAGGGATCGCCTGGGGAGCCTCGTTTTTCCCTCAATCGCGTCCAAAAGTTCGGACATGGAAACGCATCGGTAATGCCTTGCGATGTGGAGCATCTGCTCGCGAAAAGCGGACGGCGTCGCACTGATGCTGCGGTTGTCCACAGCGGGATTGCCGTTGAACTCCGCAACTCGGTGATAGGCAACTATTCGCAGCACGATTCTTTCAAGCCTCGTTTGTACAAAAAAGCGGCTGCGCTATCTCGCGCTCTTGAGACTCCGAGTGGATAACTCGGGTCGCCGCACTCGAAACCGCCAACAGCAGCCAGAAATAACGCGGGTAAGATAAATGAGCGAAGACCGCGGATACTCCATAAGCGCTGAGCGAAACAAAGAGTGCAGTCGCGGCATACGCAAGCTCCGGATGTCTGTCTATTAACCGCCTTCGCTCACTCCACAATCCGCGCATCGTCACGCCGACAATTGCAATGAAGCAGGCAAAGCCGACCAGTCCGGTTTCCGCCAGCGTTTCAAGGTAAAGGTTGTGCGCCCGGTAGTAGTGCGTTTCCTCCACCAGCCCCAAGCGATTGCTGTAATCGTTCGAATAGTAAGCGGCGAAGTGGCCCGGGCCGACGCCCAAAACTGGATGATCGAGAAACACGCGCCACGCCGCCACGTTTTCGACGTACCGGCGAACCGCCGAACTGTCCGGTGCCTCCGCGCGTTCGCGTGCCCCAGAAAACAAAAACGTCAGTCGCTCAAGCGTCAGCATCCGCGACACGACCTCAGGCTGGAAAACGCCAACCAGCAGAGTCACCCCTAGCACTGCCCCCAAAATCTGCCGCCGCTTTACCATCCCGCAACAAGCCATCAGCCCGAGACTCACAATCGCCGCCACCAGATTTCCCCGAGAAAACGTAAGCAGCACGCCACACAGAATTACAGCGGCTGCAACCACTGCAACGATCTTTAATTGCCGTGACCGCGCTATGCTCCACTGCAAAACCGCAAGCGGCAAAAGCACAAGCAATACCTGCCCGTATCGATTCGGTTCGCCGATTGGTCCCGCTGCCCGCAGTTGCCCCGCGACTTCGCCGTTATCAGAAACCTGGGTCGCGTTCGTCGAGCGGGCGGCAACATTCAAAACTCTGGGGTCCGCGTGATAGTCCGACTGAACCTGAGCCAGCCCGCCATAAATGTTCTTCTCCGTGTGCGTAACCTTCTGCAGAACAGATATTCCCGCCATAAAACTCCCGGCCAGCAACAAAGCCCACATGACCCGTCGCAACGTAGCGAAATCTCGAATGAGATTGCTCACTAGAAAGTAGAGCATCAGCCCCTCGACCAAATAGTCGGCGAGTTCGGACAGTAGGATGACCGGGTCGCGCGCAAACACGCACGAAGCCAGCGACGCAACCAAAAACACGAGCATCAGCACCAACCCGCGGTCGAATATTAGTTTCTGCTTGCAACCAAAGACTTGGTGCACCAGCGGCACGCACAGCAGTAGAGACAACCCTGCAAGCACCAGCACAATCCGTGGATTCTGGCCCACCGAACCGGCCGCCGCCTGCACAGCCGTCGGTGTACGCATCGCAAGCACGCCGATGTTCGAATAGATTGCGAACAGCACCACGAGTATTCCCGTCTCCGGCCAACGAAGCATCAGTGCTAGACAAGCAGAAACGATGAGAACGCCCGCCATGAGTACCGGGCTTACTTTTATAAGCGCGAGCATCAGGAACCCAACCGCCGCGCAGGGCGGCAACATGCCCATTCGGCGAATGGCGAAAAAACCTGCACTCATTTGTAGTTCGCGATTCATCAGAAAGATTGAATTGTGTTGGAAATTACCGCTGTACAGTGAATTCAGTAAGCGTCGCTGCTAAGTCCGTTACACCAAGATGAGCCGCATCAACGGCACGCGGAGTAACTCCGGAAACGTTTCCGCAATGCTCAGCTTTCTCCTCGTGAGTCCCAGCACGAGCGTGAATACGCAAGCAGCCAACGGCAACGCAGTCCAAACCGTCATTGGACTAAATACTTGCAGTGCGTACAGCGCACCTGCGCTAAATCCGATGAGCAAATAGATCGAAACATAACGACGGTCCACGATCTTGAAGCCTGACGCGGGCCGCAATCCCGCTTGTAAAAGCACGTTATAGCCGATCACTGCGACGGTCGCCGCGGTCGCCGCCCCTGTGGCACCAAATCGCGGAATGAGCATGATGCTCAGAACGACGTTAACCAAAATCGCCACCACGCTCACCACGATGATGTAACGCAGCCTCTCCAAAACTTTGAGCGTCTGAAGATTAAAACCCAGCGCGACGTTGAGGTAGCTTCCCAACGACAACAGTGCCAGCGCGTGCGCGGACGGCGCATACCGGGCGCCGTAAAGGAACACCACCACCGGAAGAGCAAACGAAAAGGTCGCGGCGAAAATCGGAAATGACAGCACGGACATCCACGCCGACATATCCCAGTACAGCTTATTCAGCCCCACATAATTCTCGCGCGACACCAGGCGCGCAGCAGAGGGTATATACAGCAAACTAAAAGTCGCCAGCACAATCCCATTCAGCTCAGCAATGGGCACCGCGGCGCGGTAATAAGCCACATCCGCCAAGCTACGCAGCCATCCCAGAAGAAAGATATTGATCGACGGAATCGCCGCCGTCGCCAGCACCGCGCTGATTCCCGGTACGACGAATGCAAGCACCTCGCGCGCTGGAATCGCCAGAGTCTTGCAAGTAAAGTGTTGAAGGATATGTTGCGCTCGCAAAAGTCGCACCAGCAGCAAGCTGTAAATCACCACCGATGCCGCACCCGTCACAACCAAGCCGTACGCCAGAAACGTCACTGAGCTGTGGTTCCAGACCAGCACCACCACGACCCCAAGCTTCAGTCCCGGACCAAGCACGTACTTGCGGAAAAAAATATCGCGTGTCCCCGCAAGGCTGGCAAACAATCCGTCCAGCACGCCGTCCACCGCCTCAAACGGAACCAGCACCAAAAGAATCGATAGCAGGCTAAGCACCAGCTTATCTTTGCCCATGTGATGAAAGGAAAGCTCATAAACACCCGCCACAAGCAGGCCAGCCGCCACCACCACAGCTCCGCCGGCCAGGCAGATTGTGCCGAACAACTTTCCGTACTCGCGATTTTCTCGGTATACCGGCACAAAACGTGAGACCCCTTCATGCAATCCGAGCGTTGCGAACAGCCGCAGGAAAGCGACCACGGCCAATCCATATGCCAACGCGCCGTAATCCGTAGTCGTCAAATACCGCACGACATAGACCTGCGCCCCAAAATTGAGTCCCATCGATAAAAATCTGCCCGTCAGCAAAAGACTCGATCCGCGAACTTGGCTCCGCGTCGTGTCTCGCTCCACTCCCGGCTGAACAGATTCGATGGAAGCTACATCCTGCATCAAGCGCATTCGCCCCGTGCGATCATCAAAAAAAAGACTCTCCGGTTAAAGCTTTCTGTAAATCGACTCAGGAATTGGGAACGTGCGGTTGTTCAACACCGCGCCCAATACTCCCACGTTTGCCGCCTTCAAATTCTGCGCAGCAATCCGAGCGGTCTCACGCCGCGTCTGGTTCGATTCCAATATCAGGATCACTCCATCCGTTTCCTGCCCCAGCAGTGCAGCGTCGCCGCACTGAGCAACCGGCGGCGCCAAAATCAATACGTACGGAAACTCACGGCGAAGCTCGTGCAACCGCGACACCCACCGCTCCGATTTCCATAGGCTCGCTCCATCGTCTGTGCCGGAGCCGGCAGATAGCAACGACAGTCCCGAACTGTCCAGGCTGTGCAGAAATCCTCGGATAGGTCCCGGTTGCGATAGTGCTCTCCCGAGCCCCGACAGATTGTCCACCCCGAAGTACTCATGCAAGGAAGGCGAGTGCATGTCCGCGTCTACCAGGCAAACTGGGAGGCGCGTCTGCTCGGCCAGGTGTTGAGCCGCTCTGGCACAGATCCCCGTTGTGCCCGGTAGAAATTCCACTCCGCAGAAAACCACGGCGCGAGGCGCTTGCGGGCCCGGCAGCACGAATACCCGCTCGACAAGCCTCGACTCCTCAACTCGAACTTTCTCGTCGATGTGGACCGGCGGCCGCACTCGCCGCGCGGTCGACAAAAAAGATGGCTGTTCAGGCTGCAGGAGTTCCGGAGCAATGTTCGCTGCCTCAAATAGTTCCGTCTCCTTTTGCGCTCGCAGCAAAACTTCAAAATTCTTGCTCATACCGTGACCCTCCGGCGGCTTCGGAAATAGACCGCTGTGTGCTCATCTTGAGAGCTCGTTCCAGCCTGCTTAAGCTATTGCCATACGCGGTGCTCACCTCTGGCACTAAAGGTTCGCTCGCCGTTTTCGGAAACCCAAGTTTTGCCGGTCGCGCGCCGCTGCTCCTGGCGATGTGCATACTCTTGATCGCGCCCGAGCTCTGCGGCAACGGCCGAGCTGCGCTTTTTAGCAACGAGGCGTTTCTTGTTTGTACGTGAGTGGAA
>Ga0307478_10000439_pt1 | contig 43353 bp, 34 predicted proteins | sample atmos_gasesECM4C_2_FD_203713 | JGI IMG/M metagenome (GOLD analysis project Ga0307478, IMG submission 203713) | Hardwood forest soil microbial communities from Morgan-Monroe State Forest, Indiana, United States - atmos_gasesECM4C_05 | ecosystem: Environmental > Terrestrial > Soil > Temperate...
GGCCGCGGTAATCGGTGTCCAGGCCGGCGACGATGACGCGTTTGCCGAGATTGGCGAGCTTGGTGCAGACGTCGACCACTTCGTCGCCAAGGAATTGCGCTTCGTCGATGCCAATGACTTCGGTGCGCGGTGACAGCTTCTCCATGATTTCTGAGGCTTTGAACACGTTGTCCGAAGGAATGCCAAGGCCGGAATGCGAAACGATTTCGTTGACGGCGTAGCGCTCGTCGATGGCGGGCTTGAAGATTTGCACGCGCTGGCGGGCGATTTCCGCGCGGCGCAGGCGACGGATCAGCTCTTCGCTCTTGCCGGAAAACATGGGGCCGACGACGACTTCGATCCAGCCCATATTGCCTTTGACGATGTCCACGGTAGCTCCCTAAAAGCAGTTAGCGGTTTTCAGTCCTCAGTATTCAGTGAAGAATTCGATCGTGAATCGTGAGGGTACATTTCTACAGCACCTTTACCCCAAGGTCTTTGATGCACTGGCAGCCGCGGCGCTGTACATCTTGACATTATAGAACGGCGCGAAAGCGGCAATCACGGCAACCCGAAATGCTTCCTGGCGCGTGATGAAATTACCGGAGAGCACACCCCAAGCGCCTTGCGCGTCACGGATCCCTACAGCACCGGCGAACCGGTCGATCGCGGCGGCGAGTTCCACGCCATTTTCGAGAACTTCGTGAGCCAGCGCTTCGGGGATTTCGATACTTCCAGAGCGGCCGAAGTGGCCGCGCGCGCCGTCGGAGACGTAAGCCCAGCTTTCCAGGAAGACGCGGCGACACGCGTTCTGCCGCAAACCGGAATGACGCAGAACCTCGTCCGTTGAGGCGCCTTCGTGGACGACATCGAGGCCGCCTTCGAGGCCGACGAAGTATTGCCAGGACGCCCCGTTCTGGCGCGCCATCTCAGCCAGCGCTTCCGCGCGTTGGCGGGCGCCGCGCATCAATTCATCGCGCGTGGCTGGGGTGTTGCTGACGCCGCTCTCCACCTCCACGCCGATGACTTCGCATTCTGCGCCGTGAACGAGCGCCGCCGAAAATGATTGGAACGCCTCAGTGACAGCGTTGAGCTTGGGGCCGCGCTTGCTGCCCACGGCGATGGTAATCTTGTTCATTCGAAGTAAGGGCGATGGCTTGATTGTAACGGTAGTTGGAGGAAAATTTCACGGAGAATTGGCGAGCCTGAGGAAAACAGGTACCCTCTCGACGGGTGATTGCTTATCTCAGTCGACTGACCCGATAAAAACGCCGAACGCGGGGATGGTGAAATGAGCAAGTTGCGTTGATTCGCGGCCTATCTCCGGCGCTGCCAGCAAAGGTTTCGCTGAACTTTCCTTGATTCCATCGGGGGAAAGATCGAGCTTGACGGTCTTGGCTGCGGCGCTCATGTTGAGCACGACGAGTACGGCATTGCTATTGCCTGGTTCCTCGCGCAAGAAGGCCAGGACGTACGGATCATCCTGATTCAGCGGCAGATAGAGTCCATCGCGGAGCGCCGGTTCGCTTCGCCGCAAAGCGAGCACCCGCTTGTAGAAAGTCAGAATGGAGTTGGCATCCTTCGACTCGGCCTGCACATTATAGGTAAGCGCGCTGGGCGGCACCGCCAACCAAGGGTGCTGCGAGCTACTGAAGCCGGCGTTCGTCGAGTCGTCCCATTGCATAGGAGTTCGTTCGCCGTCGCGGCCTTTTTCCTCCGGCCAGCCGATTTTCCCGATGGGGTCTTGAACGTCTTCTTGGCGCGCTGGTTCCGTTGTGCGCATGCCGATCTCCTCGCCGTAGTACATGAGTGGCGTCGCGCGTGTGGCCAGCAGGAGAGCGGCCATCAGTTTCGCGATTTGGTCATTGTGTGCGCCGTCGCCGTAACGATCCCACTGGCGCGGCTGGTCATGATTGCTGAAAAAATAGTGCGCCTGCCCTCCCGCGGCGTTCTTATCAATTTCGTTCAACAGCCGGCGGAAATCGGGCGCGGAGAGTTTATTCACGTCGGCAATCTGAAAATCCATCGGCAATTGAACTTCATCATCCTTGACGCCGTACATTTTGGTGAGCTCGGTGATATTGGGCTCGTCAGCCTCACTGATCAGCACTGGATTTCCGGGATATTGGTCCACGAGCTTCCTCATTTCGCGCAGGACTTCATGGACCTCCGGCAAGTTGTCTGTGTATTTATGTGCGATGTTCGGATCGCCGTAAGCGTTCTTTCCGGGCAGAATCGGGTCGTCATGCAGATTGGGATCTTCAAACAAACGGGAGACAGCATCGATGCGAAAGCCCGCTACGCCGCGATCAAGCCAAAAGCGCATGGCGTCATACATGGCTTTGCGCACCTCGGGATTGCGCCAGTTCAGATCGGGCTGTTCGGTATAAAAGTGATGGTAGTAATACTGATTGGTAGTGGGATCAAACTTCCAGGCCGAATGGCCAAACCAAGATTGCCAGTTGTTGGGAGGCTGCCCCCGCCCCTTGCCGTCGCGCCAGATGTACCAGTCGCGCTTCGGATTGGTCCGCGAAGACTGGGATTCCTTGAACCACGGATGCTGGTCCGACGTGTGATTCGGAACAAAATCCATGATTACGCGGATCTTGCGCATTTTCGCTTCGCTGACCAACCGATCGAAATCCGCGAGCGAGCCGTAGAGCGGATCAATGGCGGTGTAGTCCGAGATGTCGTATCCGAAATCCACTAGTGGCGATGGATACATCGGGCTAATCCAAATGGCATCGATGCCCAGGTCCCGAAGATAATCCAGCCGCGAGGTAATGCCGTTGATGTCGCCGACGCCATCGCCATTCGAATCCCGAAAGCTGCGCGGGTAGATTTCATAAATGACCGCGTGCATCCACCAAGGGTCTTGCGCCTTGGCTCGAGCGTGCGCGGCACTGGAACTTTGCGCTGGCGTCGGCTGTGCCCAGCTGGGACTCGTCCCCAGGCAAAGCCCCATCATCAAAACTAGAAAGACACACTTAGCGCGGTTCAACACGATTAATCTCCCTCTTTGTGCCACGCCTAAATTTCCTCATTCAGGGTTTTGCGTTTTCATGAATCTGCAATTGTTCCGCCAACTTAAGCTCGCGCTCCGCGTCTTCCGTCCGCCCCAGCTCGCGATAAGCCTGTCCAAGAAGGTGGTGGGGCATGGGATTGTTCGAATCCATCGCGATGGCGCGCTGCAAAGCGCGCACGGCCAGGGCGGTCTCGCCTTTCTTCTCCAAGACCTTCCCCATCAGGATGTACGGCCCCGTCGACGTCGCATCCAGCCAAATGGATCTTTGCAACAACTTTTCCGCTTCCTCGTACTTCTGCAAACGCGAGTCGGCATCCGCCAGCTTGTAATACACCGTGGCGTCGCCGGGATTCAGTTCCAGCTCTTTCTGAAACTCCTCGACAGCTTCCGTAATGCGCGACTTGTAGAGGTAAAGCTCTCCCAGCAACAGGTGCGCCCGCGGAAGTTTCGGATCGAGCTGCACCGCCTTCTTCCCATAATCCTCCGCCACGGGAGCAAAATCCTGCCGCAGCAGCATGCGCGCCGCAAACAAATACGCCGCCGCGGAATCCGCTGGTACGCCGAACATTCGCGCAAAGGCCTTCCGCGCGCTGGGATAATCTTTCGTCTGCAAGTAGCAAAGACCCAAAATATACGCGGCATCGACATTCGCGCTCGGATACCACGTCTGCACCTTCTCCAGCGGCGCGATCGCCTCCGCAGGCCGCCCCGCGAGGTAATAAGACAACCCCAGCAACTGCACCGCTTCGTTATCGCCCGGATCTTCTTCCAGTGCTTTCTTCAGGCTCACAGTGGCCTTCAGATAGTCGCTCTTCCGGTAGTAGGTGACCCCCAGCTCATGAGCCAACCCGCCCATTTTCGGGTCTTCTTGAACCAGCGCTTCAAGTTTTGCTATGGCCTCGTCAAATTTGCCTTGTTGGGAAAGCCGCCGCGCCTCACTCAGTGCTTCGGCTGGCAAAACAGATTGGCTTGGCTTGGACCCATCAATCTGCTGGGGTGACCCTTGGGCCGCCGGAACAGGATCCCCCGGAAACCAGGCCGCGGCGAGTGCAACCTCTCCAACAAGCAGAAAAATCCCCGTCAACTGTTTCATTGCATCCCCCCCACCAGCATAACCGAACCGTTAAGAAAAAACGGGGAGCCGGTGAGGGCTCCCCGTTGGGGTGGTGGGGCGTCTTCGTCCTTAGTTAGAAAGTGAATTTCAGTCCGAACTGCAACTGACGCATGGCCGCATTGCCGTTGATGTCCGTAATCTGTCCGGCGTTGCCACCGGCGGCGGGTCCGGTGCAATCGATACACATGTTTCCGGGATTAGCCAGCACGACGTGGTTGAATACGTTGAACGCATCGAAATGAAACGCACCCCTTATGCGTTCGGTGATGAGGAACGACTTGGAGAGAGCCATATCTGACAGGAACGCATGCGGGCCGCGGAAGGAGTTGCGACCGACGTTGCCGATCGTGCCACATGCGGGCCGCGCAAAACCGGGCCCGGACGGACGGGCTACGGTGCAGTAGTCCGTGCCTGCCGGAGCATTGATGGCCAGCGCCGGAATGGGGTTGAAGTAAATAACATCACCCGTCGTCGGGTCTCGGCGAGCCCCCATGCTGAAATTCCCGCTGGCGATATCAGGACGGCAAACGTTGGAATCCTGGTCTTGGCCGCATTCGCCGTAGCTCGCCGTCAACGCCGAACCACCGCTCCAGTTGCTGGTGTTGCTCAGTTGCCATCCGCCAACCAGCAGGTCCTCGAGACGGCTCACGTTGCCCATGTACTTCTGGCCTTTGCCAACCGGCAGAGCGTACACGATGCTGGCTACAAACGCGTGGTTCCGGTTGGTGCTGTCTGGTCCGTACGCGTATTTGGGGTTGTCCGCGTAACTGCCAAAGTTAAAGTCGTACGACCTCGAATAGGTGTAGTGGGTGAGGAATTGCAGTCCTTGAGAGAACCGCTTTTCCACTTTGACCGTTAAAGCGTTGTAATTGGTGCTCGCGTTGTTCCCGTAGTAATTCCCCACGTCCGTCGAGCAGCAAACCACCGGATTCCCATTTGAATCCAGGAAGTTTTGATAGGTGTATTTGTCAAATAGGGGCCGACGGGAAGCCTGGGTTATGGGAACAAACGTCCCGCCTGGACCAGAGAACGTCCCCGCCTGGAATGAACCGTTGATGCTCCTTCCCGGAGCAACCGTGAATTGGTTGACGTTGTAACTGGGGCCGTTCTCGTCGAATTCATGCGTGCCCTTATTGCCGACATAGGCGACCTCAACGTTTATCGTTGACGTCAACTGGTGCTGCACGGTGGCGTTCCAGGCATCCAAGGCCGGCAGATTTTGGAAGGTCGCACGAATGTGTGTGGTGAGGTTGTTCCCTGGCCCTTCAAGCGGGAATAGCCCGTTAGCGGGGATTGCCGGGAACGTAAAGATCGGCGGTCCTTGCGCTAGCGTAAACGCCGGAATGCGGCCCACGACAGCGCTCGTGTTCCCGCTGCCTCCCGTGATATCGGAGTTTGTGGCGTCGACATGCTGCTGCACAAGTACCGGAAGGTTCTGCGTCACCGCGTGACCGAAGTTCGAACCGAATACGCCCATGTCATAGCTGCGGCCGTACCCCAGACGGATCACGGTCTTGGGTTTTATCTGGTAGGCGATGCCGACACGAGGAGCGATAAACTTCCAGTTGTCGTCGATATTCCCGTTCAAACTGTAGCCGCCAAAACCGCCCACGTGGATGTATCCATCGGTCAGGTTGGCAAATCCACCGTTTCCTGGGGCATTCACATACTCCGGTGGATAGAACTCCCAGCGCAAACCGAAATTGAAAGTCAGTTTAGGGGTCAAACGGAATGTGTCTTGCCCATAGAAAAAGTAACGCTTTTGGCGCTCCGCCGCATTCAAGCTGGTGCTGACGTAACGGCTAAAGTTCGTGACATCACCTAACAGGAAGGTAGCCAGGTCCAGGCCGCCCTGGCCGGCATTTCCGGTCCCCGCTGCGTTGAAGACGGGCTCGCCGGTGCGGTTGGAGTCGCTGGGAACGCGCAGGTTTTCCGCAAAGCGAATATCCGCGCCAAACTTTAGGGTATGGTTCCCGCGTATCTTGGTCCAGTTGGTAACTCCCTGGAACTGCTGCTCGCTCTCCGTCAAGGGGCAGTTGCAGCGGCCCACATTGAGACCGTCGCCAAAGTCCGAAAGAGTGCCGTCCATATGAAAGTCCGGCAGCCCGCCAGTGGCAGGGTTGCTGGTGTTCATGTTCGGCACGTTGTACAAAGTAGTCATCGGGGTTGCGTTCTGGTCGGACTTGGTAGCATGCGGGTTGTACTTGAAGTACCCAAAACGGAAGTCTGCAATCAGCGTCGGGTTGAACGTCTTGGTTACCCCGGAAGCTAAGCTGTAATTGTGAATAATGGACTGGCCATTCAGGCCGGCCGCTGCCGGTGCTCCGCCAAAACCCGGCCCACCCAGCGCACCGAGGACGCCTGCCCCGGAGACAGTGAAACGCGCCAAGCTAAACCGCCCAAAAAGCTGCACGGTGGGTGAGATGTTGTAGTCTTCCCGCGTGTCAAACGAATTCTGGACAAAAGGACCAGGCCCAGATTTTATGTAGTTGTTTATAAGATTGGCGTTTGTTCGGCTGGCAGGAAAAGCCTTCAAAATCGCGATCGCCTGCGCCGACAGCATGTTGCCCGGGATGAGGAAGGGCGTCGCGCAATTCGTGGGGTTTGGATTCAGAACTTCTCCCGCGGCTCCGCAAAATGCCTTGCGTCCCGAGCCATCCAGAGCCGCACTGCTTGAGGGGTCATAAATGTAATTGGAAGGGTCGCCAGCCTTACCGTTTCCGATTCTCGGCTGATATTGGCTGAGATCGCAGAAGAGCCCCGCGTTCCCCAATGCCGCCGCGCAAGTTGTTGCCGCCTGAGTTGTTGGTATCGAAACCTGCTGAGTAACTCCGAAGCTGGAGCGCGTCCCCTGATAATCCGCGAAAAAGAACAATTTATTCTTGATGATGGGGCCGCCCACGGTACCGCCGAATTGATTGAATTTTATACTCGGAAGCAACTTACCGGTGCTTGGGTCCGGCGTCGCTTGCGTGAATGGGTCGCGAGCCCTGGTTGCGTCCGTGTACCGGTCCCAGAAGGCGCTGCCGTGAATGTCATTGGTGCCGGACTTCGTCTGTACCGTTACCACGCCTGCTACGGCCTTGCCAAACTCGGCATCGTAGTTCTGTGTCGTCATCTTGGCTTCTTGAATGGCATCCAGGTTCGGATTCACCACGATGATCCCAAGAATCGGATCCTGGTTATCGGTGCCATCCAACTCGTAGGCAGTACCGCTGAAGTGCTGGCCATTCACCATAATCTGCTGGGACGCCTGCGGGTTTTCAGTCGCCGCATGCGTCCATGCCAGTTTCTCCGTACCTGGCGTCAGAAGTTCGAACGTCGTGAAATTTCGGTTGAGGATGGGCAACTCTTCCGCGTACTTACTGTTGAATTCAATCGACACGTCGGCGCGATCCGTCTTGAGTTGCGGAACCTCCGAGGTAACCTCGACAGTCTGGGTGACGGCGCCAACTTGCAGCTGCGCGTCCACATGCGCCGAAGCGTCCGCGGAGACCTCCACGCTTGCCACGTCATAAGCCTTGAAGCCCGGACCTTCGACTTTGACTCTGTAAGTATCCGGGATTAAATGGGTAACCGTGTAATTGCCGCTCTCATTGGTCGTGGTTTCATATGTCGTAGCCTTGGTAACGGATGTAACGGTGACTTTGGCGCCTGCCACTGCCGCGCCTTGCGGGTCTGTTACCGTCCCGAAAATGCTTCCGAACACGGCCTGACCCAGAGACGTACTTGCCCCCAGCGCTAACACGAGACAAAAGCCCATGATCAACCCTAGTGTCGCTTGCCTTCTCATTCCACCCCTCCTAAGCAATGCTGCATCCCTGAAATCTTTCATCAAACCGAATTTTGCAATCACTCTGCTCCACGGCAGCAAAAACATTGCGGTCGCCCAGATACGCGGCCGACAGCACGTGGTTATGCCCATTAGCTTCTTGGCACACACATACAACTCAAAATGATAATGGAAACGGCAACCCGCCAAACTGAACCGACCGCAGTGTACAGCCCCCAAACTCCTCGAACTTCCTTCCCTCGGCGCCGACCTAACCGCCACCACTCATCAAGGTTTGACAAAGTTCAAGATGAGAGCTGCGGGCACCTACACAAGAGTCGAGCGTATATTTGTGATGCCTCATATCAGTTTTTTGAGTGACATGGTAAGTGTCCGAGGGTCTGATACGGTTACACCGAATAAGCTCTGCCTTCACAAAGACATGCGCAAGCGTTACTTTGGTGTTACAATCCCCGCTCGGTGGTCCCCGTGACTGAGAAAGCGCTGCAGTTAGGTCAGATCGAAAGACTTCTAGCCAGCCATTCCTTGCATGGGTCGGAGTCTCTCTGCAAACTGCTGCGCTATTTGGCCCATCATTCTCTGGAACATCCTAGTACTTCTCCTAAGGAGTATCAAATCGCGACAGAGGTCTTTGGCCGCCAAGAGGACTTCGATCCCCATGTGGACTCCATGGTGCGCGTCCAGGCTGGCCGCCTGCGTACTAAGTTGGGCGAATACTATGCCTCTGAAGGCGCCGACGACCAGATCATGGTAGAACTCCCCAAGGGCACCTACGCCCTCACTTTCCATCCGCGCAACCATGGTCCAGGGCGAAACCACGCTAGTACTCACGCTCACGAAGCTCCAGGAAGTCTGGACGCCAGTGGCCGGACCTCCCGCGCGGGGATCGTCGCCGTCGTGGCATTTTCCGTCGTGCTCGCCTCGGTTGTTGCCGTGGCCACCGATCGCTTCCTGAACCGCAGGGTTGCGGAAGCCCACGTGGCCACCGACAACCCTGATGTGCCGGTTGCTTTTCACGTTTTCTGGAAGGGCTTTCTTACCGGTCCGCAGGAACCCTGGGTCATCTTCAGTAACGCCGCCTTTGTCGGCCGGCCGTACGTTGGCATGCGCTATTACAATCGCGCCAAGGATTCCGGTGCGGTGATTCTGGATCATTATACCGGAGTCGGCGAAGTGCTGGCGGTTCACGCCCTCGATGGCGTCTTTGGAAAGCTTCGCCAGCAAATTCGCGTCAAGCGCGGAAGCCTCTTTTCCTTGGATGACGCCAAAAACGACGATCTCATCTTTATTGGCTCACCTTCGGAAAATCTGACGCTCCTGGAGTTGCCCGCCACGGAGGAATTCATCTTCAAGCAGATTACTTCCGGGCCGCGCACCGGCACCATGGAGATCATCAATTCTCATCCGGGAACGGGCGAACCAAAGGAATTCCTTCCCTCTCCACCGGACCAGAGCCTGAGCGAGGACTTTTCGGTCATAGCCCTAAAGCGGGGACTGAATCCAGCGCACGCTGTCTTGATTCTAGCGGGAGCTACAACCATCGGCACGCAAGCTGCCGTCGAATACGTTTGCCAGCAAAATTCCTTGGAAGAGTTGCTCTTACGCCTCTCCGTCTCGAATTCCGGCGAACTAAGGCCGTTTGAAGCGGTAATCCGCGTGAAAGTCGCCAAGGGCGTCCCCGTCGGATCACAACTGGTCGCCCTTCGCAAAGGCCCCGCTTGATCTTAAGCGTTGGAGCCTTTCTTGCATTTTCTCGCATCGCCGTCAGTTATGGACGCTCCTGCAATATTCCGATACAAACCCGTGGCGAACCGAGGTCGCTCCCCGTCCCACGATCATTTTTTCGCGTCTGTCGGCGGCTTCAATCGGGGATCAAGAGTTACGGCTTGCGCGAATTCCTTTTGCGCCTCTTCGATTTTTCCTTGCTGGCGCAACGCCATTCCCAACTGGAAATGTGCGGGCGCGTAGTGAGGAACAGAATTGATTGCCGAGCGGAATTGCGAAATGGCTCCATCGACGTCTCCGGCATTTAGGAGGCGGCGTCCTGAGTTCGTGGAGAACAGAGCCGCCTGTTCGCTGGTCTTCTGTTTCGCAATCTCCAGGCCCGCTTTGCTTTCCACTGCCGCGCCTTCCGTGTCTCCCAGTTGCCGCAACACGGTTGCCAGCGTGGTATGTGCCCCGGCAAAATCCGGCTGCATTCGAATGGCTTCGCGCAAAGCGCTCGCGGCGTCCTGAAGTTCGCCTTTCTGTTTCAACACCGTTCCGAGCGTGTAGTAAGCCTCGGCATAATCCGGCTTCGCGTGAATCGCCGCGCGCAATTCTTCCGCTGCTGGTGCGAAATCGCCCTGTTGCCACAGCGTCACGCCCAGCGTGTAGTGTGCATCCGCCTGATCGGGATCAAGTTCGGTGGCCTTGCGAAATTCAGCGACTGCTTCGGTAAGCTGGTCTTTCAGTTTCAGCGCTAGTCCGAGGTTGTAGTGCAACGTGGCGTCCCGCGGCGAAAGCTTAATCGCGCTTTCGAATTCGGACATCGCCGCGTCAAAATCCGCGACTTGCAAATGCGCTGCGCCCAGGTTCCCGATATATCCGCTATCGTCCGGGCGCAGGCGGATGGCTGTTTGAAACTCGCTGATCGCGCCGTGGCCGTCGCCACTCTCGAGGAAAGCCAATCCCAGATTGTTGTGGGCATTTGGATTGTCCGGCTGCAACTTCGCGGCTCTGCGGAACGCCTCGATGGCTTGGTCCACCTCGCCGTTGTGCTGGAACAGCAAACCCAAACTATTCTGGGCATCGGGATAATCCGGATTCAGCTGCACGCAAGCGCGCAATTCGCGAATCGCCGCGGCTACCTGATCCTTGCTCCGCAGAATTTGTCCCAAGTAATAGTGAGCGCCAGGGTCGGCGGGATTCAGTTTTATGGCGTCTTGAAGATGCAAAGCAGCTTCTTCTAGCGATTTTCCCTGAAATTGCAAAACGCCAAGATGAAAATGCGCGGTCGCAAAATTAGGCTCCAGCCGCAGAGCTTCGGAGAATTCAGTCGCGGCGTCTTGAGGATCGGATTTCTGTACTAACACGGTTCCCAACTCGTCATGCAGCTCCGCGCGTTGCGGCTCCAGTTCGATCGCGCGCCGCATTTCGCTGACGGCGCCGTCGAGGTCTCCGGAAAAATCCAGCGCGCGGCCCAGCGTGCGATGCGTCTCGGAATCGTCCGGGGCAAGCCGCGTGGCCTCGCGCGCTTCGCGCAACGCGGCCGGCAAGTCTCCTTTGCGAATTAGCGCATTGCCAAGATTCACGTGCGCTTGCATGAATTCGGGTTTCAGTTTCACCGCGGCCCAAAACTGCGCGATCGCCGGATCGATTTCCCCCTGCGCAAGCAAAACCCAGCCCAGCGAGTTGTGCCCTTCCGGGCTTTTCGGTGCCAGGCGCGTCACTTTTTCAAAAGCTGCTCGAGCGGAATGCAGGTCACCTTGTTGAAGTGCCGACATGCCTCGCTGGTAAGTCGCCGCGACTCGAGACGCGGGATCCCCGCCCGCGGAATTCGCGGATTGCCCAGCGCGCAACGCAGCCGCCGCGCCGAAGACAGAAACCAGCGCGGTCGACAGTTGAAAGAAAAGCATGCGGCGATGAAGGGGGTTCCATGTCACGCGAAAGAGTCCTGTAAAAAATACTAACATGCTCGCGGCTTCGCGGCGCTTCTGGAAGCTGTTTGATTATACTTTCTCGCTGCGATGAACCGTGTCGGACCTTGCTATGATTAGAGATTGATGACGCTCCTTTATTCTCTTTTCCGGCTTGTCTGCTTCATTGGACTTTTTGCTTGGTTCTCGATGCAATCGGTCAGTGCTCCGAGCGCTCCAAGTACCAACTCCCAGAGCGCAAAAGCCAAGCCCATCGCGCATTTCACCGACATGGCGCAAAAAGCCGGGCTCACCGCTCCAGTTATTTTCGGCGGCGAGACAACAAAAAAATACATCATCGAAACAACCGGCACCGGCGTGGCCATTTTTGATTACGACAATGACGGATGGCCCGATATTTTCGTCGTGAATGGCACAAAGCTGGAAGCTTTGCCAACTGCCAAAGCGCCGACGAGCCATCTGTATCACAACAATCACGACGGCACGTTCACCGACGTCACGGAAAAAGCCGGGCTGACTCACACGGGCTGGGGGCAGGGTGTGTGCGTCGGCGACTACGACAACGACGGCTTCGAAGATTTGTACGTCACCTACTACGGGAAAAATGTTCTCTACCACAACAACGGCAACGGCACGTTCACCGACGTCAGCGAAAAAGCGCATGTCGGGGGCAGCGGAAGAATGTGGGGCACGGGCTGCGCTTTCGTGGACTACGATCGCGACGGCAAGCTCGATTTAATAGTCGCGAACTACGTCGACTTTGATTCGGCGACCGCGCTTGCGCCGGGCGAGCGGGCTTCGTGCATGTGGAAAGGCGTTCCGGTGATGTGCGGGCCACGCGGGCTGCCGTGGGCGAAAAATATCTTGTATCACAATCTCGGCAACGGCGTGTTCGAAGACGTTACGACGAAAGCGCGCATCGATCAAAGCAACGGGCATTACGGGTTCAGCGTTTCCACGCTTGATTATGACGACGACGGGTGGCCGGATATTTTTGTGGCTTGCGACAGCACCTCCAGCATTCTTTATCACAACAACCATGACGGCACGTTCAACGACGTCGCGGTTGTTTCCGGCGCGGCGTTTAACGATGACGGGCGCGAGCAAGCCGGCATGGGCTCGACGGTGGGCGATTATGACGGGGACGGCAAGCTCGATATTTTCAAGACCAATTTCTCGGACGATACCTCCACGCTTTACCGCAACAATGGCGACGGCACTTTTGATGACAAAACTTTTGCGGCGGGGTTCGGCTTGAACACCCAGTATCTCGGATGGGGTGTCATGTTTCTTGACGTGGACAATGACGGCTGGCCCGACCTGTTGCTGGTCAACGGCCACGTTTATCCGGAGGTGGACAGCCAGCACCTCGGGAGCAATTTCCAGGAGCCGAAAATTCTTTATCACAACAACAGCAACGGAACGTTCACCGATATTTCCGCGAATGCCGGGCCGGGGATTACGGCGGTGAGTTCCGCGCGCGGATTGGCGGTCGGCGATTTGTGGAATGACGGACGAATGTCCGCGGTGATCAGCAACATGAATGCGCCGCCGATGCTGCTAGTGAACGACGTTCGCAATGGCAATCATTGGATCGCGTTCCACACGGTTGGCAGCAAATCCAATCGCGATGGGATCGGCGCGAAAATCACGGTGGCAGCCGGCGCACGCACGCTGGTCGATGAAGTTCGTAGCGGGTCCAGCTACGTCTCGAACAGCGATGTGCGCGTTCACTTCGGCCTCGGGTCGGCCACCAAGATGGAGTCGTTGCAGGTGCGCTGGCCCAGCGGCTTAGTCGAACGCTTTGAAAACTTGCCCGTCGATGCGATTCATACGCTGAAAGAAGGCTCCGGCGCGCCGGTCAATCCTCGTCCTGTTTCCGCCAAGCCCTGACTCCGTTGGCGTACCTGGGGCACCCGGCTGCGCATCGATGGCACAAACCGAGGTTGTGGCGCCAGTTTAGGGGCCCCATCGAATTGCTGGTCAGCCAGACGAGCACCGTGAATATCACTTTGGAGCCGGGCTCGATCAATGAGACGGTCACCGTGACGGAGGACGCGCCCATTATCGATGTAACCAAAACCGGCGTGGGAACGACCTTCTTGCCCACGGACATCCAGGATATGCCGCTCAACGGTCGCGACTTCGGAAACTTGGCGTTTTTGGCCCCGGGCGCGCGCCCGGTAAATTCCTATGACCCGACGAAGAATCGGGTGGCAGTGTTTTCTATCGACGGGTCGAATGGGCGGAACGTCAACGTCACTGTCAACGGTATCGACAACAAGGACAACTCGGTGGGTGGACCGGTGATGCAACTGCCGCTCACGGCGGTGGAGGAATTCACGATTTCGACGCAGCGTTTCTCCGCCGTAAATGGGAGAAGCGAGGGCGCAGCCATTAATGTGATCACCAAGTCAGGCTCCAACAGATTCCATGGGGGCGGATATTTCTACGACACGCAGACAGCGTTCAACGCGAACAACTATTTTTCTGAACAGAGCAAGCAGCCAACACCGCAATTCGAGCGCCAGCAATTCGGGGGAAATGTGGGAGGGCCGCTCCGGAAAGACAGAGATTTTTTCTTTGGGGCCATCGAACGGGAGCGCGAACATACATCGATTCCCGTGACGCAGCAAGCGTTCACGGAATTGAGCTTACTGACCGCCATTGGGGCACAGCCCGCGCAAGTGATTCCGACGCCCTTTTTCGAGTGGCGATACAACGGAAGGGTGGACCATCGATTTAATGCGAACCACCAGTTGTCGGTCAGTTACACGGGGCAATCCAACACCGGGTTGAACGACCAATCGAGCCAAACCAATGACCTGACCGCGGGGAATTTCACCACCAACAATCAAATCATCGCCAATGCCACCCTCAATTCGACATTTGGGCCACATGTGGTCAACGCGCTGATGGCCGGCCACCAATATTGGAACAACGTGATCGACACGAATAAGCTGTCCCCGGCCACCGTGAATTTCCCGAACGGGATTTATTTCGGCACCAATGGGAACGTGCCGCAGGAAACTTTTCAGAAAAAATGGCAGTTCAAAGATGACGTTTCGATCACCCATGGGACGCAGACATGGAAAACGGGATTCGACATGATCTATCAACCGGTCCTCGGCGGGTTTTTCGAGTTCAACCCCGTACCGTCCTTGACGTTTAACGACTTGCCGGACGTGATCATCAACAACACGAACGGCGAATATCCACAAGGGTTGGCGACTCCCGGAGCCGTACGCAGCATGTCTTTGGCGGCGGGCGATCCGCGTTTTCTGCAACAGGGAATCAAGCAGGTGGGCGTTTATTTTCAGGACGACTGGAAAGTGAAACCGCGATTGACGCTAAATTTAGGAGTTCGCTGGGATAAGGACATCGGATTGCTGGGCACGAATTTCATTCCGCAGAGCAGGGCGTACATTGAATTGAAAGCCATCGGCAGTCCGTACGCGGCTACGCTCCCTTCCGACCCCAGCAAAGACTTCAGCCCGCGCGTTGGATTCGCGTATGACCTAACCGGACATGGAAAGCACATTATTCGGGGAGGCTACGGCCTTTATTTCGGCCAACTGTTCGACAACATTAACTTGTTCATGATCCAACAGGCGAATCCCACACTGTTCGCAACCGTTTTTAGCGTCACCATCAAAGGCCCGACCGACACGAGCTGCACGTCGTCTACTCCTGCCTGCTACGTTCCTGGAACAACGATTCCACTGACCCAATGGCGATACGGTGTGGATCCGATGCCGATTACTCCGACGGGCGCAATCACCTCACTGCCGGCAGGATCCACAGGCCGGTTAATTAATCCTGATTACGAGGATCCTTATTCGCAGCAAGCGAATATCGGCTACTCCTGGGAGTTGAACAGTTCGTCGGTGATTGAAGTGGATTACATCCACTCCTTGGCTCTTCACGAAGCGAATTCGTTCCAGCTCAATCCGGTGAATCCGGCATTGGGGCCGAATCGCATTCTGACGACAGCATTCCAGAACGCGAATCAGCCCGTGCTGGGATCGATTTCGGAAGCGTCTTCGGCCGGGCGATCGAGATACGACGGATTGAACGTATCCTACCGGCGCCGAATGAGCAGACGGATCACCGTGAATACCAGCTACGTGCTCTCAAAAGCGGTTGGCTATGACGGGAGCGCCGCGAATTTTGGAAATATCGCGGTGAATCCATTCAATCCTTTCGACCCAAGAGTAGACGACGGGCCGGTGCCCAACGATGAGCGCCACCGCTGGACATTCGGCGGTGTGTTTGACCTGCCGTGGGGTTTCCAGGCGTCCCCCATCGTGCAATTTTCGTCGGCGCGGCCGTACAACGCGTCGAATGGTATAAGCAATTTCTTCGGGTACGGCTCGGGGACTTCCGCGGCGCACGATATCGTGCCCGTCAGCAACCCCAGCAACTACACGATGTTTAATGCGACGGCGTACCCCACTTCTTCGGCCGCGCAGACCGCCATGCAAGCATGCCTGGCGGCGGGGCAGTGCCTACAAGCTCCCTATGACTCGCTTCGGGGCCAGGCGTTTTTCCAAATGGACGCTCGATTGTCGAAGAGCATTCGATTTGGCGACCGGGGCGCACTGAATTTGATCTTCCAGGGCTTCGACATCACCAACCGGGCGAACTTTGGGAACACCTTTGGGACAAACCCGCGCGTGGCCAGCTTCGGCCAGCCTACGGGCTTTATTGCGGCCAGCAGCGTGATCGTTCCGAAGTCTTTCCGCGGAGAGTTCGGAGTGGAATATAGGTTCTGAAGGTGACTTAACGTCACAGCGAAGGATGTCGTCGTCCCTTGTGTGCGTGCTGTTTGATAGAGCTGGGAACCCAGCCGAATCGCTCCGGCATTCTAATCCAACCAACAAGAGCAAAACACAGAGATTGCAGACGTCCTTTGGCAGAGCAAGGGGTAAGATGACTTACCTGAGCAGAAAGAGACGGAGGCAGCCTCATGTCTAGAAAAAGGATGACTGCGGCGGCGATTGTGCTTGGTTCTTGCGTTGCGGGATTGGCAGGAAACGCGCAGCAGAAGGCGCTGGATGCGGAGGGGCACCAGTGGTGGCAACATGCGGTGTTTTATGAGGTGTATCCGCGGAGCTTTGCGGACAGCGACAATAACGGCGTCGGCGACCTGAACGGCATCTCGTCTAAATTAGACTACTTGAGGGATCTCGGGGTCGATGCGATTTGGATTACGCCGTGCTTCCCTTCTCCGCAAGTGGATTTCGGTTATGACGTTTCGGATTACGAGGCGATCGATCCGATGTACGGGACGATGAAGGATTTCGATCACCTGGTGGCGGAAGCGAAGAAGCGGAACATTCGAGTGCTGCTGGATTTTGTGGTGAATCACTCATCGGACCAGCACAAATGGTTTGTGGATTCGAAATCATCGAAGAAGGCGGAGCACCGCGATTGGTACATCTGGCACGATGGCAAAGGGCCTGGCCAGCCACCCAACAACTGGTTTTCGACATTTGGACTCTCGGCTTGGAAACTGGATGCGCAGACCAACCAGTATTACTACCACTATTTTTATCCCGAGCAGCCGGACTTGAACTGGCGGAACCCGGCGGTAGAAAAGGCGATGCTGGAGGTGACGAGATTCTGGTACAAGCGGGGCGTGGCAGGGTTCCGCCTGGATGCGGTGGATACGTTGTTTGAGGATGAGAAGCTGACGGACAATCCAGTGCTGCCGGGGACAGACAAGTTTGGCCGGCCGAACATGGAAGAGAAGTACAACAAGAAGCTGCCCGAGGTGCACGACGTGATGCGGAAATTGCGAAGCACGGCAGACGAGTATGGGTCCGTGCTAATCGGGGAGACGTGGACGTCGAACGTGGACGAGCTGAAGGATTATTACGGAGAGAAGAACGACGAGCTGCAACTGCCGATGGACTTGATGATGACGGGGTTCACGGGGCTTTCCGCGGAGCAATACCGCAAGCACATTGGCGCCGTGGATGCCGCGGGGCACTGGCCAGTCTACGTAATCAGCAATCACGACATTGTGCGCTCGTACACGCGGTATGCGGATGGAGTGCACAACGACGACATTGCGAAAATGATGGCGGCGTTTTACCTGACGCTGCGGGGCACGGTGGTGATGTACTACGGCGAAGAGATTGGCATGGAGAACAACGACCCGAAGAGCCAGGAAGAAGTGCAAGACCCCATCGGGAAGCTCGGCTGGCCGCTGGAAAAAGGCCGGGATGGGGAACGGACGCCGATGCAGTGGAACGACAGCGCGAACGCGGGATTCAGCAAGGCCAAACCTTGGCTACCTGTTCCGCCGAGCTACAAGACACACAATGCGGCTTCGGAACAGAGGGATGGCAATTCGGTTTTGAGTTTTTACCGGCAACTGCTGGCGATGCGGCACAAGGAGCCGGCGCTGCAGGAGGGAAATTACGTGGCGTTGAATGGAGAAGATCCCCATGTGCTTACGTACGTGAGGCGATACCACGATGAAGCGATTCTCATAGTGCTGAATATGTCGGCGAAGGACCAGAAAGTGCGATTTGATTTGTCGCCGCTTGGGTTCACTGCGCCTAAGCTGAGCGTGTTGCTGACGGACTTTCACAAGCCGTTGACGGGAATGACGGAAGCGCTACCGATGGAGCCGTACTCGGTGTTTATTGCCAAGATTTCGCAAGCCGCGGCTGGAAAATAAAGCTATCTGCGCTAGTGACTAGCGTTGGTAAGGAGGGTTGCCGGAGCTTCGGCGACACCCGCGTATTTGTCAGCTGCGCCGTAGTAAAAGAAAAAGCTCTTCTGCGTCATTTGCACCATTCCTTCTACAAAGACTACATTCGGGACCTGGCCAATCTTTTCCCAATCTTTTTCCGGGGCGAAGATCGGCTGGTCGGAACGCGAAAGGAGTTTGCGGGGATCGTTGCGGTCGAAGATGGCGACGCCGGTGCGATAGACGAGATGATCGTCGGCGCCGTTGTAGATGAGGACGATGCCGCTCGACGTGCAAATGGGCGGAGGGCCCGGTTCGACGACGCGGGAGTCAAATTTTCCAGGGCGGCGCGGAAGCACTGGGGTTTCGGTGGCTTCGGTCCAGTGCCGAAGATCGGTGGAGTAGGAGAGACCCGTCTGGTCGGTCTTGTCGACGGCGGTGCCGAGCCAGTACATCCAGTATTTGCCGTCGATTTTTTCCGGGACGATAGCGCCGGACTTAGTCCAAGCTTTGTTCCAGTTTCCTTGGTAGGCGGGGAGGATGACGCCTTGGCGTTCCCAGTGAATCAAGTCTTTCGACGTGGCGAGACAAAGCTGGGCGTCCCTTTTGTTGTAGCCCGTGTACGTCAGGTAATACGTGTCGCCGAATTTCTGGAGGCGCGGGTCTTCGACGCCGCCATCTTTTTCGTAATCAGTTTGGGGGGAGAGCACGGGTTCGGGGCGGCGAGTGAAGTGGATGCCGTCTTTGCTTTCGGCGTAGCCGAGGCGCGACGTGCCGGAAGTATCCTGCGCGCGATAGAGCATAGCGATCTTGCCGTTGCGCAGAACAGCGGCGGGATTAAAAGTGCCGGCGGATTCCCAAGTCGCGCCTTGGGGAGAAAGGATGGGAGCGTTCGAGGCGCGCTCCCAAGCCCGGAAAGGCAGATCGAGCGTTGGCGCGGCGAGGGCCAGAGAAGCCAACAGAAAGGTCAGCGGCAGAATTACTTTTGATTTCATGAGACGCATCATGGTTAACTCCGCGCGTCTAAGTTAACAGCGAGCCTTACTTCGCGGGCTTAGCAATTTTGGGAAGGTCGAATTGCATGGTGCGCACGATGCCTTCGCCTTCTTTGACGTAAATTACCTGGTTGGGCTTGATGTCTTTGAGGGTTTCGACTTGGCCGCTGGGCCAGCGGATTTCCAGGAGTTCGACGGTTTCGGCTTTGCCAATGCCGAAGTGGACGCGGAGGTCGTTCTGGGAAAAATAGCCGCCGCCGCTGCGGACTTCGTCGATCTGCGGATGAAGACTTTTTTCGCCGGGGAGACGGGAGACGCATTTGATAAGCGCGCCGATGCCGCTGCGATTGGATTTTGTGCCGATGGTTTTGATTTTGATCCAGTTGTTGCCGGTGCGTGAATCGCAGCGCAAAAGTTGGGGAAAATCGTTGACGGCGTTGACGACGATATCGAGGCTGCCGTCATTGTTGAAGTCACCGAAGGCGCAGCCGCGCGCGGCTACGGGGATGGAGATGCCAGGGCCGGCGTCATTCGAAACGTCGCCAAAATGGCTGTTGCGCAAATTTTTATAGAGCAGCTTGCGCTGCGCGTAGCCGGCTTCGGTTTTGAGCTGCTCGACTTCGGGATAGACGTGGCCGTTGCAGATGAGAATGTCGGGCCAGCCGTCGTTGTCCATATCGAAAAAGCCGCAACCCCAGCCGAGATATTGCGTGTACCTGCCGAGTCCGGCTTGGAAAGTGGTGTCTTCGAAATTGCCACTGCCGAGATTGCGGTACAGCGAAGGCGTGTCACCGGCGAAATTTGTCTTGACGAGATCGAGATTGCCATCGAGATCGTAATCGGCAGCGGAGATGCCCATGCCGGCCTGCGGCTTGCCATCGGCACTGAGAGCGCAGCCGGCTTCGATGGCGATGTCGGCGAAGGTGCCGTTTTTTTTGTTTTGATAGAGCGCGCTGGCGGTGGAATCGTTGGCGACGTAAATGTCTGGCCAGCCGTCGTTGTCGAGATCGGCGGTAAGCACACCGAGACCGTAGGTGCCGTTGGCTTTGAGGATGCCGGATTTTTCGCTGACGTCGGTGAACGTGCCGTCACGATTGTTGTGATAGAGAATATTCCTCCCGCCGTTGAGTCCCGGCGGGCCGCAAGCAACCATGACCCCTTTGTACAGGCAAGGGCCGGACTCGGGAACGGGAGCAGTTTTCAGGTCGAGGTCGATGTAATTGGCGACGAAGAGATCGAGATGGCCGTCGCGATCGTAGTCCACAAAAGCGCACCCGGTGTTCCAGCGCTTGCCAGTGCCGGCGACGCCGGCTTTTTCGCTGACGTCGGTGAAGGTGCCGTTGCCGTTGTTGCGGTAGAGAACATTTTTGCCGAAGTAGGTGACGAAGAGATCGTCGAAACCGTCGTTGTCGTAGTCTCCGACGCAGGCAGCTTGTCCCCAGCCGGAGTGCAGCAAGCCGGCTTTGGCGGTGACGTCGGTGAAAGTGCCATCGCGATTATTTTTGAATAGATGATTGCTGGGCTCCTGGCCGGCGGGAAAACCTTCGAGACGCCAGCCGTTGACGAGAAAAATATCGAGCCAGCCGTCGTTGTCGTAATCATAGAAAGCGACGCCGCAGCCGGTGGTCTCGAGGAGATATTTGTTTTTGTGCTCGCCGCCGAAAATGGTTTTGACATTAAGGCCGGATTCGTGCGCGACGTTAAGGAAGGCTACGCCAAGATCAACGGGGGCGGCGGTCGGTGGCGAAGCGTTGTTCTCGGAAAGGAATGCTGACTGCCACTTTTTGGGGAGCGCCAGGGCCAGTACTTTTTCTAGCGGAAGAACGATCGCGGAACGGCTGAGCGATTGGAGAAATGCGCGGCGTGTGGGAGACAAAAGAACGGATACCTTTCCTTGCGAGCGCCGTGCTAGAATCCGGCGCTTTCCTTTATAGTAAGGCCAACGAGGCAATGCAAGCACACGACGCAACGGGGGCCACTAAAGTGCACACCACGCCGGAAACACCTGTTCCCTTGCAAAGACAGTTCGCATGGATTTGGCGGAAACTGATGGCCATGGGCATTTCAGGCGCGGCGATCCTGGGAATCGTGACTCTTGCCGCGCGGGGCCAGCAACCGGGGGAGAAGCCGCGCGCCCTTGAGCTTTCGCGGGAGGTGCGCCCATGGGAATTTTTGCCTATCACCGGAACGCGCGCAGGACTGCTGGGGAATGAATCCGGTCGCGTGGAAGCGTGGGTATACCCGCTGAAAATCTTTCGCGAGTTTCATCTGAAACTTCATACCGAAGGGCGAGTGCTGGCGGCTGAAGCGCTGGCGAGGACCGTGACCGTGCGGCCGGAGTCCGCGACGATTCTTTACGCCGGGGATACTTTTACGGTGCGCGAAACATTTTTTGTTCCGGTGCGGGAACAGGGCGCGGTGATTCTTTTCGACGTGGAAACGGAACAGCCTTTGGAGATTGAGGCGGTTTTTCATCGAGATTTTCAGTTGGAATGGCCGGCGGCACTCGGGGCGACTTATCTGGATTGGGCGCCTGCCCAGCATGCGTTTTATTTTGGCGAGGAACAGCGAAAATTCTCGGCGTTGGTAGGCTCGCCAACGGCCACGGAGCCTCATGCCGAATTCCAGACAAACTATTCCGAATCGCAGGAGAGTTCGTTCCGTCTGGGACCTACAGCGAAAGGCCAGGAAAGGAAACTGATCGTTATCGCCGGGTCCCTGGAGGGGCGGGCGGGAGCGGAGAAAACCTTTCAGCATCTGACAGTTTCTTACGCGGACTTGCTGCGGGAATCCGCGGATTATTATCGGGATTACTTGGGGAAGACCGTGAGCGTGGAGCTTCCCGACGCGCAAATACAGCAAGCTTACGATTGGTCTCGGGTAAGCATGCTGCAGGGGCTGGTCAACAATCCTTACTTAGGCACCGGACTTGTGGCGGGATATCGCACTTCAGGCGAAAGCCAGCGTCCGGGATTTGCGTGGTTTTTTGGACGGGATTCGTTTTGGACTTCCTTCGCGCTCAATGCTGCCGGGGATTTTTCCAGCGCGCGCTTGGCACTCGATTTTGTCAGCAAATACCAGCGGGGAGACGGCAAGATCCCTCACGAAATTTCGCAGGGGGCGAATTTTGTAGATTGGTTCAAAGGCTATCCGTATCCTTACGCTTCCGCGGACGCCACTCCCTTGTACCTCATCGCGACGAATGACTACGTGGTGGAAAGCGGCGACACCGCCTTTGCGAAAGAAAAATGGAAAAGCTTGTGGAAAGCGTACGAGTTTCTGCGCTCGACGTATGACGAACAAGGCTTCTCCAAAAATGCCGGAATCGGGCACGGCTGGGTGGAGGGCGGCCCGCTGCTACCGGTGAAAACCGAGCTCTATCAAACAGGATTGGGAATCGAGGCGCTGCGAGCGCTTGCGAATCTCGCTCATTTGACCGGGCAAGAAGACACGAGCAAGGAGCTTTCACAGAATTTTGAAAAGCAAAAGCCGTTGATGAATGGAGCGTTCTGGATTCCCGAGAAGAAACGGTTTGCGTTCGCCTTGGACAAAGACAATCATGCTGTGGACGAGCCGAGCGTTCTGTCCACGGTGCCGATGTGGTTTGGATTGCTGGATGAAGCGAAAGCGGAAGCCATGATTACCGAGCTCGCTGGCTTGGATCATCAAACGGACTGGGGCATGCGGATTATCTCGGAGCGCTCGCCGAAATTCAGCGGTGGCGGCTACCATTTTGGAGCCGTATGGCCGCTCTTCACAGGCTGGGCGGCGGTGGGCGAGTATCGCTATCATCGCGTCTTTCCCGCGTACGCGAATTTGCGGGCCAACGCTCTGCTGGCACTGGATGGCTCGCTGGGGCACGTCACGGAAGTTCTCTCCGGCTCCTACTACCAGTCGCTTTCCACAAGCTCGCCGCACCAGATGTGGTCCGCGGCCATGGTGGTCAGCCCGTTATTGCAAGGCCTGTTCGGACTGCAGGCAGACGCAACTACAGGAACGCTCACGTTCGCGCCGCACGTTCCCGCCGATTGGACCGCCTTCGGGATTGGCAACGTGCCGGTTGGCACCGCAAAATTGGACTTGCATTGCTCCAAGGATCCCGGAGGGATCACTCTGGAAATAAAGGGTGGCAGCGATGCTCCCACCCTCGTAGATTTTCAACCGGCCGTGAGCCTGCGCGCGAAGATTCTCGGCGCGGAGTTCAACGGGCAAAGAATTCCGTTCCTGGTCGAGACGAACGGCGTGGACCAACACGTGATCGCCAGGATTACGGTTGCCGGAGGACCAAACTCACTGAGAATCCGAACGCGAGACGATTTTGGTTTGAGCTACTCCTCGACATTGCCGTCTATGGGATCGAGTCCAAAAGGATTGCGCATACTCTCCGAAACGTGGACACCGGCCCGGGACCGTCTGACGCTTAACGCTTCTGGCCACGGCGGCGCGCAATATGCCCTTAGTGTTTGGAATGGTGGGCAGATTGCGTCGGTCGAAGGAGCGAGACTTGTCAAGGCCGCGGACGGAGGGGCCGAACTGGTCTTCGACTTCGCCAAAGAGAGCCCGGAGACTGCCTATGCGACGATAACCATCCAATTCGCCGACGCGGCCAAAAAACGAGAACGTAAATAAAAGTAGCGCGATCGAAAAGGAGGTCAATGGTCCCTGTACAAGCCCATGCACAAGGAGCGGTCAACGGGATGATCTCACGCTCAGGAGAAAGCAAAAGAACGTGGAATTTGACAATCGGACTCGGTCCGAGTTGACCAAGATAGAGGCTATTGGCCGCATTCAGGGGGTTATCTTCGACCTAGACGGCACTCTCTATAGTCAGAGCGCCCTCCGTTGGCGGATGCTTCCCCGAATAGCTGCAGCACACTGGGCCAAGCCAATTAATGGAGTTCGCGTGATTCGGGCAATTCAAGCCTACCGTCAGGCTCACGAAGAGCTGCGGAATCAAGCCTTCTCAAGTGATTTACAATTGGAAGCGGCAGCCGCAAAATGCGGATATTCCGTGCCCGAGGTACGCGCTATCGTCGACCAATGGTTCGAGCGCGCGCCGTTAGATTTATTATCTCCATGCGTTTATTCGGGGATTCCTAAATTCCTGCAATTGTTGTCCGAGCTTGGAATCCGCTGCGGCGTGTTCTCGGACTATCCCGCCGATGCGAAGCTTTCGGCCATGCGGTTGAAAGGGTTCTTTAGCCACACCCTCTGCGCAGCAGACGTTGGCAGGCAAAAGCCAGACCCAATAGGCCTTCTCAAGGTGGCCCGGGAGATGAGTGTAGAACCGCTTTGCACTCTGTCTATCGGCGACCGAACAATCGACTTGGAAGCAGCCGCGAAAGCCGGCATGCCAGGCATTCTGGTTAAGGGCGGGAAGAGCTACCGGATTCTCTACAACAGTTTTGCGAATCGCAGGCCCCGGCGACGGCCCTAAGAAGAATCAATTTCCGCTTGCGCTTAACCGCGGCACTCCGGCTCATTTCCGCTCCACATAGGCTCCGGAGACTGGAGCTGTCGGCGTGAAAAAATTATTGATCCAAGGCATATCTACGACCAGGCAAAGAATCATCACCGCCGCGCAGCCAACCACGGCAAGCATTAACTTGCGCTGCTTGTAGAGCTTCTCGGGATGCTCCGCAGGGCTGTCGCGCTTAAAAGCCAGCGAAAAATAGATGGCCATGACCACCGCAATCAGGGGAAATGACAACACCAGCTCCAGGCGATAACGCATTAGGAACGCCCCAAAAAAAAGCATCGCTGAAGAAGCGTAAAAAACAACCGAGAAAAGAAGGAGTTCTGGAGTAAAGAAAGCCAACGACGCCCGATACTTACTTAAGCTGTCATCTTCTTTTAGGTGCCGGTATTCGGCGTAACGCTTCAATGCCATGAAATAGCAACCAATCAACCAATAACTAAGCAGCAAGGATAGCGGGGGAAAAGTTGAAGAGACAATGAGCCATCCCGCGAGCAGCCGAAGCGGATTATTAATAGCTTCTGTAACCACATCAACGTAAGGAATGTCTTTGGTCCGGAGGGGCCGAAGATTGTAAGCGCACCCCATGATCAGCAGCACTAACATGTCCCAAGTAAACCAGGGCGATATCGTCCACGACAGAAGCAGTCCAGCGATCCCCAAAATGATCCATTGAGCATAAGCCAGCGGAATAATGACAGCACCGGAAGGTACCGGACGATTGCGCTTGAGAGGATGGAAGCGGTCAAACGGGGCATCGCAGAGTTCGTTGATAACGTAGTTGCTCGAGGCGATGAGCCCCACGGCTAGCAGCCCAACTACCGCCTTCCCGACGAGATCCCCAGTGAGCGGCAAACGGTGCAAGGTGAGCGCAACAACGATTCCGGGAAGCACGAAGACGTTTTTGACCCAGTGATCGATACGAGCGATTCGAAGATGGGCGCTGTAAGTTCGCCAGCTCGTCAAAGATGGGGGCAAGCTACCGCTTGGTGGACGTGCGGAAAGGTCAGAATCAACCATAAAATCGTTGAAAGTATAGCATGCGGAGTTGACCAGGTAGGGCCTGACCCCCCGTCTAGAAAAGACCAGCGAAATCAACTGATCACAAGATTCAGGGGCCTATTCCCAGCATCCCAGCGCGCAATCCCAGGGAGAATCCAAATGCGCCATTCTTGGATAGCACCACAGAAATACCAGAGCGGCGGCAACTGCGACAATCAGGCTGATACGTATGCCGAGAAGCCTACGGGGCAGGCTGCGGAGAGCGACCGCCAGGGCCACGCTTAGAAACATTGCCGACGGAAAATAGTAGTAATAGAGTTGAACCCTGGTGGGCGTAACGGCCCACTGGAGCAAATTCGAAGCATAAAGCAGAACCACGAAACCCTCGCTGGCTCCCAGAAGCCTCCAGGAACGCCAAAAGCAGAAAACAATGCCTGCCGCGCCTCCCCACATGACCACCGGATTGCCAAGCAGATAGGAAAAAAAGCGCATTGGCGAGGCTGCAAAGGGCCAGCGGTACCAGGCCAACATCAGTGTCTTGGCAGTGCTAGCCTCGACGTGATAGCGCCACATCGCATGGTTCATTCTAACGAACTCATGAATGTCGAATGACAGATGAACGCAGCGGAACAGGACCCAAAAAGAAAGACAGTAGGAAACCGGAGGGAGGACGAGCAATCCGAAAAGCAGGCCAGGGGCCTTCACGCGCCGAAGATTTTCAGCCCACCGAGCAATGGAGGAAGCCGGAGATACGGGCAAGAGTTTTGAAATCCCAGGCAGCAGAAAACTGATGCCGAGCAAGACTGCCAGAGTGTCAACGGCGTTCCATTTGCAAGCACCCGCCAGGCCGAGTAAAAAGCCTGAACTACAGAGCAAGATCCGCCGCCTGGGGGTGCTTAGATCTAAGGTGAGCGCCGCAGTGTAGGCCACCAAACTCCAAAACAAGAAAAAGACCAGAAAGACGTCCATCATCCCAGTACGCGACATCACAAATAGAAAGTTGTTGAGTAAAGTCAGCAAAGCCGCGAAGAAAGAAGCCCGGTAATCGCCGAAAAGAAGATGAGTCCACAGAAAAACTGCGACTAAAGTCAGAGCACCACATACAGCGCTGGAAACTCGCCAGCCAAAAGGATTGTCTCCCGCTTGGTTGATTCCGGCTGCCACCAGAAGTTTCCCCATCGGCGGTTCCGCAGGATCCATATCAAGGATGCCGTCGACCACGGCCTGGGCGGCAGGCACATAAACGATTTCATCAAAGTTGCGAACCGGGGGCTTATCTATGCCAAACAAGAAAAATGCTAACGCCACCAAACCGAAAGCGCATGCTGTGATCAATGCTTTGCGATCAATCTTGAGCGGGAAGGGAGCTTCCAAGTCAGTGGTTGAGGGCTTGTCTGGTTGTTTTCTGTCCGACGGGTCCATCCCGGAAGATTTTGACCTCGGCGGCAAGGATGCACCTGATAGACGCAGATTAAGTGCTTGATTTAATGGAGTGGCCTATCGGAATCGAACCGACACCTGAACCTTGGTAAGGTTCGACCATTTGACTCTAACACCCTGGAATGGCGGCACCTAGTAAATTTTCAGGAGCCCTTAATTGGAAAGATACGGCCGCAATCATCAACCAGGGCAACTGGCTTTCCAACTTCCCACAAAGTCAGTTCTTGATAGAAAAGAGACACTCTACCTCCGTAATGCGCAAGTTGTAGCAAACGCCAATCACAGCATTCTCGTAGATGCAGAAATTCAACCCAACCTGGTCGTCACAAAAGAGACTTGCACAATGCATATTGCAGTAGTAGCTTTACACACGTATATAGTAGAGGACTAATGGTTCAACCCAAGCTAACAAAGCTCGAATTGCAGATCATGGAGACGCTGTGGACTCGGGAGACGGCCTCCATCCGCGAGATTCAGGAAGCTTTCGCCGAAAAAAACAGGCCGGCCTACACGACGATCCAGACCACCGTTTACCGGTTGGAAAGCAAAAAGGCCGTGCGCCGCGTCAAAAAGGTTGGGAACTTTCACATTTTCGAGGCTGCCGTCACCCGCGATGCCGCACAACGCCGGTTGATCGACGATCTCATAGCACTTTTCGGTGGGCGCGCCCAACCCGTGATGTCGCGCTTGATCGAATCCGGGAAGCTCACGTTACGGGACGTAAGGGAAGCTGAAAGAACTCTCCGAAAACTGGAGAGGAGGGACTAACCACCATGATCCCCAAATATTTATCTCTATTGTGGTTGGCTATCGCACCAGCGGCTGGCAACCACCTTTGGCAGTCGACACTCTTCGCCGTCGTCGCCGGATTTTTGACCTTAATTCTGCGAAAGAACCACGCGAGGGCGCGTTATTGGCTCTGGCTGGCAGCCTCGGTAAAATTTCTCATTCCCTTTTCATTGCTGATCGGCATGGGGAGCCATCTGCCGTGGGCCCGCGCTTCGGCAGGAACACAAACGGGATTTTACTCTGCGATGGAGGAGGTCAGCCAGCCTTTCACCGGGCCAGCGATGCCGGTGCTTCCTCAGGCCGCTCTCCGAGACTTCGGAGTTATGCCGAGCCTGCCCCACCTGCTTCCGACAATTCTTACAGGGGTGTGGCTCTGCGGATTCGCCCTCGTACTTTTTGTGTGGTTGACGCGATGGCGGCGAATTTGGCTGGCCATTCAGGAGGGCTTGCCACTGCGAGAAGGTCGCGAAGTGGAAGCGCTGCGTCGACTGGAGCGTATGGCAGGGATACGCAAGCCGATCCAAATGTTTTTGTCACGAGCTTCTTTGGAACCAGGGATTTTCGGCATCAATCGCCCGACTTTGGTATGGCCTGAAGGGATCTCCAGCCGCTTGCAAGGTCAGCAACTAGATAGCATCCTCGCACACGAGGTGTGGCACGTACGTCATCGAGACAATCTGGCCGCGGCAATGCACATGGTGGTTGAAGCCATCTTCTGGTTTCACCCTTTGGTTTGGTGGTTAGGAGAGCGGCTGGTGGAGGAACGCGAGCGCGCGTGCGACGAGGATGTCTTGGAGTTGGGCAGCGAGCCGCACGTCTATGCACAGAGCATCTTGAAGGTTTGTGAATTCTGTGTGAGATCTCCCGTGGCTTGTGTGTCCGGGGTTACCGGTGCCGATCTGAAGAAACGAATGGTCCGCATCATGACCGAGCGTGTGGCGCGCAAGCTGGATTTCAGCAGAAAACTATTGCTCAGTGCACTTGGATTGCTGGCCGCGGCTTCACCGGTCGTGTTTGGCTTACTGCACGCAACGCAAAGTCGGGGCCAGTCTCAAGACACAACTGCCACTGCCCTTGTTTACGACGTCGCTTCAATCAAGCCAAACAAATCTGGCACCAACATGGTCAGACTAATGTTCACGCCCGATGGTCTTAGCGCGGCAAACGGGACCCTACAGATGCTCATCAACGCGGCATATAGAGTCGAGGACAATCAAATTTCTGGAGCGCCGAATTGGATGAACTCTGAGAGGTATGATATTGATGCAAAAATGGACAGCTCTACAGCCGATGAACTGCGCAAGCTTAGCGAAGATGACCGCCGGGAGGTGAGGCAACGCATGCTGCAAGCCCTTTTGGCGGACCGGTTCAAGTTGACGATCCATCGCGAAACGAAAGAGCTTCCCGTATATGCGCTCGTTATTGCAAAGAACGGTCCCAAACTTCAAGAGGCAAAACCTGGCGACACTTACCCGAACGGGATTAAAGGCCCAGACGGCCGCGTAGGAGCCGGCATGACTTTCATGGCTGGGCGCGGATCGGTAACGGGTCAAGGGATTCCAATCTCGGATCTAGTACGGTTTTTGTCGCGGCAACTGGGCCGCAAGGTTGAGGATAAGACGGGTCTCACTGGCAAGTATGATTTCACATTGCAGTGGACACCCGATGAGAGCCAAGGCGCGATGTTTAAGGGCCCCAGCCCCGAACCACAGGGCGCCGCTAGTCCACCGCCACCGGACGCCTCTGGGCCTTCCATCTTCACGGCTCTTGAGGAGAAGCTTGGGCTGAAACTGGAATCGCAAAAGGGCCCGGTGGAGATTCTCGTCATCGATCATGTCGAGAAGCCTTCGGAAAATTAGCAGCGGTCGGGATTTTCGTTGCTATGAAAGAATTGCCCGAGTCATGACCAAGCTTGTTGCGCACAAACTGGATTTCAGGAGAAAACTCTTCCTCAGTGTGTGTGGATTGGTGGCCGTCGCCGTGCCGATCATGTTTGGCCTACTAAAGGCAACGCAAAGCCAGGCTGAGTCGCAAACCCAAAACAGAGATGCCATTGCGCCTGTCTTCGAGGTCGCTTCGATCAAACCAGACAAATACAGCAACCGTATGTTCGGGTTTGGGTGGTTTTCGCCCAGCAGGTTCACCGCAACGGGGGCCACGGTGCAACGGTTCATTCGAGAGGCCTACGGAGTCGAAGGCGATCAGATCGCAGCGGCACCGCACTGGCTCAATTCTGAACGATACGATGTTGACGCGAAAATAGACGGTTCTTTAGCTGATGAGTTGCAGAAGCTTACTTTTGACCAGCGCATGCTTGAGGACCAACGCATGCTTCAGGCGCTCTTGGCCGACCGGTGCAAGCTGACGCTCCACCGCGAAACCAAAGAACTTCCACTATATGCGCTGGTCATCGCGAAGAATGGTCCCAAACTTCAGGAGGCAAAACCTGGCGACACATACCCCGACGGCATCAAAGGCATTGATGGTCGCGGCAGGCCAGACAGGATGCGCATCGGAAGGGGCCTTATAACAGGTCAAGGGGTTTCTATCGCGCTCCTCGTGCGGATGTTGTCGCGGCAGCAACTGGGCCGCCCAGTTCTCGATAAGACCGGGCTGACGGGCAAATATGATTTCACGCTGCAGTGGACGCCAGATGTGAGACAAGCTCCGACAGCTGGCGAACAAGGGACTGACAACACTCCCACGCCCGATTCTTCCGGCCCTTCGATCTTTACGTCGATACAAGAGCAGCTTGGCCTAAGACTGGAATCGCAAAAAGGCCCTGCGGAGATTCTCTTCATCGATCTTGTAGAGAAGCCTTCGGAGAATTAGCAGCGGGAGGGATTTTCAATGTCATGATCGCGCTAAAACATTTTGCGATGCTAATGACGATTCTTCTTCTAACAGCAGCAGGCGCACTCGGCCAGGTCAAGACGGACACGACGCCACGACTCGAATTCGAGGTAGCCTCGATCAAACCCTCCAAACCAGGCGCCGATGGAGGAGGCATTAAGCCTTTGCCCGGCGGCCAGACCTATGTTGCGACAAACATTCCGGTAAAGGTGATGATCAAGCTGATGTTCCACCTCAACGATCGCCAAATATCCGGTGATCCTGGCTGGCTGGAAACTGACCTGTACGATGTCGAGGCCAAAGCGGATCGCTCACACAATATAGATGAGCTGCATGTCATGTTTCAAAATTTGCTGGCGGATCGTTTCAGACTGCGATTCCACAAAGAGACGCGCATGCTCCCCGCATACGAATTGGTCGTCGATAAATCCGGAGCTAAGCTGACGGAAAATAAGAGTCCGGAGCACTTCGACATTCCCGTCAGACCCACAGGTTTTGGCAATCTTGAGGCGACCCACTGTTCCATGTCGTATTTTTCGTGGATTCTTTCGCAGATGCTTGACCGACCGGTGCTCGATCAGACCGGGCTCACACAATTCTACGATTTCAAATTGGAGTGGACGCCGGAGCTTCCTCCCGGCCTAGCCGCCAGACCAGACGCCGCCGCGAACCTTCCGCCCACCAATGGACCAGACATCTTTACTGCCCTTCGCGAACAGCTCGGTCTGAAACTGGAGTCGCACAAGGGGCCGGTCGAGGTCATGATCATCGATCATGTTGAAAGGCCTTCGGAAAATTAAGAGCGAGCAGATATTCGATGTCATGGCGTCAGATTTACAAGTATCTGCGAGTTTTCTGTGCCGTTGCGTGCTTGACAGCTCCCAACCTGGCCGCTGCTTCGGCGTACCGCGGGCAAGTCACATTTGGGGGACTGCCGGTTCCTGGGGCAACGGTAACGGCAACACAGGGCGACAAGAAATCTGTATCGATTACGGACCAACAAGGTCTCTTTTCCTTTTCTGATTTGACAGTCGGCACGTGGACGATTGAAGTGGAGATGCAAGGCTTTGCGGCTATCAAGCAAGACGTGCTGATCGCTCTAGATGCCCCTTCCGCAAAATGGGAATTGAGCATGCTCCCGCTCGATCAAATCAAGGCTGAGGTGCAATCGCCCGTGGTTCCTACTGCGAGTGTCACGACTCCTCCTGCCAAGAATGAAATAGCAAAACCTCCGGACAAAAAAGCCGCAGACACCCCGACATCCGAAGACGACCTCAATCAACAAGCCTCGGACGGCTTTCTCATCAACGGAAGCGTGAACAACGGAGCTGCGTCTCCATTCGCGCAGCTAACAGCGTTTGGCAATAATCGCAATGGCGCGAAAGGACTGTACAACGGTGGAATCGGCATCATTTTCGACAATTCGGGATTGGATGCCCGGCCTTTCTCGTTAACTGGGCAAAACACACCCAAAGCCAGTTACAACCGGATCACCGGTGTGGCGACACTCGGCGGCCCATTAAGAATTCCGCATGTTTGGCGAAAGGGTCCTGACTTTTTTGTCGGCTACCAGTGGACGCGAAATCGCGATGCTACCACGCAATCGGCTTTAGTGCCGGATCTCGCGGAGCGGGCTGGGAACTTCTCCAACGAATTAAACGCCCAGGGCCAACCCATCCAAATCTTCAATCCGGCTACGGGATTGCCGTTTCTCGGCAACATGATCCCCATCAGCCCCCAGGCACAAGCTTTGTTGAATTTCTATCCGCTGCCAAACGTTAGAGGAAATCCGCGCTACAACTACCAAATCCCAATCGTCAGCAACACGCATCAAGACGCGCTGCAATCGCGTTTGGATAAGGAACTCAATTCCAAGAATGAGCTTTACGGGGATTTTTCGTTTCAGAGCACACGGGAAGACAGCCCGAACCTATTCGGGTTTCTCGACACCACGGATGTACTCGGAATCAATGCTGGAATGCATTGGTCGCACCGCTTCAACCAGCGGCTGTTCCTGAATCTTGGGTACCGGTTCAGCCGTTTAAGAAGTCGGGTCACACCATACTGGGAGAATCGTGAAAATGTTTCAGCTCAAGCTGGAATCACAGGCAACAATCAAGATCCGATGAACTGGGGTCCGCCGAGCCTCACGTTATCGAGCGGCCTCGCGGGATTGTCCGATGCGCAAAGCTCCTTCGATCGCAACCAGACCAGCGCGTTCTCGTACTCCATGATGTGGAATCGTGACAAGCACAACATTACGTTTGGAGGTGACTTCCGCAGGCAGGAGTTTAATTACCTATCGCAGCAGAACCCGCGAGGCACGTTTACTTTCACTGGCGCGGCCACTCAGGGAACCGCGAATGGAGCAGCGGTAGGCGGTTCAGACCTTGCCGATTTTCTGCTCGGAATTCCGGACACCAGCTCCATTGCGTTCGGCAATTCGGACAAGTATTTTCGGGAATCCGTCTACGACGCATTCATCACGGATGATTGGAGGATGAGTCCACAACTCACCGTCAACGCAGGAATGCGATGGGAATATGGCGCACCAATTACGGAGTTGTATAGCCGCCTCGTAAATCTGGACATTGTTCCGGGTTTCGCGGCGGTAGCGCCGGTTGTAGCGAACGATTCAGTCGGGCCGCTGACGGGCCAAAGATATCCAGACTCGCTCATTCGGCCGGACAAACGAGGTTTCGAGCCGCGCATTGGGGTTTCCTGGCGTCCTATCTCCGGCTCGTCGGTAGTGGTGCGTGCCGGATATGGAATCTACTACGACACCTCGGTCTATCAAACGATAGCATTGCAAATGGCGCAGCAAGCACCACTATCGAAGAGTCTGAGTGTCGAAAACAGTCCCGCGTGTCCGCTTACCCTCGCAAACGGATTCAACGCATGTCCATCGATCACTCCCAACACCTTTGCTGCCGATCCCAATTTCCGCCCTGGCTATGCTCAGAACTGGAATTTGTCTTTGCAGCGCGATCTCCCTGGCTCTCTCCTACTGACCGCAACATATCTCGGCATAAAGGGAACTGACGGAGTCCAGGAATTCCTGCCGAATACCTTTCCAATCGGCGCCGGGAATCCTTGCCCGACATGTCCTGTCGGATTCGCCTACCTCACTTCGGGCGGCAATTCGACTCGCCAGGTTGGTCAAATCCAGTTACGGCGGAGATTGCACAACGGTTTTACCGCGACAGTCCAATACACCTTTTCGAAATCCATCGACGATGACTCCGCTCTGGGAGGTCAAGGACCTTCCGCGGCCGCACAAAGCACTCCACGGAGCCCATTTAGCACCAGCACGGTGACGACTAGTGGAGCAAGCCAGAGTTCCCCCACCATCGCACAGAATTGGCTCGATTTAACCGCAGAGCGCGGGCTTTCGACATTCGATCAGCGCCATCTGCTGAACGGGCTGCTGCAATACACCACGGGTATGGGACTCGGGGGAGAACCACTGTTAAGAGGTTGGAAGGGAGCGCTTTTCAAAGAGTGGACCTTCCTCACGCAAATCAGCGTCGGCAGCGGTCTGCCACAGACACCAATCTATCTTGCAGCGGTGCCCGGTACAGGAGTAACAGGAACAATCCGGCCAGACTACACAGGCGCGCCGCTCTACGCCGCCCCCTCAGGTTTGTCTCTGAATCCGGGGGCTTACGCGGTGCCCTTGCCAGGTCAATGGGGGAACGCAGGAAGGAATTCGATCATCGGGCCGGCTCAGTTCACTTTGAATGCTTCGATGGGTCGCACATTTCGCTTGAACGGTCGATACAATCTCGATCTGCGTGTGGATTCCACAAACCTCCTTAACCACGTTACTTTTACCAGCTGGGACACGACCGTCAACAGTACACAATTTGGATTGCCAAGTACTGCGAATGCCATGCGCAGCATGCAAACCACATTGCGATTAAGGTTCTGAACAATGCGAGCTGTTATTGCAACTATGTTGCTTTGGACCCTGGCTGCGGCTGCACAGCAGATAGGCCACAATGCGCCATCCAAAAGCAGCCAGGCACCTTCCATCAGCGTTACTACGCAGTTGGTCGTCGAAACCGTAGTGGTCAAAGACAAGGCAGGAAATCCTATCGAAGGCTTGACCGCACAGGATTTCCTAGTCACCGAAAACGGTGTCCCGCAGACAGTCCGTTTTTGTGAGCACCAAAAACTTCCCGAGACTCCCCCCGTCGCCACGAACACTCCATCCGAACCCGAAGATGTCACGATCTACCACAAGCTCGCAATGACTCGCATCTCGCCTGAGGCGCCCGAAAAAATTCGATATAAAGATCGCCGCCTCATGGCGTTGTATTTCGACATGACGGCCATGCCGCCAGCCGACCAAGTGCGCTCATTGGTTGCGGCTCAGAAGTTTATCCGGATGCAGATGACTTCGGCGGATCTCATCTCCATCCTGAGATATTCCGGCAGCGCGGTCGAGGTGCTTCAAGATTTCACCGATGACCGTAATCGGCTGTTGAGCATCATCGAAACGATGGTGGTAGGTGAGGACCAAGCGTGGGAGGAATCTCCAGACGATGCCAGCACCTCCGATGTCGGGGCTGCCTTCGGTCAGGATGACAGTGAGTTTAACATCTTCAACACTGACCGTCAGTTGGCCGCTCTCCAAACGGCAGCCAAAATGCTGGGCCAACTTAGCGAAAAGAAATCGTTAATCTACTTCGCCAGCGGCTTGAGGTTGAATGGCCTGAATAACCAAGCGCAACTTCACTCCACGATCGATGCTGCCATCCGTAGTGGCGTGTCGTTCTGGCCTATCGACGCCCGCGGTTTGCTAGCCCAGGCCCCGCTTGGAGATGCCACCGTGGGATCAGCGGGCAACATTGGGATGTACACAGGTGCTTCGGCTCTGGCCGTGACGAGCAACTTCCAGCAGTCGCAAGATACTCTTTACGCGCTCGCCGGCGACACTGGTGGAAAAGCTCTGCTCGATTATAATGACCTGACCAGAGGAATCGTGCAGGCCCAGCAAGCTGTTTCGAGCTACTACATTCTCGGGTATTACACGACCAACTCCGCCCAAGATGGGAAATTCCGGCGCGTTAACATTTCACTGGACGGGAAGTTATCCGCGAGCCTCGATTATCGGCACGGCTACTATGCCGGCAAACAGTTCAGCAAATTCACTGCTACCGATAAGGAACGACAACTCGAAGATGCGCTCATGTTGGACGATCCGATTACAGAACTCACCATCGCAATGGAAATCGATTATTTCCAGTTGAACCGGGCCGAATACTTCGTCCCGATTATTGTAAAAATTCCCGGACGGGAACTCGCCATCGCCAAGCGCAGAGGTGCCGAACGTACCCTTATTGATTTCATCGGCGAAATCAAGGACGACTATGGCGGCAGCATGACGATCACTAACGTGCGTGACAAGGTAAATATCAAGCTCAGCGACGCAACGGCTATCGAACTATCCAAACGGCCGATTGAATACGACACTGGCTTCACCCTTCTCCCCGGAAAATACACAATTAAGTTTCTCGCCCGGGATGCCGAAACTGGAAGAATCGGGACGTTTCAAACGACCTTTGTCATTCCCAACCTGAACAAAGAGGAGAAGCGAATCCCCATCAGTTCCGTCGTGCTGAGCAGCCAGCGCATCGACCTTAAGGATGCGCTCTATAACGCAGATAAAAAAAAGGATAAGGCGGAGACTGTCAACCCGTTAGTAGTGAATGGTCAGAAATTGATTCCCAGCGTGACTCGCGTGTTCAGCAAGAGCAGGGCCATGTATGTTTACCTTCAGGCCTACGAGCAGACGGCGCCAAAAGCTGAACCGCTAGTTGCGTTTGTGAGCTTCTACAGCGCGCAAACTAAGGCCTTCGAAACGCAACCGCTGGAGGTGGTCGACGGCCTAAATAACCGGCTGAAAACGATGCCCCTCAGCTTCACCGTGGCCCTGGATCAGCTTCCAGTGGGCAAATACGATTTCCAAGTGACCGTATTGGACCCAAGCACACAGAAGGCGACATTTTGGCGCGCTCCGATCATGCTGGTGCCCTAACCTCCTAGACCCCAACGTTTGCTCCTGTTTGCTACCGCTCATGACGTTCTTGGCCTCTAGATGCGATTACCAAGGTCAAGCATCCATTAAGCCCCGGAAACAGCATGGTGTGACGGGGTCCTGGGTGGATTGTCGGCTAACTTGGTAGTGATCTGATGTCGGCAGAGGACAAGCTGAATTTGCTAGACCGTTGTACGGGCTAACACCTGACCCGGGGTTTGAGTCCCTCCGTCTCCGATCACTTCACGGGTTCCCAGCCCTCTGGCAGCATATCGAATGCCAGCGTGTCGCGGTAGGCGTACTGATTGCCTTCTAGTACAGCCACTGGCGTCAACATATGCCAGATGCGATCATCGTCGAAGACGTAACACTCACCCGATTCGCGCATCGTGAAGCGATCCATTTCCTGCTTGTCATTGTCGGTTATGATGACTTCGCCACCCCGGGCCCCGCAGCGGCCCACTAGATGCGTGGCGATGTACTTTTCCCCGTCTTTATGTAAGCCGGGTGGACTCGTGTCGCACGGCCGTCCCGGCGCAGCCGCGAACCTTATTAGATGAACGTTGACCAAATACTTCGTACCCGCCGTCGACAGCGGTAGGTAATAAAGGTGGTGAGCAATCATTTTGCGAACGCCTAAGGAACCGGCGATCGCCGGGGGCAGCGGAGCGTACTCTCGCGGCTGCCCGCCGATTGTCGTGTTGTATTTTTTCAGCTGCACATAGGGCGTGCTCTCTTCGCTCAACCAAACCTTTACACCGCCCTCAACAATCTCGGCCCTGACACGATTTAAGGAACGATACCTGTCGCCCTCATCGTAGTATTTGTCCTTTGGAACGGACCAGGCGGCATGGGATAACGCTTCCAGCGAGCGCGCTATGTCTACATCAACCCTGAGCGGCTGACGACTGAACCCGCGCTCGACGAGGTCGCTTCGCGACCGGGCATTGGTTGCAACCGGAATAAAACCATCTTGACCCATGATTGCTCCTGATAAATGCTTGACGATTGCATGACCAACCAGCACTGCAAGGGCCATACGCGCGCGCAAATTATAGCCGACGCAGCCCATTGCAGAGGATGCCGACGATTCTGGGCGGGTGAGTCGGCCACCCTTACCTTATCGCGTTACGCCAGAGTTGCCAGTAATCCGCCCGCAATTGGCCCCGGCACCCTTTTTGTAAATTTGTAAAAGTGTTTGTTCTACCGTGACTTGTGGGAATGCGGCAATGAAAGCAAAAAACTTCCAGCGAGACGCCAACGCTCGTTGTTTTTTCGGTATCCTAGCCCGACGGGACGATTCGATCTTTGAGGGATGGAACGGACCGGCGGTAGTGCCGCAAGAATACGGAACGTGATTTCTCCCGTGCAACCCTGAGTACTCTTACTTCGTTAGGAGAAGGCCGCTGGTATTTCGCTTAGGCACGGCCCCTACAGCAATGCTGGCCACCACCTGCATCGTCTTGTTATCGACGACCACGGTGGCATCCTTGCCGGCGACGGCCACGTACAAGTCCTTGCCGTCAGGCGGTATGGTGAGCCATTCGGGGTGCAGCCCAACGTGCACGACTTTAAGCAGTTTAAAATCGGGGAGCGAGTAGGCCGCCACGTACTCGTACCACTTACTGGTGGCCCAGAGCACTTTGCCGTCAGGAGTGATGGCCAAACCGTGTGAAGGCGACCCTTGGAGCCCGTCGGTCACTTTCTGCTGATCGGAACTATCAGGCAGCGTGATGCGATTGATCTCCTTGTGGGCCGCAAAGTCCACCACGACGAACCCGTGGAAGTCCGAGAGTTGCGCGATGATTTCCTTGGTCGATCCGTCAGCGTTCTTGGTGAAGGCCATGGGACGAATGCCGCTGCTTAGCTTCACCGACCAAACTACTTGGTTGGTTTGCGTGTCGATAACGCTGATGACGCTGGTTACCACGGAGCCCACAACGACATATCGGCTGTCCGGAGTGACATAAACGTTGTGCACGGCACCCTCTACCGGAATGCTCTTCACATCGGTGAGCGTGGAGGTATCGATGATATCGACTGCGCCCGGGGACTGCGCGATGCCTACGTATACGCGCCTGCCATCCTTGGTGATGTCTAGATTATTGGGGCGGCCGCTCAGCGGAATCCTCTTGGTCACTTGCAGGGTACGCGCGTCGACCAGGTCCAAAGTTTTGGTGGGCTCTTGCGTGATGTAGATACAGCTTCCATCGGGAGCGATGACAACTCCGTGGGATACCTCGATATCGTTGATGACCCCGACCACTCGGTTGGTGGCCGGGTCGATGATGTGCACGCTGTCACCCGCCGCGTTCGTCTGGATTACTCGGGCCTCGTGCTTTGCTGCCATGGCCATGAAGGGTATCGCCAGGACTGCCAGCGGCGTTAGATAGCGCAATGCTGGTTTTGTATTCATAACCTATGCTCCCGTTTTCCGAATCACTGTTTTGGGCTAGCTGCTGTTTGGCCGCCCACCCAGGTCGCCAAAATCCGCCATTCCGGGTTTTCTTTGGACGCCCAGAACTTTCCTCCCGTATGCGCGGGGTCGCCACCCGCCTCCGTGGCGAGAGGGTGCAGCAGTAACGAGCTCTTGTCCGGGTCCCCGGGTACCACGAGCCGCGAGACGACATCGAAGTTGCTGCGTGACTGCGCTTCCGTCCAGGAAGTGGCTCCTGGAGGCAGCGGCTGAAGCCGCATGCGCGTGGCGAGCACCGTATGGCAAGTGAAGCAGGCGTTTCCGATGCCCTCATTCGGCTGTCTGGCTTTTACGAAAATGGGTTCCACGGAGGTGCGGTAGAAGTCAAAATCCAGAGTCACGGAGGGGGCGGCCTGCGTGGCAGACCAGGGAACGCCGGTGCGCACCCAAGCTGCCAAAGTTTGCCACTCGGAATCGCTTTGCGATTTCCAGTGCTTGCCTCCAGCATGGAAGGGGTCGCCACCCGCTTCGGCGGCCAGCGGATGCATCAGCAGGCGACTCGCTTGTGGATCCCCCGGGACTACTACCCGCTGCCAAGCGTCGAAATTCTTGCGCGATTGCCCTTCGTTCCAGTTCGTTGCTCCGGGTGACAGTTCTTCCAACCGGGGACTTCCATGGTCGTGGCACACTATGCAGCGCGCGTGCCCCGGGCGTTTCGCCAGGAAGATGGGCTGCACGCGATCGCGGAAGAAGGCATAGTCCAAGGTGGAAGCCGAAGAAGGGCTAGAAGGTTCCTGGGCAGACTGTGCTGCCAAAACCAGCATCAGCGATATCAATAGTTCGCGCACTGTAGTCCGAGCTCCGTGTCTTCGGCCTTGTAGACCACGCCCATTCCGCCGCTGAGCTTTTCGATGACGCGGTAATGCGAAATGATCTGGCCAATCATTGCTGAAAAAACCGCTCTTGGCCAGGCATGTTAGGCTGTGCTCGAGAGCAAGTCAACGTGGCGTGGGCGACGTGGCGTGGGCGACGAGGGCAACGAGGGCGACGAGGGCGACGAGCCCTCCTATATAAGGTGAATTCGGCCAAATGAAACTCCCGCGAACTGAATTCTCGGGAGTGTTCTCAGTCTGCGCCCCACAGGGCGCAAAAGCGGCGATTTTGAGTGCTAACGCCTGTTTACAACAACGGGCTTTCCTAGAGGCGAAGCGGACGTCCTAGCTTCGGGATGGAAAGCGCACTACTGGGGGCCGCTTGAAAAACTCTTGGCTTAAAATTCAGCGCGGAACGCGGGAATCCGAACGAAAGGAAACCATTGGCGGGAAGGTGCATCCAATCAGCTGGAGGTGTTACATGGCCAAACTAGCGATATGGGCAGAAGTGCAGGCGAAGCCTGGCAAGGAGAAAGAGGTTGAAGGGTTCCTAAAGTCGGCGCAACCTCTGGCGGAGAGAGAAGGGGGGACGCTAACTTGGTACGCGGTGCAAACCGGACCGGGAAAGTATGGGATTTTCGACACGTTTGCCGACGAAAACGGGCGCGAAGCACACCTGACGGGAGAAATTGCGAAAGCACTCATGGCGAAGGCCAATGAACTGTTCGCCAAGCCGCCGGAGATTCACAAGATTGACGTGTTGGCCGCGAAAGGTCCAGGCGCGTCGAAGGTTGCACACGGCGCGTAGTCAAACCCAGCTACTGCCCTGGAAACTCAGCAGGTCACGCAGAGCATTACGTTTGCGTCAAGACCAACCCCCCTTTTTTGGGGGCATCCTAAATCGAAAACGATTTGCCGAGTACTTGAAAAGAATAGAGCGGCCTATCGGAATCGAACCGACACCTGAACCTTGGCAAGGTTCGAGAAGTTACGCTGGAACGGCGGCACTTAGCATTTTGGGGCAGGGTCTTAATTGGAAAATGATGGAAAACAAAGCGCGTAGTTCCCTCTATTGTCAAAATCGGTGCTCTCGAGGCCTAGTTCGGGTATTCTCAGAGAGACAGCAGATCAAGCGGAGAACTTTTCAAACACTCGCTGGCGCCTGTCCAGAAGAGGCAAAAAACAGATGGAGAAACTCGATCGAATCACGACTGATCCTGCTCGGATGAACGGCGAGCCCTGCATCCGGAACCTCCGTCTAACCGTGCGCCGAGTACTTGAAGCACTCGCTATTTATCCCGACCGTGCCGAGCTGAAGCGCGAATACCCAGAGCTAGAGGACGAAGATATTCGGCACGCGCTGGCCTTCGCGGCTGCTTTGGTTGACGACAAGGTCTTGCCCCTACTCCACGCCCGATGAGACTGCTGCTCGATCAGGGCCTCCCGCGTTCCACAGGCCACCATCTCGAGGCCGCCGGGGCCGAGTCCGCCCACGTAGGGGAAAAGGGCTGGCCACTGCAAGCGACGCGGAGATTAGGCACTGCGCTATACAGGTATAGCAACCCCATTCCCCTAGCCCCCTAGTCTCTGTAACGTCTCAGGTACTCTCCGAGAGGCAAAACAAGAATGCCCTCGACCCTCTTGCCGAAGTAGGATCCAAAGTGCCGAAGGTCCCCAGTCAAGAGATGCGTAGCACGAGCTTCGATGGCAGCCAATAGGATCGGTACGTCCTTCTCGGGCAACGAGACCCCTTCTGGAAGTTCGTGCTTACCGGCATCGAAGAGCTGAACGTTTCCGACCAGCCTCACTAGCCGGTTTCGTTGAACTTCATGATTAAGATTAATTCTCGCTTCTTCCAACGCATAGCGAGAGCTACACAAGACAACCTCTCTAAGTTTCGAGAGTTTAAGAAGTCCTGTATCGGACCGGTATGCCGCCGAAAATAAAACATTAGCATCGAGGAACAAGCGGGCCATTTTAAGGCCGTCGATGGGGAATTGAATCGGGGTCTATACCGAGCTTCTGGACTTCTGTTCGTGCCTTGCGGTAATCCGCAGCATTGGTCGCATTGGAGAGAAGAAACTCCGCTTTGCGCTCGGGTGTGTACTTTTCAATCGGGACCACAACAGCAGGGCGAATCAGAATACCGTCTTCTCGTTCCTCCGCGGTGACGACAGTACCCTCTTCAATGCCGAAACGCCTTCGCAATTTGGCGGGGACGACGATTGCGCCTCTCTTCCCCACTTTCGCCGATTCCATCTTTTACCTCCGATCCCAGGGTGCCTGAATGTCAGTATGCCCGATAGTCAGGCACAAGTCAATTCGTTTGTCCAGGATGTCCCAGACGCGTGCGCGACATAAGTTGGCACCGCGCAGAGTCCAGAACGTCACCGACTCTTTGAGTCGTGACCTGATGATGGTCTTGCATAACAGCTTCGATCACGCCAGAACCGATGAAGAGATGTTGTTTCCGAAAGTTGGGTAGCGCATGCGCGGGGGCGTTGTGCGAAGTGTATTCCCCTTCGATGCGGTTCTGCTCTACGACCTTGCGATGCGAAGTGCGGAACCTGCCGAGCTCGCCACTGAATTTCCAAGAGTCACTGACAGGTCCATGCTTGTTGCTTCTGGACAAGTTCCACGACTGAACCGGCTGCAAGCGGCGATCTTGCCTCCGGCTGACACATCTGGGCTCACCACGGTGTCTAATCTGTAGATGTGGACGACTCTCGGTTCTGACCTGAGTGGCCTATAGCATGAGGGTTCGCTGGACCAACTCCGTCCGTCTGGCGCTTTTCATCTGTCTGTCGGGATGCAAGACAACGGCGGGCACCGCATCGCGAGCAAGAACCATCATTTCACGGTGCTGTGGAAAATAGGAAGAACTGGGTCGCGGTGTAAAGCCTTTGGAATCTGGAGCGGCCTATCGGAATCGAACCGACACCTGAACCTTGGCAAGTCTGCAAGGAACTGAATGTCAACAACTTACGAGGCACTTTCAGGAGCACTAAGTAGCGTTTAGAGCGGTCAGAAACACTTAATAGTCCTATAGTTGGTCCCACGCGGAATGCGGGTTGGCGCCGTTGGCGCCCAGGAGTTCCGGCCCAAGCCTGTAACACCACATAGACATTGAAGATCCTGCCGGGGAGCCTTGCGCAGATTCCCCCACCGGAAGAATTGTGTTGACAGAAGGTAGTCTGTGTGTTATAGGACACTCA
>Ga0307478_10000443_pt1 | contig 43034 bp, 33 predicted proteins | sample atmos_gasesECM4C_2_FD_203713 | JGI IMG/M metagenome (GOLD analysis project Ga0307478, IMG submission 203713) | Hardwood forest soil microbial communities from Morgan-Monroe State Forest, Indiana, United States - atmos_gasesECM4C_05 | ecosystem: Environmental > Terrestrial > Soil > Temperate...
TCCAGCCGGCCTGGTCACCAGTATTCTGGCATCCACAACGGGCGTTGACACCCAACGCCTGCGGGTGAACGTGTCCGCGCCGCAGCCACGCAGTTCGCAGTTGCGTCCTTCGTGGTGGGAACGGACGCAAGCCTGGGCCTCAGGGACGATGCAGCCTGTCTCTAGTCAGATCTGGGGCACGGTCCGGCAACCGCGATTTGCCATGTCGTTTGGCATGGCTTTCTTCGCGCTGTCGGTTGCCTTGAGCGTAATCGGCGTAAAACCTGCCGACCTGCGCGAGGTGAGTTTGCGGCCTGCAGCCATACGCCACACGTATTACAACACGCAAGCCCGCGTGGTGCGGTACTACGAGAACATCCGGTTCGTCTACGAGGTGGAATCGCGCGTGCGCGAACTCAAGCGCACGGTCGCACCCGCCGAGCCGCGCCCGAATGAAGCCGCACCCGACAAGAAAGAACGCAAGGACGACACAACGCAACAGCCCGAGCAGAAGCAGGAGCGAAACTACAGCCAGACGGAAAATAATCTCATTCTGGCCAGCGCTCCGCTGGGTCCCTCTGTAAGCCATTTGCCTGTAGTGTCGGTGACCACGTACAGGAGGTTGGTATGAACTGCGCCACGCACCAGGATATTGCCGCAGTGGCTTTCTGCCGCACTTGCGGCAAGCCGCTCTGCGGCACTTGCACCCGCGACGTTCGCGGAGTCGTCTACTGCGAGCCTTGTCTCGCAGCCCGTTTGGAAGGCACCGCCCCGGCAGCGGGGTTCGTGCCTCCACCAGCTTCCTATCCACAAACCGTCTATCCGCCCGCCGGTGGCCCAGTTCCGCCCGTGCGGCCCTCGGGCTCCGGACCGAATCCCGCAGTCGCTGGAATTCTTGCCGGATTCTTTCCCGTTGGCGTCGGCGCCGTTTACAACTCGCAATATGCCAAGGGACTAGGGCACTTGGTCATCTTCGCCCTGCTTATCGTTGGGGCGAATCACGCCGAAAACTGGGGCTGGTTGTTCGGCCTTGGCATCGCCTTTTTCTGGGTCTACCAGATCATTGATGCGGTGCGCACCGCCCGTGCGCTCCAAGAAGGCCAGCCCACACCCGACCCCCTCGGCCTCGGCCAGGCGTTCAGCATGGGAGAAAAGTTCGATAGCGGCAAAATTCCCGTGGGCGCCGTAATTCTTATCGGCCTGGGCGCACTGTTCCTGCTACACACCATGGGAATCATGGAACACGGTCTCGATCGCTTCTGGCCGCTGCTCCTCATTCTCCTCGGTGGCTGGATGTTTTACCGGAACTATGAGCGTGCCCGCCTGAGGTGTGGCTGCGGACGTTGTACCACCCGCTGCCTCATGGGCCCGGCCATGGTGCTCACCACCGGCATCGTGTTCCTGCTCGACAGCTTGAACATTGCCGGTGTCGACCGCACCTGGCCTGCCTGGATTCTGGTTGTCGGCATTGTGAAACTGCTGCAGAGCAGCGCTTCGTCGGAGGGCCACGTAGGTCCTCTGCCGGGTGCTCCGCCCACCGCTGGGCCTATGCCGCCACCACCTGCTCCTCCCGCTCCCGATCCGGGAGCACCGTCTTCCGGCGAGGTGCGCCATGTCTAATCCAGTTCAATATCCTGTGCAACCACCTCTTCCCCCACGACCTCGGCGGCGCTCTTTTGCCGGACCCTTCGTGCTCATCGTTGTCGGCATCGTTTTCCTGCTGGGCAACATGCACTTGATCTCCTGGATGCGGCTTGGAAGTGTATTCGCCCGCTACTGGCCCGCTCTGCTGATCCTGTGGGGAGTAATCAAGGTAATCGAGTACCAACAGGCCCAACGCGAGGGCATGCCCGTCCGCGGCATCGGAGCCGGCGGCGTGATGCTGGTGGTGGCGGTGATATTTTTTGGTCTGATTGCCACTCAGGCCGAACGAGCGCGGGAGCACTGGCCCAGTATCCGCGAGCAATTCAACATCGACGACGGCGATCTCGATAACATCTTCGGCGAGACCTACAACTTCAACGACCGCCTGGAACAGGACATCCCACCCGCCGTCACCAGCCTGCGCGTCGGAGACGATCACGGCGCGGTCCGCGTGAGCGTGGCCAATGACAACAAGATTACGGTTGTGATCCGGAAGCGCGTAGGCGCTGAAAATCAGGCTGACGCCGACAAGTACAACAAACAGGCCTCGCCCACAATCACCCTCGCCGGTAATGTGATGATCCTCGATGCCGGCACCCACGCCGCCGGGGACCATCCGGTTCAAAGCGATCTCGATATCTCCATCCCCCGCAAGATGGAAGTACACATCACAGCGCACAAAGGCGACGTCTCCGTCACCGGGCGCAATGGAGAAGTGGAAATTGCCAGCCAGCACGGCGATGTTTCCGTGGAAGACGTTACCGGCAACCTAAAACTGAATCTGGAAAAGAGCTCGGCGAGAATTGAGCAGATCACCGGCGACGTCCACATTAACGGCCGGTTGAATGAAGTCACCATCGCTGACGTCAAAGGCGCGGCCCAGATGGAGGGCGAATTCGGGGAGACCGTGAAACTCTCCCGCATCAGCAAAAACGTCAGCTTCAAGTCCTCCCGCACTGATATGGAGTTCTCCCGGATCGACGGCGATCTCGACCTCGATTCCGATGACTTGCACGCTGACCAGGTCACTGGTCCAGTTCACCTGACCACACGCTCCAAACAAATCCGGCTGGAAGACGTCTCAGGCGATGTGCGCATGCAAAACGAAAATGGCGGCGTCGAAGTCTCGATGCGCTCGCTCGGCAACGTGCAGATCGACAACCGCAGCGGCGACATCAATCTAAGCGTGCCCGATAAAGCCGGCTTCCGCCTCGATGCCCGCACCCGCGACGGCGAAATCCAGTCTGACTTTGCGGAGTTGAAAGTCGAAAACAGCGACCATGAATCGAAAGCCAGCGGTAGCGTCGGCAACGCCACCTCCCACATCGTGCTCAACAACGAACACGATGGCATCGAGATACGTAAAGCCTCATCCCGGGCTGCAGTGGCCCCGCCCGCTCCGCCAGCACCTCCGGCGAAGCCCGGCAGGTCTTTGCCGCCACCCAAAGCGAAAGTCGAACCAACCGAGAACTAATTGTCGTCCTTCCATGAGAAGCCGCTGTGATGTCAACCGAAGTGGTTGGTTTTGGGCTTCGATTGTGTGCCTTCCTGGCTGAACCCCGACCCGCCGGAATAATAAAAAAACCGCGTAGCGAGGATGCCCTCGGCTACGCGGAGACTCAGCAGCAGCCTGACTAAAACGCGCTTCTCAACTCGAGACCAACAAGTCGTGTTCGCGAAAATGGCACCCAGCGCTCTATTTCGAGCAGACGGGAGTAACACTCATCGTGCCGCTCCACGACCCGGTGAAGTTCGAGCCGCCTCCTCCAGTGCCGCCGCCGACCACAGAGCTCTCGAAGGCAGCATTCTCCGGAGTTCCGGCGTGGTCGCCGTTGTTGTAGGCGCACGCGCTTTGGTGAGTAGGCTTGACGTCGAGGGAGTTGTAGTCACTGCTAAACGAGGTGTAGACAGCCGCGCCCCATTTCCACTGGAAGCTGGCGCTCGAGGCATTGGTACCGACTGTGCCCGACCAGGTCAGGTTATGGATTCCGCCCGGCAGTCCTGCCGCTGGTACGGGGAAGGCCAGACCACTGAGGAATATTTCGTCGCTTCCGCTTACCGGCACAGTAACGTCCCACTGGTTGTTTACAGTATCGAACGAAACCGTTGCGCAAGTGGCCGAGGCGGAAAAAGTAATCGTCGAATCGGGAACCGCCAGGTTGTAGTTAACGCCATTCGCCGTGAACGAAATCGTCGAATTGGTGAAAGTCACCGACGTCCCCGTGGTGGGGATCCCAGTGGCGGTGAAATTGGAATTGAACCAGATATAGCTGTCACCGGGGATCGCGGTGCCATTGAAGTTCGCCGAGTTCGAGGTTTTTGCCGAGCAGCCAATCGTTGTCGAACAGGTTAGAGGATTCGCGGTGAAGTTGATGGTCACCGTACTTCCGGAGGAAGTGAGCGTCGCCGTGCCGCTGAGCGAATAGGTCCCCAAAGGCAACGCGCCCAGAGGGATCGTCCCACTCACGGTTTCTGAGGCAGCGGTCGCTGTAAACAAAATTTGAGAAGAGACAGTTATCGACGAGCCGGAGGTCGGCGTCAGTATGACCGTGTAATCGATGACATAGTCCGTACCCACCGTAAGCTCGGCCGCGCTCACCTTGATGGTCGACTTGCCGCAAGAGCAACGAACCGTAGCCGTAGCCGACCTTAACACGTGCGCCCATGCCGGCGTCGCGAGCAGCGCGAGCAGGGCGACGAGCGTTGGCCAGAACAACAGATGTTTTCTTTGCATGGTAGTTCCCTTTTCTCCCTAAGAGGGGCTAATTCCGTTCCGCTGTAAATATTCTTGCTTCACCTTCGCCAAGATGCTCAGTGCAATCCGTGGGCGTCGGCCTCGTTACGGAGTTCTCAGGACGGTCATGCATCCGACGATCATGCATCCGACGATACGGCGCGCGACAGAATATGCCGCATCTCGCATCGTATCGCCAATACAGGACTTAGCGTAGAGCCATAAGTTAGGTCCCGGATGTGCAAGAAGCTGCATACCTACCTCTGGCTCCAGCGACACTTCGCCTTCACGTCCTGACGACGATCGGTCCTTCAAGCAACATGACAGTGTCGCTCCCCAATTAGCTTGCAACCGCGACGGCGTTTCTCTACGAGATCCACGCGGACGTTGCTCCCTCCTTCCGTGCACTCCCTTCTTTGCCTTCCTCATCCCCATCTGCGAAACTGATCCCTACCTAATAGGAACTGAGAACTGCCTCCCATGGGCCGTATCCACGTACTCTCCGAGCAAGTCGCCAACAAAATCGCCGCTGGCGAGGTGGTGGAGCGTCCTGCCTCAGTAGTAAAGGAATTGCTCGAAAACGCCCTGGATGCGGGCGCGACCCGCATCAAGATCAGCATTGAAGCGGGCGGCAAAAAGCTTGTCCAGATCACCGACAACGGATGCGGCATGGTCCGCGACGATGCCATGCTCGCCTTCGAACGCCACGCTACCTCGAAGCTGAAAGACGCCGAAGATTTGCTGAGCGTGGCCACACTCGGATTTCGCGGAGAAGCGCTGCCCTCGATCGCCTCGGTCTCGCGCCTGCGCCTGGAAACGTGTGCCGCCGAATCCCCATCCGGCACCGTTATCGAGATCAATGGCGGCAAGATCGCCCGCGTCGAAGAAGCCGGTTTGCCTGCGGGCACGTCCATTACGGTTCGGGATCTCTTCTTCAATACTCCGGCGCGAAAAAAGTTCTTAAAAGCGGAGTCCACCGAACTCTCGCACATCGCTTCGCTGGTCACACACTACGCGCTGGCCCATCCCGAAAAACATTTCGAATTGCACTCCACCACCAACGCCATGCTGGTGGCCCCACCCGTCGCTGGATACAGCGAGCGCGTCTATCAGGTGTTTGGCAAGGAAACGCTTGACCAGTTGATTGCCGTAGCGGCTGTGCAACCGCTCGCGCACGTAGGCTTGCCGCAGCCTCCGCCCTGGCGCCGCAAAGAAACTGACGACAACGGGGATGAGGCCGGTCCCGCCGATCCCGGCGAGATGCGCCTTCACGGCTTCGTTTCCAAGCCAGAGATTCAGAAGCTGAATCGTAATTCGATTTATGTCTTCGTCAATGGCCGCCTGATCCGCGACCGCCTCATCCAGCACGCATTGACCGAGGCCTATCGCAACATCATTCCACCCTCCGTCTATCCCGTGGTGTTGTTATTTCTCGAAATGCCGCCCGGCGAAGTGGATGTCAACGTCCACCCGTCGAAAACCGAAGTGCGCTTTCGGCAATCGACAGTGATGCACGATTTTGTCCGCGACACCGTCCGCGCCGCTCTGATGAAAGCGCGTCCCGCGCCGCAGTTCACCACCGAGATTCACGCTCACGCCACCGCTGGCTCGGGCCTGACGCCGGGCGCGCGCGACTGGGATCCGCCATCAGATTTGGCCGCAGCGTCAGGCGAGCCTGCGCGCCCGTTGCATGACGCCCCACTCGCCGGATTCTCCCTGCAAGCACCCTCAGCTCCGCCCATCTCCGCGCGCTTCCAGTTCGAAGGCGGAATCGCCGTCGAGGCCAACGCTGCGATCCCCGTGACCCGAGGTCTCGAGAGCCACTTCCCCGAAACCATTCCCGACAACGGCTGCGCGCCAGAACTCGATACGCAGGAAGAAGAGCCCACCCTGGCAGCGCTCTCGACTCTCCGTCCCCTCGGCCAGATTCGCAATTCCTTCATTCTCGCCGTCAACCAGGATGGCCTCTGGATCGTCGACCAGCACGTTGCCCACGAGCGCGTCTTGTTCGAACGCATTCTGAAGCAGCGCGCGACCCAGAAAGTTGAGAGTCAGCGCCTGCTCATGCCAATCGTGCTGGAACTCTCTCCCGCGCAGCAGGCGATCTTTTCCGAAATCGCCGACGAACTTCATCACAACGGCTTCGAGGCCGAACCCTTCGGAGCGCGCAGTGCGGCAGTCAAAGTTGCGCCGGCCGGCGTGGATGCGGCAGCGGTCGAGCACATGCTCCATGAATTACTCGATCAAATCTCCCGCGAAGAGCAATCGCTGAACCTGGAAAAAATTCGCGCCCGCATCGCCGCCTCCATCGCCTGCCATGCCGCCATCAAGGTCAACATGCCGCTGGAGCAAAACAAAATGGAGTGGCTGCTCGCAGAACTCGCCAAAACCGACCACCCCATGTCCTGCCCCCATGGCAGACCGGTCGTCCTGCGGTATTCTGTAAAGGACATTCAGAAAGCATTCAAGCGAATCTAGGCTCGCGACGAGCACAAGCGAGCGATGTTGTTTCGCCGGTAGCCGATAGCCGGAAGCCCGCAGTTATGACTGACCAGGATCTACAGCAACTCCGTCGCGAAAAATGGCGGCTCGATGGCAAGCCCATCCGCACCATCGAAGAGGCGCGCGCCTTTGTCGAGGCCGTCGGCTTCTGCCTGATGTATCCCGTTCGCCCCAGCGTCCCCGTCCCCACCTTCATCGGAGCCTTCGTTGGATCCGACAATCGGCTCCCCACGTGGCAGCACGCTTATTCCGATGCTCGGGCCTTGGCGGCCACGGAGCTTATGGTGCGTCTGCTGCGCGAGCGCTCGGCCTACGAAGCGAACCTGTTCGCCGAGAACAATGCATTTCTGGTCGCGGCCTCAGCTTTCCCATATTTTTATGCGCTGGTGGGCGAGCGCAATCCCAAGCTCGCACCCAAGCAGGGACCGCGTTCCCCTTACTCGCCGCTGGCCGCGGACGCTTTCGCCCTCATCGATCGCGACGGCCCCATCTCAAAAAACAAATTGCAGGAAGCACTCGGCAAAAGCATATCGATCCCCGCGCTCGACAAAGCTCTCGGCGAGTTGCTGGCCAAGCTGCGCATCACGCGCGTTGACTACAAACCGGACGAAGGCTCGTTCTGGGATGTCCTTTATCGCTGGTCGCCCGATGCCGTCCGCGAAGGCGTAAGCCTATCCGTCCAGCAATCGCTCTCCGCCCTGCTCTCGAAATATCTTGATTGTGTAATCGCCGCCGACCAGAGCGAACTGGAAGCCTTCTTCGGAAACTTCGTGGCGCGTTCGAAGGTGAAGGATGCCGTAAACGCTCTGCTGGCGGCGCGCGAGTTGAGCTTCGTCCACGTCAGCGGACGCTCGATGCTGCAGATCACACCCGCGAAGGAGCCTGCCGTTGCTTCTGTCAGGCCGCAGCGCGCAACCAAGTAGAGCACACCGATCAACTGGCTTTCCTGAGTTGGTAGCGGTCGCAGATCTTGTTCGCCGATTCCCAAACCCGGTCGAACTCACTCAAGCGGTAGAAAATGACTCGCCGGGCCAAGTCATAAATGATTTCTTCCGATGCCTGATCGATTTCCGCTTTTGCAGACACGACTCTCACCTTCATCCTTCATAGCTAGACTGCAATCGGTGGTGACAGCTTCCGGTTCACCAGCAGACGAAATTCATTTTCCGGCCAACCCGAGGCGGCGACGATGCTGTGGTAGAAAATCACCCATGTGGGCGCTGACGTCGATTCATCGGCCCACACTTCCTCAATCACCAAATTTCTCCTCGCAGGTGGCTGCGGATTGCGCCACACGATTTCCAACATGCCGACCCTCCTCAGCGTCCGGGCTTGCAACCGGACTGCCGCATTACAGGGGGCAGGTTCGCCCCGCTGTGCTCTGCGCCACTTACATTGCAAAGCGGCAACATCTATAAATCGCTTTCCAACGTATGTCATGTTTGACGCAAAATTCCTGGAGAAGATGTGCGCGCAGCTGTCACATGTTTGTTAAATGATTGTCAGTGGCGGCTGACAAGCGGCGGACGCTTCGCCACCAGTAAACAACCGCTGGGTTTTCCAAGCCTCCGTGTACAATCATCTACTTGCTCAATCCTCTATTTGAGAATGACCGAGACCCTCATCCCCCAATCTGAGCGCAAACTGATCATTGCCATCGACGGCCCGGCCGGCGCAGGCAAGAGCACCATCGCCTCCCGCCTGGCGCGCAAGCTGGGCTACGTGAATCTCGAGAGCGGCGCGATGTATCGCGCCCTCGCGCTGAAAGCCATCGACAATGACGCCTCGTTCGATGACGAGGCTGCGCTACTGAAGCTGGCGCAGGAATCGCGCATTCGCCTCGAGCCTACGATGGGAGGGAATCGCACACTGCTCGATGGCCACGACGTTTCCGCGCGCATTCGGGAGCGCGACGTTACCGAAGCGGCCTCGCGCGTTTCGGTGCATCCCGAAGTGCGGGCGTGGATGGTGGCGCGTCAACGCGAGATGGGAGCGTGCGGCGGCGTGGTGATGGAAGGCCGCGACATCGGCACAAAAGTTTTTCCCGACGCCGACCTGAAAATCTTTCTCGACGCCGACCCTGTAATCCGCGAGCAGCGCCGCATGGAGCAGCAGAAGATTAAAGGCGAAGTCGCGGCAAACCTTGCGGCCGATCTGCGCGAACGCGACCGCCGCGACCGCACGCGGGCCGCGTCTCCGCTGAAGGCGGCGGAAGATGCGGTGATCATCGACTCAACCAAGTTGAATGAAGATGAAGTGCTGGCGCGGGTGGAGGAGTTGGCGCGGGGCAAGCTAGACGCTTAATTTGCTGGGGTGAGCCGTGTTGCCTTTGCGTGCGATGTTCAAGCGTCCCCCCGGGACGCGCTTCCTCTTTGATAACCCCTACCCGGCGTTGGAAACGCCGGGCTATTTTCAGCCGTCCCTCCGGGACGCTTCTGATAGCGTTTCTCGTCTCAAAAAATAGTTGGCGCTGGTTATCGATCCGCGCTTGCAGTCGGCTCAAATCCAAATCAAAAAAAACTGCGGATCGAAACTTTTAATCCTTTGGAATCAGCGATGTGCAAGCTTCGATTCGTTTTGAATCCGGCTAAAATATTGGATCGAAAGATTTTATCCGCAAAATATTGGATTGGTTGGGCTTAGCTGTTGCTATTCGGTTGTCAAGGAGCGTGTTGATATTTGGATTGATTATCGGACGAAACGGGAGTGAGGCACAAGGTCAGATGTCACAGGGTGGGTGTGGATTTCTGGTTGAGGTTATGCCGGTGGAAATGGAAGCGGGCTTTTAGCCAAGAGGCAACGTTTCAATGATCGGCAAGAACCTTATCGACGACCAGAATGAGATATCCCGCTGGACTCTCCAACAACTTTCCATGCGGCAATTCCGCCAGATCCTTGGCCTGGAGCTGAACATCGCGGCACGCCGGAGAGCCGGGCGCGTTAGGTCCCCCACTCACCACCAATACGTCGTCGTCGCGACGCAGAAGACAAAAAGTGTGACTCCATGAATCGACGCGATCTTGCGGCGCAACGTAGTCAGCATCCGCGCTGCTTCGAACCCAATTTCCATGTGGAGCATTCTTCAGAGCTGCTGACCCTAACTTCACAGACGCCGTCCATGTGTCGAACAGTTTCGCGTCTCTCTTGAAACCCTCCGGATCGTTTTGATACGCGATGAGGTAACCGCCGGTCAAGCTCACGGGTTTAGAGTCCGGACGCTTCATAACAAGCAATTGGGATGCAGCCTTCTTCATCATCACTTCGAAAGGCCCGACGTCAGATTGGGAAATGTTGAGCCGAAACTCATGAACAAACCAAAACCAGCCAGCAGTTCCCGCAAGCAAGATGACGCCGAGGCTCAGCATTGCGGCCCTGACGATCTCTCTTGTACGAACCATCACTCCCTCGCCTTCCGAATTGTAATCCCCAACTCCTTTAACTGCCCTTCCCCCACCGGAGTGGGCGCGTCGACCATCAAATCCACGGCGCGCGCTGTCTTCGGGAACGGAATTACTTCGCGCAAACTCTCTGCTCCTGCGAGAATCATTACAATGCGGTCGAGACCCAGGGCAATGCCGCCATGCGGAGGCGTGCCATACTCCAGGGCTTCCAGAAAAAATCCGAAGCGAGCGCGTGCTTCTTCTTCCGTCATTCCAAGCGCGCGGAAAATTCGGCTCTGCACGTCCTGGCGATGAATACGAATCGATCCCGAGCCCAGCTCCGTGCCGTTCAGAACCACGTCGTAAGCCAGCGCCCGTACCGCGCTCAGCGGCGACAGCGGATCGTTCAACGCCTCGACTCCCGTCTCCAGCTTCGCCATATCCTCTTCATGCGGCGAAGTAAACGGATGATGCGCAGCGTTCCAGCGCTTCTCACCCTCATCCCACTCAAACATGGGGAAGTTTGTAACCCACAAAAAGCGAAAGTCTTTCGCGGGATCGCCGGTCTTTTTGAAGATAAGGTGCCGCTCGGCATATTTCTGCGCCAGCGCCAAACGCAATAAGCCCGCTGAGGCGTAAATTGCCAACTCCTGCGGCGTGACTTTGTGGTTGTGATGGTGATGGCGATGCTCGGAAGCCGGCGTCTGCGGCCCGGCTTGAGCCGGGCTTCCTTGCGCAGACCCAGCAACCAGCACAATCAGATCGCCATCTTCCATCCCGGTCTTTTTCGCAATCGCCGCGGCGGCTTCAGGAAACTTGTTGCCAATGCGTTTGAAGTCCTCAAAAACTCTCGCCCCGCCTTTCGCGTGGAACATCGGTTTGATGTCATCCCGCTCTTTGCGAGAGAGTTCTCCAACTTTCGGCGTACGAATCGCAATCACCGGCAGATTCGTATTGATCGCCAGCTCCTGCAGATTCTCCGCCGCAAAACATTCCCGCACATCGGTGAACGCCGGCAGCCGCAAATCCGGTTTGTCGATGCCGTACAGGCGGATGGCCTCGTCATAATCCATGCGCGGAAACGGAGTCTTGATCGCCGACCCCGCCGCGGCAAATGCTGCCGTCAGAAATCCCTCGACCACTTCCCAGACGCGTTCGGGTTGGGGGTAGGACATTTCCAGATCGATCTGGGTGAACTCGGGCTGGCGGTCGGCGCGCAAATCTTCGTCGCGGAAGCAGCGCACGATTTGAAAATATTTGTCGAAGCCGGAGATCATCAGAATCTGCTTGAACAATTGCGGAGACTGAGGAAGCGCATAAAACGTGCCGGGCTGGACCCGGCTGGGCACCAGATAATCGCGCGCGCCCTCGGGCGTGGACCGCGTCATGAACGGAGTTTCAATCTCAAAAAATCCCTGCGCGGACAAATAATCCCGAATCGCCTTGGCCACCTTATGCCGCAGCTCGATGTTGAACTGCATCACCTCGCGCCGCAGATCGATGTAGCGATATTTCAGCCGCGTCTCTTCATTGGTGAGCGCGGTGTCGGAGGGCAGAAAGGGAGGGAGTTTCGATTCATTCAGAATGCGGAGCTCTTCGGCCACCAGTTCCACCTCTCCGGTCGGCATGGCCGGATTTACGGTGTTGGCGTCGCGCAGCTTCACCGTGCCGATGACAGCGATGACATACTCGTTGCGCAGGGCCGCAGATTTTTCATGAAGGGCTGCGTCCCGCTCAGCGTTGATGACTACCTGCGTCACCCCTGAGCGATCGCGCAGATCGACGAACAGCAGATTGCCATGATCGCGCCGCCGGTTCACCCACCCCATCAGGACGGCTTTTTTGCCGGCATCGGAGGCGCGCAGCACCCCGCACATGTGCGTCCGTCGTAGATCGCCTAGAAAATCGAGCAAGTTGTGTCCTTACGGTAAGAATGCGGCAGAATGCCGAATCAGAGATTATAAACGGTAGGAGACTGCACGGTGACAGCGGCTGTCGGCAGTTCTGTCATCCCGAATCTTCACTACCCGACCAAAACCAGGATCCCTCACTTCGCTCGGGATGACAGGGGTTTCATCTTCGCGGGCTGCGAAAGCTTACTTCTTTGTTGCCTTCCCGTCCATCACGGTCGACCATTTCGTTCCATCCTGCGACATCTCAAACATGAATGTGTACGAACTCGCTGAAGTCATCTTCATGGTGAAGCGCCCCTTCATGGTCATGCCGCCCATCTTCTCATCGGCTGTCCACGTCCAGGTATCGCCATCCACCGAGCCCTTGGAATCCTCGAACTCTCCGAAGCTATTGAACTCGCGATAGGTATAGGCTTTGTCGTCGGGGGAATATCCCATCACCGCCAATCCCACGCCATTGCCCATGGAACTCTTGTACTCGGAGTTGCAGACGACAAAAAAGCCGCCCTCCATCCACTCGCACTTTTCATTTTCAGACATGGATCCGCCCGAGCCCATCGTCCCCGGCTTCATATTGCCATCCAGGGTCCAAGTACCGACGAACACGTCGAGTTTCTTAAGCTCCGGTCCGGCCTTCGGAGGCCCCATCTGCGCCATCGCCGTTGCCGATAACATGCAAACCGCCGCAAAAATCATTCCCGCATATTTCACGAGAGCCTCCCCTAATTATTTTCTTGCCAACAGTCCCGCCGATATTAGACTCGCCGCCCACGCGCGCGTCAACGCACTTCAATCAACAATCAGCAATTCTTCCTACCAGTCTCCCCAGTGCGCTGCCGTGGCCTGGTGAAATTTCAGTTTCCACGCGTCTCCCTGCTTCACCCACACCGAACTGAAATGCTGATATCGCGGGGGAGGGCCCTGGTCCTCTTCCGGCGCTTTGCGCACGATAGCATCGTAGGTAACGATGGCCGCGGCCTCGCCCGCAGCCACAACCTTAATGTCATAAGGAGTCAACTCCAGCAATCCAGAATCGCCCAGGTCACCGACGGCCTCCTGCTGTTGAAGCAGTTTCCCATCTACGCCGACAAGCGAGAAATCCTCGCTCAGGATCTTCTTGAAAAATGCGGCATCGTCTTTCTTCTTGGCCTCGATCAGACTCTTCTCGCTGGCAATCAGAGTCTGTTCCAGCGGACCAAGCGCCTTCGGAGTCGCGGATGCTTGCGCAATACAGGGGACAACGCTGGCCGACAACAAGACGACCGTGCATGTGAGCCAAGCAACCTTCATGCGATTCCTCCAAGTAAATCGTTGCGGGGCATTCTATTCGGCGACCCCGGCTATCCGGCCACTCCAGCTATTCGGCGACTCGGGCTATTCAGCGACTCCGGCTATTCGGCGACTCCGGGAAGCCCATCGATACTTCTCCGGTTCTTCTCCTGACGGTAAGCTTTCAACCCCTCCGCACCACGATGGCGCGCCCAAGCCTGCAGCTGCGTCCGCTCGCCTTCATGCTTGAAAAGAGGGACGCCGTATCCACAAGAGTCCTTAATCCGGGTGATTTCGACCACAATAATCGAGCGCGCATTCTCAAAAGCGGGGAACGACGTCGCCAGTTCCGCGAATTCTGCCTGGTGCGCCTCGACCACTCGGCCATTTCCATACAGACGAAAAATATCCGGAGGCCCCTGGAAGGCGCAGAACATAAGAACGATTCTGCCGTTCTCCTTGAGGTGAGCGATGGTCTCCACGCCGCTGCCGTTGAAGTCCAGGTAAGCCACGGTGGTGGGCCCTAGAATGCGAAACGAGTCGAGGCCTTTGGGCGAGAGGTTGACATGTCCGTTGGCATCGAGCGGCGCGGAGGCGACGAAAAATATCTTCTGGGCCTCGATAAACTTCCGGGCAGCATCGTCGATTTGTGAACGAATCGTTCCCACGGCTACTCCTGGATCTTCTGTGCCAACTGCGCCCGCGGGACTGACACCTGCTCGCCAGTCGCCAGATTTTTCAGGACATATTCGAGGGCGTCCGGACTGCCTTCCCTAAGGATCAAAGCGTAGCGTGCGCCTGCCTTGCTGGCCCGCTCAAGCAGCTTTCCTAGTCTGTAGCTGCGATCGCCCAATTCAACCGCGAGCTTCTGCCCCCGCAATTCCTTTGCAAGTACCAGCGCAGCTCGGTTCATCCCCGCGCCGACGGGGGCGATGTAGACGTCGGGTGCAGCTTGGACTTCGGCTGCCCGCCCTCGGAGTGCAAGGATTAGTCGGTCTTCTCCCATGGCAAATCCGATACCTGGAGCAGCCTCCTTGCTGCCCAGCAACTCCGCGAGGCCGTCATAGCGGCCCCCGCCCAGGATCGCATTCTGTGCGCCAAGCCCACCATGCGTGAATTCGAACGCTGTGCGCGTGTAGTAGTCCAGACCACGAACAAGCCTGCGATCCAACTCGAAAGGAACCTTCGCCTTTCTCAAAAACATTTGGACGTTATCAAAGTGCTCTTTGCTCTCGCTGCCTAGGTAGTCGCTGATTACCGGCAGGGTTTGGATAATCGGTTGGTCGTCGGGTACTTTACAGTCAAATACGCGCAACGGGTTGGTGACCGCCCTTCGCTGGCAGTCGGTGCACATGGTCGCAATCACAGGCTGAAGCGCTCTGCGCAACGCCTCGTTGTACGCTGCCCGATCTTGGGGATCTCCAACAGAATTGAGATGAAGAGTAACATCACCGATACCAAGGCGCCGCAATAAAGTATCGAGCATCTCCAGCACCTCTGCATCGCGCAGGGGACGCTGGCTTCCCGACGATGTTGGTCCAATCACTTCCGCGCCTATTTGGTAGAACTGGCGATAACGCCCCTTCTGAGGCCGCTCGCGGCGGAACTGCGGGCCGATGTAGAAGAGCTTCTGCAAGCCGCGATCCCACATCTTGTGCTCGATGTAAGCGCGAACTACGCCGGCGGTGTTCTCGGGGCGGAGGGTGAGAAACTGTGGCGTGTTCTCAATCTCTACTGTTTCGATGATCACCCCATCTTTCCTCAGTAGCAATTGAAAAGCCTCCGGCACCTCATCAGCGGTCACGAGTCGGAGCTGGTACTTAGATGCGGTCGGTGTTGACTGCTCACCGGCCAACTTGAGCAGGCGGTAGTCTGAGAGCGTGAAGCGGTATCTAAAGACTATGAAGTTTTCTTTGCCATCTATTTCCCTGATCATTGCGGGTTGTGGAGACAGCGGTTGAGCAGCTTCCGGGTCGATCCCGGCAAGGGCTCTACTTTCCGAAAACCGCTCTGTGTTCCATTTCTTGTAGACCGCGTAATCCGCAGCCTTAGCACCGTCTTCCCAGGTGAACATCTCCTTGCTGACAATATCGGTCTCTTCGCCGACGCCGCGCGCAAATAACTCGGTCGATTCGAAGATCGGGGTACGAATTTCCTGGAAGTTGTAGGCGCGGAACACGTCCCGCACGGCCGTCTCGACAAAGTTCCACAGCGCTGTCTCGGGAGGCAGCAGATCGCGCGTTCCTCGGACGGCTTTAATCATTTAGCTCCCGATCTTCCGTTCCTGGTCCAAGAAGTACCTCTGATAGTAGCCCGCCGGGGCGGCAGGATTCGCACCCAGCGCGCTCTTCACTCAGTACTCGCTACTGGGTACTCGGTACTGCCGCTCCCGCAAATATTCCTCGGTATATCCTAAGTAGTTCTGCGCATAGCGCATGATCGACTCCTGATCCTTCTCGTCGAGCTTGCGGCGGAATTTTCCCGGAGAGCCCATCCACAACGACCCGGGTTCCACCACTGTGCGTTCCGGGATCAGCGTGCCCGCCGCGATGATCGACCCTGCCCCAATCTTCGCGCCATTCAAAATAATCGAGCCCATCCCGATCAAGCACCGGTCTTCCACGACACATCCGTGCAAAGTCACCGAATGCCCTACCGTCACATACTCGCCCAGGGTCACGCCATATTGATTCTTCATGCCGTGCAACACGCTGCAATCCTGCACGTTGGAATGGGATCCGATGCGGATGGCGTAGACATCGCCGCGCAGCACCGCGTTCATCCACACCGAGGCATGCTCGCCCAGCACCACGTCGCCAATGATTTGGGCCGAGGCATCCACGTAACAGGTCGCCGGAATCGCCGGCTTCATGCCTTTGAAGGATCGAATCATAATTTTCTGTTATGAATCCGCTGTCACCCTGCCGTGCGCGTGCTTTGTCCTTTGCGGCTGCTACGACCGCGCTGCCGGTCTCAGGGAACAATGAACATAGCATGCCCGCACGCCTCCCCGTAAAGCCCCATTCCCACTCCGGCACTCGTAGCCAAAAAAGAACCCGCCCGTCACCAAGGAATGGCGCCTCCGCATGCTACAAAAGAAACGGGTTTCCCACCCGCTCGCCTCCGGTAGTCCGCGGGATTTTTGACCTCCGAGCCTCATCTCGACCACAGACGGGAAACCTATGCGGCGCTCGCTCCTTCTTATATGCGTTCTGTTTGCACCCCTCGCCTCTGCCCAGGATGGGGCCACCGGGGCGATTCACGGCAGCGTGCTCGATCCCTCCGGCCGGCGCATCGCCCAAGCATCCATCGTCGTGGTCAATTCAGCAACCGGTGCCCGTTACTCAGCGACTTGCGACGCCGAGGGCCGCTTCTCACTCGATCTGCTGGCTCCTGGCGACTACTCTGCCCGGGCGGTAGCGCAAGGCATGTCGCCGGAGATTACGCCTCAGCTTCACGTCGACGTCGGCGCCGCCACGGAACTGGAATTCCACCTCACCATCGCCGGCGCTCAGGAAAAAGTCACAGTCTCCGGCGCACCGCAACTCGTCAACACTGAATCCACGGCCGTCTCCACGCTTCTGGACGAACGGGCCATCGCCGATCTTCCTCTCAACGGGCGCCGCTTCTCAGATCTCATGCTGCTCTCGCCCGGGGTTACGCAAGACCCGCGCAGCCTGACCTCCGCGACCAATGGAGATCTTTCCTTCGGCGGGCTGCGCGGATTTCAAAACAGCTTCCTGGTCGATGGCGGCGATTTCAACAATGCGTTTTTCGCTCAGGCGAGGGGACGCTACCGCGCTCCTTACGAATTATCCACCGAGGTGGTGCAGGAGTTTCGCGTTTCTTCCAATTCCTACGGAGCTGAGCTCGGACGATCTGGGGGCGCGGTGGTCAATGTGGTCACCAAATCCGGCTCCAATCACTGGCACGGGACCGGCTTCTACTTTTTTCGCGACAGCTCCTTTGGCGCCGCCGACGCCTTCCTCGCCTTCCGGCCTCACAATCGCCAGCAGCAGGCTGGCGGCACCATTGGCGGTCCGATCAAGAAGAATAAAATCTTCTTCTTTGCGGGATTTGATCAGCACTACTTCCATGTTCCCGACGTGGTCGAATTCTTAAACGGAAGCTCGCAAGTCATTCCCCAGGCCGGCACCGGCCCGTACACTCCCGGCGATTACGAGGCCAGCGACCAGGCACTGGTTTTTGCCGCCGCCAATCAACTCACCTCGCTGGCTGGAGAATTTCCCGCCGGTCAGATGGGCAACTCCATTTATGCCAAGCTCGACATCAATCTCTCCCCGCGCAATCAACTGAGCCTGCGCGTGAATACGTCCCGCTACTGGGGATCGAACAACGTCTTCCTGGATCCAGGCAGCCCGCTTAGCTACGACTCCATCTCTAATAATGGCGAGGAGACGGTCGCCACCGAGACCGCTTCGCTCTCTCTGACATCGAGCCTCACCTCGCGCATCATCAGCCACGCGCGGCTTCAGTTCTCGCGCGATCTGCAGCAGTCGTACACCAATAGCACAGGAACTCTCACCAATATCCCAACTATTATCGATGCCATCGGGCGCTCCGACCTGCTCCCCCGCGCTACACGTGAGCATCGCGCCCAACTTGCCGAAACCCTCAGCTTCGATACTTCCCGCCACGCCTTCAAGTTCGGCGGCGACTCGCTTCTTACCTGGATTTATGATTTTTTTCCCAGCCAGCAGAGCGGGGAATATCTCTTCTATCCGATCAAGGTCAATCCCTTCACCTACGAACCGATGGAAGCCGGGCTACCTCTCAGCCCACTCCGGGCTTATGCCCACGAGGTCCCGCACTACTATCTGCAGAATTTTGGCCAGGCCGCGTCACGTCCGGATTCTAACGACTACGCCGCCTTCGCCCAGGACACGATCCGCGTCACGAACCATCTCGCCGTGAACCTCGGCGTGCGCTGGGACCTGCAAACCTTCACGAGCGCCGGATTGATCTCCAATCCGCTGTTCCCGCCCTCGGGTAAAGTTCCATTCAAGCCCTACAACTTCGGCCCGCGCGGCGGACTGGCCTACTCCATCGGCCGTGATCATCCCTTCGTGATCCGTGCCGGGTATGGATTGTTCTACGTCCGCATTCCTCAGATCTATAACTCAGCCATCGCCACTGAAAATGGGATCACCAACGCCAGTCTTTTCCTTAACAACTCCAACTACTACGACCACCAGGTTTTCCCCACCTATCCCAACCCTCTGGTCGCCTGCCCCGTCATGTCCGCTTCGTGCTCACTTCCCTCCGGATTCAATGAGGGCGTCAGCAACAACGTCTCCGCCTTCGCTGCCAACTTTGTCACCCCGCGCGTGCAGCAAACGAGTGTGACTCTGGAGCGCGAAGTTGCCAGCCATACCACCGTCGCGGTTTCATACCTGTACGTGCACGGCGAACATTTAATCCGAGCCCTCGACGTGAATCTTCCGCCGCCAGTCGCGCTCACGTATCCGATCTTTGATTCCACCGGCTCTATCTTCACCGGGGGCTACTACACCGTCGATTCTTTCGCTACCTGGCAATTCACGCAATCGCTGACCTGCCCGTTCCCGCCCTGCATCAATCCCCTGGGACGCCCAATCGCGCAACTGGGAGCGATCGACGTATTCCAGAGCGCCGCCTCCAGTGTTTATAACGGCGCAACGCTTTCGATCAACCGGCGCATGACCCGCGGAACCTATCTGCGGCTGGCTTACACCTACGCCCACGCCATTGACGACGGGCAGGATGCCCTCGTCGCAGGGTCCCCGGCTACCGTGCAGAATTCCTATAACCCCACCGGCGAACGTGGCCCCAGCGTCACCGACCAGCGCAACCGTCTGGTGGCCGCGTTCTCGGCTGAGCCCAGACCCTTCCACCGCGGACACGAATTTCTCGGGCATGTCTTCAACGAATGGAAAATCTCGAGCGTGCTCAACATAGGCAGCGGACGGCCCGTCAACGCGACCGTGGCCGGCGACCCCAACCAGGACGGCAACGAACTTAACGACCGCCTCCCCGGCTACAGCCGCAACGGATTCACCGGCCCCGACTATGCCTCTACGGATCTCCGCCTCACGCGAAAGATCCACTTCGCCCACAGCTATCGGCTGGATTTCACCGCCGATTCTTTCAACCTGTTCAACCGAGACAACCAGCGCGTCGCCATCACCACCAACGGCCTCACCGTGAACGCCACAACCTTCGTGCAAGCGCCGGCCGTCGCCGGCTTGGCTCCTTATCCTGGCTACTACCAACTCCCGCAAAACTTCCTGAAACCTAACGCAGCCTATCCTCCGCGGCAGGTTCAGCTCGGCCTGAAGCTGGTTTTCTAGTCCGCGCACTGGCAGTGACAGTGGGGGCGGACATTCTTGTCCGGTAACGGCATGTGGATGACAAAATAAAACAGGTCAAGAAATTAAGAGCGCGCATCCTGCAGGAATAATAAAGCTAGCGCACCGGCGGCGCGGGTTCGCGAACTTCGCTACTCTCAGCATGAGTCGCGGGGGCAAGGGCCTCGGTCAACACGCGGCCCACGGAGTGGGTGGGAGCGTTGATGCCAAGCAGTGACGCTAGCGTAGCCGCAAGATCCACTGGCTCTGCGTGCGTGCGATACGTTCCCGGGCGAAACGGCAATCCATAGAAGGCGAGAGGCACATGCGTATCGTAGGTGAAGGGCGATGCGTGGTCGGTGCCGGTGGCTGAACCGACGGTGTAGATTTCGGGCACGCCCATCACATACCAGCCGCCTTCGGGCGAGTAGCTGTTCAGAAACTTTTTGCCGAGAGCGGTATTGGGGATCGCTCCCGCTGCGAGCTGCGACTTGGTGAAGTAGTTGCGCTGAAGTCCGGCTTGCTTCATCGCCTCGCCCACGGCAGCTTCGGCTTCGGGCTCTTTGATGCGGGCGGCAGCGAAGGCCTCCTGGTTGAGCCAGGCCATGGGGTAATCGAGCTTGGCGTAAGAAGCTGGGTGACCGGGGGAGAACTGCGCGGCGAGCGTGGCGTTGATTTGTGCTTCCAGTTTGCCCACGCCGAGATTGGCGGCGGGAATGCGAAGTTTTTTCGCAGCGTCGGGCAAAGCGGAAACACCGTGGTCGGCGGAGAGCGCAATCCAAGTGTTGGCAAGGCCAACTTGATGACCGAGGAAGCCGAAGAATTCGGCGAGTTCGCGATCGAGCGCGAGCGCCATGGCGGCCATCTCTGGCGAATCGGGACCGACCTGATGGCCGAGAATGTCGTTTGGAGAAAGGCTAACCACGAGCAGGTCGGTGGCCGGTCCGGTGCCGAGATTTTCGTACAGGACTAACTCTTTGGCAAATTCGAGTTCGTATTCGTTGGCGAATGGAGTGGAGCCGATGACTTCGTAGAAACCGGCTTCGCTACCGTCTCGTGCTTTGCGATGCGCGGTTGAGCGAAGGACGTCTCCGTTGTCATTTTTCCAGTCGCGATCCCAATACTTTGCGGCGCGATTGCCGGCGTTGAAATCGTGTGCCCACCTGGGCAGGTCGGGGCGATAGTAGGTGGAAGTAATCCAGGCACCGCTTTTGGGATCGATCCAATAGGTGGCGTCGGCTGCGAAGCCGCCGGGAAGAATCGCAGCACGGTCTTTCAGGGAAACTGCGAAGACTCTGGATTTTCCCTGGGTAGCGAGTTTGAGTTCGTCGCCGAGAGTGTCGGCCAGAAGGTTGTGGGGAGAAGCGCCGATTCTGGCTTGATCTGCTGGCGCTTGATCTGCTGGGGCGCCGACGAGTTTGGTGGAATCGTCCTCGACCGACGTGACCATTTTCTTTTTCTTGGGATCCCACCATTCGTTGGCTACGATGCCGTGATCGTTGGAGTAGGCGCCCGTGAAGAGCGTGGCGTGCCCGGGAGCGGTGCGGGTATTGGCGTAGTCGTAGTTGCAGTCGGTGAAGTTGGCGCCATGGTCGAGGAAGAGGCGGAATCCGCCTTCGGGAAACTGGTCGCGGTAGCGATCGAGATAGTCGGCGCGGAATTGGTCGATGATGATTACTACTACGAGCTTGGGATGGGCGTTGTAGGCGGAGGCGGGAGCGGTCGTAGGAAGAGTTAGGGAGGCGGCAAGGATAAGCGCAAGGAATGGGCGCGGAGCAATGGAGCGGGGGAGGAAACTCATGGCGAAGGTAGTGTACACAGGGGAGCGACCAGCGCGAAAGGAGGTGGATGTCCCCGCATGAGCATCGCGCACGCGTGCATTCCCTACGTGGTTTCCGATAAAGTAGTTGGTTCCTATGCTTGATCTGAATTTTGTTCGTGACAATTTGCCTCGGGTGGAAGAGATGCTGCGGCAGCGCGGCGCGGATCCGGCTGCCGTGCTCAAGGATTTCCACGATGTGGACAGGCGGCGGCGGCACGCGATCACTGAAGCCGAAACTATGAAGGCCCAGCGCAATCGAGCCTCCGAGGATATTTCGAAGCTGAAGAAAAGCGGGCAGGATGCGGGCGCCGCCATTGCCGAGACGAAAGATTTGCGCGAGCAGATTCAGGCGCGGGAGAAGGTGGCAGCTGAACTCGATGCGCGGCTGCAGGAAATTCTTTCTGGCATACCAAACATGCCGCATGAGAGCGTGCCGGTGGGGCACAGCGCGGAAGAGAATGTGGAAGTGCGGCGGTGGGGCTCGCCGCCGAGATTTGATTTCACGCCTAAGCCGCATTGGGATTTGGGGGCGGAACTCGGCGTGCTGGACCTGGAACGCGCGGTGAAGCTCACCGGCGCGCGCTTTGCGGTTTACTGGGATCTGGGCGCAAAACTGGAACGTGCGCTGGCGAACTTCATGCTCGACCTGCACACGCGGGAGCATGGGTATACGGAGGTGCTGCCTCCGTATCTGGTGAATTCGGAGTCGATGTATGGGACGGGGCAGTTGCCCAAGTTCGCGGCTGATCTTTTTCGCGTGCCGGATGGAGAGAAAGATCTCTGGCTGATTCCCACCGCTGAGGTGCCGGTCACAAATCTCTACCGCGACGAAATTCTCGATGCCGCGCGGCTGCCGATCTCACTCACGGCATACACGCCGTGCTTTCGCAGTGAAGCGGGATCGTACGGGAAAGATGTGCGCGGTATTATCCGGCAGCATCAGTTTCAGAAGGTAGAGCTGGTGAAATTTGCGCGGCCGGAGAATTCTTATGAGGAGCATGAAAAGCTGACACGGAATGCGGAGACCGTGTTGCAGAAACTCGGCTTGCACTACCGCACGGTTGCGTTGTGTACCGGGGACATGGGGCCATCGTCGGCGAAGACGTACGACATTGAAGTGTGGCTGCCGGGGCAGCAGTTGTTCCGCGAGATTTCGTCGTGCTCGAATTTTGAGTCGTACCAGGCGCGGCGGGCAAACATCCGTTACCGGCCGGAAGGCAAGAATAAGACGGAGTTCGTGCACACGCTGAACGGAAGCGGCTTGGCGGTGGGCCGGACTTGGGTGGCGATTCTAGAGAACTATCAGCAGGCAGACGGGAGCGTTGTGATTCCCGAAGCGTTGCGGTGCTACATCGGCGCGGAGCGGATTACGGCAAAAAGCTTTTAGCTCTTAGTTCTTTTGCTCTTTGTTTTAGCTAGAGGCTAAGAGCTAATGGCCAAAGGATAAGAGCGAATGGCTTGGTACTCCATTGCCAAGAAACGGTGGGGTCACTAGACTTGCAAAGTGTGGACCTCAGCACAACCGCCGCTCCTGCGCCTTCCCTCCCGATGAAGGGCGCGTGGCGGACAATTCGGAGCTACATTCTGTGGCAGCACGAGCGTGGCACGCTGCATTACGACATCATGGTCACGCTGATTCTGATCTTTGTCTTCTTCTCGCCGCGGGTCATCAACTTCAACGACAAACCCAGACCGCTGAACCTGCATCCTACGGGCGTCCTCGTGACTTCTGACGGAGCGGGCGGATTGGTTTACCAGATCGATGGATCTGCGCTTGGTTCCGCGCTTCCGCCAGGGGATGAGACATCGGTCCAAAATCAATTGCTGCGCATCATTGAGCCGATCTCCGGCGAAGTCGCGATCGTGAAGTATGAAAGCGTCTCCGATCAAAAAGGTAAAGTGCAGGGATATCGGGTCTGGGTGAAACGAAAACAGTGAGACGAGAGTGCTGAGGCAAAGCTTCGTGGAAAAAAATGCCCTTCGGCAAGCGGGAGTGAGACCGAGCATGGCGATCGCTATCCACTTGCTATTCCTTGCTCTAAGCGTGCTGTCGGCCGCGCAGGACAAGGCGCTCGACAGCGTCCTCAAGAGAATGGATGCCACCGCTGCCAGCTTCCATGCTGCACAAGCCGATTTCGTGTGGGATCAATATCAGAAGGTTGTGGATGAAACCGACACGCAGAAGGGGACGGTTTACTATCGCCGGGCGGCGGGAAAAGACATCGAGATGATGGCGGACATCCGGGAGCCTGACCGGAAGATTGTGCTCTATAAAGATGGCAAGCTGCAGGTTTATCAGCCGAAGATCGATCAGGTGCTGGTGTATCCGGCGGGCGGCAATCGCAACGAACTGGAGAGCATTGTAGTGCTGGGCTTCGGCGGCAGCGGAGAGGATCTGAAAAAGACCTTCGACGTCACCTACGAAGGCGAGGAGACGGTCGACAATGTGGCGACCGCAAAGTTGCAATTGATTCCGAAGAGCGAGAAGTTCCGCAATAACTTTACGAAAATATTTTTGTGGGTTGACCTCGTTCGCGGCATCTCAGTACAGCAAAAGTTTATGCAAACCCAGGGGGATTACCGCCTGGCGAAGTATTCCGGAGTGCGGATGGGAAAGATAGGTAATGACGTGTTTCAGTTGAAAACCACGAAGAAGACGCAGTTTGTCTCGCCTCGCGGCTAAACAACTGAATCTAAAGCAGAAGAAGGTGTACTAAAAAGGGAACAGCGGGCGCTATACTGCCCAAGGGTTTCATAACGAGCTCATAATGGCCAAAGTTTTCACTATTCCCGTCGCCCCCAATTTCGGCACCAAACGCCGCGTGCGCACCTCCGACCCTCGCTATGTCGATGGACAACGAGTGCTAGTGGAGGCCATGAAGTATCTGGCGCAGAGCGATCCCATCGCCAATCGCTCCGCGATAAAACTCATTTCCGAACATGTGCGGACCCGGTTTCGCATGAGCGATTCGCCGCTGGCGTAGGGAATTCGGTTCCGCGTTCGCTGCAGAGCAAACAGCGCGGACCACCGTAGTCACATTCTGCAAAGGAAACCCACTCCAAAAAAAGGGGCGGCAAGTGCCGCCCCCGCGAGCGATTTGAGACCTAGAACGAATAGTGCACACCGAATTCCATTCTGCGGTATAACGTCAAAGTCCTGCTGAGGAATCCGAAGGCACTCGCTACATCGGGAGAAATATTTGCCGACTGTACATCGAAGCGGACGGTGTTGAACGCATTGTAAACATCCCAACGGAACTGAAGTTGCTGGCGCTCAGTAATGTTAAAAACCTTGTGCAGGCCCAAGTCCGTGTCAAAGTATCCCGGCCCGCGAAGGGTGTTGCGGCCCCCGACTTCCCCGGGAAAATCCTGGCGATAGGAGTTAATCGCGGTGGTGTAATCCTTGAACATATTGGGCTCTCCGTTTACCATCGTTATTCCAGTTGAAGGTGTGGGCCCGATTTGGGTGGCGTAGCCGCTCAGTTCCCAGTTGGTGGCCCAGGCCTGGCCATTGCCGACGCTTACAGGAAAGCCGCTGGTCAAGCGGAGAACGCCGGTCAGATCCCACCCGCCGAGAACGGTATTTGCAATCCGGCCCGTGCCAGAACCGAAAGGCCTGCCCTTGCCATAGGGAACTTGCAGGACCCAGTTGGAATTGAGCTGATGGGTGGTGTCGAAGGTGGAAGTGGCGCGTTGCAATGCAGGATTCCACGCGTTGTAGATCTGGTCGCCAAGTCCGCTTTCCGCCCCAATCCGCTCCGCGTCCGAACCTTGATCGATGGAATGGGAGTAGGTGTAGTTCACGTCGAACTGCACACCGTGGGACATGGCGTGTCGCAAGATGATCTGGCCGGCATCATAGTAGCTGTTGCCGATGGATCGCCATGCGTATAGGGAAGCAAACTGCGACGAAAAATATTGAGGCGTGGTCTGAGTGACGCCGCCCAGAGTGATGCACCCTGGAAAGCAGGGGGTTCCACCCACGCCATCGATGATTTGCTGAAAGGTGGTTTCGTTATGAACGAAGCCGCAGGACATCAGGTCGAACATGTTCTGCGTCGCGGTCGGACTTGCTGGAATACCGGATGCACAACCCGCGATGCCGCTTGGTCCCGCGGAAGTGGCGCCAAAGAGGTTCTCCCAATAAGGAATTGGGGCTACCGAACTTTCCTGCGTCGGATTTGTCGAAGTGCCCGCCAGCACCGCATTGTCGAGCATGCGCGTGGCCGTGTAGTAATCCATGTGTGAAGCTGGATCAACGATGTCCCGCGGCTGTGCCAGATCTTCCTGCTGCAGCAGGCGGCGGCCAAATCGGCCGACATAGGCGGTTTCGATCGTGAAATTGTGTCCCAGTTCGCGCTCGAACGAAAGATTAAACGCGTAGGAATATGGGGTTTTGAGCTTGTCGTCCAAGCCCCACTGCACCGCGAAGTTGGTCAACGGATAGGTAACCGGGAAGCTGGCGCCCGGCGACGGGGTAATGAGAGACGGTGGCAAGGTAGTGAGAGGATTCACCGTCCCCATGCGAGGTGCGTCGTCCACGGTCTGGACTCCGCCGGTATTGGTCAGCAGGGTTGAGAGGCCGAAGGAGCCATTCTGGTCGAAGGTATTTACGACGCCCTGGCCGAAATGGTCGTAGTACATACCAGCACCGAGGCGGATAGAGGTCTTGCCCGGGCCTCCCAGAAGACGTCCCACCCATCCCTTGTTGTAGTCCGGCGAGAAAGCGATTGCGAAACGCGGGGCGAAATCCTTATAGTCGTAGCCCCAATACGAAGGCTTGCCATTGGCATTGCCATTCGGCGCGAAGGTGACAGGGTCGTTGAAAGGCTGGCCATTGGTCATTGTTATCGAGCGCTGGTTGAACCAGTTGTTCAGGCTGAACGTGGGCGCGACCTGAACTCCGTTTTTCTCATAGGGAGGTTGCAGCAGGGTCCAGCGGAGACCATAGGTGATGGTAAGGTTGGGTTTGACTCTCCAGGAATCTTGCACATAGGTCTCAAACTCGCGATTGACAAAGTGACGGTTGTTGGGAGCGCCATTGGGAAGTGTGACGCCAGAAGTGGTGAAGTTGTAGCGCTGGTCCACTTCGCTGATGATGCCAGTGAGCGCCATGACCGGATAGTCCCATGAATTGTTGAACCCGGGGTCGACCCCGGGCAGACCGTATGCGCTGAATTGCGAGGCGCCAGGATCGAGGCTGGTACCTTTGTTGGCGATGCCGGAGACGTTCAGCCAGGACGCATTGGTGACGGCGTCGGAAAACGAACTCAGGTACGACGATTTGATATTGCCCAGCAAGCGCAGATTCCCGCCGAAGCTGAGGGTGTGCTTGCCTCGGATCCAGGAAAGGTCCTCGACGAAATTGTGGACCGGGACGGCGACGTCGTAGGAATTGTTGCCCTGGCCGCCGAAATTGTCCAAGCCCCGCAGAATGACATAGGAGGTGTTTCCCGCGCCGATCTGATCGACGGCCTGCCGGGTTAAACCGTAGTGGAAATTGTTGATCAGGTTGTTGGTCAACACGGCGGTATAGCCCACGGCCAGGCTTTTGGCGACGGTGACCTGCGCAATGTTTGGAGCCATTCCCGGAAATTCGGCAGGCTGGTCAACGCGGTCGCCGTTCATAATTCCGCGCACGAATAGCCTGTGTTTGCCGTCTTGCGTGATGTTGTAATCCAGCTTTGCAATGTAGGTGTTGAGGGTCAAAGGAGTAGGAGCCGGAAAGGCATAGCCTTGATAGTTGTATCCGTCCGAGCTGATGCTAGTCAGTGAGTCCGACGCGAATTGCTCATTCGGAGCGGGAAATGCTTGCAGAATCGACTCTGTGGTCGGGTTTGGACCTGCCCCTTGCGGACAGGTGCCGTTGCCGGTGCAGTTGGGATCGAGCAAAGACAACGTTCCCGGTGTCATGGTTACAAGAAGGTCGCCCGCAGGTACACCGGCGGCAGGACCGATTGTAAACTTGGCGCCGGCGTTCCCGGTGTTCGTCGCAACGCAATTTGGATCACTAGTAACGCACCAGTAGGACGCAGTGCCACCGCGAAGATTCATGCTGGGCACGATGCGAGTGGTCTCAGTGCTCTCGTGCTGAATCTGCTTTTCCCAATTGGCGAAGAAGAACAGCCTGTTCTTCTTAATCGGCCCGCCCAGAGAAGCGCCGAACGTGTTGCGCCGCAAGAACGGCGGAATGTTTGGTAGCCCAGAAATACTCTGGGAATTCTCGTTAAACCAATCGTTCGCTTCGCCGATATTGGAACGGTTAAATTCGTATGCGCTACCATGCCAGCTGTTGGTTCCACTTTTGGTAACCAATTGAACTTGCGCGCCGGAGGAGCGTCCTTCATCAGCGTTGGAGTTGGTAGTGGTCACGCGGAACTCCTCCACCGAGTCGATAGTGGAACGCACAGCTCCTGTGAAGGCAAAGCCATTTTCCTGGTCGTTGTTGTCCACGCCATCGAGCGTTATATTCGCCTGATCGCTGCGCCCGCCGTTGACGGCTCCGCTGCGTGTATCAATTGTGTTGTTGACGGCGGTGCCGCTTGTGGGGTTGGTGTAGGTAACGCCTGCCTGCAGACTGAGCATCTCCACTGGATTGCGGCCCTCGAAGGGCAGCTCCTCAATTTGCTTGCTTTCGAAGGCGTTGCCCATGGTGGCGTCGGTTGTATTCACGTGAGTGCCTTCGGCGCTCACGTCCACGGTCACGGTTTGGCCCTGGACCTCTAAGGTGAAATTCGAGGTGGAGGGAACACCCACCAGGAGCTGGAGCCCCTCCTGCTTCGTTGTGGCAAAGCCTTTCCCGTTCACGGTGACGGTGTAAGTTGATGGCGGCAATTGCAGGAGCTCATACTCGCCCTGGCCATCGGTCTTAGTGGTTCGCGAGAACCCGTTCTGCGGATCGGTAATCGTCACCGTCGCGCCCGGCAGTACAGCGCCTTTGGCGTCGGATACGGCTCCGCGAAGCGAAGTGGTACCGCTCTGGGTCCAGATCAGGGAGGTGACCGCAAAGAAGAATGCAACCAACAGAGCAACTACACGCGCGCCAGAACGCATAGGAAACCCCCTTCACGCCACGATGGGCGTGTCACTTCGGATTGTATTTCCCAGGAATAAAAAGAATGGTCGAGACCCTGGGGGACCTGATGGGGCGCTATTGTGCAACTACGGGGCCACAAAGTTCAAGCTTAATCTTCAGGGCATTACAGTTCTTACAAGGTTGGAAATCTGTCTTTTCACATACGAGATTCCAGACACCGGAGATGCTTCATGCGTTTTTTTGCTTGTAGTGATGCGTTTTATTGATGAGAAATGCGGCGGCCGCAATAACAATCACGGGATAGCATTCGAGTGTGTAGCGCGGTTCTGGATTTTCCAAAGTAGCGAGGAATAGCGAACGCATCGCTAGAAATAGGACGAATAGTGCACCGCCGAATAAATCGCGCGACCTTAGCAGGCCGGCGGCGGCCATCGCGATGTAGGCCAGGTTGATCAGACCGAAAAAGATGCTCACCGTGAGCCAGAGGGAATCGTCGTTGAACTCCCACCAGCGCGGATCGGAGGGCAGCAGTTCGGTGCGCGGACGCAACCAGATATCGGCAATGCGCAGAGCGGGAAGCCAGAGGTAATAGCGTACGGGAGCGGAATGAATGCGTACCGTGGCCAAGGCTGCAAAGCGGGCATCGAGCTCTGGAGTCATGTCGTGATCCTGGTTGTAGTCAGCGCAGAGCTGCTCCGTTTCCTCGCGCTGTTGAGGGGAATCGAAGGCGCGGTTCGGCAGGCGGGTGACGTCGATTGCGTCTCCCGGAACCTTCCAATAGATTTCCTGGACTGAGGTGTAGTCCGCGATCCAGGTCTTGGTCCAGCGATTGAATCCCGCCATGACAAGTTCATCGGAGTCGTTGGCATATCGCGGTGCGAGCGGCTGAAAGCGGTGCAGGGTGTGCAGGTTGCGCAAGGTCCAGGGCACGAGAGGCCCGAAAGCGCCGATGGTGAGGAGTATTGCGGCGGAGAGAATTGGAAGTATATGCGGGCTGGTGCGAGATTCAGCTGGGGGTTCGGTAGGACTGCGACGATCGAAATTGCGGCGAAACAAAAGTAAGAATAAGTACGCGCCAATGGCGGCGAACAGAATGCCGCCATCCGGCCGCAACAGAATGCAGGCGCCCACAGAAAGCCCGCAGGCGAGCCACGTGGCTGAAGTCTGCATGGAACTTGAGTAGTCACGAAGACGGGCAAGTGCGCAAACCGCTAGATCAAGAGCCAATGCGGTGAAAAAGATTTCCAGTGTTTCGGTGAGGGCGGCGGCCGAATAGTTGGCGAGGAACGGGCACAAAGCGGCGAGCACAAACGCGTACTTCGCCGCGCGGTCGGAAATCATCCGGCGGGCGAGATCGGCGACGAGGAAGCAGGCGCCAAGATCGAACAAAACCTGGATCAGCAGAACGGCACGGAAATTACTCCAGCCGAAGATGGCGAAAACCGCCGCGAGGAACGCGGGATATCCGGGAAGGCGCGAAAGGGTAGGCACGACCTCACCGGAATTGGTGATGCCGTAGACGCCGTGCTGCAGCCAGTTTTCGGCGATATCGGCATAGAGCCGCGAATCGTCCACCACGGCGGGAAAGTGAAACACGAAGACGAGTCGAAGGGCCAGAGCCGACAGGGCTGCCGCCAGAAAGAACCGAGCATCCTTCCGCACAAGTTCGAGCACGGTGAGAATATACGCGGTCAGCGTGACTTTCGGTCTGAGAAAGTGCATCTTATAACATAGGATTACCGCCTCTACCCTGTTCTTACCTGTGCTTTGAGCGGTCCATAGGGAATTGACCGTGTGCCGCGAGCGGCATACGATGAACGATTAACTTTGCATGGCCGAACCCGTTTTTTACGATCCGCAACGTGCCCGCTGGAAACGCCTGCGCCGTCTGGTCGACGCGGTGGTGGCGGCGCTATCGGCGCTGATCATTTTTTTTGTGTACACCACACTGCGGGATGAGCATCTGCCCGAACTTCTATTCTCGCCGCAGAAGCGCGCTTTCAAGGCGCTGAAGGAAAATGAGAAAGAGAAAGCGCGCGACCGCCTGAAAAAGCTGGCCAGCCGTTCCCATCGCAAGTCCAAGCTGGCCGCTTCCGAAGTGAAACTGAATCAGGAAGAAGGCATTCGCGCGGCGTTTTATGCTCCCTGGGACGCCGCCAGCTTCTCTTCTCTTCGTGATTTCTCCCGCCAGATCGATTTGCTTTATCCTGACTGGTTGCACGTGCTCACTTCCGACGGCCGTCTGCAGGCTGTGGACGATCAGACCAATAAGTTTTTCGATGTGGTGCAGAACGATCATGTGCGCTCGGTCGACGATCGTGTGATGCCATTGCTCAGGGCGGAAGACAACTCCATGGAAGTCTTCCCCATGGTGAACAATTTTGACGGGACCGAGTGGGCGGAAGGCATCACTGACTTTCTGAACAATCCCTCGGCCCGCGCACTTTTTCGTAAACAGGTGGCGATGTATCTTTCCTCAGACCGTTTTCGGGGTCTGATGGTGGATTTTGAAGCGTTCCCGAAAGTAGGGCAGCCGGGTTATCTCGCGCTGCTGAATGAACTTTCGTCTGATCTGCACGCGCGCGGCATGAAGCTCTACGTCAGCGTACCCGCACACAATGAGGATTTCGACTACCCCGCGGTCGCCGCACCCGCGGACGGCGTAGTGGTCATGAACTACGACGAACATTATCCCGACGCACCGTCAGGCCCGGTCGCATCGCAGGATTGGTTCGTCGAGAATCTCAAGTTCGCAGTGAACGTCATTCCGCGGGAAAAGCTGATTTGTGCGATCGCCAACTACGGCTACGATTGGGTGCTGAAGCCGAAGAAGGGCAAGCTGCCTCCCGATGAAAAGGATCACAGCGTCTCAGTGCAGGAAGCATGGTTAGCGGCGCGCGATTCTGACGAAGATGTCACTTACGACGATGATGCGCTGAATCCCCACTTCAGCTATCTCGATGAGAAGAGCTTGCGCCATGACGTTTGGTTTCTCGATGCGGTTACGGCGTTGAATCACATGCGAGCCGCGCAAACGCTGGGCATCCAGACTTTTGCGTTATGGAAATTGGGGGGTGAAGACCGCTCGATTTGGCGGGTGTGGGATATGCCCGGCGACGTCGGCGCCGCCGATAAACTGCGGAGCGTGCCTCCCGGCCAGGATGTGGACATGGAGGGCCAGGGCGAGATTCTTCGCATTGAAGACCGCCCGAGCCCCGGCACGCGCGACCTGACGATCGATCCGAAGACGAAGCTGATTACGGATGAGAATTTTCAGTCCATGCCGGAACCTTATCGAGTGGGACGGTATGGCTATAGTCCGAACAAGGTGGCGCTTACCTTCGATGATGGCCCTGATCCTGACTGGACGCCGAAGATTCTTGACGTGCTCAAGCAAGAGCATGCCCCGGCCACATTTTTTCTCATCGGCATACAGACTGACAAGTTCTCGGGCCTGGCGAAGCGCATCTACAACGAAGGCCACACTATAGGCAACCACACCTTCACGCATCCTGACGTAAGCAATATTTCCAACCGGCACATGAGGGTCGAGTTGAATCTGACGGAGCGGCTTTTCGCCAGTCTGGTGGGGGTGAGGGCGACGCTTATGCGTCCGCCTTACGCGATTGACGAAGAACCTGACACCGCCGACCAGGTGCGGCCGCTCGAACAGTCGCAGGACATGGGCTACACCACGGTGGGGAACCGAATCGATCCCAACGACTGGAGCAGTAACCCGCGGCACTCTGCTGAGCAGATTTCAAACTATGTTCTGGCGCATCTGCCGCCTTGCGGAGCAAACGATCCGCGCTGCGGCAACATCGTGCTTCTGCACGACGGAGGCGGCAATCGCGCAGAAACCGTGCGGGCTCTACCCATGATCATCGAGGGCATTCGGGCGCGAGGGTATGAGGTCGCGCCAGTTTACGAATTGCTGGGCAAGACCCGAGCCGACGTGATGTCCCCGCTGCCAACCAGCCAGCGGTGGGCCGCTCGCCTGGACCGCCTAAGCTTCTGGCTTTTCGACGTAGCCGGGATGAGCATTACATGGATCTTCTTTATTGGTGATCTGCTTATGACCGGACGGCTGCTGTTTATTGGAGCGGCCGCCGTCTACGACCGCGTGCAGGAAAAAATTTTTGGAAAGCCTGCTGAAGTCGCTTCGTACAAGCCGAAAGTTGCAGTTCTTATTCCGGCGTACAACGAAGAGAAGGTGATTGAACGGACGATGCGTGCCGCGCTCAACTCCAACTATCCCAATCTGCGCGTGATTGTGATCGATGATGGCTCCAAGGACCGCACGCTTGAAGTTGCGCGCACCGTATTCCGGGCGGAAGAGGCGGCGGGGAGGGTACTGATCCTTACCAAGCTCAACGCGGGCAAGGCAGCAGCTCTTAACTACGGCATTGAGCACATACAAGATGCGGAACTTTTTGTGGGCATCGATGCCGATACGATTATTGCGAACGACGCCATCGCGCGCTTGGTGCCGCATTTCATCAATCCGAAAGTCGGCGCAATCGCAGGCAATGCCAAAGTTGGGAACCGCGTAAATCTGTGGACGCGGTGGCAAGCGCTGGAATACATCACCAGCCAGAACTTCGAGCGCCGTGCTCTGGACGTTCTGGGCGCAGTCAGCGTGGTGCCAGGAGCGATTGGAGCGTGGCGCGTTTCCGCCGTGCGCGAGGCGGGCGGCTATCAACTCGACACGGTAGCGGAAGACGCCGACCTTACCATGGCTCTGTTGCGCCGCGGTTATCGCGTGGAATACGAAGACATGGCTTTGGCGTACACCGAGGCTCCGACCAACGCGAATGGGCTGATGCGCCAGCGATTTCGCTGGTCGTTCGGCATTCTGCAGGCCGTCTACAAACATAGTGGAGTGTTCGCGCGCAAAGGAGCTTTGGGATTTGTGGCGCTGCCAAATATTGTGATCTTCCAGATTCTGCTGCCGCTGGTGTCGCCCCTGATCGACATCATGTTCGCCTTCGGCGCGCTCTGGTACCTCATCCAAAAACATTTCCATCCGGACTCAACTGATCCCGCGAGCTTTCACAAGCTGGTGGCGTTCTTCTTTGCATTCCTGGTGATTGACTTCCTGGCGTCAGCTTTGGCGTTCGCGCTGGAGCGGCGGCGCCCCGACGACAAAGAAGATCCGTGGCTGCTCAGTCAGGTGTGGCTGCAGCGCTTCGCTTACCGGCAGTTATTTTCGGTGGTCTTGTTCAAGACGCTGAAGCGGGCCCTCGAAGGGCGCAGATTTGCATGGGATAAGTTGGAGCGCACGGCGGCGGTGAATTACGTGCCGACGGAGAATCGGGATTCGGTGAACGTGCCGTGAAGTGCGCTTAGCGAATTCGCCGAAACCCGCAGATCACTCAATACAATAGCTATGAATGGTTCTTGCCCTCTGCTACTTCCAGCCGCGTTTCGGCCTTGTGCAATGCGTCCAGGGAGCGTTCGACGTCTACGTTGGTGTCGCCGCTTGCGAGGCGCTGCTCGGCGCGCTCTTTGGCTTTTCGCGCGCGTTCCACATCAATCTCCGACGGGCGCTCGGCGGTCTCGGCCAGAATGGTGACTTTATCCGGAAGAACCTCGGCGAATCCCCAGGCTACGGCGAGGCGCTGCTCCTCGTTGTTAGCGCCGGCGTGGAAAGTGACTTCGCCGACGGAGAGTTCAGTGATGAGTGGCGCGTGCCCGGGCAGAACGCCCAGATAGCCGTTCTTGCCGGGAATCTGAACTTCCTCCACCGCCATCTCTACGACTTTCTTTTCAGGCGTGACGATCTCGAGTTGGAAAGTATCTGGCATCTAGTGTGCGCCGACTAACGACCGTTTCTAAGCTGCGGTCTTCATTTTCTCCGCGGCTTCTAATACCTCTTCAATCGGGCCCTTCATATAAAATGCCTGCTCGGGAATGTCGTCGTACTTGCCATCGACAATCGCCTTGAAGCCCTTCACCGTGTCCGCGATCTTAACGTAACGTCCAGCGGCGCCGGTGAACTGCTCGGCCACGTGGAACGGCTGCGAGAGGAAGCGCTGGATCTTACGCGCACGCGCCACCGTGACCTTCTGATCTTCGCTGAGTTCGTCGATGCCGAGAATCGCGATGATGTCCTGCAAATCCTTGTAAGTCTGCAGCGTTTTCTTCACGCGTTGCGCCACGTCGTAATGTTCCTGGCCGACGATGCGCGCGTCGAGAATGCGCGAAGTGGAGGCCAGCGGATCGACTGCGGGATAAATTCCAATCTCAGTCAAGGCGCGGGAAAGTACGGTGGTGGCGTCAAGGTGAGCGAAAGTAGTCGCCGGCGCTGGATCAGTTAAGTCATCAGCGGGAACATAGATCGCCTGCACCGATGTGACCGAACCTTTCTTGGTCGAAGTGATGCGCTCCTGCAGTTCGCCCATTTCCGTCGCCAGGTTTGGTTGGTAGCCTACGGCGCTGGGCATGCGGCCCAGCAGCGCCGACACTTCCGAGCCCGCCTGGGTGAAACGGAAAATGTTGTCGATGAAGAGCAGAGTGTCCGCGCCTTCGACGTCGCGGAAATATTCCGCGACCGTCAGACCGGTCAGGGCTACGCGCAAACGCGCGCCGGGAGGCTCGGTCATCTGGCCATAGATGAGCGCGGCCTTCGAGTGCGCGGGATCGCCCGGCTTGATTACGCCGGATTCGGTCATCTCCAGCCAAAGGTCGTTGCCTTCGCGCGTCCGCTCGCCTACGCCAGCAAATACGGAATAGCCGCCGTGTTGCTTGGCCACATTGTTGATGAGTTCCATGATGACGACGGTCTTGCCGACGCCAGCGCCGCCGAACAACCCGATCTTGCCGCCCTTCAGGAATGGCTGGATGAGATCGACGACCTTGACGCCGGTCTCAAACATTTCCGCCGACGTCGCCTGCTCATCGAACGCAGGCGCAAGACGATGAATCGGCATTCGCTCTTTATATTCGACGGGGCCGAGTTGGTCGACGGGCTCGCCGATCACGTTCATCACGCGGCCCAGCGTGCCGCGGCCGACGGGGACGGAGATGGGCCCGCCCTGATCGATGGCTTTCATGCCGCGCACCATGCCGTCAGTGGCTGACATCGCGATGCAGCGGACGCGTCCTTCGCCCAAATGCTGTTGCACTTCCAGAATCACATTGATGGGGCTGGGGACGGTGAAGCCGTCGCTGATCACTCGCACCGCCTGATAAATTGGAGGCAGCTTGCCTTCGGGAAACTGGATGTCGACCGCTGGTCCCGAAATCTGAACTACATGTCCTACATTCTCAGCCATATGTCTTTCTCGCAGAGACGTAACTTGTTACGTCTCTTCTTCCCTCGCAAAGAGAGATGTTGCAAGCAACGTCTCTACGAATTACATTCCCTGCACTACATCGCCGCGGCGCCGCTTACGATCTCGATGATTTCCTTCGTAATCTTCGCCTGGCGCGCGCGGTTCATCACCAGGGTCAGAGAATCGATCATGTCGGTGGCGTTGCTGGTGGCGGAATCCATCGCGGTCATGCGCGCGGCGTGCTCGGCAGCGACCGATTCGAGCAGCGCGCGGAAAATCTGGATGGCAACATATTTCGGCAGCAGAGCACGGAATAATTCTTCCGGTGGCTGCTCGTAGATGTAATCCACTTGCGAAGTGCCGAACTGAGCAGTCTCATCGCCAGCCTGATCGCTGGAACGCAGTCCCACTCCCGCGCTTACTGCGGCGTCCTTCGCTTTTTTCTTTTCTTCTTCGGTCATCTCCTCGGCGAGGCGCACTGCCGGTTCGCCGACCTGCTCGATGGGAAGGATCTGCTCGACGATGAGGCGCTGCGCAATCACCGACTTGAATTCGTTGAATACCAGGTAAACCGAATCGATCTCTTCTCGCTGGTAACGCTTGATCACACTCTCGGCCAATTCGCGGGCTTGCGAGAATTCAAGTTTGCCGAGAACGCCCACGTGTTCGCCGGTAATCTGTATCGTTCCAGCGCGCTCCGTGGACTGAGGCTCAGCGTCGAGCGAATCTTCAGTCTCCGCCAGGCTGCGCGTCTGAACCGCCGCAGCCGGATAGCGCCTCCGCAAAAAGTCTCGGCCTTTGCGGCCGATGGCTTCGATGTCGATATTTTTCCCTGCTTTGGACTCGAGGAAACGGCTGGCCGCTTTGGTGATGTTGGCGCTGAACGCGCCCGCCAGCCCCTTGTCGCCGGTCACGACAATCAGCAGGATGTTTTTTTCTTCCCGTTGCGCCAGCAAAGGATGTTTCGGTTCGCCGGTTTCTGGATCGTAGATCTCAGCACGCGCGACAAGAGATTTCAGGACATTCGTCAGCATCTGCGCATAGGGACGCGCCGCCATGGTGCGGTCCTGGGCGCGCCGAAGTTTCGCCGCCGAGACCACCTTCATGGCCTTGGTGATCTGCCGCGTGTTCACCACGCTGCGGATGCGGCGTCGAATGTCGAGAATATTGGGCATTGTCTAAGTTCCGAGTACCAAGTACCTGGTACCGAGTTAATGCGCCTTCGCTCGCTTCACGGTGCTAGGTCCTCGGTACTGGGTACTATTTCGCTACCGCTTCCCTCTCACTCACGAATTGCTGCTTTGCTTGCTTGATCACTTCGGTCAACTGCGCTTTCAAGCTATCGTCGAGAATCTTTTTCTCCATGATAGTGCGCAGCAGACCGGAGTTGGTCGCGTCCACGTACTTGTAGAGTTCTTTTTCGAAGTCGCGTACCTGGTTCACTGGAAGATCGTCGAGGAAGCCTCCAGTGCCCGCGAAGATAATCAGAATTTGTTTGGAGAAGGGCAGCGGCGAAAACTGATTCTGTTTCAGCAGTTCGACCAGGCGTTGGCCGCGATTGAGCTGGGCTTGCGTGGCTTTGTCGAGATCGCTGCCGAACGAAGCGAATGCGGCCAACTCGCGGTACTGCGCAAGTTCCAGCTTCAGCGTGCCCGCCACTTGCCGCATGGCTTTGATTTGCGCGCTGCCACCGACGCGGCTTACTGACAGACCGACGTTCACGGCGGGACGCACGCCCTGATTGAACAAATCTGTCTCCAGATAAATCTGACCGTCGGTAATGGAAATCACGTTGGTCGGAATGTAAGCGGAAACGTCTCCTGCTTGAGTTTCAATGATGGGCAGGGCGGTCAGCGATCCTCCGCCATTCTTGTCGCTCAACTTGGCCGAGCGTTCCAGCAGGCGGGAGTGAAGATAGAAAACATCTCCCGGATAGGCCTCGCGCCCGGGGGGACGGCGCAGCAGCAGCGAGATCTCGCGATAGGACGCCGCGTGCTTCGAAAGATCGTCATAAATCACCAGCGCGTGCCGCTTGGTATCGCGGAAGTATTCACCGAGTGCGGTTGCCGCATACGGCGAAATGTACTGCATTGGCGCGGGTTCTGAGGCCGAGGCGGCTACAACGATGGTGTACTCCATTGCTCCGGCATCTTCCAGAATCTTTACGACCTGTGCGATGGACGAGCGCTTCTGGCCGATCGCGTTGTAAATGCAGATGAGGTCGTTGCCCTTGCTGTTGATGATGGTGTCGAGAGCGACGGCAGTTTTCCCCGTCTGGCGGTCGCCGATGATCAATTCGCGCTGGCCGCGGCCCACGGGGATCATGCTGTCAATGGCCTTGAGTCCGGTGGCCATGGGTTCGCGCACCGGCTGCCGGTCAATGACTCCCGGGGCAAGGCGTTCTAGCGCAATGAACTGATCGCTGGCAATCGGGCCTTTGTCGTCGATGGGCCGGCCCAGCGAGTCGACTACGCGGCCAATCATGGCATCGCCGACGGGAACGCTCATGATGCGACCGGTACGCTTTACCTCGTCACCCTCTTTGATCTCGGTATATTCGCCAAGCAGCACGACACCCACCTGGTCTTCTTCCAGGTTCATGGCGATGCCAGCTACACCGTGGGGGAAGGAGAGAAGTTCGCCGGCCATGACCTTGTCGAGGCCATACACGCGGGCGATGCCATCGCCCAGCGTGATGACCGTGCCGGTCTCGTCCACGGAGATCTTCGATTCGTAGTTCTCGATCTGCTCGCGGATCAGCTTTGAAATCTCGTCTGCTTTGATCTGTGCCATAGAATCAGCTCTTAGAATTCAGCTTCTAGCTTCTAGCTACTAGCTTCTGGCGAACTAGCCAGGAGCTAGTAGGCAGTAGCTAAGAGCTAATAGCTTCTTTCAATCTCTCCAACTGCCCTTTCACCGAACCGTCGTAAATCGTGCTGCCGACGCGGACTACCGCTCCCCCAAGCAGGGATGCGTCTTGCGCGTAGTGCGCGCGAACCTTTTTCCCGGTCATTTTTTGGACCTGGGTCTCGAACTGGTGCTTTTCCGCATCGCCCAGTTCGCGGGCGCTGGTAATTTGCGCCTCGGCGAATCCCAGGCGAGCGTCGAGTTCTTTCTCAAGTTGCGCGATGATGGGCTCCAGAAAATGCATTCGCCGGTGATCAATGAGAACAGCGACCAGATTTCTAACTTGCTTTGAAACTCCGTCGCGCTCCGCGATCACGTCCAGGACGTTCCGCTTTTGCTCGGCGGGAATTGCTGGATTCTCCCACACTCTCCGCAGATCGGAACTTTGGCTTAGCAAGCTTGCGATCATACGCAATTCAGCAATGGAGCGATCTGCATTGAGACGCGCACTCAAAACTACGTCCGCAAAAGCGCGGGCGTAGGTGCTGGCAACGGAAGCCATAGGCTAACGCCCGTCCTTTCCCACTCCACCTGTGGAGGACCCCAATTCATCGGAGAAATTCCGCACTAGAGTCCGGTCGGTCGCGGCATCCACATGAATCCGCTTCTGCGCCAGAGCGACGGCGAGGTCGGTGGCGTAGGCGGTAAGCTCGCGGCGCGCCGTTTTAGCGGCGGAGGCGATTTCCTGTTGTGCGGATTCCACCATCTTGCGCGCGTCTTCCTGCGCCGCCGCCTGGATGCGGGCTTCCTCCGCCGCGGCTTCTTTCTCAGCGGCATTGCGCATCATGCCAATCTCGCCATCGAGCCGCATCAGGCGCGACTCAATCTCCGCCAGACGGCGCCGCGCTTCCTCGCTGGCCTTTTGAGCCTCCTGCATGGCTTTTTGAATGGCGGCAGTCCGGGCGCTGAACATGCCGGGCAAGTATTTGCGCCCAGCCCAGATGATCAGGGCAGCGATTACGAGAAAATTCAGAACATCGCTTAACAGGAAGGCATGGTTCACGCTCAGACCGGTCATTTTGGCAATCCACTGCACTGATGCCGATTGCTTAAACTCCGCAGTTTCGTCTTCTTCTCCCGCGGCTTCGCGCGTCTCGTGCGCCAATTCCTGTGCGGGCCCACGGTCTTTGCGAGTGCCATTGACGTGCTGCTTCTGCGGCGTTGAAGTTTGCTCTTGCGCTCGAAGAGGCAAAGGCAAAGATCCGCACGTGCCGGCCACCAGCATGACCAGCGCACTCGCCAGCAAAATCGTTTTCACGGAATTCATTTTTCTAACAATTTGGCCGAGCCCAGTAGTCCGAGCCATCAGCGTCCTGCCTCGGCCGGTTCTAATACGCGCCGCATGATTTCCGCCGCTAACGTTTGCACTTGTGCCTGCAAACCGTCATGGGCGGCGGCGCGATCCTTCTCAATGTCAGCCTTCGCTGCCTGCACCTGGGCCTGAGCTTTGGTGCGAGCCTGGTTGAGCGCGGCGGTGCGCGCTTCCAGAGCGGCCTTGCGGCGGGCTTCCTGCGTTCGGAACAACGTCGCGCGCGCCTCACGCAACCGCTGCTCGTATTCCGAGGTGCGAGCTTCGGCGGCGGCGATGTCGGCCCGCGATTTCTCGACGGCACCTTCCGTCTTATTGCGCCGCTGCTCCAGCACGCGCCCCAACGGCTTGTGGACGATGGCGGTGTAGAGAATGTAAAGCAACGTCAACAGAATTACTGTGGGCACGGCTCCGAGCAGTAATTCGCCTAGTTGTCTTAGCGTGTTATCCATGGATTACGGCTGTACAGGAAAATGAGGGCTATGAAAACTGTTAAGTCTAACGTCCGCAGGAGTTTATGTCAACGCAAAGCATTGAGTTGGCAGGATCTTCCGGAAAATGGGCCCCGTTGTGAAATGTGGGAAATCCCCTATTTCCCAACCCTGCAAAAATCTGCAACTAACCCTTGACTTCCCGATAAAGAGGATTAGCATTGAGGTATCACCTCCGATCCAATTCAGGATCGAATGGGCCGATAGCCAAGGAATGTCACCGCTTCTTGGTTGCCGGCCCATTTAAATTTCCGGTCACTTAGTTATTATCCACTCCCTCATCTTCCTCACCACCGACTCCGGCGCGTCCGCCTCCATTTCCACGGCTCCATCTTTGTACTTGCGCGAATAAATTCGCGCCTGGGCTTCGAGGAGGGCGAGCAGCTTCCCTTCTTTCTGCGGAATGCGCAGGCGCACGCGGCTGATGCGGTCTTCTTCGATCATGGCGTCGATGCGCGTTAACAGTTTGTCGAGCCCCGTGCCTTCCGCAGCGGAGACATACACTGTCTTCGCATCCAGCAGGGCATCGTTCACCAGAGCTTCTGCCACTTCGACATCCAGCAGATCGACTTTGTTCATGACGCGCAAGCGCGGCTTTTTTTCGGCTTCAAGTTCTTTCAAGACAATTTCCACCTGCGCGTCCTGTTCGGCGGAAAGCCGGCTGCTGGCGTCGGAGACGTGTAAAATCAGCGACGCGCGCTGCACTTCCTCAAGCGTGGCGCGGAAGGCTGAAACCAGGGTGTGCGGCAGGTTGCGAATGAATCCCACGGTATCGGACATCAGAATCTTGCGCTTGGAAGGCAGCACGATGGAACGAATCGTGGGATCGAGTGTGGCGAACATGCGTGGGGAAGCCAGCACTGCGGCCTTGGTAAGCGCGTTGAACAGAGTCGACTTCCCTGCGTTGGTGTAGCCGACCAGGGCTACAACCGCGACAGGAGCGGACTCCCGCCGCTGCCGCTGCTGCGCCCGGATGCGGCGCACGTTCTCCAGTTGCTGCTCGACGTGCCGGACGCGCCGCGCAATCTTTCTCCGGTCGGTTTCAAGCTGAGTTTCACCGGGACCACGCGTGCCGATGCCGCCCCCGAGTTGCGACATCTCGATGCCCCGGCCGGCGAGGCGCGGCAGCATGTATTGCAACTGCGCCAACTCCACTTGCAACTGGCCTTCCCGCGTGCGCGCATGCCGCGCAAAAATATCGAGGATAAGTTGAGTGCGATCAATGACTCGCAGTTTGACGATCTTTTCAACATTGCGTTGCTGTGAGGCGGTGAGATCGTGATCGAAAAGAAGAAGGTCGGCATTCGCAGACGCGGCCGCGCCCGCAATCTCTTCCAGCTTCCCTGCGCCGATCAAGGTGGCGGGATCGGGCCGGTCGCGGCGCTGCAAAATTTCGCCGACAACGTTCGCGCCGGCGCTTTCCGCCAGCGTGCGTAACTCCGCCAGCGACTCATCCGCGTCAAATTCAGGGATGCTTGGCTTGTTGGTGACCGACTTCCCCGATGGGCCAGGTTTTCCGCTGGAAGCGCCGGTGGTGGAGGCTGCGTCTCGCGCCGCCTGCGCCTGCGCGGTTACTGTGCCTTTGGCGCCGCGTCCGCGGGTGCGCACATCAATGCCCACCAGAAACGCGCGCTCCTGATCGTCTTCTTTGCGCACTGACTCTGCGCCAAGAGGCACACGTCCGGCTGCGGGCGCACGACTACGGGTCTTCTTGGGATGAGAACTGCGCAATCCGAAAACGCCTTACCCTTCGGTGCCTGAAGCGCTTGCCGCCGAAACCGCGGCCGGCGACGCTGCCCCGGGCGGGGAGGCAGGCTTGGCCTCCGAATGTGCCAGGTGCGTTACGTGCGAACCGGTGCGGCCGATCACCACGGTTGAGATGGCATGTTTGAAGATCAATTGTTCCTGTCCGTTGGCTTCGAGGACCACGGAATATTTGTCGAAGGAACGGATGCGGCCCGTCAACTTCACCCCGCTCATCAGGTAAATGGTAATGTTCAGCCGCTCCTTACGGGCCGTGTTGAGGAAGGAATCCTGAATGTTCTGCGCCGGCTTGCTGCTTTCCATAGCCGATCTCCTTTGATTCTTTTGACCTGCGACAACACCAACTTGCAAAACTGCAGCACGTTCCTCGCGCTTTTGCTTGAGGAACACGGGGGGACAACCTGCCTCCTCGCAGCTCGGTTTCCCAAGGCTGCGCCGCCTGGCAGGTAGCTGCGAGTACCATACGGTGTCCCCCGGCGCTTTTCAACCTGGAACTTGCCAAAATCGATTTTCCCCGGTGTTGGTAAAGGTGCGTTCATTCTTCTCGGACCGCTGTTGTGTACAATCCCCGGCGTGGGCAATTCGCCTGCGCACACCGCATCTTCTTTCTGGGAGTAGCGCGAAGGGACGGTGAATTTTTCAGGAGGCATCATGGCAATC
>Ga0307478_10000444_pt1 | contig 43029 bp, 40 predicted proteins | sample atmos_gasesECM4C_2_FD_203713 | JGI IMG/M metagenome (GOLD analysis project Ga0307478, IMG submission 203713) | Hardwood forest soil microbial communities from Morgan-Monroe State Forest, Indiana, United States - atmos_gasesECM4C_05 | ecosystem: Environmental > Terrestrial > Soil > Temperate...
AAAGGGATCAACAGAGTAACGAGGTGGGAACCAATGCTCACCACATCGGCACTTGTTCCGAAAAAGATGCGGCCGCGGTCGGCAAAAGTGGGACGACGTGCCTTGGCCTGTTGACTGAAATGGTGCCTGGAAGAGAAATGTGTGCGGGAGAGCCGCGACCGGCTGTCCCGTCGAGCGAAGCTCGACTGCGGCACCGGAACCATCTCCCGACGAGTCCCCCCAAAATAGCAACCGCGATCAAGCACGAGATCCGAACGATCAGTTATTGTGGCTTCGTGCTGAGGAAAGCAAGCGGCACGGACACGGCAGACCGCGTCCATCACGCATAGATCGACACGTATCGATTACAAAAATGGATTCACAAACATGGACCCAGTCAACAAGGCGCTCTGGTTTATCGAAAGTAACTTCCGGCAGGAACTCACACTGGGCGAGGTGGCGGACGCGGGCGGGGTGTCCCGGTTTCACATGTCGCGCGTGTTCGCCATCACCCTGGGAAGTTCGATCATGCGTTACGTGCGCGGCCGGCGTTTGACGGAAGCGGCGCGGGCGCTGGTGAACGGCGCGCCCGACATTCTGCACGTGGCTCTGGACGTGGGATACGGCTCTCACGAGGCATTCACCCGCGCTTTTCGCGAGCAGTTCGGGCTCACCCCCGAGGCGATTCGCGCGCGCGGAAATCTCAACAATATTTCTCTAACGGAGGCTATCAAGATGCAGGAGACACTTTTAGCAACCATCGAGGCACGTTTTGAAAAAGGCAGAGTGCTGCTCATCGGGGGATTGGGCGAGCGCTATACCTGCGAAACCAGCGCAGGCATCCCAGCCCAGTGGCAGCAGTTCGTGCCCCATCTAGGACATATTCCCGGGCAGGTCGGAGGAATTGCTTACGGCGTGAGTTGCAACTTCGACGACGAAGCCAATTTCGACTATGTCTGCGGAGTCGAGGTCGCCGACTTCTCCCGCCTGCCCGCGGATTGGAGCCGGGTGCGAATACCCGCGCAGGAATACGCGGTGTTTTCGCACCGTGACCACATCTCGACCATCCGCAGCACCTGGACCACAATCTGGAACAAGTGGCTGCCGGAATCGGGGCGCGAAGTGGCCGACGCACCGCACTTTGAGCGCTACGGAGAAGACTTCAATTCCGTGACTGGGAGAGGCTCCGTCGAGATATGGTTGCCGATCAGGAATGGAAGTCCGCGAAGCGAACGATGAACTGATGGGTCCCGTCGGTGGATCGGAACCGAGTCTGGAGTGAGTATAGGTTCGTTCGGATGAAAAGTCAGAGTCCCCACCCTAACCGCAAAGAACGCGGTTAGGATGGGGCACCCGCCCGATTTCTCGTTCCTATCCGACCACAACTTTAAGGACGGTGTTGCCGCCTTGGTTACCAACCCAGATGTTGGCGCCGTCGAAAGCCAGGCCCTGGGGATTGCAGCCTACGGGGTAAGACCCGATCACAACGCCGGTAGCGGCGTTCAGCTTGGTCACCTTTGCGCTTCCCGTGTTTGCCACCCAGACGTTGGCGTCATCAAAAGCCCTCTAAGCGCCGTCTGCCGGCAAATTCCCTTAGACGCCCAAAGTTTTTCTCAATCATTGGCTGGACTGAGAACTTACATTGGGGTTAAGACATCAAACGGAGAAGCTATTCCGGTGGAATATGCTGGACCATGAGACCCTGAAATCCGTGGCGGAGCAGTTGATGAGCGGCTCTGAGGTCGTCCTGGAAGGCCGGGCCTCGCGCCTCACTCGCACCGGCTCGCGACGATTCCGCACCGTTCGATTCGTCATGGGTGGGGTCGAGTATCAGGCGATTGAGCAGAATCCGGAGAAGCCCCGCCACTGGGGGAAGCTCGCGCGGGAAGGGCATCGCGTGGTGCAGTTTCGCAATCTGGCCAGCCAGAAGTATGTTGCTGCCGCCGTCGATGGGAAGGTCACGGAGTACGGGCGGTAAGCGACGGAAAAGCCGCCGCGGGCACCGGCAGGGGCTCGCTCAGTTTCCGAATCGTCTTCGAGGCCAAGTTGCAGATCGCGAGGAGCCGGGAGTATGGTTACGGTCGCGTGTGCAAACCCGATCGACCTGTTGCCCCGCGCTTTCAGCGGCTCTACGGATCGATTCGTTCTCAACCCTGTTTTGGAGGGAATTCATGAGCCGAGTTTGGTTGCGTCGCCTCGCGCTGGGCACGCTTTGGCTGATCTCGCTTCTAGTGCTGACAGCGGCCGACACCGGCTCGCTGCCCGCTCCTCCGGTGGCGAAGAAAGTTCCGCACCTGACCGAGGTCAACGGCCACAAGATGATGGACAACTATTTCTGGCTGAGGGACAAGCCCAATCCCGAGGTGCGGGCGTATCTGGAAGCGGAGAACGATTACACCGAGGCGGTGATGAAGCCGACCGAACCGCTTCAGAAAAAGCTCTATGCCGAGATGCTAAGCCGGGTCAAGGAAACCGACGTCGAGGTTCCGTACAAGGAGGGCGACTATTTTTACTATGTGAGGACCACGGCGGGAAAACAGTACCAGATTCGTTGCCGCAAAAAGGGCAGCATGGACGCGGCGGAAGAAGTGGTGCTCGACATCAATGAACTGGCCAAGGGCCAGACATTCATGAGCGTGGCGGCGTACGCGGTGAGTCCGGACGGGAATCTGCTGGCGTATTCCTATGACAACACGGGCTTCCGGCAATACAAGCTGGCGGTGAAGGATCTGCGGACTGGCAAGACCCTGGAGGACCATGCCGAGCGTGTGGGGTCCGTGGTCTGGGCGAATGACAACCAGACGATTTTTTATAGCCAGGAAGACGAGGTGTCGAAGCGGCAATACCGGCTGTACCGGCACACTTCGGGCACGGCTGGTCCGGACCCGCTGGTCTATGAGGAAAAAGATGAACGATTCGATGTGTCTGCCGCGAAGACGCTGAGTCGGGCTTACATCTTCTTGGTCCTTGCCAGCCATACGACCAGCGAAGCGCGCTACATTCCGGCGGATCAGCCGATGGCCGAGTTCAAGGTGATGGAGCCGCGCCGACAGGGCGTGGAATATTATCCGGATCATAACGGCGACTCTTTCTACCTTCGGGTCAATGACACGGGGCGGAATTTCCGGCTGGTGAAGGCTCCAGTGGCGGATCCGGAGAGCAAGAACTGGCAGGAAGTGGTGGGCCACGATCCCAAGGTCATGATCGACGACACGGATTTCTTCAAGAACTATTACGTGTTGTACGAGCGGGAGAACGGGCTGCCGCAGATTCGCGTGACGGATTTACGCAGTGGGCAGTCGCGGCGGATCGAGTTTCCCGAGCCGGCGTATGCGGCGTATTCGTATATCAATCGTGTCTACGACACGACGCGATTCCGCTATGGGTATCAGTCGGCGATTACCCCGGCATCGGTGTTTGCCTTCGACATGGAAAAAGCAACGTCGACGTTGCTGAAGCAGAAGGAAGTGCCTGGAGGATACGACCGGAGCAAGTATCAGGTCGAGCAGATTTATGCTCCGGCCGCGGATGGGGTGAAGATTCCGATTTCGGTGGTGTATTTAAAGGGGACGAAGCTCGACGGGAACGAGGGGTTGTATCTGTACGGATATGGGTCGTACGGGATCTCGATCGACATGTTTTTCAATTCGAATATTTTCAGCATGGTTGATCGCGGCGTAGTTACGGCGGTGGCGCACATTCGCGGCGGCGGCGAGATGGGCAAGGCATGGCACGACGCGGGCCGCATGATGAACAAGCGGACGACATTCACCGATTTCATTTCATCGGCCGAGTATCTGACGACTCACGGATATGGCTCGAAGGACCGGCTCGTGATCGAGGGCCGCAGTGCGGGCGGCCTGCTGATGGGCTCGGTTCTGAATCTGCGTCCAGACCTGTTTCACGCGGCGCTGGTCGGCGTGCCGTTTGTCGATGTGATGAATACAATGCTGGACGAATCGCTGCCGCTAACGGTTGGTGAATTCGAGGAGTGGGGGAATCCTAAAGAGAAGGCCGCATTTGATTACATGATCACGTATTCACCGTATGACAACGTTGAGGCTAAGGCGTATCCGAACATGCTGGTGAAGACGTCGTTCAATGACAGCCAGGTCATGTATTGGGAGCCGGCGAAATACGTGGCCAAGATGCGGGCATTGCGGACGGATCACAATACTCTGATCTTGAAAACGAACTTGAGCCCGGCGGGCCATGGGGGAGCATCGGGGCGTTATGACCGGCTGAAAGAATCAGCGTTTGATTATGCGTGGATCTTGGGTCAGATGGGGATTGCGCAGTAAATCCCCATTTCTCCGCCCAAAGAGCGCGCGAGAAATGGAGCACCCGCGATCCGATGTGGAACTGCATAATGGTGGCGGTGCTTTCGGTCCTGATGACTATCCTCCCTGCTTTTGCTCAGCAGCCGCACCAGCAGCCGATTCAGCTCCACCCCCAGAATCCGCATTACTTCCTGTTTCAGGGGAAAGCGGTCGCCCTGATTACAAGCGGCGAACATTATGGGGCGGTGATCAACGCGGACTTCAACTACCACCGCTACCTGGAGACGCTGGCTGCTGGAGGGATGAACTATACCCGTCTGTTCGGCGGCGCGTATGTGGAGGTGCCGGGGAAATCGTTCGGCATCCAGCGCAATGACCTGGCTCCGGCCCGCGGACGTTTTGTGGCGCCCTGGGTACGCGGCGAAACGACGCGCAGCGAAACGCCGGAGTACACCGGCGGCGATAAGTTCGATCTCGACAAGTGGAATCCGGAATATTTCACGCGCCTTCATGATTACCTGGCGGAGGCGGCAAAACGCGGAATCGTGGTCGAGATCACGCTGTTTTCTTCGCAATATGGCGACATGCAGTGGGATGTGTGTCCTTTCAACCGGACCAACAATCTCGATCAAACCGACGCCATCGATTGGAAAAAGCTGAACACGCTGGAAAACGGAAACATTCTCTCCTACCAGGAACGGTACACCAGGAAGCTGGTTCGCGAGGCCAATGCCTATCCCAACGTGATCTTCGAAATTGCGAACGAGCCCTGGTCGGATCGTCCGGTACTGGCGGACATCGTGAACCCGTATCTGTTTACTGGGCGCGATCAGTATCCGAACTCCGTTGATTTGCCCGATGATCTGACTATGGCGTGGCAGGCGCGGGTGGCGGAGTGGATCGCCAGTGAAGAGGCGTCGTTACCGAACCAGCATCTGATCGCGCAGGACTGCTGCAACTTCAGCTATCCCGTACGGCAGTTACTGCCTGAAGTGAGCGTCGTGAACTTTCACTACGCGTATCCAGAGGCGGCCTTGTTGAACTACGGGCTGGGCAAGCCGCTTTCCTATGACGAGACCGGATTTCTCGGGCGCGGAGACGAGGCCTACGCGCGCCAGGCGTGGAACTTCGTGTTGTCGGGCGGAAGCGTGTTCGACAATCTCGACTATTCCTTCACCCCCGGGCATGAAGACGGAACGGACACGGAGCCGAACGGCCCGGGCGGTGGCAGTCCCGAGCTGCGGAGGCGCTTGAAGATTCTGAGCGAGTTTTTGCAGGGACTGCCTCTGGTCGAGTTGGCGCCTGACACCGCCACGGTGAAGCGCGCGGGTGGCGTTTACACGCATCTGCTTTCAAGCCGCAAGGGAAAGTACGCGATGTACGTTGATGGGCAGGGGCCGGTGGACATCCTCATGAGCTTGCCCGCCGGCGAGTACAGGGTCACCTGGACGGATGTTATTACGGGCAAGGCCAAGAATGGTGGGGCCTTCCGGCATACCGGAGGGAACAAAATCATCAGCACTCCCGAGTTTCGTAATGGGGTCGCGATGCTGCTTGCGCGCATGCGATAGTGTCGTCGAAGGATCAGGATAGTTAACTGGTGGAATGGAGTGGCGGTCTTGGGGCATCTATCGGCCTGAAACTGAATGGAATGCGTCCCTGGAGTGTTCGAAGTGGAGTTAGAGGAGGTGTGCAATAGCGTATTTACTTCTTTGGTTCCCTCGCGACGGCGCAGAAATTCCGTTTAGATCAAGCCTGCGCGCAGGCGACGCAGAAAGTCTTCGCCCTCGGCTTTCGCTTGCGCGAGAATCTTGGGCTCGTTGGGATATTCGATCGCGATTTCCTGCAAGAATAGCTCAACTGCATCCTTTGGTTTGAAACCGTGCGCGACCATGCTTCGGATGCGGGCGGTGAAGCTGTCCGTGGCGGGCGAGATGAGGCGCGAGTGGTGATCGGCACAACTGTGGTCGCGAAACTTGGCCGCTGCCAGGCGGTCGTAGGCGGTTTTGGCTTCGGGATCGCTCAGCAGCGTGGGAATCGGATAGTTCCATTCGCACCGCGAGCAGGTCCATCCCTGAAAGGAGCGGTCGACGGTCCAGAGCAGTTCTCTGGCGGTCTTCTTCTCCAAGCCTTGGCGGTCGGCGTTACGGTCGTCCATGAGCGGCGTCGCCCCTGCACACAACTTGCGTGGCCCATGAGCACCTTCCGCAAATACTAGCGCGAATCCAGCGCGGTGGGCAGTGGGACGAGGTGTCGAGAACGGTTCGCGGGCGGGCAGTTGGCCTTCCCTTCGCTCCGCTATTTTGCGAAGAAGTAGTCGAAGGATTTCACCGCGGTAAATTCGTCTTCCCGAATATCAAAGACGGTGTAGAGCTTCGTAACGTGCAGCACGTCGTGGACTTTCTGAGTGAGGTTAAGCAGCTTCAGTTCACCTCCGGCATTTCGGAGTGTGGTGAAGCACCCTACTAGTTCGCCGACGCCGGAGCTGTCGATGTAGTCGACGTTGGCGAGATTGAGAATGATCTTTTTCTTGTCCTGCTTGATCAGGTCGCGCACCGCCTCGCGCAAGTCGTGAATTTCGTCGCCCAGCACGATGCGGCCCTCAATGTCGAGGATAGTAACGTGAGCGACTTCCCGGGTATCGATCTTCAGGGGCATGGTTCGGCCCTCCGCGCAGGAGGCCGCTGGCCGGAATGGTAGTGGGTGCAGGGGAGGCAAGTCAATGGAAAGCCCCCCAGGACCAGCAAAATACGTGGTACTCAGTGGTACTCAGAGGACCACAACGGGAAATAGTGGCAGCCGAACTCGACCCATCCCGGTCTGAAACCCGGATCCAAACGTGGGGGCGATTACGAGTGGGCCCCGTGCGGGCGGGAGTCCAGTTCGAGAGCAGGCAACTGAATACGGTCTCGAATTTCCTGAATCGGAGAAGTCACGATCGGGGTGGGGTATTCGGGATGTCGGAATTCCAGATGCATCCCGCGTCCGACATACTGGAGCTTGAGCATCGAGCCTCCCCAGGTCGAACCGGCGATGGCAACCTGCACGGGCTCGGGGCAAAATTCCGGATGGCCCGAAAGCATGGCCTCGCTGCCGCCCAGTAGCACCGCAGTGTAGCGGTGGTGCATGGTCTGGATTTCGAGGACAGTCGACGGGGGTAAATCGCTCAGAAACACACCCCCCTCGATTTCCGATTGGATGATGCCGCGGTTTACTTCATCCGCCAGGTTGGGATGAGGCTCAAACATACCGATGATCAGGAAACGATGGTACTGGCTTTTGTCCCGGGCGACAAGGGTACTTTGGACAGCGGCTGGCACCTGGGAGCATGTCCGTTAGAGGCAGACGGCCGGGTCCAGGTTGCAGATTAAGTTTCTGGTTAGCCAGCGCTCAGGATCCGGTCCGAGCAAAAGCTACCAGGAACAGTACGCCCAACAGCAGGTCGATGGCGCCAAAGGCCACGTCGACGCCATGCAAGCGATGCTGTAAGTAGAGGACTATCAGCGAGATGCCATAGCCGAACTTCTCCACGACGGCCGGAATCATCATCGGGCGAAAGCGAACCGGGTCTCGGGCAATGATCACGAACCCGATCTGCCAGGCGAGTACAACGCCGACGAAGCCGTAGTAAAAGGCGGGGTGAGTAATGGGCGGAGGGTCTTGGCGGCCGATGCTGTCGAAGATGAAATAGAGTGGCGTCAGGATAACAAAGCCTCAGACGGCGGCGATCCAAAACATGATTTTGGCGAACTTAATCATTGGTGTTCCAGGTCCACGAGGCTGAATCCTGCAAGCTAACGTAAGCCTCAGCCTCGAGAAAATGCCAACTCCCCAGTTACTCCCGAAGGCAGATCGATTGTAGCGCGCACCTCGAAGGGCCGACGAGCGGCCTGTTCGGCAGGACTGAGGCCCGGTCCCGAAAACTTCGCCGTCACCGAAAGCAGGAATGTCACTCGCACAAATCTTCAGGGCCGCCACAATCAATGATGCACGGGTGTTCAAGCTAGAATCGCAGCTCGGGTACAATCGAGCCGGGCAAAATTGCCAACCTCGTGCTGATGAAGAAATCGCCCCTGGAAAGTGTGGAGGCCTACGATTGCATTCCCACGGTTTGGGTGCATGGAAAGGCAGTTCCCCGCCGACTTGGCCGTCAACTCAACCAGATGATCCATGGCCCCGAATTAGGATGAAATCTGTGGGTGCCCCATTTCTCGCGCGTGCTTTGCACGAGAAGTGGGGATTTACGCCTGTCGAAGTCGCGGTCGTCCCCGCCTATTCGCCGCCGACGGTGAGGCCGTCGATGCGAATCGTCGGCGCGGCCACGGAGCCGCGGAACTCCAGATCGTTGGCGATCTCGGAAATGTTGAAAAACAAGTTTTTCAGATTTCCGGCCACCGTGATTTCTTCCACCGGGTAGGCGAATTCTCCGCCGGAGATCCACAAACCCGAGGCGCCGCGCGAATAATCGCCGGTCACCAGGTTCACCCCCTGGCCGAGAAATTCAGTGACATACAGACCTTCTTTGATTCCTGCGATGAGTTCCTTTGGCGTCTTGGCGCCCGGCTGCAAGAAGTAGTTGCCCGGCCCGATCCCGGGCGTGCCCGCTAAACCCCGGGCGGCGTTCGCTGTGGTCTGCAGCCCGAGCTTTTTCGCGGTGTAGGTATTGAGCAGGTACGACTTGAGCACGCCCTTCTCGATGACGACGGTCCGGCGCGTCGGGATGCCTTCTCCGTCGAACGGACTGGTGCCGAAGCCGCCGGGCATGGTGCCGTCGTCGATCACGGTCACGTTGTCGCCCGCGATCTTCTGGCCCAGCTTGCCGGCGAGGAACGACGCGCCACGGTAGACCGAGTCTCCGTTGATGCCTTCGAAGATGTGCTCAAGAATCGAGGTTGCGACCATGGGATCGAACACGATCGGAACTTGCGCCGTCCTCGCTTTGCGCGCACCGAGGCGGCGGAGCGTGCGCTCGGCGGCGATCTTGCCCACCTGCTCGGGCGGATCAAGTTTTTTCAGGGTGCGCGCGACCGAGTACCAGTAATCGCGCTGCATCGCTCCCGCTTCCGTCTGCGCGATTGGAACCGCCGCCAGCGAGCAGTACGACCGGCGGTATTCGCCAACAAAGCCGTGCGAGTTGGCCAGCACTCTGTGGCCCGTGGCAGCGTCGAACGATCCGCCTTCGGAATTCTTGATGCGGGGATCGAAATCCAACGCCGCTTTCTCGGCGCGGCGCGCATAGTCGATGCGATCGGCGCCGGGCAGCGAGTAAACATCTTCATGATAGAGATCCAGGTCGCCCGTTAGCTGGCCGAGTTGCGAGACTTCGGGGATTCCGCCGAACGGATCTTCGGAAGTAATTCTGGCGAGTTCGAGCGCGGACTTCACCATGCGGTTCAGGCCTTCGCGGGAGAAGTCACTCGAATAGGTGCTGGCGGCGCGCTGACCGAAGAACACGCGCACGCCGATGGATTTCGAGCCCGATTCTTTCAGCGTCTCGACTTGGCCAAGGCGAACCAGCGTGGAGAATTCGTCGCCTTCGCGAACCACGCATTCGGCAGAGGTAGCGCCTCCAGCCATGGCACGGCCGACGATGTCCTGGGCCACTTCGCGAAGATCAGTTTCGAGTTTCGGGGTTTCGACTTGAGTCTCAGGCATAAAGATTTCTAGGCAACGATCTTGTCTCGTAGTCCTCCGTAGGCAAATGTACGAGGCAGCTCCTTGGCATAAAGTTCGTACGGGAATCCCAGCTCAATCCGGCTGGCCTCGTCGAGCGTCCGCAACTGCTTCGCGGTAAGAGTCAGATCAAGGCTGGCGAGATTGTCGTGCAACTGTGAAAGCTTCCGCGCACCGATGATGGGAATGACAGGAACCGGGCGGTGGCGAAGCCAAGCCAACGCCACCTGCGCCATGCTGCGACCGGTCTCATCGGACACACTCTTCACGGCCGCAACCACGCGGTCCATCCGCTGTTGCTCCGGCAGAAACTGCTTCATCATGTCGCTGCTCAAACGTCCCTGCTCCGACGAGCCCTTGCCGTGGTATTTACCGCTAAGCACGCCACTGGCCAGCGGCGACCACGCCGTCACCCCGACGTTCAGGGCCTTGGCCATCGGGATCAGCTCGCGCTCGACCGTTCGCTCAATCAAGCTGTATTCGATCTGCAATCCGACAAACGGCGACCAGCCTCGCAGGAACGCCAGCGTGTTCGCCTGCGCGATCCACCACGCCGGGGCATCCGAAATACCGGCGTAGAGCACCTTGCCTTGCCGAACCAGGTCGTCCAGTCCGCGCATGACCTCTTCGACCGGCGTGATCTGGTCCCAGATATGCACCCAGTAGAGGTCGAGATAGTCGGTGCGCAGCCGCTTGAGACTCGCTTCCACGGCCTGCACCATGTTCTTGCGTTGGTTGCCGGCTGCGTTCGGGTCCGTCCCCGGAGCGGCATTGCTGTATTTCGTAGCCAACACCATGCTCTGCCGGTGGCCCTGCATGAACTCGCCGAGCAACGCTTCGCTGGTTCCGTTGGTATATAAGTTCGCGGTGTCGACAAAATTTCCGCCGGCCTCGCGGAAAGCGTCGTACACCTTTCGGGCTTCATCCTTGGAGGAGCCCCAGCCCCAGTCCTCGCCGAAGGTCATGGTGCCGAGCGCCGCCTCCGAGACTCGGAGTCCGCTGTTGCCCAGAAGTCGGTATCGCATGGTGAATCCTTATTTCGTTTCGGCCAATCCGTGGTCCGGCAAAAAGCAGATTCCTCCCCTTCACTACGTTCAGGGTCGGAATGACCAGATCTTCATAGAATCCGTGGAGATCCGTGCAAATCCGTGGCAAAGCTCACTGCATGAAGCCGCCAGGATCTTTTCTGGCGGTGCCGCCCACGGTGAGGCGGTCGATTTTTAAGGTCGGAATGCCGACTCCGACTGGCACGGCCTGACCGTCTTTGCCGCAAGTGCCGACGCCTTCGTCGAGTTTCAGATCGTTGCCCACCATCGAGACTCGCGTAAGCACGTCGGGCCCATTGCCGATCAGCGTGGCGCCCTTGATCGGCGCGGTGATATGGCCGTTTTCAATCATGTAGGCTTCCGACGCCGAAAACACAAATTTTCCGTTGGTGATGTCGACCTGGCCGCCGCCGAAATTCACCGCGTACACGCCATGCTTGACCGAACGAATAATGTCTTCGGGATTATCCTGGCCGGCGAGCATGTACGTATTGGTCATACGCGGCATGGGGATGTGCTCGTAGCTTTCGCGGCGTCCGTTGCCGGTGTCGGCAATGCCCATGAGGCGTGAAGAAAGCTTGTCGCTGAGATACCCCTTGAGAATTCCCTTCTCAATCAGCACGGTTTCCTGCGTGGGCTCGCCTTCATCGTCGACGTTGAGCGATCCGCGGCGCCAGGGCATAGTGCCATTGTCGACCACCGTGCATTTCTCGCTGGCCACGCGCTTGCCGACCAGGCCAGCGAAGGCGGAGGTCTTCTTGCGGTTGAAATCGGCCTCCAGTCCATGGCCCACGGCTTCATGCAGAAGGACGCCGGGCCATCCCGGGCCTAGGACCACTTCCATTTCGCCGGCCGGCGCCTCGCGGGCGTCGAGTTGCAGAATCGCCTGGCGCGCGGATTCGTGGGCGAAGAATTCAGGATTCTTGTCACCAAAGAAAAAGTCGAGGGCGACACGGCCTCCGCCTCCGGAACTGCCCCGGGCGGAATTTCCTTCGGTCTTGGCAATGCACGAAACGTTCATGCGAGCAAGAGGCTGCGAGTCTTCCGCGAAAGTTCCGTCGGACCCAACCACCAGAATAGTGCGCAGTTCGTCGGCATAGCTTGCACGAACTTCCTGAATGCGCGGATCGTAGGCGCGGGCGGCCTTGTCGGCGCGCATCACGAGTTCAACCTTGGCAGTAATTTCGGCGTCGACCGAGGGTAACGTAACGGGATACAAGCTGCGCGCCGCCGCCTTCTGGAATCCGGCGACGGGCGTTTTGGCCGGGGCGCTGGCGATCAGGGCGGCGGTCCGTGCGGCGTGCAGGATCCGGTTGGCGGAGAGATCGTCCGTGTAGGCGTAGCCCGTGCGCTCCCCGGACACAACGCGCACACCGCATCCCGCCGATATGCCCTGCGACGCCGACTTCACCATGGATTCGTCCACCATCAGCGAAGTCGAGGAAAGGTATTCGAAGTAAAGGTCGGCGTAATCACCGCCCGCCGAGAGCGCCGCGGCCAGATAGTGCTCCAGGTCGCGCTCGCTCAGCCCGTAGTGTTCGAAGAAAAACCGCTGCCTGTCGATAGATTTATTCACGGAAATTAGATGCCGGCGAGTTGTGTCAGGACTCGAAGGCCGGTTGCTCCTATCAATTGATTATCCCATACGCGAGTGGGCGAATTGGTCCGGGAACCTGCAACTCATCCGAAAGTAATCATGTCTGTCCGCTTGTACCCGGGTAGCCACGCGGATTAAGAGCGATCTCGTGCACCGTTGGTAGATGCTAGGATCTCACGGTCCGTTCTTTTACGCGATAGATGGCAATGTAAGGCAGCGGAGGAAACGGGAGCTCTCTCCTTCCTTCCTCCCGGCCCAAGCGTCCGTGGTTCGGCCCCTCTTTCCGGGAGCGGATCGCTTGATAGAGTCTGCGGATGGTCGGTTGCCCGTAGCGCGGATGCCCGCTCTTTTACGTACTCGCTGATCTCTTCGAGGTCGGCTGCGGCAGCAGGAGTCCATCGGATGCGCCAATAAGTGCGCAGCATGCGTTCCGGCCCGGCATCGCTGTCTGCTTCTTCGATGAACTTGCCTTCGTCAGCCTGGGTAACGCCTTCGCGACCGGCGGCGCGGACGCCTGCATCCTCTTCCAGGAGTCGCACTGGGGCCAGGCGCTCTGCATCAGTGCCTGCCGAGTTCGCAATCTGAGCGAGTTTCGCTTCCCGCTCGGGGGTGAAGTGCACTTCCAGCGCTGGCAGCTTACGCGAAATCCCCCCTTGAGGCAATTGGCAACCGTGACCTGGCGTGACCTGGCATCGGATTTTTCACAGTCCCGTCGATGACAATGGTCACTCGTCACAGACACCGCGGCAGCAGTTGTGGAGAATCCCAAGTATGACCCCAGAAGCGCTCGGCCGCACAGTCCAAGAGTTCCTCAGCGAAGCCTCAGGTGCGGTCGCGCTCGAGGATGGGGCGATGGCTTTTGACTTCGAGTGAGCCAAGTATTCGATCTCCGGGGAGCACAACAAATGCCTGCTGCACCTGTGGTCAGCGGAACAGAACACTGTGCGCCGCGTGCTCGACGCCGAGGTCAAGAACGGGACGCTGCGGCTGGCGGACAGCGCCTGGGCCAGACGCGTCCGACCAAGCTGGAAACATGCCGCGAGCGCGACCGGCGCGTGGCTCGGAATGAAGAAAAGCCTACAGGCAGCCGACGGCAACCAGGGTTTTCTCTTTCTGATCGTGGTCCAGTCGCTGGTCGGTTCCTATGTGGCATGGTATGGGACTCACTACGGCCTTCCGTTGCTGTTGCCCCCTAGCATCCGATTCTCGTCATGGTACGCCTGGATCGCGCTCGTGGTTCCGGCATTGGCGAGCGCGGCGGTCCAACCGCCCCTGTTCATCGGGTTCTCGTTGCTGGCGGACGAGAGCAGCCGCAATGCAAGCGACGCCCAAACGCCTTCTCCTTGCTGGAGTTGTTGCCCCCTAAGCCGTTTCTAGTCCTTCCAGGCTCCCAATAACCGGCGTACATCGAGCAGTTGCCCAAGGTGGTATGCGTTGTGATCGGCCACCAGCAGCGCCTCGCGCAAAATCGTTTGCCCGTCGCCCCACGGAATGCGCGCGAACAAATCCGTCTTGGGATTCCCGACGAGGGCCTGCATGGCTTTCAGGTCGCGGCGAAATTCGTGAATACTCTTACTCCAGGAGGCGGCGTTGGCCGGCCCATCTGTTTTCGGCCAATATCCCGCGGGCCATGCCGGAGAGACATGCTTGGCGTTCCGGCTGAATTCGAGAATGTCCCACTGCGCCATGCGCAGATGTTCGAGCAGCATCCAAGGCGAGTGCGGGAAGTTCGCAGGCTTTGCGCCGCGCAGCTTCGGCGGCAAGTTCTTTATGACGGCGTCGAACTTGGCGTGAGCGCCTCCTCCTCCAAGCAGGTAGAGAAGATTCTGCCGCAGCTGCCGGTCGTGATTCTTCGTCATGTTCCCTCCGAGTGACTTCCAGTCTAGCGGGTCGCACGACACCAGCCGTCACCCATATTAGGCAACACACCGTTGCACGGTTGCGGCCTGTAGGCATAGCATCCTGCCATTAAGACTGGTCTCTGGTTGGGGCCAGCCGGTTTCTTGTTGCTCACGCTGGGATCGGTATGAATATCCTTCTGCTGTCAATGCCGGATTACTTCGAACACATGCCTCCGGTCGCGGTTCGCATGCCCAACGGAGCACTGACCTCCCTCGCTGGAAATGTGGATGATCATCACCGCGTGGCGGTGGCAGATTTGATTCTCAGCAACGGCCGGGTGCGCGAGACTGTACACCGGCTATTTCGCCAATTCGATCCCAACGTCGTGGGACTCTCGGTGATGACCTTTCAGCGCCGGACGGCTCTTCGCATTATCGAGCTGGCGCTTGAGCTCAAGCCGAATGTGAAGATCGTGGTAGGGGGTTACGACCCGAGCCTTGCCCCCGAGGCCTACGAAGCATCCCGAGCGGATTACATCGTGCGCGGCGAAGGCGAACTTACTTTTCGCGAGCTGCTGCGTGCGCTGGAAAGCGGCAGAGGCTTCGACAAAATCTGTGGCCTCTCCCATCACCAAGGTGGCGGATGGCTTCATAACGCTCCGCGGCCCGTGCGTCGGCTTGAAGATGGTGAAATTCGTTTGCCCAATCGGGACGCTCGCGTGCTCCAGGGCTACACGCTCTTGGGGCGACAGGTAGACGTAATAGAGACCTCGCGCGGCTGCACTTACGACTGCAGTTTCTGCTCCATTATCGAAATGCGCGGGCGCAACTTTCACACCTATTCTTTTGACCGCGTACTCCGGGACATTCGTGACGCACGCGACCATGGCGCGCGCACCATCTTTCTCGTAGACGACAACATTACTTTGAACGTGCATCGCTTCCAGGCCTTATGCCAGGCCATCATCGACGCAGGACTCAATAAACTGGATTACTTTGTCCAGGCGATGACCTCGGCCATCGCCGACCACGGGGAAACCCTGGCGCCACTGATGAGGCGGGCGGGATTCCGTTACGTTTTCCTGGGAATCGAAAACATCCTGGAAGGCGACCTGCAATTCTTGCGCGCGGCAGCCAAGAATACAGAGCGCAAAAATGGCAGCCCCGCCGGAAATGCCACGTTGAGGGCGATCGACTATGTACATCGAAACAAAATGTACGTGGTGGGAGGGCTGATTGTAGGCAACCCTGAAGATACCTCTGCCTCCATCGAAGCCAACCTCGCATTCGCCAGACGATACGTGGATTGGCCCTATATCCAGCATCCCACGCCCTATCCACGCACGCCGATGGCCGAGCAGTTCCGCACACGCGGACTCATTACCAACGAACGCCTAGAGGAGTATGACGGCACAACCGCGGTGGTTCGCACCGAGCACCTGCCTGCACAGGAAATCGAGCACTTGCGTTGGAAGGCCGAGCGCTGGATGAAGCTTCGCCACCTGCCCGTGGCCCTCCGCCACGATCCCTGGTTTGTCCTGTGTCATGCCCCAGAGATGTTGGTTCATACCTTCCGCGGCTGTACGCTTCGTTCCGTGCTGGGTCTGGAGGATAGTCGGAAATCCTTTGAGCGCTACAAGGCAATACGACGCCAGGAGCGGGCCTACGTGTGAGCCCAAACTGTTAACGTCCGCGGATTTCCCCATCATCTGGGCGGCGCTTCGTAGGTCTCAGCAAAGGACTCGTCCGGTGATGTCGCCGGCCAGCCGACCATAACCAGAAACACATCGAGTACGAAAAGCCCAATGGCAATGTCGTTGAACTGTGTCGTCAGGCTCAGATCTGGCCAAAATTGATTGGCGGCCCAGAACAAGAACGCGACTGCAAGCATAACCGCCTTTACCACTTCCAGGCGCGCCGGCCGGTGCGCACTCTGGTAGAGGAGGTACGCGACAGCGATCATGGCCAGCGGAAATGCGGCGAGAACGTCATGCGCTCTGGCAGGAAATAGCCGGGGGAAAGCGTCCCAAGCGAGCAGCACCACGACACTCGCGAGCGTGATCACACCGAGAATCACAGGAAGGGCACGGTGGGCCCGGTCAAGACGAATGTACATAAGCCATTATGCCCAACCCCTCAGGAACAAAAAATAGATACGAGCACCTCTGGCCATGGGACAGCCCGCCCTCGGCTGTCCGCCGGGCGCAGCCCGGCCTTCACGACAGACGACATGTGTAGAGCGGTCTCTTTACTGGTGTTGCGTTGTGTAAGCGGCTGGGGTCGGTGCCAGATGCTCATCGGCGCTACCGATAGCGTCGCCCGAGAGAATCAGCTCGACGCGGCGGTTTTGCTGCCGGCCTTCAGGCGTGTCGTTTGACGCGATGGGCTCGGTCTTGCCGAAACCGCGCGCTTCAACCGCACCGCCGGAGATTCCCTGCTGCACAAAATAGTCGCGAACCGATTCCGCGCGCCGCTCCGACAGACTCTGGTTGTAATCGTCGCTGCCCACGCTGTCGGTGTGTCCTTCGACCGCGACATGCAGGCTGGGATAGGCCAGGATAATTCCGGAGACTTTGGCAAGCCGCTCGCGCGCACCCGGAAGAAGTTCATAGCTCCCGCTGCGGAAAAGCACGTCGCTCATGTTCGCGATGAGCCCGCGGGCGGAGTCGCGCGTCGCGAGAATCGAGTTGAGCTGTTGCAGCAGACGGGCACGCAGTTCCTGCTTTTCGTTTTCGGCCTGCTGGCGCAGATTTTCCGACTGCGCCGCGGCCGCTTTGGCTTTGTCGGTTTCGGCGGCTAGAACCTGCTGTTGGGCGATGGCCTCGGCCTTCGCTTTCTCCGCTTCTTCCTTCTGGCGTGCCGCTTCCTGTGCTGCGGCCAGAGCTTCAGCTTTGGCTTTCTCCGCCTCGGCTTTGGCTTGCTCCGCCTGCAGGCGGGCCGCTTCGGCGTCAGCGCGACGCTTGGCTTCCGCGTCCGCATCCGCCCGAGCTTTGGCTTCGCGAGCAGCGGCAGAAGCCTGGGCTTCGTCTTCCGCTTTTTGCTTGACGGCCATCAAACGCGCTTCTTCGGCAGTCTCGGTAGCTTCCTTGGCGGCGGCTTCCACCGCGGCCTTGTTCTGCTTCTGCCGGTAGACTTCTTCGGCGTGCATCAATTGCTGGCCGGCCTTCGACAGAATGGACGCCGCGTACTTATCGGCGGCTGCGATATGTGCGATGCGGACGGCGTTGCGCGCTTCAAACAACTCCAGCGGTGTCTTCGAGTCGATCCCGAAAATCGCGCCCTCGATGTGGGTGTTGGTCGAAGAATAGGTCCCGCGGGTCACCAGTTCGTACCTGGCATCGATGTCTTGCGTCGCGGCTCCGCTGAGCGAGGCGCTCTCCATCACAACCATATTGCCAGGCTGGGTCACGGCGAAGTACGGTTCGGCCGTGACAATCATCCCAAAACTCTGCAGGTCGGTGAAGGCTTTGATGTGCACACTGCCGCTCTTATCCAGAGTGACTTCTCCGAGATTGACCGGGCGCCCTTGGGGTGAGACAGCCCAGAGAACGTAGGTGAGAAATTCGAGTCCGAACTTGGTGGCATCTTCCATGCCCTGAAACTTGACGTCGATCTCGAAGTTGACCTTCTTGCCTTCGACCTTGGCTTCGCCCGAGCCGCGCTGCATCAGATCAGTGCCGCGGAAGTCGACCTTGGTCGATCCTCCCTGCAGGCGGTAGTGCATCGCTTTGATGGTGCGCGACACGGTGGGGGCCGAGACCGTTGTGTTAGACGCCGGGGCAGAGGTTTGCGCCGACGCCAACACGGAGGCGATGACAAGAATGGCTAAAGACAGATTTTTCACGCGAGTTCTCGATCTGGGGGAGATTGAGAGTTTTCTAATCTTCTACTATGGTGCGGGATACCCCCCAGAATGCCAAGGACAGGAAGGACTACGCGGCCATAGCACTTTGGTCACTGCGGCGTTAACTTACGGCTGAGCTTCCGACTCGAACAGGCTCAATAGCTGATAATAGGCGGTGTAGGCGTACGAGCGCAGGTCGTCGGCGACGAAGATCTCGCGCACTGAGAGAAGTCCGGCGCGGTCGGTGGCGGCGAACTCTTTGAAGAGTGCGCGCGTCGGCCGGCAAGATTGACGCGCTCGAAGGCGGCAGGGAATCTCGGCGCGACGCTAGACCAGGACCGAGCCGCCGTCCACGCTCCACTGCGCCAGGACATCGGCCTCGGTGAGTCCGGGCACGGGCCGCGACTCGGCCCGCGCCCTCCGCCCGCGATCACGTAAATTGAGTTTTTCCCCGTCGGCTCCCCGAGCCAGAACGAGCTTTCCCTCGGGAGAGAGTAAGCCGTCACGGGTGCCTTCGGGAGTGCGCTGCGCTGCCGTCGACTTGCTGAACCTAGAAGCGGATGCCCTTTCCCGCTTCATTCCTGGAGAAGAGCACGCTCTTGCCACCCCGAAACCGCGCCTCGCGTTCGAAGCGCTGACGGCGAGTGACATCGTGGGAGAGCTGGGCGGGGCGTAGGCCACAATCTTGTACGGACTTAGTCGGAAACCATTCGCTAGACGCATGGACAGGGCGGGTTATAGGCCTTGGAGGTGCCCCGGCAAAACAAGGTCCGTGGATCAGGGGATGGCCGCGATGGAGCCCTTGGGGCCGACAATCAGCGCCCCGCCTTCGGGATAGGGGCTGGCGGCGTTGAACTTCATTTCCAACTTTTTCTGCGCGCTGACTCGCCGCGGATTCGCCGGTGGGCGGAAGTCGAGGATGAAATCCTGGCCGATGAGGAAAAGGCGCTCAGGCAGGATCGGCCTCATCCGTGCCTTCTTTCCTTCACTCTCGGCTTTTGCTCGAATCGCCTGCTCCCCTATCGCCTCCTCATTGACGCGATGGTCGTACGCCACGGCGGAGAAAAATGCCTGCGGATGAAGATCGGAAAGCGTCCAAGTTTTGCCGCCGTCCTCGGTGAAGGCGAGGTTGGGGCCATCATCGTTGGGACGCTTGTAGTCGCCTCCAGCGATAACGCCATGCAGCGGGTCGCGGAACGCGATGGAGAAAATGCCCGCAGAGTCGGGACCATGCAGAATTGGCGTGTCGAAGACCTGCCAGGTTTTGCCGCGGTCGGGCGAGTGAAAGACCCGGGCAGCCTTGCCTCCGCTGGCGAACCAGATATTCGGGTCGGAGTCCTCCAGGTTGCCAGAATAGAGGATGGCAACGCAGGTGTTCGAAGCGGCGAATGCGCCCTCCCCTTCAAGCGCAGCAGGCAACTGAGACGGCGGTATAAGGTGCCATGTTTGGCCGTTTTCGGTGAGGAGAAGTTCGAACCTGAGTTTGCCGGATTCGTCGGAAACGGGATCGCCGAGCGCAATGCCGTGCGTGCGATCCCAGAAGACCATCGAGTCGAAGAATCCTTTAGGATTCGCGTGGCTGAACTGCAGTTGCCAGTGCCTACCCGCGTCGCCGGTGTGGTAGATGCGGGACTGGTGGCCCGATCCGGAAGACATGAGGAAGGCTTCGTCGGCGGAGAAAGCCGCGACGGCGCGAAAGTCGAGCGTAGCCGCGTCAGGGACCTGCGCAGGAATCCAGGTGCGGCCGCCGTCGGTAGTGCGGAGATAGGTGCCGTGCGTGCCGCTGGCCCAAGCGATTTCGCGCGAGACGGCGCTGACACCCCTCAGGCTCTCAGTCGTATTAGAGATTTGCACGCGCGGCGTGGATTGAGCCCCAACGGTTGCCGCCACGAGAAGCACAGCCAGCAGGCGCATGCGGAATTGTCGCAGAAATCTCCCCAACCGGCAGCCACTCCCCACTGCCCGTTGAAGCAAGCGCATCAAGGCCTCGCTTCAGCGATGCCGGAAAGGCAACACGGGAACGGCTTGCAGACCCATGTGGCACGACTGAAGACGTTCCCTGATACACCCACGAGTCGGCACACCTTGTCTGCCGTCGCGGAGGCCACTACAATGCCGAGAAGCGCAGCCTCCCTCCAGCGATCGTCACAGCCAGTCGTCGATAATCGCGGACGGGGTTGCAACCATTATTCATTCTCTAACTTCATAGTTGCAAGTCAGATTTTCGCCACTTCGACGTTTGCGGTCTCCACCCACTTGTACCCGGCTGCCTGCACGACGGGGTTCGTGTTCGTGGCGGCATGCCCGGGCTGCGAAGTAAGAAATCGTAAGTCACGAAGAGAAGAGAGAGAGAGAGCTTCTATGCGTCGATTTCCCTGGAGGCAAACAGTCTGGGCCGCCGGCTTTCTGCTGGCGGCGAACGGTTGGAGCCTCGGACAAACGTTGAAGCCGCGTCCGCCCGTGAGCCCAGAGCAGCAGAAAGAAGAAAAGAAAGACGAGCCCCAGGCGCCCGAGCCAGTCACCGTGCCCATGAATGTTGTGGCCGGAACTCCCATCAAGGTCGCACTCGATGCCGAGGTCCGCATCCGGCAAGTTGGCCAGCCGATCCATGGCAAAACGACGGACCCGGTATACGCCTTCGACAAGCTGCTGATACCCGTGGGTACCACCGTAAACGGGAAAGTTTCAGCCATCGATGCGGTGCCGAAGAAGAAGCGCACCCTGGAGGCGATGGACGGAAATTTCACTCCAGTCCGTGCCGTGCACGTGCAGTTTGACGAACTGGTCATGCCCGACGGGCGGCGCATTCCCATGCAGACGGTAGCATCCCCGGCTCCCGATGGAGTCCTCAACTTTGTCCCCGCAAATGCCAAAGCCGAAACGAAGAACAAGGTCGCCGACGCCGCCTCGAAAAAAGTGAGCCAGACGCGGCAGCAGATTCGGCAACAATGGGCTGCCCTGCAGAAGCAGATCCACGAGCCTGGAAAAATCCACAAACTGAAGCGTCTCGCCCTCGCGCAGCTTCCCGTACATCCGCAGTACATCGATGAGGGAACGAGCTTCAACGCAGATTTGCAGCAGCCGCTCGATTTCGGCTCCGAATCCGTGAAACCGGAGGCGCTCACCAACATCGGCAGCCCACCGCCTTCGGGAAGCGTGGTCCACGCGCGCCTCCTTACGCCCCTGAATTCGGCGACCTCAAAAAAAGGAGAGCTGGTGGAAGCGCTCATCACTGCGCCGCTGCTCGCCTCCGATCATTTGATCCTGCCCGAAGGCAGCGTGATTCGAGGCTCGGTCATGCAGGTGCAGCCGGCGCGTCGGTTGGCCCGCAACGGCCAGTTGCGCATTCTCTTTCACGAAGTCGCCCCGCCCAATGGCATCCAGCAGAAAGTCGAGACCAGCCTGGAAGGCGTCGCGGTGGCCAAAGGGGAACATCTTAAGCTCGACGCCGAAGGCGGCGCCCAGGTCACCACGCCGCGCACCCGTTATCTCACCACGGGGATTCAAATCATGCTCGCGGCGACCTCCGCGGCCCCGGACGGTGATCGACACTTACACGGCGGTGGCGGGGGCGACGCCGGTGGAAGCGCTGCCAATGGCGCGTCCGGCTTCCGCTTCGTGGGCATGGCGGTCGGATTACTGGCGCGCTCGCGTGTGGTTGCGACCGGTTTCGGAGCCTACGGAGCCGCGACTTCAATTTATTACCACTTTCTCGCGCGCGGCCGCGACGTCGTCTATCCGAAGGATATGGCGATGGTGATCGGGCTGGGCACACGCGAGTCGAAGCCGAATGCAGCGGCTGAACCCAAGCCGGAGAGCGGTCAAGCCACGTCACCGACGGCCCCTCCCGGAAAATGAGCAGGGCAACGAACCACCGAAACGATGACACCAGCGGGCTCCCGCTTCGTTCGTTCTCAGCCTGCCCTGAGCAACCGAACCCAAGTGAGGGCGTCGAACGGGCCCGCTAGACGGCCTCACTTCGCGGTGAAGTCGGCGAACGACGCAGTCTTGCCGATGTAGATACGGAGCGTGCACCGCGCACCCACATGCGCGAAGGCGACTTCGAGCGCCTCCGACGGTTCCGCCACTTGGGCCGTCTCCATGGCAGTGCGCGCCACGTCTTGCTTCTCGTCGTAAGCGCTTCCGGGAGTCACGTTCTTGTTCACCGCCAGCGTCCAATGATCCTTGGCAGGAATGGGATAGACAGTGTAGGCGCCAATGGGAATCGACGAGCTACCCAGCGACAGCTGCGCTTCGGTGAACAGCGTCATCGGCGCTCCGCCGGGAGTCCAGGGCTTGCCGTTGGCGATCTTCTCTTTGTTAGCGGGGATCGGATTGTAGCGGAGATACACCTGACGGCCATCCTCGAGATTGCAGGTGGTGGTGGATGTGGGGGTGGATTGCGCGGTCAGCCAGGGGGTCCACAATATCGATATGAGTACAGCTCTCCAGACGCTAGGGGCGCACATTGGGTTGGAAAGCCTCCGCGCAGAAGTGTAGCGCCGGAGGGCCTTTTAGGGGAAGGATTTTGCAGGCCAGGAGCGATTCGCCAGGCGCGAGTGTCGTTGGTCATGGGTCTTCGGTGACGTTTTCCGAGGGGGGAGCGGTTGCTACCGTCAGTAGCAGGTACAGGCACGTCAGGTACCGAGCGAGGACGAAATTTCATGGCGAAGGCAAAACTTAGGGTTCTTTATGGCGAGGGAGAAGAACAGATTCTAAAGGAGCAGGCCGAGGCGATGGAAAAAGCCGGCCACACCGTGCACCAGGCCATCGGCCGCAGAGCCGTCGAGGAGGCCCTGAAACAGAGTGCGTTTGATCTGGTCGTGCTGGGCCCCACCCTGTCTCGGAATGATCGACATCATCTTCCGTACATGGTGAAAAAGGCCAGTGCGGAGACCAGCGTCCTGGTCATGCATGCCGATGGCAGCCGTCATCCTTATGTGGACGCCTGCACCGACACCGGCGCCAGCCTGGACGCGGTCCTCACCCGGATCGAAGGCATGACGATCGCCGGCATGATGCCGGCAGCAGCCGCTGCAGCCGCGGGAAGATAGTAGCCAGACGTCGAGTTCTGGAGTGGGGCGGCCTGATCGGTCGCCTTTCCTTCATTTCTGATTCGTCCACATCCGAACCAGCCCTGCCAAGAATCAGGATTTCGAACCCGTGGGATACGAAACCATTCTCTGCCCGGTCATGTTCACGGGTCCCAAGCGCGCAGCTTGCGAAAGTGGGACTTGCCCACTTTCGGCGCCTGCGGGCCAAGTCGGAATCTAGTTGGTAATAGTGGAAGTTCTTGGGTGCGTCACCTGGCCCCCCGCTGCTTACTCTCCCAATCAACTGTCTCAAGTGGGAACAGAAGGCTGGATTTGGCTCGCGATCACGGCAACGTGCGCGGCGCAGGCTTGCCCGCCGGCCTATAGTCCTTGGGATACACGACCAGGTGCCGCCGCATCCCTTCGCCTTCGCTTTCGGTATGCAGGTCGGCTTCATTGCGCAGCGCGAGGTGGACGATTCGCCGTTCCCGCGAAGACATTGGAGTGAAGTGATAGGGAGTGCCCGTCTGGCGCACTTTCTCGGCGGCGACGTTGGCGGCCATGTGCAGTTCCTGGATACGAAGCGAGCGATGATTCTGGCAATCGAACGACACTTTCTCGTGTTCGCCCGAAGGCAGCCGCAACATTTCCAGCGCCAGCAGTTCGAGCGCCCGCAGAAGTTCTCCTCCGCGGTCGAGCAACAACGCCGAGTCGGGCCCGGCGAAATCCACCAGGATCTCCGGCTTCTCCCAGTCACGGTTCTCCGGCAGCGGCGGGTCGACCACGATCCGGTATTTCAATCGGAGCCCGCCATGGGTCACGACGGTCTGCAGAAATTCATTGATCTTGTTAGCGGCGGCGAGTTTGTCGGGTATAGGCAACGTCAGCTCCTAGCTTCTAGCTCCTAGCCTCTAGCTAACCGGAATTGCCGAAGGCGGTTCTATTTCGTGGTTGAATCTCACAGCGCAAACCGGGCACGGAATTGTCTTGGTCCAAGCTAGTAGCTAGAAGCTAGCAGCCAGGAGCTATTTGTCTTTCTTCCTCGCCCGCTTCTCCATCATCTCCCGCATCTCCTGGCCAAGCTTGGTGCGGTTCATGACGGATTGCTGGGCGATGCCAATCAGGTTCACCACGGCATAGTACAGGTTCAACCCCGCGGCCAGGCGGAAGAAGATGAAGCCCATCATCAGCGGCATCATCACGTTCATCATTCGTTGCTGTGCCGGGTCCATCCCCGCCTGTGGCGTCATCTTCTGCGTCACCAGGCTGCTGATCACCATCAGGATCGGCAGCACGAAATAGGGATCGGCGGCGGACAAGTCGTGCACCCACAGCCAGTGCGCGTGGCGCAGATCGAGCGCCGTGCCCAGCATCCGGTAATAGGCGAACAAGAACGGCATCTGGATCAGCAGCGGCAGGCAGCCGCCCGCGGGATTGACGCCTTCTTTCTTGTAGAGCGCGCTGATCTCCTCGTTCATCGCCGCCTTGCGCGGATCGCGCAGGCTGTACTTCTTGTATTTCTCCTGGATCGATTTAATCTGCGGCGCTACACGCTGCATCTTCAGCATCGACTTCATCTGCGTGATGCGCAGCGGCAGCAGTGCGATCGAAATGATCAGGGTCTGCACCACGATCGCCCAGCCCCAATTGGCGACCATGTGATGGTAGGTCCAGCGCAACCACAGAAACAGCGGCTTGGCGATGATGCCCCACCACCCGAAATCGACCAGGCCGTTTAAATCGCTATCGGCGCCGGAAACGCCGGGCACTGGAATCTTCTGCAGAACTTCGAGCTCCTTGGGACCAACGAAGACGCGCTCTGATGTCGGACCGCGCAAGTTGCCCACGGCGGTGCCGAGCACTTCAACCGGGATGACTTCCTTGGAGTCGGCTTTCGACGGATCGCGCGGGATCGAAATCGAGTTCCGCAGCGTGACCATCGACGCCGCCGCAGGCTCATCCGGGATGAAGATGGCTGCGAAATATTGATCGTTGGGCCCGGCCCAGTGAAACGGTCCGGGAACCGTCCCGCCGCCGCTGATCTTCTTGACCGGCAGACGCTGGATGTCTTTGTTGTACTGGTAGTCAATCAGACTCGCAGCGTAGAACGCAGCCGTGGTCTGGTCGCCGAATCCGGCGGGCCACGCCGGCAGCGCCGCGACCGAGCTGCCCTGGTAAGTGACCGCCGTTTCCACGTTCACGACATAGCTGTGATCGAATCGGAAAGTCTTGCTTACAGCGAGATCCTGATCGGCGTATTCGAAAGTAATCGTGGCAGGTGCTGTTTGCTTGCCTCCGAGCGAGGCCACGTAAAGCGCGGAACTCAGCCGCCCGCGCAGACCCTCGTCGTAAGTCCAAAGTGATAGCGGGTAGCCATACATCGCCGAGGCTGTGGCGTTGACCAGATCGAGCGGTCCATTCTGCGCTTCGTTATCGAACTTTTTCAGGATCCAGGACTTAACTTGGGCGCCCTTGTTGGTGAATGTGATGCGGTAAAGATCGTTCTCGATGACGGTTTCGGTTTCGCTTGTCCCCTGCTTGGTGACTCCAGCTGGAACCGCAACCGCCGCTCCGGCAGGTGCTGTCGCAGCGCTGGCTGCCGTCTGCGTTGCAGCCGGCTGACTCTGTTGTTGCGGAGCAGCCTGTTGCGGAAAGTATTTTTTGAATAGCGGCTGGAAGGCGAGTATGACGACGAACGTCACCAGGAAAATAAGCAGCAGGCGGCGCTCGCTGCCGGGTTCCTGTTGAGGATTTTTATATTCGGCCAAAGTCTAAACTTTCCTCAGAGGTGCATGGTTGCCCCATTTCACGTGCGTCCTTTGCACGAGAAAGCTTGCCCTGAGCTTGTCGAAGGGTGGGGATTTTGAAAGCTTCACCACCGGATCGTAGCCTCCGCGGGCCAAGGGGTGGCAGCGCAGCACACGCCACAATGCCATCAGAACTCCCCGCACCGCGCCGTAGCGTTCGACCGCATCCATCGCGTATTCGGAGCAGGTTGGAACATAGCGGCAGGAAGGAGGAAACAGCGGCGAGATCGCCCACTTATAGGCTCGCAGCATTTCGAGGGTCAGGAGTTTGCCGAGCTGGCGCATCAGAATTCAGCCTTAGCGAACGTCGGCGTGCGAGACGAAAACGCCGCCACTGATTTCCTTCGTGATCCTTCGTATCCTTCGTGGTTCAAGCTTTTTCCTTCGCCCCCTTGCCCTCAAGCTTCTGTTCTATGACTACGAAAGCGCGGCGAATTTCGTTCAGTACAGCCTCGAAGTCAGTAGCCAGAAACGACTTCTTGGGATTGATGACCACATCGGCGCTCACCTTCGCTGGCGGGGGCGCAAGTCGCGTCGCCTCGCGCAGCCGGCGCTTCATGCGGTTGCGATCGACCGCGCCTCCCAAAGCGCGCCCGACGGTGAAGCCGACTCGAAGCCCGCGCGTTGCCGCCTCCCTCCCGCGCGCCCTGCGAGCCTCCTGCGTCTCTTCCGGCCGCGGCAAGTAGAACACGGTCATCGACGCTGAAAAGTGGCGACGCCCCCTCTTGTACACACGCTCGAAATCGGCGTGACGCAACAGCCGCATGTCAGGAGGAAATCGGGCGCCCGCGGCTCGCGGCTTCCCGCTCTGGTTCGATGCTCCGGGCACACTGGCGGTCACAGTGCCTCTAATTTCCAACTCGCTGATGCAACTGGCGGGTTCGCGGACAGAGCCTGCGCGGAGCGAAGTCGAAACGGCTGCCCGCGCCTCACTGGGCTATTCGCGGAAACCTGGTTTCACCGAGACCCGCTTGCGCCCCTTGGCGCGGCGGCGCGACAAAACCTTCTGGCCGCCCTGGGTCTTCATGCGCGTGCGAAATCCGTGTTTCTTCGATCGCTTGCGCCGATTGGGTTGGAATGTACGCTTGGGCATGAAAAGTAGCTGCTCCTGATTCGTTGAACAGTCTTAAGGCAAACTATGAGTATAAATGACGCGCGCACTGCGCGGCAAAGGCCACGCAGATCGACGCAGTGGAAGAACTCCTGCGACTGAGGGGGGAAACCTCTCGCGCTCATAGCGAACAAGGCCAGCGTTTTCCAAGCCGCGAAGCGGCGCAAGAATAAAGCCCACAGCTTGCCCTGAGCGTGGCGAAGGGGCGTAAGCCGTGGGTGCAGTTTGAGAAATTGATCCAGCCCCAACGGGGCGGAACAAGACACCTCATCTGCACTATATTCCTCCACGCTCGCAATGACACCAAGTCCTCAATCGTTCGCGACCTGTCCTGATTGCATCATCCACGCGGCAGTAACCAGCGCGGCACTTGACAGCGACACCGCTTCGGGTTCTGAATAAGTTTTCGCGTAAGACTTCCAGCCGAAGTTTTCCACACAACGAAAAATTTTGTGCTAGTATGCGGCACTGATCCTTCTTTTGAAATTGTCCGGGTTGCGGCAACAGCGCAACAGCATTACAGGCGCATTCCGCAGTGAAATTAACGGTTCCAGCTACTTCGTAAACAGCTGTCTCTAACAGGCGCCCTCAGACCAGCCGCCGGAGGGCCGCGGTGAACATTTCCGATATGTCAGTTCCAAGCACAACTCTCTCCCCTAATCCGTGGGCCCGCATTCTCGACGCTCTGGAAAAGAAAATTAACCGCCATTCCTACGACACCTGGCTGAAACCAACGCGCTATAGCCACTCCAGCGGAGGGGTGTTGTTCGTTCGAGTTCCCACCGTCGAGTTTCGCCACGCCGGCGACAAATACGCCGACCTGATCCAGGAGGCGATCGACAATCTGGGCCTCGGGTTCAACGACGTCAAGTTCGTCACTCCCGAGGATGATCCCGCGGCCACCACCGTGCGGCACGACGGCGGTCTCTCCGCCGTTCCGACCAGCCCTGCGCCATCGCAGGCTCGCTTCGACTGGGACGGCGCTGCGCAACTGAACCCGCGCTACACCTTCGACGCCTTCGTGATCGGCAGCGGAAATCAGTTTGCCCACGCCGCCTGCCAGGCCGTCGCCGAGCGTCCTTCCAAGGCCTACAACCCGCTGTTCCTCTACGGCCCCGTGGGCATGGGCAAGACCCACCTCATGCAAGCCATCGGACACGAAATAAAACGTCGCACGCCTCAGACCGCCATCTGCTACGTATCTAGCGAGAAGTTCACCAACGACATGATCAACTCGCTGCGCTACGACAAGATGACCAGCTTTCGCGACAAGTACCGCGGCGTCGACGTGCTGCTGATCGACGACATCCAGTTTCTGGCGCAAAAAGAGCGCACCCAGGAAGAGTTCTTCCACACCTTCAACGCCCTGCACGAGTCGATGAAGCAGATCGTGATCGCCAGCGATCGCTCCCCCAAGGAACTGGCCGAGATCGAAGACCGCCTCCGCAGCCGTTTCGAGTGGGGACTGATCGCCGACATTCAGCCGCCCGACCTCGAAACCAAGGTTGCGATTCTGCAGAAGAAGGCCGAACAGGAAAAAGTGACTCTCCCGACCGATGTGGCCCTGTACGTCGCCTCCAATATCCGGTCGAATGTGCGCGAGTTGGAAGGCGCCCTGATCCGCCTGGTGGCGCACTCGTCGCTGATTGGCGCCGAGATTACGCTCCCCTATGCCCAGCAGGTACTCAAGAACTTCATCGACTCCCAAGCCCGCAAGGTGACGATCGAGTCGATCCAGAAGATGGTCGCCGAGCAGTTCGGTCTGAGGTTGGTCGAGATTAAGGCAAAAAACAATTCCCGCGCGATCGTCTACCCGCGCCAGATTGCCATGTATCTGGCCAAGCATCTGACCGAGGCATCACTACCCGAAATCGGCCGCCAGTTCGGCGGCAAGCATCACACCACGGTCCTGCACTCAGTCGAGAAGATTGACGAACTTCGCAAGACCGACAAGGATTTGAACCGGCTGGTCAATAAACTGACCGAGCAATTAGGCGGATGAATAGCGGGTCGGGCAGGGTTTTCCACTCACCAGCCCCGGTCTTGCTTCGCAACCGCTGTGAATGAGATGTGGAAGTGGTGCAGCGCCAGCCAGAAATCGTAACGGTGGCGAAGTTATGGTAGGGCCTCGGCAAGGTTCGGGACCGATTTCTAACATCAAGGATCGGCCGGAAACCCGGTGAGAACAGGCGAGTTGTCCCGGTTTTCCACTTCTCCGACCTGCCTACTGTTACTGCTGGTTTTATAGGTTTTGCATTTGATATAAGGTAGTAATAATAGTAAGGGCGAAGTTGCTGTATTCGGGGAGACGGACTTTATGCCGGTGGAAGCCGCCGTTGCCGCGGGAACCATGGAGATCACAGTCAGCCAGGTCGAGTTGCTGCGCGAATTGACCGCGACGCAGGGAGTAGTCGAGCGCAAAACCACGATTCCGATCCTGTCCAACTATCTGTTCGACGCCGCCGGAGACCGTCTGTCGCTCACCGCCACCGACCTCGATTTGAGCCTGCGTACGTCCTGCAATGCGAAAGTGAAGAAAGAGGGATCGTGCACCATCCCGGCGCGCAAACTGCATGACTACGTAAAACTCCTCCCCGACGCCGACATCACCATCAAACTGCTGGAGAATCACTGGGTCAGCATCCGCTGCGGCCGCTCCAACACGAAAATGGTCGGGATGGCCAAGTCGAACTTCCCCAGCCTCCCGCTATTTCCAGCTGCGGGAGTCATAACGATTCCCGCCCAGGTATTACGCGGTCTCATCGCACGCACCTCTTTCGCGATCTCAAGCGAAGAGTCGCGCTACACGCTGAATGGCGCGCTCATGCTGATCAAGCCTGAGTCCATCACCATGGTCGCCACCGACGGCCATCGCCTGGCCCACTGCGAGCGCCCCGGGGAGAAATTCGAAGGCGTCTCGGGCGAGATGAAAACCCTGGTCCCCAAGAAGGCAATGGACGAACTGAAGTCCTTGCTCGATTCCACGGAAGCCGAGACCGTCGAGTTTGCCAAGGACGACTCGACCCTGTTCTTCCGCATTGGCTCGCGCCTGCTGACCTCACGCCAACTCACCGGACAATTCCCCAACTTCGAAGCCGTGCTCCCCAAAGACAACAGCAAGGTCGTTCCGCTGAACGCCGAAGAATTAAATGCGGCGATCCTGCGCGTCGCCCAGTTTGCGGACGAACGCTCGCGTGCCGTGCGCCTCCGCCTGGAAAAAGGCGAGGTCAAACTCTCGGCTTCCTCGAGCGAAGCAGGCGAGTCGGAAGACTCTCTCGAAGTCGACTATAACGGCGATCCGCTGACCATCGGCTTCAACGCGGCTTATTTGATCGAATTCCTCAAGGCCGCCGGCACGAGCGAAGTGCGCCTTGAGTTAAAGGATCCGCAGTCCGCCGGCCAGTTGCGCCCCGCCGAAGGCGACGACTACAAGTACCGCTACATCGTGATGCCGATGCGCATCTGAGGACAGGTGTGGGGACGGATGCCACGGATGCCTAAGCCTGCCCTGAGCGGAGTCGAAGGCTGTCCCGGCGAGCAAAGCTCGACCCCTCGCCCTCCTGGCACGCGCCCAAAACCCTCGTAGCTCTTGACCTCCCGCCGCCCCTGCCTTACAGTGTCCGCACTTCAATATTTGAGGGGGGCGACGTTATGTTCGACGGATTCAAGAAATTCATCCTCCGTGGCAATGTGGTAGACATGGCAGTCGGCGTGGTGATTGGCGCGGCTTTTGCCAGCGTCGTCACCGGACTCACGAGGGCTTTTCTGAATCCACTCATCAAACTGGTCGCGGGGGGCGAAACCTTCACCAGTCTCCAGTTCACGATTCGCGGGGTACCCTTTCCGATCGATGACTTCATCAATGCCTGTATTTCATTTGTGCTGATCGCTGCAGCGGTTTACTTCCTGGTGGTCCTGCCGGTCAATGCTCTCGTCGCCCGCATGCATAAGAGCGATAAGCCCGCCGATCCCACAACAAAAAAGTGTTCCGAGTGCCTAAGCGAGATTCCCATCGACGCACGCCGCTGCGCCCACTGCGCCCAGCCACAAGTCGGCAAGGCCGCATAGGATATTCCGGTATTAATCGCAGCGCCAGAGTTAACATCAGCTAACCGAGAAGTTACTAGGCCCAGATCAATGGCGACCGTCGAAATGCAGAGTAGATTTTGCGGGTGGCGCGCGGCGGGCATGGCGCTGTTGGCGTTTTCCACGACCACCCTTGGGTCGTCGGCACAGACTTTTGCGACCCTGGCTCCTTTCAATAGAACCAACGGCCTCGCTCCTGTTTCGGTTGTTCAAGGCTTCGACGGGAACTTTTATGGAACAACAACTGGCGGCGGAGCGTACAGGTCAGGCACGGTTTTCAAGATTACTTCTTCAGGCGCGCTGACCACCCTCTATTCTTTCTGCGCTCTGGCGACTTGCGCCGACGGCTCTTTTCCTGAATCCGGACTTGTCCTGGCCACTGACGGCAACCTATACGGAACTACCAGCGACGGCGGTTTCGACAATGCAGGCACATTCTTCAGAGTCACCCGCGCTGGGAAACTAACTACGCTCTACAGCTTTTGTGGCAAGATCTATTGCACCGACGGCCTCCATCCCTTCGGACCACTGATCCAGGCTACAGATGGAAACTTCTACGGCACTACAGAATTCGGCGGAACCGACGACTACGGCACCGTCTTCAAAATGAGTGCTCATGGCGCGCCCACAATTCTCTACAACTTTTGCCACACAACCAAATGCCCGGACGGAGCCGTTCCTAACGGACAGCTCATCCAATCAGCGGACGGGAATATCTTCGGGACAACAACGAGCGGAGGCGGCCCACAGTTCGGCGGAACCGTTTTTAGAATGACCCCCGCGGGGAAGCTGACTACGCTTACAGCTTTTGCGCCCTAAGCAACCGCGCGGACGGCGCTGGTCCTCAAGGAGGCTTCGTGCTAGCGAAGGACGGAACTCTCTACGGGACCACCTCCACTGGTGGCACCCTCAACGTCGGCAGGGTGTTCAAACTAACGGCCACCGGTAAACACACCACACTTTACAGCTTTTGCAGCCAGAAAAGCTGCGCAGACGGTGTATATCCCTACTCAGGGCTGCTCCAGGCGGCGGTTTGTATGACACGGCGAACCAGGGAGGGGCCCGTGGCCCGGCTTACACCGCAGGCACAATCTTCAAAATCACTCCGCTTGGAGTACTGACCACGCTTTACAGCTTCTGTTCTCAAACGAACTGTGCTGACGGCGCATACCCCCTCGCTCTCTTCGAAGGCACTGACGGCAACTTTTACGGCGGAGCTGAAAATGGCGGCGCCTATAAAGACGGGACTCTTTTCCGCTTTGGCTTGGGATTACCACCCTTTGTAACCATGTTTCCTGCCTACGGCAAAGCGCGAGCCAAGGTCGTAATTCTAGGAACCAGCCTGACCGGTACGACCGCCGTGAGGTTTAGCGGTAAGAACGCGACTTTCGTCGTCAATTCAAGTTCCGAGATCACCGCTACCGTCCCGACTGGCGCAACCACGGGCACAGTTACCGTGACGACCTCCAAAGGCACGCTCGATAGCAACGTCGCTTTTCACGTCCTTCCGTGAGAGTCGCCTGTCCAGCCTCGAAGAAGGCACTGCAGCTCCGAAACAGCCGATCTCGCGTAAGATCGCGCTATGTGTTCTAGTCTCAATCGCGTCGGCTGTCTGCTGGTGCTGGCCAGTGCTTCTGCCGTAGTTGCCGCCCAGTCGCAATCGTCCCTCTCCACCTCCAAGCACATCAAGCAATCCGCCATCCCTATCGATTCCGGCGCGGTGACGAATAGCGTCTACCGTAACAAATCTCTCGGCCTCTCCTGCAAAGTCCCGCAAGGCTGGGTCTTGCGAACCGAAGAAATGAATGCCCCGGATTCAGACAAGCCCGCGGATTCATCCGCGGAAAACGCTGCCTCCAGCGCTGCCGCAAGCGTATTACTCGCCGCGTTTTCCAGGCCGCCCGCAGCCAAGGGCGAAGATGTGAACTCTTCGATTCTGATCGCGGCCGAGAGCGTCTCAGCCTATCCCGGATTGAAAGACGCTGTTCAATATTTCGGCCCGCTCACCGAGGTTGCCAAGGCGCAGGGCTTCACTGCCGACGCGGAGCCGTACGAAATTGCCATCGGGACCAGAGCGTTAGTGCGGGCCGACTTTCACAAAGACGTTGGCAGCCGGGTCATGTGGCAATCAACCCTGGCCATGCTGTCGCACGGCTATGCGGTGTCGATCACCCTGATCGGCGGGACCGAGGACGAAGTCGAGAACCTGATAGAGAGCCTGAGTTTTACAGGAAGCGGAAAATAAACCCCAGGGTCTCCCACCCTTCTCGCGTTTTCTGCGAGAGAGCCTGCCCTGAGCGAAGTCGAAGGTTGGGGATTTTGACTTTCGTGGTAGCCACTTACTCCAGCGGCTCGGGGTGCAGACTCAGATCCCTCTCCCCAGCTGCTTTCTTGGCAGCGTATTTCTTCATCCAAGCTTCCCAGCTCTTGCCCGCGGCGGTGTCCCGGCCGGTGAAAGCAAGAGCGGCAATATCCGCGTAAGAGACAGCAACTTTTTCATCGGAGTTCTTCGGGTAAAGGCGCACGACCGACTCTTTCAGCGTCGCGGCCGTCCGCCGGTCGAACAAATATCCTTCGATCTTCGATCCGTCTTTGCGTGTAATGGTGACATCGCCCCGGTAGTCGAAAGCCTTTTCCAGCGCCCCGCGGATTTCCTCCTCGCTGGCGAGTTGAGGGATCCATCCCTGAAGTTGCTCGTGCTCGGTGCCTGGAGCGACCTCAAGCGCATCCGGATTCACGTTCGCGTGCGGCGGCGTAGCCGGCGGAGACGCGTGGTCGATGTCTCCGGCTTCTTTGCCCGTCATGATCCTTTTGATTCTAGCGTGGAAGAGCGGCGCTTTCAGCGCCGCGTAAAGTGGAACGCATTTTGAACAGGCCTTAGCCCCTACCCCGCCGGTTATGTCTAAGCCCGCGTCTCCTGCAGCGTTTCGCGGGGCGGCGCAATCTGCACCAGCGGATTCACCGGCGCCTGCGGCTCTTCCAGCAACCGCAGCGCCTCTTCATCGCGATACCGAGTAAACAAAGTCGCCTTCACTGTAGCCAGAAACCCGCCAAACGAACTGTAAATGGCGTCCACCGCCGAGGCCTCATACCCGCTGTGCACCATACAGTTCGCGCACGCCGGATTCCCCGACTCGGTCCCGTAGTTCTGCCACTCGGTCGTCGCCAGCAGCTCCGCGAAAGTCTCCGCGTATCCATCCTGCAGCAGGTAGCAGGGCTTCTGCCATCCAAACACGTTGTAGGTCGGCATCCCCCAAGGGGTGCAGGGATAAGTCCGCTTCCCCATCAGAAATTCCAGAAACAGCGGCGACAAATTGAACCGCCAGTTCTTCTTTCGATTCGACAAGATCGCTCGGAACATCCGCCGCGTCCGCGCCCGTCCCAGAAAATGCTTCTGATCCGGTGCCTTATCGTAGGAGTACCCCGGCGAGAGCATCATGCCCTCGACGCCCAGCTCCATCATCTCGTCAAAAAACGCGCGCACCGATTTCGGGTTCGCGCCATCAAACAGCGTCGTGTTGGTGGTGACGCGGAAGCCGCGCCGCAGCGCCTCTTTCACCGCGTCCACCGCGATGTCATATCCGCCTTCGCGGCACACCGCCAGGTCATGTTCCTCGCGCTGCCCATCGAGGTGCACGCTGAACGTCAGATACTTACTCGGCTTGAAGAGATCGATCTTCTCCTTCAGCAGAAGCGCGTTGGTGCACAGATAGATATATTTCTTGCGCGCGACCAGTCCTTCGACGATCTCACCGATCCGCGGGTGCATCAGCGGCTCACCGCCCGGGATCGACACCATGGGCGCTCCGCACTCGTCTACCGCACGGAAACATTCTTCCGGCGACAAATCTTTTTTCAGGATGTGAGCCGGGTACTGGATCTTGCCACATCCGGCGCAAGCCAGGTTGCAGCGAAACAAAGGCTCGAGCATCAGCACCAGCGGATACTGCTTCCGCCCGGCAAGCTTCTGCCGCAGGACATAGCTCGAAACCGTCCACATTTGTGAAACCGGAACTGGCATTCTAGTCGTTAATCCTGATGTCGATTGTATCAGGAACACATTGTGTGGGGACGGACGCATTCGTCCGTCCGGTCGAGCAAAGCTCGACTCGCTGGTCACTGCAGAGGTCGTAGACGGCGCCACCTCCCGGCGCACGTAATCCTTTGGTCCCAGGAGATCCCATGGATCGCAGAGCATTCTTGCAGTGGAGCAACTTGGCCGGACTCGCCGCTGGACTTCCGACCCTCGCCCAACTCGCACCAGCCCAGGATTCCGAAAGGGAAGCGCATTCGTCGCCACGAACCGCAAGCTCCCCCTTTCCCCAGACCCTGCTGCTCAAGGACTATCGCCCGCCGTCGATCTACAAAATCCTTATTACGGAAATCCCGAGGGCCAAGCACCCGGTCATCGACATGCACTCGCATCCCTATGCCAAGACCGCGCAGCAGATCGACCAGTGGGTCCGCACCATAGACGAGGTTGGCATCGAAAAGACGATCATCCTGACCATGACCACCGGCGCGGAGTTTGACGACATTCAGAAGAAGTATTCGAAATATCCCGAGCGCTTCGAAATGTGGTGCGGCTTCGATTTCACCGACTACCCCAAGCCCGGATTCCCGGCCTCGGCCGTGAAGGAACTGGAACGCTGCCACCAGGCCGGAGCGCGCGCTGTGGGCGAGATTCACGACAAAGGCAAGGGCCTGCGGTCCGGCAAATCGAACGCACCCGGAATGCATCCCGACGATCCGCGCGTGGATGCCCTGTTTGAAAAGTGCGGCGAGTTGGGCATGCCGATCAGCTTGCATGTCGCTGATCCGATCTGGATGTATCAGAAAATGGATCGTCACAACGACGGCCTGATGAACGCCTACGAGTGGCGGCTCGACAATCAGCCCGGCATCGTCGACCTGTCGGGGATGATCGAAATTCTGCAGCGCACCCTCGCGCGTCACCCCAACACCACATTCATCGCCTGTCACTTCGCCAATCTGGATTATGACCTGGCGCGGCTGGGCGGGGTGCTCGACCGCCATCCCAACCTACACGCCGACATTGCTGCGCGTTATGCCGAAACGGCGCCCATCCCCCGGTTTGCGGCACAGTTTTATGAAAAGCATGCCAGCCGTCTCGTGTTATGGAACGGACATGGGAATGGACAAAGCCATGTATCAAGTCACCTTCCGCATCCTGGAGTCGCTCGACGAGCACTTCTACGAAATCGACCAGTTCTCCTATCACTGGAGCCTCAACGGCCTCGGCCTCAGCGATGGAATTCTAAAACAGGTCTACCACGACAACGCCGCGCGCCTGCTAGAGACCGCGAAATCATGAGAACTCGTGGAAACTCGTGTGGGGATCGATGCATTCGTCGGTCCCGTTCGAGCGAAGCTCGACGGCCTCGACCACAACAACAACAGGCGTAGCCGAAATTTTCCGTGCGTGCCGCATCTCCTCTAGCCAAATCGACAATCCACCCTCTCCAGCCTACAATCGCCCCATGGGCAGCCTCGGCCCGCCGACTCCGGTCGTCGAAGAGCGCGACAACAGCCGCCTGATCATCGTCGTCGCCGTGACGGCCGTGATCGCGGTCATGCTGGCAATTGCCTTTCTGCTGCGTGAGCCACCGAAGCCGATCAAGACGATCTCCCCTTACGCCGCAAATCTAAAATTCTCCGACTTCAAGATGAGCGCGGCTGAGAATTTCATTGGCGCGACCGTGAGCTACATGGATGGCACCATCACCAACGCCGGCGACAAGACGGTGACGCATCTCGTGGTAGAAGTCGTCTTCAAAGATGAAATCGGCCAGCTCGCCCAGCGCGAAGAACTCCCCTTGCGTGTGCTGAAAACCAGCGGCCCCTACCCGGAAGCCGTGGACTTGAGCGCTTCCCCGCTGCCTCCGGGTCAGACTCAATCCTTCCGCCTGACCTTCGACAGCATCTCGGCCCAGTGGAACCGCCAGTATCCGGAGATACGGGTCACGGACCTCATGGTGAAATAGGACCGCCCCGAGCCCCATTGAAGCGGATCCGGGCTCGCTAAACCGAATCGAAAAGCCGGGATCATTCGGGCGACAGCGCCTTAGTCGTATCCGGGAAGGGCACGACTTCCAGTCCTCGCCATACCGTTTCTGCTGGCTACCGGGCTTCAGCCCCCGAAGGGCCGCGCTTCCAGCCGCGAAGCGGCGCAAAAATAAAGCCCTCGGCGAAAGCCCTGGGTGGGCGCCGTAAGGGATAACCAGCCCCGAAGGGGCGCAAGAAAAGCTTACTAAAATCCGGTCCCCGATTTCGGGACCAGCTCCTGCGAAAGAGCCAGTCCCCGAACGAGAGCACGCACTTCAGTGAAACAGCTCCGCGCTCGCAAGATATCCCACATAACTGCCGAGCTGGCTCTCATATCCTCCCGCCGCCAACACTTGTCCGTTGGTAAGCAGTGCAGACGCGTGTCCCTGGCGGGGGGTGTTCAGACTTGGGCCATTGGTGAACGTACCCGTCGATGGGTTGTACAGCTCCGTACTCGCAATCGAGCCAAAGTGGTTGCCGGCGACGATCAGAACATCTCCGCTGGCGAGCAAATGCGCCTTGTGCAGGATCCGCGGAGTATTCAGACTTCCGGTTACGGTGAACTTTCCAGTCGCCGGATTGTAGAGCTCCGCGCTCGCGAGATACCCGGCATTGGCCCCACCATTTTGTCCGGCCGCCAGCAAAACATTGCCGTTTCCCAGCACGGTCGCTGACTGCCCGGCGCGCGCCGTCTTCAGGCTTCCGGTGAGCGTGAAGCTTCCGGTCGCCGGGTCGTACAGCTCCGCGCTTGCAAGGAAATTCGCGACCAGATTGTAGGGCGGTGTGCCGGTATAGAAGACGCCTCCGGCGATCAGGACCTTGCCGTTAGGCAGCAGCGTGGACGACGGTCCGGCGCGAGCTACTTTCAAATTCCCGTCGGGCTAAACGAACCGGTTGCGGGATTGTAGAGCTCCGCGGTCGCGATCGCAGTGCTCCCGTTAAACCCGCCGGAGAAAAGTACCGTCCCGTTGGCCAGCAATGTGGGAACGCCGTCGCACCCGCAAGACTCGCTCGCACCAACGGAGAAAGTACCCGTCCCAGGATCGTACAGTTCCGTGCTGGCGATCACGCCGGAAATGTTCTGCCCGCCTGAGATCAAGACTTTCCCGTTATTCAACAGGGTGGCGCTGTGCCCATAACGCGCGGTGTGCAGGCTGCCCGTTGTGGTGAAGGTGCCCGTCGCGGGGTTATACAACTCCGCCACGGCGACGATGAGGCCCCGGTGATATCCACCCACAACCAGAACTTGGCCGTTGGGAAGCAACGTGGCAGAGGGATAAACCCGCGCCTGCTGCAGGCTGCCGATAAAGGACCAGCTCTGCGCTTCCAGGTTAACGGTTACGCCAACAAACAACCAAACAAACCCCAGCCATACAAAAGATTTTGTTCTTCTCATCTGAAGTGTCCTTTCTAGATCGTGATCGAGACATCGCGGGAAATCTGGTTTTTGCAATCCTCACAGCAGGGGCGTTGCGGAATGGGTGGAGGATCTGCAGAAGCAAGTCTTCCTTATCCCAGATGACACCTCGGCATGTCTGCGCTGGATCAAGAAAAAAGTAAAGCTTTTGTAAGAACTTTCCCGACCAGTGTGAAAAACCCGCAGCTCATTCCGCAACCTGCTCTCGGCTACAATGACCTGGTGCCAGAAACAAAGCCATTCCGGCTGACCGAGTCCGTAAAAGCTGCGGGTTGAGCGTCCAAGCTGAGTCCGGCGGCGCTGGACAAAGTGCTTGGGAAATTAGCCCGGCAGCATGACCCGAATGTTCTGGTCGGCTTCGATCACGCCGACGACGCCGGCGTGTATCAAATCGCCCCCGACCAGGCGCTGGTGCAAACCGTCGACTTCTTCACTCCCATCGTCGACGATCCCTACATCTTCGGACAGATTGCCGCCACCAACTCCCTGAGCGACGTCTACGCCATGGGCGGCACCCCGCTCACCTCGCTCGCGCTCGTGTGCTTCCCCGATAAAGCGGATCTGGAAATTCTGGAACGGATCCTGGCCGGTGGCCTGTCGAAAATGATCGAAGCCGGATGCACCGTGATCGGCGGCCACAGCATCCGCGACGAAGAAACCAAGTTCGGCTACTCGGTCACCGGACTCATTCATCCACAAAAAGTCCTGGCCAACGCCGGAGCCAAGCCCGGAGACGTGCTCCTGCTAACGAAAGCTCTAGGGACGGGTGTGATCTCGACCGCGATCAAGAAGGGAAAAGCCGAGCCAGGCTGGATCGCCGCCGCCGTACACTCGATGACCACGCTAAACAAGCGCACCGTCGAAGTGATCACCGGTGCTCATGTGGGGACGGCCGCGCCTCAACATCCGACCGGCGATCACTTCTTTGCAGCGCACGCCATGACCGACGTCACCGGCTTCGGCCTCATCGGCCACACCCGCGAACTCGGGCTGGCATCGGATGTCTCGATCACCCTACAAGCCGCCAGCGTCCCGCTGCTCGAAGGCGCTCTCGAATGCGTTCACGCCGGTCACATCCCCGGCGGCCTCAAAAACAACCGCGACTTCGCCGAGTGCCAGGTCGAGTACGACGCCGCCGTCCCCGACGATGTCCGAACTCTCCTCTTCGATCCCCAGACCGCCGGAGGTCTTCTGATCTCGGTCGCCGCCCCAGATTCGGCGCGCCTGACGCAGGCCCTCAGCGAAGCCGGCGTTCCCGTCGCCGAAATCGGAACAGTGCTCCCGCGCACCAAGCCCTTAATCCGCGTGAAATCGGCGTAGGACGGACAGACCCAAACCTTCCAGGATCCAGCCGCGAAGCGGCGACAGAATAAAGCCCACGGCGGTAAGCCGTGGGTCGGCGAAAGGAATTGGATCCGGCCCCGGCGGGGCGAAAGAGCAGTCCTAATGCGCACACTTTAAGCGCTCGAGGGACCTTGTCCCCTTCGGTCATCAGCTCCCGACCAGCTCCAGAATGTGCGCCAAATGATGGTCATCGTGCTCCGCCACAAAGTAAAGGTGATCCACGAGTCGCATCGTTTGCTTCAGCCGAGGATGCAACATCGTACGGCCGGCAACGCGCTCAATCATTTCCACTCGATTCACCATGTCCATTCGGCAGCCTCGGAAGCCGCTCAAAATCTGCTCCAGCGGACGCGCATTGTGGTTCGCCTCTGAAGTCTTCTGATTCCTCAAGTCCGCGACCGTCAGCTCAGCGCCACCCCGAGCAAAATCCTCCACCCGAGCCATCCACAGCGGTTCCAGATCCAACAAGTGTCCCGCATGCTCCTGCGCCGACCACTTCCCCTCCGGTTTCTTGCACCGGATTTGCTCCGGACAGATGCGCAAGACTTCTTCCATCCTCGCCGGCGTCCCCCGCAACCGCGCCACCACATTCGGATACAGCTCCTCGGAAAACGAAAAATCAAACTTCTGCTCAAACCACGGCAGCACTCGGCTCATTCATCCCTCCCCAACTCCCGCAACACACAGATGCGCCAGATCCCCACCCGACTCACCGAATCCCTGCAACGCACTCCGCCTCCCAACATCTAAGAACGCAGTCGGGCGCCAGCGTCATAATCTATCGTGATCTATCGAGGGTGCCCCATCGTTGTCGCGTTTTTTGCGACAGGGTGGGATTTTGAAGGAGCCAGCCATGAAAACTCGCCAGCTAGGCCGCAGCCATCTGAAAGTCTCCGCCCAAGGCCTGGGATGCATGGGCATGTCGGAGTTCTACACCGGATTCGATGAGCAAGAATCGATCGCCACAATTCACCGGGCCCTGGAACTGGGCATCAACTTCCTCGACACCGCCGACGTTTACGGCCCGCACAAAAATGAAGAACTAGTAGGCCGCGCCATTAAAGGCAAGCGTGCCCAGGTCGTGCTCGCCACGAAATTCGGAATTGTCCGCGACCCCGCCAATCCCAACGTTCGCGGCGTGAACGGCAAGCCCGACTACGTTCGCCAGTCGTGCGAGTCCAGCCTGCGCCGCCTCGGTGTCGAGACCATCGATCTTTACTACCAACATCGCGTCGACCCCGCGACCCCGATCGAAGAAACCGTCGGCGCCATGTCCGCGCTGGTCAAAGACGGCAAGGTGCGCTATCTGGGACTCTCCGAGGCTGGCCCCGAAACCCTGCGTCGAGCCGTGAAAGTTCATCCCATCACCGCGCTGCAGACCGAGTATTCCCTCTGGACGCGCGATCCCGAGTCCGCGGTCCTGCCCACATGCCGCGAGCTCGGCATCGGATTCGTCGCCTACAGTCCCCTGGGTCGCGGATTCCTAACCGGCCAGTTCCGCCGCTTCGAAGACCTCCCCGCCGACGACTACCGCCGCCAAACCCCGCGCTTCCAGGGCGAAAACTTCCAGAAGAATCTAGACCTGGTGCGCCGCGTCGAAGAGATCGCCCGCGAGAAAGGCTCGAAGCCGTCGCAACTCGCGCTAGCCTGGATCCTGGCGCAAGGCGACGAGATCGTGCCCATCCCCGGCACCAAGCGCCGCAAATACCTGGAAGAGAACGTCGCCGCCGAAAGCGTGCACCTGACCGCGGAAGACCTGCGAAAAATCAACGAAGTCTTTCCCCCCGAAGCAGCCGCAGGCCCACGCTACCCGGAGCACATGATGGCCATGGTGGGACGGTAGGCTCGGAAGGCTGCGGAAATTGGATCGTTGGGGGAAAAGTGAGATCGCCGACAGCAGAACTCCGCGCTATCCCTCGATCATCCATTGCGCTGGGCGGCTGCGAAGGCGGTGATGGAGGTCACATCGAGCCGATGGGGGGCATTCGGGCGTATCAAATTGGTAAACTCACCCGTTTTTCAAATTGCCCCTTGCAATTTTTCGCATTCATCTGGTATAAACAATTCACCGAGAGCAGTGTGTGGCTAGCCGGGCGTATTGTCTGCAACTCTCGTCGCGCGTCCGGCATCTAATGATTTGAGAGCGCGTGTCGCGCCCAAATTGTCCCGGCCACGGGACTTGATTCAGAGACACTTGTAGGTTTCTGAAGGGTACCTTCAAAGCAAGGACCTCCAAAGCAAGTTCTTTTCTCAATTTTCTGTCTTCCGCTTCGGCGTGCCGCGAAAAGTCGGCGTCTTTGTACACCCAAGGCGGAAGGCCATACTGTTGCGCGCGGTTTTTAGAGCTCAACGGCACATGTGGGACAGCCGCCCTCGGCTGTCCGGTCGAGCGAAGCTCGACTGCTGCCGACAGCTCCCGAGCCCAGCCCCAGGCGCGTTTCGCGATGTGGAAAACGCGTGGAAATTCTGTGGGATGCGGACGTTGACAGGGCCTTGCGTCGCACGTATGTTTGTAGGGTTTCGAGGACAGTCGGATTCGCCTTGTGCGCGTTCGCCTGGACTGAATTCGCGCCGCTCTGGCGGATCGCGATTCGGTCTTTGACAACTAGGTTGAACGTGCCAGTCGTGAGAGAGCGGATTCGGGCATAAGTCCGAGACGATCTCACAAGATAGACCACCGTGAACTTCTTTCAGCTCTTCGGAGCTGAGTGGAGGCTGAATGGTGGCGCCATCCCGCGTTGTTGAACCAGAGCGGCTTTTGCAAGCTGCATTGGATACGCGGCGATGGCAGTCTGCCAACTACCCGTCGGCAGACATCAGGTTTCAAACGAGAGTTTGATCCTGGCTCAGAATCAACGCTGGCGGCGTGCCTAACACATGCAAGTCGAACGAGAAAGTGGAGCAA
>Ga0307478_10000445_pt1 | contig 43027 bp, 40 predicted proteins | sample atmos_gasesECM4C_2_FD_203713 | JGI IMG/M metagenome (GOLD analysis project Ga0307478, IMG submission 203713) | Hardwood forest soil microbial communities from Morgan-Monroe State Forest, Indiana, United States - atmos_gasesECM4C_05 | ecosystem: Environmental > Terrestrial > Soil > Temperate...
ACCATCCGTCTTTCGTCCATTTGTCATTTTCCGCAGCCAAATTGTAATAGCTTCGAGCTACCCAGGGACCACGGAGTTGCACTTCGCCCATGGTTTGTCCGTCCCATGAAACCTCACCCTCTTCGTTTACCACCCGTCTCTCGACGAACGGGACCGGGATCCCGGCCTGGGCCTTGACTTCGCATTTCTCTTCTTCGGACCAATTCTTCATGTGGGCTTTGAGTTGGCTGGTCGTGGCTTGTGGGCTGCTTTCGGTCAAGCCCCAGCCTTGCTCGAGATTCCATCCATATTTCCTCAGCCTTTGGACCAGCGCGAGCGAGGGCGCTGCTCCGCCAACCACGACGCGCATTGGGGATAACTTCCAACGGCCGGGGTTGTGGTCCAGGTACTCCAGAATGCTGTGCCAAACGGTGGGCACACCGCCGGCAACCGTGACCGCCTCTTTTTCACAAAGGTCCAATAGGCTTTCCGGCTTGAGGTGTGGGCCAGGTAAAACCTGTTTCGCTCCGACCAAAGTCGCGGCATACGAGAGTCCCCATCCATTCACATGAAACATGGAAACGATTGGCAGAACGGTGTCGGCGTTGCAAATGGCGAAGTTGTCGACGGTGGTGATTAGAAACGAGTGCAGCATCACCGAGCGGTGCGTGTAGACGACGCCTTTGGGAACCCCAGTGGTTCCTGAGGTGTAACACAGACAAGCGGCTTCGTTTTCGTCGAGATCGGGATATTGAAAGCTGCCAGAAGCGGTGCTCAGAAAATCTTCATAGTCCTCGAACGTCGTTCCCGCTATACGGCGCGACCAGCCGACAACGATGACACGTTCAAATTGAACTTGATCTCGAATCTTTTCATATAACGGCAGTAGAACGTCGTCGACGATCAGAAATCGATCTTGCGCGTGGTTGGCAATGTAGGCGATCTCGCTTGGCGCCAGCCTCAGGTTCAGCGGGTGCAGCACGCTACCGGAAATTGGAATACCAAAGTAGGCTTCGAGGTGCGCGTAATGATTCCACATCAGGGTTGCAACTCGATCGCCGCGCTTCAGGCCGGCTTTCTGCAAGGCTTCGGCGAGAGCCCGCGACCTGCGATAGAGGTCGGCGTAAGTGTAACGGTGAAGCGAGTGATCTGGCCGCCGGGAAACGATCTCGGCTTTAGAAAAGTATTTGCCTGCCCGCTCCAGGCTGTGAGAGAGCGTCAGCGGATAGTGCATCATGGTTCCTTGCATGCGGCCTTACGATTTCCTTTCAGCGCGTGTGAATAAAGATTTTAAGAGCGGGTCGATCTACGATGGCGTCAATCGCCGGATGAGACTGGCGAAGATACTAGAACAAGCGGGTACGATTTTCTATGAAGAAAGCGAGATGAAGGGGCGGCCTAGCGTCCGGATTTGGCAGGCACACTCTTGGATGGAAGTTGCTCCCGCTTCTCGCGCAGATGAGGCACCGCGCCGATTTGGGTCAGGAAGCGGTAGCTGTCGTGAACTGACCATACTTCGATGCACTTGCCGCCGGAGAAAAGATTGATCTGCATTCCTGAAGCTGAAATCTGATTGCCCGTGGGCGCAATGTCAAGAAATTCGCCGCGATGCGTGCTGGTAAAGGTGAACCTGTGGGCCACTCTTTCGCCTTGGGCGATGATGTCCTCGACATTTACCCGCAAATCGGGAAAGCCTTTCAAGAGAGCGGTGTAGTAGTCGCGTAACCCCGCGACGCCAGGCCGGATCCGGCTGGAATATCCGTGGTGAATGACGGAACTGCTGTAGAGCGCGAGATACCCTTCGAGGTCCCGCAATACTAACCGAGGCCAGCACCGATGAAGCGCATCGACATTTTCTTGTGGAGGCATAATGCTCCCTCGTCAGCGAAATTGCTCAAATACGCTGGTTTCCCAAGTATAGGGTGCTCCAGCAATCGGGAAGGGGCCTTACCCTTAAGTGCGTCGAGCCGCGGTTCTCTTCTGGGAATGATCGGGTTCGCGGTCGTCGCCAATAAAGAAAGGGCAATAACTGGTTGACACGCATGTATCTGCTTCTTTTTCTTTTTGGCCGGAGCTTGTAGAATCGCGGACGCAAACTGTTTGAAGTTCTCCAGTGCTTCCGAGCCCCCCTGTCTTCAGATGTTTTCATGACTCTTAGTCCCAGCAGATCAAGCAAGCACATAGGTTAGGTAAACACTAATTAAAGAGGGAAATTAAATATGAAACGCGTAGCACGACGACCTCACGTCGCGAAAACTCGTAGTTGGAAACTAGCCAGCTTTCTGTCTCTAGGACTAGGGGTATTGGGAGCAGTGGGAGTAATCGAACTACGGCCCCAAATATCAGTTTCGCCACAAGAGCCAATAGAGAAATCACAACCATTCTCCGTACCTTTTCAAATCGAAAATACCGGATATTTTCCTTTCTGGCTTCAACGACCATTCTGTTTCTTGAATGAGGCCCACGACAGTGGCAATTGGTCCGCTAGTCATTTCACCGCTCACCAGCCGTGGTGGAACCGCCATATTATAGATCGTGGCGAAGCCGAGACTATTGTTTGCGGTTTCTTGCATACGACTCCTGCACTCTCGACCACCAACGCAGACATCGCCGTCGTCGTCGATTACCGACCGTGGCGTTTCTTCCCTTGGACATTCCGTAGATACTTCCGTTTTCAAGGTCAATACATTGATAACTGGCAATGGACGAAACAGCCATCCGATCCTATTCAGGATGCCGCCGATAACGAAATCTCTGCTCATATGAAGGAACACCCAGAATCGCGTTGAACGTACGTGTGCGTCAACTAGGTTATTGCCAGGTTTATTTTCTTGGGATAATGGCTAGTTCGCGATCGAGGGGTTCTCGATCAGCAAGGCGATTCCCTGCCCGCCTCCGATGCAAGCTGAGGCAATCCCGTAACGCACGCTCGAACGCTTCAGTTCCCGCGCCAGCGTAAGCGCAAGTCTGACTCCCGTAGCGCCGAGCGGATGCCCGATGGCAATCGCGCCTCCGTTGACATTCAGCTTGTTGCGGTCAAGGCCAAGTTCGCACAGGCAGGCAAGAACCTGCGCACCGAAGGCTTCATTGATTTCGAAACGATCAATCTTATCAAGGCTTAGACCAGACAATTCCAGCAGCGATCGAATGGCCGGCACAGGCGCGATGCCCATAATATCTGGAGGGACCCCGACCACCGTCCCGGCCACTACGCGAGCTAACGGAGTCTTCCTGTTCTGCTTTAAGTATTCATTGGAAACTACTAATAAAGAAGCTGCTCCATCGACAATCCCAGAGCTATTCCCGCCTGTTTGCACTCCGCCGAATGCGGGTTTGAGCTTCGACAAAACTTCCAGCGGCGAAGGCCGGATGTGAGTATCCTGAGTCAACTGATCGACCCCGCGCGGCAGTCTAATTTCCCTCGGCGAATATTCGGCCAGCTCAAATACTTCACTCGTCAGGGGCGCGATCTCGCCACTCAGGAAGCAAATCTTTTGCGCGGCGATCGCGCGTTCAAAGCTTTCGGCGGCGAACTGGTCGACGTCTGCGCGAGTGATCCCATATTGTCTCGCCAACTTCTCCGCGGTTCCGCCCATGGTGTCGTTGGGGCAGGGATCAAGCAGAGCCTCCCAAAGGAAATCCTTGAACTCCACCTGCCCCATGCGAAATCCGCTGCGGTGAGTGTAAGCAGCGATCGGATTGCGCGACATCGACTCGGTTCCGACAACCAGCGCGAGATTGGCCTTCTCCAGTTTGATATTGTCGGCCGCCTGAAGAATGGCCTCTATGCCGGTGCCGCACACGCGCTGCACCAAGTGCGCCGGCACATCGATGGGAACGCCCGAATACAGGCCGATGTGGCGGGGCAGCATATAAGCATCGAAAGAGGCCTGCGCCATGTTGCCTGCAACCACGATGTCTACGTCGGCGGGTGCAACGCCGCTGCGCTGGAAAACCGCTCGAGCCGCTTTGATGCCGAGGTCTGTGGGCGACACCAGGCCGAGAGCTGTGTTGTATTCGATGAAGGGAGTGCGGACACCTTCGAGCAGAAATACGTCGTCGTACCGCGACAGCAGAGCTTTGGAACCAGCACTCATAACAACACTTTGTTATCGCGGACTTCCTGGCCCGTCGCGACCAAGCGCGGCAACGGCGAAGTCAAGGGCGTCTCCTGCACCACCGTTTCGACAGGATTGGCAGGCATTTCAGTTTTGTGCGCGTGCACGGCAGGCATGCCATACCGCGCCCGGTGCCGGTTTCCCCATGCCGACATCAGTTTCAGAATCGGTTTCAGGCTTTCTCCGTGCCGAGTGAGCGAGTATTCAACCCGCGGCGGCACCTCGGCGTAAACCTTCCGGTGAACGATTCCGTCGTGCTCCAGTTCTCTGAGGTGTTGAGTGAGCATCTTCTTGGTCAGCCCGGGAATTAGTCTCTGCAGTTCGCAGAATCGCCGGGTTCGCCCTTCGAGATGGAACAGCAGCGATGGTTTCCACTTGCCGCCGATGATGGAAGCCGTCAATTTTACCGGGCAATTCTGATGATCCATAGGTTAGTCCCAAACAGGTATCAGGTTACCGAAACGTGCCTACTAGTCAAAAAGTTACTTTTGCCTAGAATTACCCCTCGGTCCCGAAAGCATACCTGATTTGGCCTCGGCTTGGAAGCCCGTCCGGTATCATTCGCTAAGGGACGATTCAGCTTGCGGGGGCAAAGCATGAACCACAAAAACCCCGTAGTCATCTACGGCGCCAACGGTTTTTCCGGCTGCCTGATCGCGGAATTTCTTCGCGAATACAATGTTCCGTTCGTCGCCGCAGGCCGCAACCACGCGCGAATCGAAGACGTGATGAAGCACGTCCCGGGCATCGAAACCGCCAACTATGAAATCGTCGAAACTGCGGGATCGGTCGAGGAGCTCACGCGGGTTTTTGCCGGAGCAAAAGTAGTTTGCAATACAGCTGGCCCTTTCATCTACAACGGCCCGCGGGTGATCGAGGCCGCGCTGAACGCGGGATGCCACTATCTGGACATCGGCGGCGAGCAGGCTTGGCTGCGCGAAGTATCGGAAAAGTGGGGATGTAAGTTCGCCCAACGCGGTTTGCTTGCCGCGCCCGCCACGGCGTTTATGTCATCGGTTAGTGATGCCGCGATTCGGCTATGCCTCGAACACAATCGCGGCATCGATACACTCGAAGTGCTCACGATGTTCAAAGGGAACCCGACGTTCGGGTCGACGCAAACGATTTTCGCCGTGATTCAAACTGAGGCCTATTACCTCGAGCAAAACAACTACAAACCATGGCCGCGCGCCTCTCGGTATGACGTGGTTGTACCCGGCAGCATTCAAACTCAACTGGCGCTGGCATGGGGAGGATTTCCTCACCCCGTCTGGTACAAAGATCATCCGCAGATCGCAAATGTGCGCTCTTTTGGCGGGTTGCTCGACCGGCAAATTATGGAAGGCGTAGCCGCGACGGAAAAAATGTTCGAGGAGCAGATTCGCCCGTTGCCGCCCGCCGAACAGCAGCGCAAGCTCGGTGGGATGGCGAACGCTGTGACGGGATCTACTCCGCCGCGCGAAAATCCGCGCGAACATCGCACCATCGACGTAATCCTGGGCCGCGGTAGCACTGATTTTGTGCAGTGCGTGGTATTCGGCACGTGCTGCTATCGCCAGACCGCGCTCATACAAGCGTTCACTGCAAAGAATCTTTTGCACGGCACTCCGCGCAAGGTGGGCTTCGCTTCAGCGGCGGAGGTCTTTGGCCATCGCGAACTGCTCGGGGTTTTGGAAGGACATGGTCTTTCCAAAGCAAAACTATCGTCTTAATTGCGAAATGTGCAGTCGCTGAACTGCTGTGCGACTGGAACATGCTAAGCGCCGTGTGCTACGCAGTCTCACGGAACTTTGCCTATGCGAGCAATCGATTATTTCGACAAGAGCGCGGAACTCCATCCTGACCGCACGGCGATCATGGAGGGGGACGCTCGTTATTCCTATCGCGAAATCCGCGCTTTCAGCGAACGCATTGCTCGCAGCATGTTGACGAGCGGCTCCACGCGCGAGCAACGTGCGGCAATCTTCTCGCAGAATCATCCGGCGGTGCTGTTTTGTATGCTGGGTATTTTGCGCACGGGCGCAGCGTGGGTTCCCATAAACTTTCGCAACGCCGCTGACGCCAACGTCGAATTCCTGAATTACTCCGAGACCGCCTGGCTTTTCTACCACAGCCGCTTCCTCGAGCAGGTCGAGGAAATCCGCAAACGCGTGCCCACCCTGCAGCATCTGGTTTGCATCGATGGGGCTGACGGCGGCCATCCATCCCTCGCGGACTTCATGGAGCTCGGAAACAGCTGCGCACATAATTCCAGCGATCTTGATTCCGACCTCGACCGCAACGACGTCCACGGCAATCTCGACGAAATCATGGGCCTCGTACCCACAGGTGGAACGACCGGACCGGCGCGCGGCGTTCGCGTCACCAACCTCGCGTGGGGGACGATGACGGAGATGGCCACGCACTACTGGAGGGGTGACACCGCCGACCCTGCCTGCCTGTGCACCGCTCCGCTTTCGCATGCCGCGGGAGTCGTTGCCTTCACCATGTTTGCGCTGGGTGGAACGAATGTTGTTTTGCCCGGCTTCGACGCATTGCAGGTGCTGCAGGCGATCGAACGGCATCGTGTGACCCATCTCTTTCTTCCCCCGACTGCCTTCTACTCGCTGCTGGCGCATCCGGATGTGGGCAAGTTCGATTACTCGAGTCTGCGCGTGTTTCTGCTGGCGGGTTCTCCGGTATCGCCGGACAAACTCAAAAAGGGTGTCGAGGTCTTCGGCCCTTGCATGTGCCAGTCGTACGGCCAAACCGAAGCGCCGATGCTGCTCACTTTTCTCGATGCGAAAACGGTGTTCGAGGCCGCGGCCGGCAATCATCCTGAGCGCCTTAGCAGTTGCGGAAAGCCGACCACCGCTGTGCGCTTGGCGATCATGGACGATGCGGGCCACATTCTTCAGCCGAACTCGCCCGGAGAAATTGTGGCCCGCGGTACGCTGGTCACTGCCGGCTACCACAACCTGCCCCAAGCGACTGCGGAAATTCGCAGCCACGGCTGGCATTACACCGGCGATGTGGGATACATCGACGATTATGGATACGTCTATATCGTCGACCGTAAGAAGGACATGATCATCAGCGGCGGCTTCAACATTTATTGCGCGGAGGTCGAGGCGGGCGTGATGGCCTTGCCGCAAGTTCAGGAATGCGCCGTTATTGGCGTGCCCGACGACAAGTGGGGGGAGGCGGTGAAGGCTTTCGTGGTAGTGAAAGATGGTGAATCGCTGACGGAGAGTGAAGTCATTGCGCATTGCAAAGCAAAACTAGGCGGCGTGAAATCTCCCAAATCGGTGGAGTTCGTCGGGGAAATTCCCAAGACTCCCGCGGGAAAGTTCGATCGCAAAGAGATGCGTAGACCGTTTTGGACGACGGCGGAGCGGGCAGTTCATTAAAAGAGCGTCTGTCTCGTAGTTACATCGTAGACTTCATTCCAGCGGCAGACCGACGTAGTTTTCCGCGAGAGTTTTTGCTGCCGCGCGAGAAGTGGTGACATAGTCCAGTTCGGCGAGTTGGCGGCGCTGGTCAAAGGGATTCTCATCCGGAAAGCGATGCAGCATCGAAGTCATCCACCAGGAAAAGCGTTGCACCTTCCAGACACGCCGCAAGCAAGTATCAGAATAGCTGTCGAGTAAGTCACGGTTGCCTGTGTCATAAAAGTGTTTGAGGGCGCGCGCGAGTATCCGAACGTCGGAAACCGCGAGATTTAATCCCTTGGCTCCCGTCGGCGGAACAATATGTGCGGAGTCTCCGGCCAGGAACAGCCTGCCGAATTGCATGGGCTCAACCACAAAGCTGCGCATCCCGGTCACGCCTTTTTGTAAAATTGGACCTTCGGCGAGTTTCCATCCATCCGAGGCCAGGCGAATCTGAAGTTCCTTCCAGATTTTTTCGTCGCTCCAGAGGTCGATGTTCTCGTCCGGTTTGCATTGCAGATAGAGCCGGCTGATTTGCGGCGTGCGCATGCTAAGCAGGGCGAAGCCGCGATCGTGATACGTATAAACCAGTTCATGCGACGAAGGCGGCGCTTCAGCCAGAATGCCGAGCCATCCGAAGGGATATTCACGCTCATAATGAGTGAGAGCGCCGTGCGGAATGCTGGGCCGGCAGATTCCATGAAAACCATCACAGCCCGCGATAAAGTCGCATGCCAACTCAAAGTCAGTTCCATCTTTCTTATATCGAATCGTCGGTTTGGTGCCATCGAAGCCGTGTACGCTGACGTCTTCCACCTCGAACAAGATTTGGCCGCCTGTGGCGATGCGCGCGTTGTTCAGGTCCTTCAGAACCTCGTGCTGCGCGTAAATCGTGATTCCCTTCCCATCGGTCAGATCCTGAAAGTCAATGCGGTGGCCGCGGCCTCCGAAGCGTAACTCGATTCCATTGTGAACCAGGCCTTCAGCTTTCATCCTTTCCCCAACACCCATTTGCGTGAGCAGATCGACGGTTCCTTGCTCCAACACACCCGCGCGAACGCGCTGTTCTGAATATTGGCGGCTGCGATTTTCGATGACGACGGAGTCAATCCCCTGAAGATACAAGAGATGAGAAAGCACAAGGCCGGCAGGCCCTGCACCTACAATCCCGACTTGAGTTCGCGATGAAATTGGCACTGGAGGAAGGTCCGCCCGAGTCAGTACTGCCCAATTGCTAAAAGCTATTTAGAACGGATAATGCCGCGGCGTTGTCTGAATCGTAATCCAACGCAGTTCGGTAAACTCGGCGACCGCGGCTTTTCCACCAAAGCGTCCATAACCGCTGCCCTTTACGCCGCCGAAGGGCATCTGCGCTTCGTCGTGTACTGTCGGTCCATTCACGTGGCACATTCCCGAGTCGATGCGCTTGGCGACCTTTACGGCACGGGCAATGTCGCGACCGAACACTGCTGCGGAAAGCCCGTACTCGATGTCATTGGCCAGCGTGATTGCTTCCTCCACTGTTTTGAAGCGAGTGATCGAAACCGACGGCCCGAAAGATTCTTCACGAAACATCTGCATTTCTGGCGTTACGTAATCGACGATCACCGCCGGCATGATCGTGCCTTGCGCGTTTCCGCTCAGCAGAACTTTCGCATCCTTGGAAACTGCATCCTTAACCAGCGCCTGGACTCGATCCACGGTAGGCGTGCCTACGACAGCACCGAGCACGACCTCACCTTTGCGAGGATCGCCGCAAGGTAGCGCCTTCACTTTCGCAACGAATTTCTGCGCGAAAGCATCCGCGACTTTTTCATCAACGATGATGCGTTCCGTGGACATGCAAATCTGTCCCTGGTTCATAAATGCCCCAAACGCGGCGGCGTTTACCGCAGCATCGAGGTCGGCATCGTCAAGAATGATGAGCGGAGCCTTGCCTCCGAGCTCGAGAAGGATCGGCTTCAGATGCCTAGCGGCAGTGACCGCGAGGATTTTGCCGACGCGAGTCGAGCCCGTAAAGTTAATTCTGCGCACGACGCGATGAGCAATCAAAGTTTCGACGATAGTCGAAGCGCTGGCGGCATCGTGCGTTAGAACGTTCACCACACCATGATCCAGCCCCGCTTCGCGCAGGCAGCTTCCAATCAGACGATGCGTCGCGGGACAAATTTCCGAAGCCTTCAGCACCACAGTATTACCGCAGGCGAGGGGCACGGCGATCGCGCGCACTCCCAGAATGACAGGCGCATTCCACGGTGCGATTCCAAGAACAACGCCCACCGGCTGACGAATCGAGAACGCCAGGCTGCCAGGAATCTCCGATGGGATGACCTCCCCTGAAACCTGCGTCGTCATCGAGGCCGCTTCGCGTAGCATCTGAGCCGCAAGATAAACATTGAAACCGGCCCATCCCGCCGTTGAGCCGATCTCATCCATCATTATGGAAACAAAATCGGCAGTATGGGCTTCGAGCAAGTCGGCGGCGCGCAGCAATTTCTTGCGCCGTTCATGAGGGCCGAGCGCCGACCATGCAGGGAAAGCTTCGGCGGCGGCTTCAGCGGCAGCGATCGCGTCGTCGACGCCGGCGGCGGCGGCACGCGTGGCAACTTCACCTGAGATCGGATTTTGCCGGACAAACGTCTCCGAGCTGGCAGCGGCGGCGTCACGGTCACCGATAAGAAGTTGGACCTCAGTCATGACTTTTTCCTTTTCTTGGAGTTTGTCTTGGCCGCACCGTCAATTTCCCTAAAAACCTCGGCGACCATATGGAAAGCCGAGTTGGCTGCCGGAACTCCGCAATAGACGGCAGATTGCAGCAAGACCTCTTTGATCTGCTCGCGCGTGACACCGTTATTGAAAGCAGCTTTAACGTGCATGCGAAATTCATCGCCCCGGTTCAAGGCGACCATCATGGCAAGCGTCAGCAGGCTCCGAGTGTGGCGCGGCAGGCCGGGACGGGTCCAGATTTCTCCCCAAGCGTTGCGAGTAATGAAGTCCTGAAACTCGCGGTTGAAATCGGTGGTCGCGGCAATGGATCGGTCTACATGTTCGCCGCCAAGAACAGCACGCCGAACTTTCATTCCCTCCTGATACCGTTTGCTGTCATCCATTGGGGTCATCGATTCTTTATCTCACCCGGCCACAAAGTTGCTCACCGCCCGTGTGAATGCATCTGCTTGCTCGACATTTGAGAGGTGAGCAGCGGCAAGTTCAACTTTGTCTGCTCCCGGAATCCGATCACTAAGAAATTGAGCTTCCGGTACAGGGATAACCGGGTCGCTACCGCTGTAGACCACGAGCGTCGGAGCTTTGATACGCGCAATCTCTTCGTTTTGATCCATATCGCGAACCGCGGCACAACAAGCTGCATAGCCCTCGGGAGGAGTGTTTTCGAGCATTCGCTGGGCCTTTGCGACCGCGTCTGGGCAAGATGCGCGAAACTCGGGAGTAAACCAGCGCTCAACGACTGCAGCAGCCACGCGTTTCATCCCATCTTTGTGCACGGTGGCGATGCGCGCATTCCAAATCTCTTTTGTCCCGATCCGAGCCGCCGTGTTGCATAGAACAAGACGTTGCAGTCGATCAGGTGCGTGAATTCCCAGCCACATGCCGATCATGCCACCCATCGAGAGCCCGCAGAAATGTACTCGTTCGAGGCTAAGCGAATCCAGCAAGCCGAGAACGTCACGCCCCAGTTGCTCGATTGAATAGTCTCCCAGCGTAACAGAAGACTTTCCATGCCCCCGAGTATCGTAGCGCAGCACGCGGAAATGCCGCTGCAGTTCCACCATTTGCGGATCCCACATAGAAAAGTCGGTGCCCAGGGAATTCGACAATACAACCGCAGGCTTTTTATCGCTAGTGAGCTCGTAGTGCGTCCGAAGTTTTCCAACATCGACGAACGGCATCTTGTCCTTCCCTGAAAAAACGTCGACTCCCAATGATTACTTTCTTGTGGCCGGCACACGGCTGGCATCGATCACCCGGTCGATCCAGTCTCCGCTGGCTCCCAGATAGTTTTTCGGATCGAACAAGCGATCCAGTTCCGCTGAGTTCAACTGCTGCGCGACTTTGGGATTCTCAGCGAGCACCTCGCGAAGATGCTTTCCAGACTCGCGCGCCTTCTTGCTCGCCTCATCCACAAACGCATGTGCGGCAGATTTTCCAATATGCGCTGCCATGGCCATCGTGACGGCTTCGGCAAAAATGAGACCGTTGGTCGCGTCCAGATTGCAGCTCATGTGCGCCGCGTTGATTTCGAGATGAGGCACAATCGTCGCCATCTGATGAAGGGCCCCGGCGGTCAGACGAAAGATTTCGGGCAGCGTTTCCCATTCAGCGTGCCAATTGCCAACCCCGCGCTCATCTTCCTGCGCCATGGCGCTGAGCATCGTGCTGACAAGGCCTGGGATGCGCGTGGCGGCCGACAGCACGATTGCGGCACTCACTGGATTGCGCTTGTGAGGCATCGACGATGAACCTCCGCGCCCTTCGGCTGCGGGTTCGAAAATCTCCGCAATCTCAGTTTGCATGTGCAACGAAATATCGCGCGCCATCTTGCCTAACGTGCCTGCGCAAAGACCGAGAGTAGTCGCCGTTTCCGCGACGCGATCGCGCTGCGTATGCCACGGCATGGCAGGGAGCTCAAGTTGAAGCTCTGCCGCGAGCGCCTCGGCTACGGGCAATGCTTTTTCTCGTAAAGCCGCCAACGTTCCAACCGCGCCGCCAAATTGCAAAACGAGCACCCGCCCTCTGGTTTCCGCGAAACGCTCACGGTGACGAGACATTGCGTCGAGCCATCCCGCAATCTTTACGCCGAAAGTAGTCGGCAACGCGTGCTGCATGAGCGTGCGCCCGACGATCGGCGTGGAACGGTGCTTCTCAGCCAGTTGTGCCAGCCCTAAGCAAAGCTCGGCCGAGTCGCGCTCGATAATATCGAAAGCTTGCCGGACTTGAAGAACGAGGCCCGTATCATTCGCGTCCTGGCTGGTTGCGCCCCAGTGGACGAAACGCGCCGCGTCAGGATTCTCTTTTGCGACCAGCGCAGTAAGCTGTTTGACAAGAGGGATTGCAGGATTGACTGAATCGGCGGTTGCGAGCGCGAGCGCGTCAAAGTCAATGAGTTCCGCCTTACATTTTCCGGCGATCTTCCGGGCCGCAGGTTCGGGGATGACGCCACAGCGCGCCTCGGCTTGCGCCAGCGCAGCCTCGAAGTCCAACATGAGCTGAACGCGCGCGGAGTCGCTGAAGACCTCGAGCATTGCCAGTGAGCCGAACAGTGGATCGAACAAGGCCATTCAAATGATTAAAATCCCAGTTGCTGCCGTCTTCCTTGTTTATTACAATCCAGACCTACAAACCCAACTTTACAGACCCATGTCGAAGAATACTGTTTCATCGGGGCCCTGCAAAACAACATTCCATTCCAAAGCACCGGGACCGCTGGCGGTCTTTTTCGCGATTAAAGTAGAGCGCCTCGATGGTTCCACCAAATTGAGAATGAAATCCGATGCGTTGTGCAGATCATCGGGGAAATAAATTCGCGTCACCATTCGCCGCAATACTCCTCGCATGAAAACTGAAACGACCAGATGCGGCGCTTGATCTTTTCCCTGCGGTCCCGGCACAGGCCCCGGCTTGATCGTCGCGAAACGAAACATTCCCTCATCATTTGCGGGGATTCGGCCATATCCCTTAAAGCCTGGCTCCAGCAGCTTGTCCTGAGTGTCTTCCGGATGGTTATATTTCCCGTGGGCATTGGCTTGCCAGATTTCCAAAATCGCATCGCGCACGGGCGCACCGTCGCCGTCGAAAACTCTCCCTTGAATCGTGACTCGCTCGCCGGACACACCTTCGCCGACCAGGTTGTCCTGGTTCAACCAGCGCAAACCGATCCTGAAATATGGTCCAACCGTTTGCGACGAAGTCGCCTGCAAACTCACCTATTCCTCCATGGGCGTGGCTTCGCGCCCGCGCAGAATGATATCGAACCGATAACCCAGCGCGGTTTCCGGGATAGTGCTTTCCCAGTCGAAAACCGAAATTAACCGGTTGCGGGCTTTTTCATCCGCCGTGCTGTTGAAGATCGGGTCAAATGGAAGCAGTTGATCGCCCGGGAAATACATTTGCGTTACCAGGCGCGTGGCAAACGCCGGACCGAACAACGAAAAATGAATGTGCGCCGGCCGCCACGCGTTGTAATGATTGCCCCACGGATACTCGCCAGGCCGGATTGTGATGAAGCGGTAACGACCCTCGGCATCGGTCACCGCTTGACCGCAGCCGGTGAAGTTGGGATCCAATGGAGCCTCATGTTGATCCCATTCATGCAGATATCGTCCTGCGGCGTTTGCCTGCCATATTTCGATGAGCGTGTTGGCGAGAGGGCGACTGTTTTCATCGAGCACGCACCCGCTCACGACAATCCGCTCGCCGAGCGGCTCGCCAGAGTGCTGGCTGGTTAAATCGCTCGCCTTATGTGCGATGATGTCAGGCCCGAACAATGGACCTGTCACCTCAGACAAAGTGTATGGAATTGGTATTAGCGGTTTTGTCGGCGCCCGCTTAATCGATGACACGTACGGCGGATGCGAGTGGTTTGGCTGAGTGCCGGGATAAGGCGGACGATAACCTGCGATCCGTTTCATGGTGCTTGTCACAGTTGACAGAATAGCGCACAAACCGCACGGCGAAGCGCTTGCAACAGGAGCCAGCTACTCAGCCACTGCAGCAGTTGCCGAATAAAGTAGCTCCACGACGGTACAGTCGTCGTTTAATGGATTTCCAGCGCAGAACTCCGAGACCGCAGAGAAAATTCCTTCCAACGTCGGAGACTTTGCAGCGGCTGATTCCAGCCGGGAATCTTCGAAAAAGTCTCCCATGGCATTCTCGGCCTCAGTGACGCCATCGGTAACGAGAATGAAGCGGTCGCCGGAATTAAGCTGGCAGCGTGCGCTTTCAAAGGTCGCATCCGGCAGCAAGCCCACGGGAACGTTGCCGTGCGGCGGACGCATCACCTCTCCGCCACAAACCAAGAGAGGCTGCACGTGGCCACAGTTGACGTATTCCAAGTCGCCGTCGCGTCGCAGGCGCGCCAGGAGCACAGTGGCATATTTTTCTCCTACCAGTTTCTCTGTGAAGAAGCGGTTCACTGCAGTCACCACTTCCAGCAGGGGCATGCCTGAACTCAGATGGGAATAAATCATACCCTGCAGAGTGGAAGCGAGCAGCGCCGCAGAAACTCCCTTGCCGCTAACGTCGGCGAGTACCACGGCCAGGCCTTCTTTGGTATTGACGGCGTCGAAAAAATCTCCGCCAATTTCCTTACAGGAAAGATTCTTTCCACGCAGCTTGGCAAAGGGAACTTCAGGAATCTTCACCTGCATCAGCCGCTGCTGGATACTCGCGGCAATGGTCAGCTCTTGCTGATAGCGGCGGGATTCTTCCTCGGCCTGCACCAGGCGCGCGTTCTCGATAAGCGATGCCGCTTCTGTGGCGATCGCGCGCAAAATATCATGGCCGACTCCGGAGAATTCGCGAGAGGCAAAGCGCGAATCGACATACAGAACTCCAGTTACCTCTGCGGCCGGGTTGGACGTGCCCGGAGCAGGTGTCTGCGCGTCACGCGTGGCTTGTACCTGGCGCTTGCGGAGCGGAATGCAAATCACGGTGCGAAGATCGTAGGCCACGATACTTTGGCGGCCTGCCAGATCGGCGGAACTGCCGGTGTCGGTCAACAGGAACTCAGAATTCGAGCGCAGGGATTCTTCGAGGGCGGAATGCGAAATCGTTTTATCGTCGAGCAGCGATTCGCCCTTGCTGTTGCGCCCGGCCGCTAGCCGCAGATTGCCTTCCTCGTCTTTTAAGAAGACGTAGCCCCGTTCGGCGCGAGTCAGCCGCAACGTGACTTCCAGCATCGTCATCAGAATTTCGTCGAGCACGCCAGCTGTGTTGAGTTTGCGGGCGGCTTCCAGGAACAAGGTGAGCTTTTCAAGGTCCGTGGCTTCCTGCGAAATTTGAATTCCAGAAATCTGGCTGAGGAACTCGCGGGCCGTATTGGAGGTGCTGTGAGCCGGATTAAAAATAGCGTAGGTAGAGTCGCGTGCGCCGAATTCCAGACGATCGTTGCGCTCGAGCCGTTGCCGCTGAATGCGTTCCCCGTTGACAAACGTACCGTGCTTGCTCCCTTGATCGACGAGGAAGAATCCATCTTCTTCGAGCACGATGAGGGCGTGGTCGCGCGAAACGCGAGGATCGGCGATCACCAGGTCCTTATCCACCTTGCGCCCCACGCTGAAAGGAGTGCGGTTCAAGACGATGTTTCGCTGCTCGTTGCCTTGCACGAGCACCAGCGCAGGAAATACGCCTGACCCTGAGGACTGCGGACGACTTATCGCGTTTAAGGCCATGAAGTGTGCAGGTCGCGGCGCCTCCGGGCCAGCCCAGCCTGGAAGTCCCGCCCCGTATGAATAATGACAGGAATCATACTCCAACGGGAAGAGCATTCGCGAAGGCCGCCATAGCGCTTCCGTTGAACCTCCGATAGACTGCCGCAACATGCCTCCGCAAGGGACAGCTCGCACGCCACTAGTCGGCGGAGTGAAGACCTTCGTTTTCTCCGTCTTCGTGCTTTTGGTAATGGTCTTCGCTGGCGCTCGTTTCTCGGCGGATCTGCGGGGCAGTGACTTTCCTGATTTCTACGCCGCTGCACGGATGGTCGCCGAGGGTCACGGGCACCAACTCTACGATGTGGACGCCCAACGCCAATATCAAGCTCGCGATACAGGCAGAGTCGGAACGCTCTATATTCACCCCCCGTTTGAAGCGGTTCTCTATCTCACCGTGGCGTGGCTCCCCCTGAAACTTGCATACCTGCTGTGGTCTCTGCTGAATCTGGCATTGTTTGCCGCCAGTTCTCGTTTGCTAGCCAACGAGGCCCTTCGGTTCTGTAATTGGTGGTTGTTGTTCGCCGCGTCGCTTACTTTTGTTCCACTGGCTCTCTGTATTCAGCAAGGTCAGGATTCGCTGCTCCTCTTATTCCTGCTCATCCTCGCGTTCAAGTCTCTGCGGCGGAACCGTGCATTTGCTGCGGGATGCTGGCTTGGCCTGGGGCTCTTCAAGTTCCATTTGGTGCTGCCGATGCTGGGGATGCTCTTATTGACTAGCGAGAGCAGCGCTAGGAAGAGCATGGCAAAGGGTTTCGGCTTGGTTACGGCCGCATTGGCGGTTGCATCGGCTGCAATCTCTGGACGGTCAATCTTCCGCGACTATCCTGTATTTCTATTGCATCTCCGAGGGCAGACATTTGCCGGGATTTTCCCACAAGCAATGGCGAATCTTCGTGGGTTGGTCTACGTCATTTTTCACAACGACCTGTCGGCAAGGGCCATCACTGTGCTTTCTATTGGCTCTATTCTGGCACTGCTTCTAACAATTATCGGATGGAAAGATTTACGGCTTACGCGGGAACCGAATGTCGCAGCGAACGGTTCCGAAAATTTCGATCGCGCCTTCGCCAACACGGTGTTGTTTGCACTGCTGGTCAGCTATCACCTAAATTCGCATGACCTGACAATTTTGCTCCTGCCGCTTGCGCTAATTGTGGATCGTGCAATTAGACGAAGATCGGGTCCGGCAGACCGGATCACGGTTGGTCTAGTAGCTATTCTGTTTTTGCCTCCACTGCATTTGTGGGCTCTGCAAGCGAGGGCATACGCACTCATTTCGATTCCGCTGGTCACGTTGTTCGTTGTCAACTCGTTCAGCGTATGGAAGAGCAATGAGAGTCAGATCAGCTAAGTCGCGCACTTGCCAACTTGCAAGGCTTACCCAGAAAAGTCATATCCAAAAAAATCAGGGCAAAAACGACTACCGGTAGGGCGAAGGTGGCCAGGAATGGCCACTGCCACCTGTCGAGCGCCCATGTTCGTGAGACAAACAAACAGGCAGCACTCAAACTCAAACTCGCGATCCACTGCCACGCCAAGGCGAGGGCCCCCGAGAGATAGAGGAAGCGAACTCCGCGCGATCGCGAAAAGAAAATTGTTCGGTCCCGCACCAGCACCAGAATTGCAGGCAGCAGCAGCACCTGGTTATATGGAGCGTACATGGGCACGACCAGCACCGTGAGTGCCAGAGCCAGAGGCGCGGCTCGTTCAAGCCCTGCGGCACTGCTTACCACGCTGCGCTGTCTCCAGAGAACAGTCGCAGACGCAACCGCTGCAACCACAGCCAGAATCGTTCCAGCGTATGCCCACGGTACAAGTTCATCCAGCACAGACCGATTCTGGGTGTAGTTGTGGTATCGTCCCACAGCATCAGTGAACATGCCCATCCAGCCGGGCAGGACGATCTCGGCGCCGGTAAGCAGCAGCACCATCACCATCGCAAAACCAAGAACAAACCTCCACCGATTCCGCCAATCGCTCGCTGCCCAGAAAAGCAACCAGGCTCCCAGGCCCCATGCCAGTTGCGGCTTGATGGTTGCCAACGCTAGCAGCGCCCCGCCGACAAATAGGTGTCCACCCGCCACACAAGCGACTGCAGCGGCCATCAAAGCCGCCACTAGAAGACTTAGTTGCTGCAGCTTGATCCCCTGCACTGCCGCAAAGCTTCCAAGGGTTAGCGTGACACAGACGACAACGTCCGTTGCGCCCAGCGGCCACTTCAATACGCGCAGCCAAAGATGTACGCTGATGGCGGTCGATATGATTAGCAGCCAATAGAACGCGACCAGCAGCGCGGGAAACGGAACCCAGACGAGCGGCGCCAACAGAAACACCACGTATACCGGGTATGCAAATCCCTGCTGGTCCTTCGGATCATTGGGCCGCGTCGGATCCAGCCGCCGCCCGTAATATCCTTCCTGAATTTCGAGCGTGACGTCGTGGCCATACGGATTGCGATGGTGGAGCAAAAGCTCGCGGGTTCCCCACCATCGCGGATAAAGATCGGAGAGATTCCCGCGTGGCACCTGGCGCACGTTGGCATCGGCAATCTGGTGGGCGCGCAAGATGCCGTTCACGTAGAACCACATGCTTGCCGTAACCACCGCTGCCAGCACAACAAATCCGATCGATCGGAAGAGCTTACTCAAGTTTGCGAAGTGCGCCTCTCGGACGGGAATCCCGTAAACCGACCGCCCCATGTTACAACTGGTGAGGAAAAAGTTCCGTGGTAAAGCGAATCTCAATTTCGGTGGTGGTCGGCGTAGTCACCGGAGTGTTCTGTTGGTTCCTGCTCAAACATCTCCACCAGGGTGCTGGCGACTTCCGTTGGGCAATCCATTTGGCGGAGCGAGTTGTCGCGCATCAAAATCCCTACGACACCCCGCTCGAGCAATATCCCTTGCCGGCGGCTTTCGTCGCCTTACCCTTCTTGCATGTTACGCCGGAAGTCGCGGCCGGTTTGTTTTATGGGGTTAGTTCATTCCTGCTGGCGTTCGGCCTCGCCCGTCAGAGTTATTGCCGGCTATTAATTTTTCTTTCGTGGCCCTACTGGGCCGGCCTCCTGGTTGCTCAGTGGTCTGCGATCATCACCGCAAGCGCCTTCTTCCCTCTGCTATTGCCAGCAACTATGATGAAGCCACAAGTAGGACTGCCGGTCTTCCTTACGCGGCTCTCGCGCCGCGGCATTCTTGCATGCCTTATCGTAGGAGCTTCAAGCATCGTTGTTCTGCCAAGCTGGCCGCGTCTGTGGCTCGGCCAAACACAATACTATGAGCACTTCATTCCGCTGTTGGTGTTCCCTGGGCCTCTGATCTTGCTTGCTCTGGCGCGTTACCGCGACCGGGACGCATGGCTGCTGCTACTTTCGTCGGTCATGCCACAGCGCTGGTTCTTCGACAGCTTCATTCTCTGGCTCATTCCCAAGTCGAGGCGGCAGATCGTTCTTACCGCGGGCTTCAGTTGGTGCGAGGGAATTTGGCGGTGGTATCACCTCCCGGATAATTTTACGCAGGTCGGAAGATGGGTTGTGATCTTCAACTACCTACCGATGCTGGCTGTCGTCCTCTTTCGAAAAGAGAATGCAGAAGAATTGAGCTGAAGATTGCGATGAAGCTGGGTTACTTGAATTTCTGGATCAGACTGCTGTTGAACTCGCCCCTCATTACCGAGGTTGCGACATCCACTCCTGCCATTATGTTCCACTCTCAACAGGTATGATGACTCCCTTATGAAGGCCCTGCTCCGAACCAGAAACATTTTTTTTGCAGTCGTCTTACTCGGCATTTTTGGTATGGCGGCCCGCAATGTCACCGATCCTGACATCTGGTGGCATCTAAAGACGGGACAGTTCATTGCCGAACACAGAAGCGTTCCGCACACCGACCCTTTCTCCTACACTCGCACTGGACAGCCTTGGGTTGCCCACGAGTGGCTCAGCGAGGTTTTTCTTTACGAACTTCAACGTGCAGCGGGAGCCACTGGCCTGATTCTGATATTCGCCGCGATCGTGTGCGTGACGTTTTTCTTGCTTTACTTGCGATGTGGGTCTGTGCCGTATGTGGCTGGCATAGCAACGCTCGCTGCGGCCTGGGCTACTGCGCCCCTCTGGGGAGTGCGCCCGCAGATTCTCTCGTTGTTGTTGACGAGCTTGTGGCTGCTGATTCTCGAGCGATCCGAACGCGATCCGAAAGTCTTATGGTGGACTCTGCCGGTGACGCTTCTCTGGGTAAATTTGCACGCCGGCTTCGCCGTGGGTCTGACGTTGTCAGCATTGTTCCTTGCAGCAGGATTGATCGAACGCGCTCTTGGTTCGGTTCGACGACAGAGCGCAGGCCGCCTGCGAATGCAATCGTTGATACTGCTGCTCGACTTGTTGATTGTGCCCGTAAATCCGAACGGTCTGCGGATGTTCGTTTACCCAATCGAAACCTTGCGTTCTGCGGCAATGCAGAAATACATCGTAGAATGGGCCTCGCCTAATTTTCATCGCCCAGAGTATTGGCTGTTTCTCTTGCTGGTGCTGGTCACGTTTGCTGCGATTTGCTGGTCTCGCGTTCCGTTACGTCCCCGTGACCTGCTGCTTCTGCTCGTCAGCTTGTATGCCGGCCTCAGTTCGATTCGCCTGATGCCTTTGTTTGTATTGATTGCGATTCCTCTGATCTGCCAAAGGCTTGGGAATTGGCCCCGAAGCGATTCGCAAGCTTTGCCTCATCCTCCGATGCGTGCATTTCGCGCTTCGCTCAATGCGGTAATTCTCCTGGCCATGGCAGGGTTCGTCGGCGTCCATACCGCCCAGGTGGTTCGGCACGAACCTCAGGCCGAAATGCAATCCTTTCCCGCCGGCGCCGTCAGTTATCTTCAGGCTCATCCCGCCGATGGACCAATCTTCAACGATTATGGTTGGGGAGGGTACCTCATCTGGAAGCTTTACCCGTCCACTCGCGCCTTCATCGACGGACGGGCCGATCTTTACGCGACTTCGGGCGCCAGTGAACAAGATGATCCACCGCTGCTCGATCAGTTTGCGAAAACCTATCAATTCAAAGGCTCGTGGAGGCAGGCCCTTGATCGCTGGAACATCAAAACTGTGCTGGTTCCAACCGACTCGGCCCTGGCGGTGGGTCTACGCAGCGCCCCCGACTGGACGGTCATTTATGAGGATTCCCAGGCAATAATTCTTGTTTCTACGGCCTCTTCCGCCCGGATGACAACCGTTGGGCTGATTCCAGTCCCCGGCGGAGAGTTCAGCCGCAAAGTTGCACCGTGGTTACCGGAGACATGCAATAAATTACACTTCCGACCATTTCGCAGGGTATTATGGTGGGAATCGTGGTCGGGACAAATCGCCAGAGGACTGTGCAAGCGGGACACAGATGCTCGAACTACGTCCATTGCCCCGGTCAATAACCCGGTTGAAGCGCGTTTGATGTTTCCCTTAGGAGGCTTTGAGAATTATGGAGCATTTGAGAAGATTTTGGCATGACGAAGAGGGACAGGATATTGCGGAATACGCTGTGATGCTGGCTGTGATCCTGGTAATTGTCGTGGGGACAATTCGGCTGATCGGCTCCAACGCAAATAACGTCTTCTCCAACGTAGCCAGTTCGATTCAGTAAAGTTTGCACGGCGCAATAGAAACAAAGGCCGATTCTCGCCCGTTTACGGTGGCGACCCATTTGCCTGCTTGCCCTGACGGAGTTCTATGAACCGCACACGTTTGTTGACGATCGGAATTGTGGCCCTGGCCTTTGGCGCCGTGGTCGCTCTTTTCGTCTACAAAAATCTGCAAGGAAGAAGCGCGTCGAACGCCGAGCTGGGTGTAGACGTGATTGTCGCCGCTGACGACATTCAAGTCGGAGCCAGAGTTGAAGAACACGACGTGACGACGGTGAGGTACCCGGCCTCAGCTCTTCCCGCCGGAACGTACAACAAGCGATCAAAAGTCATGGGTCGCGGAGTGATCTTACCCATTTCCAGGGGCGAATTCATTTTGCCCAACAAGCTGGCTCCTGAAAATGCCGGGGCAGGTCTTCCGTCGTTGATTCCTCCGGGAATGCGCGCAGTTTCGGTGCGGGTGAATGAGGTCGTCTCAGTTGCCGGTTTTACCGGCCCAGGAACTCGAGTTGACGTTCTGCTGACGGGTACGCCGAACGGTGGGAGTGAACCCCAGACGACAACAGTGCTACAGAACGTAGCCGTGATTGCCGCCGGGAACAAGCTGGAACGAAACGCCGCTGGAGAAGCTCAGAACACGCCAGTGATCACGCTTCTGGTTTCACCCGACGATGCGGAACGCCTAACTCTGGCGAGCTCCGAAGGTCACATTCAGCTTGCCCTGCGCAATCCGTTGGATACCCGGCAGGACGAAGTGGCCGCGGCTAATGCGAAGGGACTCTATAAGGGCAGCACTCCGCAGGCATCTCCGCCGCCGGTTCATGTTCGCCCAGTCAAACAAACGCTGAAGACTGTACCACCCCCCTCTCCGTCAGTCCTCAGCATCGAGGTTTATCAAGGTGATAAAAAGACACCGGACGTGGTCAAGTTTCCGGAACAAAGTGGCGGTGAAGACCCCAAGTAATCGGAGTAGTTTGGCCTGCCCGTCCAGTTGCGGCACCGCAGGTTTCCTCATGTGGAGAGGAATCACACGATGAAGGTTCGTACGAAACTTTTGATAACCGCCGCGCTGTGGTTCTTGCTACCAGTGCTCGCGCTGGCACAGGCGCAAGCGCCCGCGAATCCGCCGGACACAACGCCGCAGGAAACAATTCCGCCGGGTATTAGCCAGACCACTCTTCCTCCGCCGTCAACACAGTTACAAAGTTCTGCGCCCCTGCGGGTGATGGTCGGCAAGTCTCTGCTCATCAATACGACCGAAACCATCAAGCGGATCTCGGTAACCGATCCCACCGTGGCTTTCGCCAACCCCGTCACTCCCACCCAGATTCTGGTCCATGGCCGTGCCCCCGGCGAAGTGTCCTTGATAATTTGGGACGAACTGGAGCGTTCGCGCAGCTTCGATCTGCGCGTGGATGTCGATGTCAGCGCTTGCGCAGAAGAAGAACATCGGGTCTTTCCCGACGAGCAAATTTCGGTCACTCCTTCGCGCGCCGCTATCGTCCTCTCCGGGCACGTGACGACCGAAGACGTTGCTAAGCGCGCCGGAGAATTGGCCGCGGCCTATTCGAAGAATGTCGTCAATGTACTCACATTTGGTCCAGTTGGAGCGCAGGAAGTTCTGCTGGAAGTGAAGTTCGCCGAAGTCGATCGCTCTGCCACTACACAACTTGGCGTGAACGTCTTCTCCACTGGTGCGGGCAATACGATTGGAACCGCTACCACTGGCCAGTTCGGCGGCTTCGGCTCTGAGGCCATCAGCGATACCACCGGCGTCACCGGTCCGTTTCAATCCAACCAAACCGTGAGCAATGTTCTGAATTTGTTCTTATTCCGCCCGGACATTCACCTGGGCGCTGTGCTCGAGGCGCTGCAGAGCAAGAACTTACTTCAGATTCTGGCAGAGCCTAATCTGATTGCCGTCAACGGCAAGAAGGCCAGTTTCCTCGCCGGAGGCCAGTTCCCTTTTCCCATCGTGCAGCCGGGCGCGGGCTTTACGGCAGTGACCATTTCCTTTAAGGAATTTGGCGTGAAGTTGGAATTCACCCCGGTGATCATGCCGAATGGCAACATCCACCTGACCGTCGCGCCTGAGGTCAGCACGCTGGATTTTGCCGATGCGCTCACCATTTCCGGTTTCACCATCCCGGCCTTGAGCACGCGCAAGGCTGAGACCGAGTTCGAATTGCGAGACGGACAAAGTTTTGTGATCGCGGGATTAATCGACAACCGCGCCACCGATATCTGGAACAAAGTTCCAGGCTTGGGCGATATTCCAATCCTGGGCAATTTCTTTAAGAGTAAGAGCGTCCAAAAGAGCAATTCCGAACTCATGGTTCTGTGTACAGTGCACCGGGTTTCGCCCAACAGCGAAACGCCGCCTGGACCCAAGAATCCACAACCGTTTATGGATAAGGATAAGTTTGACGGGAAAAAGTCGTCGGGCAAGTAATCGTTTTTGAAAGAGCGGGTTCTTGAGGGCCCGGAAAGAACACGAACGCTTTAGGTTGGAGTGGAATAAGTAGGGGACAGTCGCAGGAAATGGCGGAGCTTTCAGTCGTTATCGTAGCCACTGACAATGAACAGCGCACCGTGCTGCAAGTGCTGGTCGACGGCACTAGCGTGGCCCGCACGGTTCATAGCTGCGCCAATTTCCCGGTGTCGGCGACGGACCCCGTGACGCGCAGGGTGCAGGCTGCGACTCCTGAGGTGATTCTCGTCGATATTCCGGCGGATAATCCTACACTTGCGATGCGCGCAATTGAACTTCTGCATCAGGAACTCCCCGAGGCCGCCGTATTCGCCATCGGCAGTCTGAATCAGCCGCAGACGATCGTGACCGCCATGCGCGCCGGAGCGCGAGAGTTCATCGAGCGCCCGACAACCACCACTGATCTTCTCGAAGCTTTTGTTCGACTGACCACCGCCCAGCGGCGCGTGCAAAAAGAAGGTCCGCGCGGCAAGGTCTTTTCAGTGGTCAATGCGAAGGGCGGAAGCGGAGCGACTACTGTTGCGGTGAATCTCGCGCTTGCCCTGCAGGCGGCGCACGGGCAAACGGCTCTGGTCGATCTTGCACCGCTGGGACACACTGCGCTGCATCTCAATCTCAAGCCTCTATTCACGGTTGCCGACGCTACACGCAATCTCCACCGCATGGATAGTTCGTTGCTCGAAAGTTTTATGACCCGGCACAGCGGCGGTCTGCAACTATTAGCTGGAACGAATGTGCCCGCGGCCATCGAACCCTCGACCACGGAGTTCGTCCGCTTGTTTGACATGCTCGTGTCGCACTACCGCTATGTAGTCGTGGACAACTCTTCACGCCTCGATGCTGCGAGCCGCTTGGTCTCCAATTTGTCAGAGTGTGTGCTGCTCGTTGCCTGCACGGATGTTGCCTCTCTGTGGAGCGCGGCGCGAGTGCAGCAATATCTTGGGGAGACTGGTAACCGTGAGCGTGTGCGGCTGGTCTTGAACCGCTTCCGCAAAGTTCCTGGTTTCACCGAAGCCGATGCGGAGAACGCCGCCGGCATCAAGTTGTTGTGGCGCGTTCCGAACCAATATTTCGCAATCTCCTCGGCGATCGACCGCGGCGCCCCGGTGATGGAACAGAGTCACACAGAGATTGCCCGCTGTTTTTCCGGGTTGGCGCAGGAACTGACCCGCAATGACGTCGATGTGAAACGTGCCGCATGGTCGCTGTTTAAGACGGTGTAAGACTTTATGGCGAATCTGCAAACCTTCGAGCGCAGCGAGTACCAGCAGGTAAAGTCAGACCTGCATCGCAAAATTCTTGACCGGCTCGATCTGGAAAAACTGGGACGCAGCACCAGCACCGCGGCGCGCGAAGAAGTTCTCGTCCTCATTCGCAACTCCGTCAATAGCGAGGTTATTCCACTCAGCTTCGCCGAACGCGAGCGACTCTCTCGCGAGATTCTCGACGAAATTTTCGGCCTGGGTCCGCTTGAGCCTCTCCTGAAGGATCACACCATCTCCGACATTCTGGTGAACCGCTTTGACAAAGTTTACGTGGAGCGTGCCGGCAAGCTGGAACTGACCGGGCTTTCTTTCAAAGATAACCAGCACTTGATGCAGATCATCGAGCGCATCGTTTCCCGCGTTGGCCGAAGGGTCGATGAATCGTCTCCCATGGTCGATGCCCGCCTGCCTGACGGCTCCCGTGTGAATGCGATTATTCCGCCGCTGGCTCTCGATGGCGCGTGTCTCTCGATCCGCCGTTTCGGCCGCGACCCAGTGACGGCCCGCAACATGATTGAGAACCACTCGTTGACCGAGGCAATGCTGGAACTGTTGTCGACGATGGTGAAGGGGAAGTTAAACCTGCTGATCTCCGGCGGAACGGGCGCCGGCAAGACCACTCTGCTCAACGTACTTTCGGGCTACATTCCGAACGTGGAGCGGATCGTTACGATTGAAGACGCCGCTGAACTTCAGCTCAAACAAGAACACGTGGTCCGCCTGGAGACTCGCGCAGCCAACATCGAAGGCCAGGGTGCGGTGCGGCAGCGGCAGCTGGTCATCAACAGTTTGCGTATGCGCCCCGATCGCATCATCGTCGGCGAGGTTCGTGGCGAAGAGGCTTTCGACATGTTGCAGGCCATGAACACCGGTCACGAAGGCTCGCTCACCACGGTTCACGCGAACTCGGTGCGCGACGCTCTATCCCGCGTCGAGAATATGGTTTCGATGGCCAACCTGAACATTCCAGAGCGCGCAGTGCGCCATCAGATTTCGTCTGCCATTCATGCCGTAGTGCAGGTCTCACGCTTGTCCGACGGCACCCGTAAGGTTATCTCGATTTCCGAAGTCACCGGAATGGAAGCTGACATTATCACCATGCAGGATATTTTTGTCTTCGAGCGCCGCGGCATCGACGACTCCGGCAAAGTCCGTGGAGTTTTCCGTGCCACCGGCGTGCGCCCTCATTTCTCCGAGCGGTTGGCTACTTACGGCGCACGCTTGCGCGCTGCATTATTTGAGTCGAGGACGGAAATTTAATGTTCCAGAGCCGGATCGAATCTGACAATGCGGCCTTAGAGAACTTGTCATGCCAACGCTAATTGCACTTCTCGTGTTCCTGGTAGTAGCGGTCGTGGCCTTCGTTGTGGCTTCGCTGCTCGACCAGCGCAACGCCCAGGCTCGGCTCATCAAGGACCGGCTCGCGAACGTTCAGAAAGCGCCGGAGCGCGAGCCTGACGCTGAACTCGCTCTCCTTCGCGACGAGCAACTGAGCAAGATTTCCGCCTTCGATGCCCTGCTGCGCCGCTCTGAACGGGTTTCCGCCATACAAGAAACATTGGTGCAGGCGGGCATGAAAGTTCGTGCCGGCAACTTTTTGTTGCTCTGTTTGGCCTGCGGCATTGGCGCTGGGTTCATCGCCCTGCTGTGGAGCAGAAATCCTGCGATCGCCTGGGTGGGACTTGTGATTGGTCTGGTCCTTCCGTATTCGTTCATCTCTTATCGCCGCCAAAAGCGATTCGAAAAGATCGAGGAGCTTTTTCCCGATGCGATTGACACCCTGGCGCGCGCCGTCCGCGCCGGCCATGCTTTTACCACTGCTCTCGAAATGATTTCCAGCGAAGTTCCTGAGCCTCTGGCCGGCGAGTTCCGCCAGCTTTTTGAAGAGCAAAAATTCGGCATGCCGGTTCGCGACGCGCTCCTGAATTTCACCGAGCGCGTGCCGCTGGTTGACATAAAATTCTTTGCGACCGCGGTCATGCTGCAGCGCGAGACCGGCGGCAACATCGCAGAGATTCTCGGCAATCTTTCTGCCATCATTCGCGAACGCTTCAAGATTCAGCGGCAGGTGCGGGTTCACACCGCGCAGGGGCGACTTACAATGGCATTGCTTATGGCGATGCCTCCGGCTGTGGTGGGAATTCTGCAGATCTTCAGCCCCGAATTTGTAAGGCCGCTTTTTGTCGATCCCATTGGCCACGCGCTGTTGGTCATTAGCATCGCTTTGCAAACCACTGGCTATTTCGTGATCCGGAAGATTATTAAGATTGAAGTATAGATTTAGTATTGTCCGTATGAGGTTATAAACAGGTGAGTTATCGGAATGCTTTGTCTTGACGAATTCCTAACGCAATGCTGCCTTTGATACTAACGATCGTCGTGTTCGTGACTGTGGTGCTTGTGGTTTTCTCCTTCGGCGCCGCCGTAGCGACCCCCAGTTCCGTGCTGGGAGCCCGTCTGCGTGCTTTGGGTGGCCAGTCGGCCCAACCCCAGGAAGCGCCTGCGATGAAAGTAAAAGAGCGCATCGAGCAGGCGCTCGATCCGCTCAGCAAAGCCATTCCGCTGTCTCCATCCGACGTGTCCCGCACCCGGGCGTGGCTGATTCAGGCTGGACTCCGGGACTCGCGTCACGTCAGCTACTATTTCGGATCCCGCCTTATATTGGCATTTCTCGGTCTGGCCGGCGTCATCGTATTCTCCGGCGTCGGCAACATGCCTCTGTTGGTGTGCGTGCCTGCTCTCGGCTTCTTCATTCCGCGATTCTTTCTGAAGCGCATGATCAAGAATCGCCAGCAGCGCATTCGCCTCGCCTTGCCTGACGCTCTGGACCTCACGGTGATTTGCGTCGAAGCTGGCTTGGCTTTGGATCAGGCGCTGATGCGCGTAGGAAAAGATCTCCACCATACCCATCCTGACCTTAGCGATGAGTTCCATTTGGTGAACCTTGAGATGCGGGCCGGCAAACCCCGTGCCGAAGCGTTGCGCAACCTCGTTGACCGTACCGGCGTGGATGACATTCGATCTCTGGTTGGCACTCTGATCCAAACGGATCGCTTTGGCACCAGCGTGGCCCAGGCCCTGCGCGTGCATTCGGACTCTTTGCGGACCGCCCGCAGGCAGCGTGCCGAAGAGCAGGCCGCGAAGACTACAATCAAGATGGTTCCTCCCCTCGTTATATTCATTCTGGTACCGTTTCTTTTCGTCACGATTGGTCCCGCGCTGATTCAGGCGTATCACTCGCTGGCGGGCAAGTGAACGCCGGAAATTAGTCGGCCGGAACGAGAAGTGACTGTAGCGAGAACCAGCCGGAAGAGAATCAGGAGATTTATGTCGGGAGTTGACCCGCGCGGCCAGGCCTTCAACCAAACCCGGCAGCGTTATCTAGCCACCGAACTAGCGGTAGCCGATACGCATTGGTCGCGATTGCGTGGCCTGCTGGGCGCATCTGAAGCCGACTTCCTGAACGGAGGCGGACTTTGGATCCGACCTTGCCGCGGCGTCCATACGCTTGGAATGCGCTTCGCCATCGACGTGGTCTATCTCGACCGCTCTGGCACGGTGATACACATCGAACACAATCTTCGGCCATGGCGGTTCGCCCCTGTGCGGGTGCAGGCAACCTCGGTGCTGGAATTGCCGCCATATACTGCCTCTTCTACTGGAACCCTGTTAGGAGATAGAATTGAGATCAAGATGCGGTCCGGCGGCTCGACTGCCCCCGGCATTCCCCCAGGCATAATTCCAGACGACGTAAACCGGGAAAAAGAGATTCACGCTTGACCGAAACGCTCCAACTCGAACGGACCGACATCTTTGTCCACGTCCACGATGCGCCGAAACTCCTGGTAGAGTGGTCGCCGCGCTGGGAAGAGTTTGTTACCTCCATCCGCCCGGCGTTTGCCCGCTCGGGGTCGCGCCTGGCCGGCGAAGCTCCGCACGGTGTTTCCTCTCATCGGAGCATGGCTGCCGCGTTGCTGCTGGAAGCGTTTCTGCTTTTCGTTGTGATGGTTCTTCCCCGGCAGATTGCCCACCTGCGTCCCTACGCGGCGCCTAAACTTGTCCCTTACGAAGTGATCTACTACTCCGGCGACGAACTCCCGCGCACTCAGGATGTGGGCGGCGCGCAAGCTGGAACGACTGGCCGCGCTGGTGGCCGCCAGGCTCATCACCGCACGCAGACGATCCGAGTAGCTCGCGGTGCCTCGCTGGCTCCCAAAGTTGTCGATGCTCCCAACCTTAAACTGCCCTCTTCCAGCGCTGCAGTCGCCAACCTATTGGCCATGAAGGCCGCTCCCGGAGCGCCGTCGGCCGAGGGCCTACGCTCTTCTCTTGTGGCTCCGCGCCTCTCTGAAAATGTGGTTGCTCCCGCAGCGAGCAGTGTTTCTCGCGAGCAAGCCCGCAACTCACCCACGCTAAATGCTGCGATTGTGCCTCCCGCGCCGAGCGTGCAATCCGAGCACACTCTGGTGGCGCCAGCTTTAAATTCCAGCGTCATCGCACCCGCGCCAAATGCATCGCGCGACCGGACGCTTACCGCACCGGCTTTGAACTCAAACGTGGTTGCGCCTGCACCGAGCCGCGTCTCACGCGATCGGGGCCGCTCCACTCCAGATTTGCAAGGGAGCGTAATTCCGCCCGCGCCGGCGTCCGCCAGCCGCGAAGTGTCGCCCTCCCGCGTGCAGATGAACAGCACAGCCGTCGTTCCCCCGCCGGTTTCCGCTCCGGAGCGGGAGAGTGATCGCACGGCGAAACTAAATATGCCCGCTCCTTCGGTGATTGCGCCACCGCCTTCTGCGGAGTCCACGCACGAATTGCGCAGGCTTGAGAGCGGGGGTGCGCCCGGCACATCGCAGAGCATTGTCCCTCCGCCGCCGACTGCCACGAACAATACGTCAATTGTAAGCAGTATTATTGGAAAGCTTTTTGGAACGCAGGATGTCGTGCCTCCTCCTCCGAATGTGTCTTCAGGTGGCGCGTCTGGAACTTCCCGTAGCCCGAATGGATCGGGCGCCGGACTTGCCAGCAACGTTATTCCGCCTCCTCCGTCGGCGGGAAGTTCCGGCAGCGCGGGTTCTTCCGGAACATCGCGACGTGGCGCTCCGGGCAATGCGTCCGTCACAAATGTGATCCCCCCTCCGCCGTCGGTCTCCAGCGGTGGAGGAGCGGGTGGAGGAAGCACAGGAAATGGGAACACTCTCGCCAGCAACGTAATCCCGCCACCACCTAGTCTTGGCGGAGGTTCCACGCCATTTGGCTCTGGAAGCGGCAGAAAAGGCGCCGGCCTCGGCGGTCCGGGCGATGTGGGATCGGTGCTCGCCCCGCCAAAAGGTGGAAACGGCAATAGCGACACGTCTGGAGTTGTTTTGTCATCGCAGCCGGGCTCAGCGGTCGGCATACCCGGAAATGGCGGCAAAGGTTCGCTCGCCATTTCGCCCAGTGGCGGCGACAAGCCGGGCCTCGGCGGCCTCGGCGATGGTGCAGGTATTGGTTCGGGCAATGGCCCTGGCAGCGGCTTGACCGGGGAGGGATCGGGAGCCGGAAAAACTGGAGCCGGACACGGTTCCGATCCAAATGCGCGGGGCGGGATCTCGCCTACGCCGGGCCCCGGTGGCGCTGGCAATGCAACCAGCGGCTCCCCCTCAGTACCTGGAGTCGATGTTCGCGGCGGCAGCACCGTAGTGACTTTGCCGAGCTTTGGCTCTGGTGGTGAAGGCACCAACGATCCCACGCTTCCCGGGCGCTCGTCGGTTCAGGGAGACAAAGGCCCGGCCATCACAATCGTGGCCACGTCGCGTTCCGGCGGGGCATTCGATTTCTATGGAAAGCTGCCGGGCGACAACTACACTGTCTACGTCGAAACATCCGCGGGCACAGCCGTAATGCAATTCGCCGAAGTCAGCCCCGGCTCCGGAGGCCGCACTGGACCATTAATGGGACCTCAAGGCTTGCGCACCGAACTGCCCAAGGACCTTCCCCATAACCGCGTTGTGGTGAAGTGCAAAGTGGACGCCTCCGGAAACTTGAGAAATCTTCAGGTCCTCGAACCCGGCCCCGCAGTGATGACCGCAAAAATCGTCGCCGCTCTCCCTGGCTGGAAATTCCGCCCGGCCACGCGCGGTGGCCAGCCCATCGAGATTAACGCAATCCTGGGATTCAACATCAACACCAACGACCGCTACTAATAATTCGGCACTGCTCGAATAATTCCTTTGTACCGACGGCGAGAGGTTTGTCCAGCACGTTTCAGAAACTACTCAGAGCCGCGACCGCGCCAGCAGCGCGTAGGCTTTCCGGAACCAGCCGCGTTCACGACGCCGCTGGTAGGCCGGCATGCTCGGTCGCTTGTCGAGAATCTTCTGGGCCCACTGCCGCGCTTCGTCGTTGCGGCCCTTCGCGAGAAGAAAAAGCGCGTAGTTGTAATAAGTTTCGGAACTTGTGGAAGTCTTTGTGGCCTGCTGAAAAAGTGCATCGGCCTTCTCGGACTGTCCGGTCTGGGCGTACGCATGAGCTAAAAGCCCCGCTGCGCGCTGAAAGTCGTAGTTCGGGTCGGAACTGACGGCGCGCTTGAGATCGGGCACGGCTGCGGCGAAATCCCCCAATTCGACTTCCGCCACTCCACGCCGGTAAAACGGATCCACCGAGTCTGTTCGTTGCGAAATGGAACGGTCATAGCATCCGCGGGCTTGCGCAAAATTGCCGTCGTCGAGATATAGCAGGCCCAGCTCTTCGTAATTCCCTGCCGACGGGTTATCGAGAATTGCCCGCTCCAGTTCGCGAATCCGCCTCCGCCGCGGAAATGCCTGAAACGATCCGCGCAGCAATCCCGCATCTGGAATTACCTCCGCCACAATGTAAACGACCGCCCCGATCCATCCTAGAAACAGAATGACAAAAATCCAATACGTGTCGGGACGGCGACGAATAAAGTGCACGATGGCCACGCCTTGCAGCAGAAATCCCCACCAATGAACAAAGAGGAAAAATAGTCCCATGCGAAGCGCAATATATCACGAGGCCGTTTCTCTCTGCGGAGTTGGGGCGGAGAGCTGGCTAAAACCTCATGGGCAGGCGAGACTAGCTGTCGCGGTAACCGCGACTCCTGTCATGCCAGTTCCAGTGGCCGCATTTGCGGACGCGATGGCTTTAATCTGCACTGTTCCAGACGCGCCGGCCACGCACTGGAAAGTAGCGGTGCCAGTGCTGGTCCCGACAAGAATTGCGATTGTCGGATCGGAAACTGACCAACTTCCCGAGTAAGGCGCGACAAACGTCACCAGCGCCGGAGAGGGAGACTTACTGAAGATGCCCGTTGCTGTGAATTGAACTTGCCCATTCTGGTAGTTCTGGGCATCGGCGGTGGCAGGTACGACTGTCATCGATTGCAGCGCACGGTTGGAGTTCGAACTCGACGTTCCGCAGCCCGCACCCTGTAGCGCCAAGATCGTAACAAAGAAAAGATTCCTAAATTTCTTCCCGTTTTTCATTGACACCTCACCCCACAGATTTCTAGGAACTCTTTCATCCCACGAAGCCCTGTGATATGTCGATGACAACCCCGCTTCCATGGAAAAGTTTCTCCATCGCAACTATTCTACGGCCTAAGTAATTCAATGTGTAACGCCGCCAGCGCCAGAACTTTGTCGCGGAGCTAGGATGGTAAACTTGAGGGTGCCGCAGCCCTTCCAGCCTTCCATCCGTCTCCTGGCCACTGACATCGACGGCACTTTGCTGAATCCAGAGTTTCAAATTTCGGAAGGCGACCTCGAAGCTCTGCGCCGCGCCCACGCGGCTGGCATCGAAATCGTCCTGGTAACGGGGCGCCGTCACACCTTCGCTTTGCCGATTGCGCAGCAGTTGGGCTTCGATTTGTGGCTGATCAGCTCAAACGGCGCGGTAACCCGGTCGTTGGCGGGCGAGACCTTCCATCGCGACCTGATGCCGCTTGCACTGTGCCGCGAACTTTGCGGGGCCATGCAAGGTTTTCGCGGCAACACCGTTCTAACCTTTGACAAAGAAACCAGAGGCGCGATTGTGCTGGAGCACCTCGACGAGTTGAGCGCCAGCATCCGGCGGTGGCTGGAGAAGAACATGCAATACATCGAATTTGTCGTTCCCATCGAGAATTCGCTGGTAACCGACCCGGTACAGACGATGTTTTGCGGTTCGATGGCGCGTATGGCCGAGGCCTTGCAAGCCCTTGAAGCCACCGGAATGGGCAACCGGATGACCGTGCTCCGCACCGAATATCCTGAACGCGACCTATTGATGATCGACGTGCTGAATGCGGGGTGTTCCAAGGGAGATGCTCTGTCCCGGTGGGCTGCCCATCGCGGTTTTCGGCCCGAGCAGGTCATGGCCATCGGTGACAACCACAATGACGTGGAAATGCTTGAGTTTGCTGGATATCCGGTTATCATGGGGAATGCCTGCGCCGAGCTGCGCGAGCGCGGTTGGAAGGTAACCTTAGGTAACGATAGCTGTGGCGTGGCGGCGGCCCTGGCGGGAGTTGTCGCGGGGTGATTCCTACTCCGTTCTGCCCGGCTGGAATGCTGACTTTCAAGTATCGAATTCACAGATGAAGCGATCCAACATCATTGCCGGATTTGTAGCGCTGGCCGCTCTCATCGCGGTGAGCGCTCTTCCCTGCCTGGCAGCCGAGTCGGCCATTCTCCGCAATGGATTTGAAATTCGCCATGAGCGCAGGCAAGTGATTGGGGACGTAACCCGTCTATTCGTTAACACGGACGGATCGAGCTTCGTCGATGTGCCGACGCTTGAGATCGATCACTTCGAAGAAGCGGCGAGCGAAGCGGTAAGTGCCAAGCTCCAAGCTCCTTCCAGCAACATCAAACGGCCGGCGGATTTGAATGAACTGGTAAACGCGGCAAGTGGACTGTACAAGCTCGACCCAGACCTTGTCACCAGCGTGATTCGCGCGGAGAGCGGGTTCAATGTCCACGCAGTTTCGCCGAAGGGTGCGCAGGGGCTGATGCAGTTGATGCCCCAGACCGCATCGCAACTGGGTGTGCAGAATGCCTTCGATCCGCAAGCGAATGTGGAAGCCGGTTCGCGCTATCTTCGCGAGTTGCTGGAGCGTTACGATTTCGATCTGATCAAGGCGTTGGCGGCCTACAACGCCGGACCGCAGCGAGTTGAGCAATACGGCGGCGTGCCCCCCTACTACGAAACAAAAGCGTACGTGGCGCGCATCGTGCGCGACTTCAATCGCAAGAAATTGGCGCAGAAGAGTGCTCCCGCGGCGGCGGCCCATGCCGGCGTTAAGAGGCCGACCACCCCGGCATCCTCCAGCAAGCCTTCCGCTTCGACCGTGCAAATTGCTGCAAAGCCGAGTTCGAGGACCGCGAGCGAATAGGCTGCATTCCTCTTCCAAATTCCTCTTCCAATTTCGCGTCGGGCGTCCTGATCGGCACGGAACCCCGCCGCTGAAAATGAATTTCATTTTCAAGATGGCACAGTGGTATCCTGACTCTTTCATGCTGCAAAAGCGCATCGATGATCAGCCATCCATCTCTCGCGAAATGGTGCGGGAGGCTCAGTCGATCCTCCACCAGCATCTGAAACGGGTTGGACTGAAACAGACCGCGCAGCGCGACACGATTCTGCGGTCCTTTCTCGAAACCCGCGACCATCTCTCCACCGACGAACTGCACCGCCTGGTGCAGAAAAAAGACGCCGGCATCGGCTACACCACCGTCTATCGAACTCTCAAACTGCTCGCCGAATGCGGATTGGCCAGCGAAGTTGCCTTTCACGATGGCATCGCCCGCTATGAGCATCAGTACAACCGCCGTAGCCACCACCACATGGTTTGCACGGAGTGCGGCAGTTCGGTGGAATTTTTTTCTCGCGAAGTGGATAAGCTCGAGCAGGAAATTGGGCGCGCACACAATTATTCGACCACTCGCCATACTTTTCAGATCTATGGCGTTTGTGAGGATTGCAGGCAAAAGCACGCTGGTGGCCGGCCGGTCTAGACTTCATGCCGATTCCCTGCCCCGACTGCGCTGCGGAGATGCCCGATGACGCCGCCTTTTGTCCCGCTTGTGGGCGCGCCATGAACCCGCCTGAGCGCGCACGCGGCACTGTGGGAGGTCTACCGGAGACTTTGGCGGGTGCGCTCGCGTACTTTCTCGTCGTTCCGGCGATTGTTTTTCTTCTCGTCCCACCCTTCAGCAAGAATCGCTTCGTGCGCTTTCATTCCTTTCAATGCCTCGGGCTCTGCCTGGTTGGGGTGGTAATCGGCGCTGCGCTCAGGATTGCCGGCGTGCTGCTCGCCTTTATTCCCGTAGTCGGTCACCTCTTGGTTGCATTGTTCACCATGTTAGTGAGCCTTGCGTTTTTTGTGGTTTGGGTCGTACTCGTGGTCAAGGCTCTACAGGGCGAGATGTTTAAACTTCCATTGGTGGGCGACTTCGCGGAGAAGCAAGCGGCGGCAGTTTAACGATTCGCAAGCGTATGTTCGCGAATCTCACTCTTTGTAAGATTGCCTCGGACACTGCTTTCTGTTACCTTTCCGCAACGTTGCGCGAATCGCATTCGCGCGACCGAACGCGGATTTCCAATTTCCAGTCGGAGAAAACTCCTATGGCGTTTTGCAATATGTGTGGCACACAGATTGCCGATGGTGCAACTACATGCGCAGCATGCGCTGGGCGCGGCGTGGTCGTCCCCGCCAGCACCGGTGCGGGACTCGCCGATAACGTCGCCGGAATGCTGGCTTACATCACGATCATTCCCGCGATACTCTTCCTCGTGATTGAGCCGTACAACCGCAGCCGGTTCGTCAGGTTCCACGCATGGCAATGCATATTCTTCAACGTGGGCTGGTGGATTCTCTGGATCGGGCTGCGCATCATCGTGCACCTTCCCCTGCTGGGCTTTCTCACCCTGCTGATTTGGCCGCTGGTCGGGCTGGGCGGTTTCATCGTCTGGCTCATTCTGCTGCTGAAAGCGAATCAGGGACAAATGTTTAAATTGCCGGTGATCGGGGACATGGCGGAAAGACAAGCAAACGCAGCCTAGAGGGCCGAGTGCTCTTGACTTTCTCCCTGTAAGCTGTCATTCCTATTAGCTTTCACCTTGCCATCGGGAACACACTCGGCGCGGTTCTGGGCGGCGAAATTTTTTGAGCATAGGGGAACGGATTGAAAGTCAGAGTCTTTTACCACGATAAGTGTTTCGACGGAGCTTCTTCCGCCGCTCTTTTCGCACGCTTCTATCGCGAAAGAATCCGAGGCGACGCTGACTTCGTGTTCTCCGGATTGCTACATCGCGCTGGAGCGCTCTTTAACGAATCCGATTTCACCGGTGACGAAAACGCCATTGTCGACTTCAAGTATTCCAGTTCCCCGAAAATCACATGGTGGTTTGACCATCATGAGAGCGCGTTTCTCTCGCCGGTTGACGCGGCACATTTCGAGCGCGACGAGAGTAATCGAAAATTCTACGATCCGGCGTTCAAGTCGTGCACCAGTTTTATCGCGATGATCGCGCAGCAGCGCTTTGGATTCGATCCGGCTCCGGTTGCCGATCTTGTGCATTGGACCGATATTATTGACGGCGCTCTCTATCCCGACGCCAAGACAGCCGTGGAAATGCAAGCTCCCGCCATGAAGTTGACGATGGTCATCGAATCCGCGCCGGATCAGCGGTTTGTTCCTAACCTAATCCCGCTCATGGCGACAAAATCTCTTGCGGCTATACTTGAGGAACCATTTGTCGCCCCGCTTTTGACGCCACTTTTAAGACGCCACGAAATCTCGATCGAGATTCTGCGGCAGCGCACCGAATGCAAAAACGGCACGATTTTTTTCGACATCACCGATCAGGATCTCGAAGGTTACAACAAGTTCGTTCCTTACTATCTTCATCCCGAATCGATCTATAGCGTGGGACTCAGCAAGAGCAGCTTCCGCGTGAAGGTGTCGGTCGGGTCCAACCCATGGGCTCCCGAGGAACCGGTAGTTAACCTGGCGAAGATATGCGAACGCTATGGCGGCGGCGGACACGCCCGCGTGGGCGCCATCTCTTTCAATGTGGATCAGCACCCTGCGGCGATCCGGGCATCGAGGGAGATCGTAAGCGAACTCCGCGCTGCAGTCCGGACGAAAAAGAGTTGAGGTCCAACCGCAGCCAATTCGTTTCCAACGTCCGACGGCGAAGAACGCGTTTGCGCTCCAAGGCAGTCGTGGTACTCTGAAGTTATTCGCGCCGCTGCATGCTCTCGCCTGCAACGATAACCGGTTCCTACCCAGCGCAGCGACGCTTGCTACGGTTGGTAGCTGCCTTCGAACTGGTCAAAGGCCTTTTCGTGATGTTGATCGGCCTGAGCGCGATTCTCCTCGTTCACAAGGATGCATGGGTCATCGCCGAGAGTTTGCTGGCGCTGTTTCATATCAGCACAGACCGGCGCTGGGCGCAGATGTTTCTCGATTTCGCCGACAATCTTACTGACGCCCGCCTATGGATGGCGGCGCAACTCGCTTTTTCTTACACCGCCCTGCGTTTCGCCGAGGCCTACGGCTTATGGAAGGAACGGACCTGGGCAGAGTGGCTGGCTTTTGTATCTGGAACTCTGCTGCTCCCGCTCGAAATCCGGGGACTAATGCGCGGCATCACGCTGATTCGCTCCGGTCTGTTTCTGGCCAATCTGGCGATTGTGTTCTACATGCTTTTCGTACTTCGAGCCGGACGCCTGCACCGAGCCGCGTTGCGCGCGTCCGAGGCCGAAAGCCGTGACAGTAGCGGCGAGTAGGGTCTATTGACTCTGGCAGCAACCGTTTCCTTCACTTCATAATCTTAGAACCGTACGGTGGAGGGTTCCATGCGAATTATCTTTGGTTGTGCATTCGTCGCCATTTTCGCGGCAGGAATCGCTTTAAGCCAGGACACAAATTTTTCCAACGGTCCGCAATATCTCCTGAGTTCGGTACCGGACGCTCGATCCGCCTCTTCAAACTTCTTCGTGTGCTCCATTTCCACGCTCTCGGTGTCCCTGTCGGGTCCAGCCTTGGAAGTCGGCGCGAGCAATGCAACCGGCGATCTCAATGCCGGAGCGGAAGCGCAAACCATCGGGGTGCCTGAGGCAATCACTCTGCCAAGGGCGGATTTGTCTTCGATTTATTACGGTATGCCCACAGCAAATGTTATCGAGGTCAACTTTCGGGCAGCATCCAGTACATCGATTGCCAGTACTGAGATTCCCCAAAGCATTTTCGATATCGGTGTAGGACGGATCATCGAGGCCGAGAATCTGCGGGAAAGCGATTATGGAGCTACTCTGCCGGAGGCCGCGGCGCGTGGCAAAGAGCACGTTCGGCGCGCGACGCGCGTCTACACGAATGCCGATATCGACCGCCTACACGGTGGTATGTAGAGAACATCAGACGACCGATCAAGGCTTAGACGGGCTGACTGGGTCATCGCCGCGACAGATAATTATGCAGGTCAAGGCAATAAGTCCAACTCCCACTCCTATGGCAACGGGTCTGTCCAAGATGGGTGCCGTGCCGGGAGTTGGCCAGGCACCAGCCCCGCACTTCTCTTCCCGGGTAGATTGCTCACCCTCATGCACAATATTATCTGTTGACGCTCCCTGTTTTGCTCTCCGGGCCGCGCTCGGAGCGTGAATCTTTACATCTTTCTTGTAAGCGCTCACTTTCACTTTACCGTCGATATCGCTCACGTCGTACTGAGTCCATTCGGCAGTGACCGGAATTACGGTGATGCAATTCACGCGCACTTTCATTTGGCGAGCCGTATTGAGCTGCAGGCTGCCGTGATCGAGAACGAGTTCGTCTCCCTCGAATTGCACGACGGTATTCGGAAGGATCATCACGGTGGATCCTTCGACGTCGATCTTGGCGCTGTGAGCCGCTTGCGTTTCGATGTGGTCGTTCCGAAAAATTGCGGAGGAAGCCGGCGCTGGCTTTCCGTTCAGCCACGTGCCTCCGTCGCTATGGAGCAAGGCACGGTCAGTGCCCTGCGCCGCCATCGACGCAGGCACGACGACGATCATCACACCGCAAACGAGTTTGCGCCATTCAAGCAAACAGACTCCCGCCTTGTCTCCGCACCAACGGCTTCGGCAAGCATAGCGTGCGGGTGTGGCCAGGCCTATTGGCTTTCGTGATGACCGGGGAATTATTAGTGCGTCTTGTTAACGATGATCTGTAACGATGATCAACGAAGAAAATCTAATGTTCACTTCGCTCAGGCGCGCGCAAAGTCGATGAACCCAAGCTGCACGTCGGTGCGGATCAGCTTGACGCGGAATTTGTCGCCCACATCGACGCCTTGCGCTCCTTGCGCGAGCAATCCCTCTACGTGCGGTTGCAGCGCGCGGACGAAGGTTCCTTTCGGAGTCACGCCGGTGACGACCGCGTCGAAGATTGCGCCGATGCGATTCTGCATCGCAACTGCGGCCAGCCGTTTCGACATTTCGCGCTCGACTTTCCGTGCGGCGTCTCCCTTCTGGGTGCAGTTCGCGGCGATTTGGGTGAGTTCGGCATCCGAGTAGGGATTCGGCTGCCCTGCAAGCATGGCCTTAACCAGCCGCTGAGTCACGATGTCCGGAAATCGGCGGTTGGGCGCGGTCGAATGAGTGTAATCCTGCACGGCCAGACCGAAATGTCCAGTTGAGGGTTCGCCCAGCCGCTCGAGCACATACTCTCCCGGACCGATCAACTTAATCACAGCGAGCGACACGTCGGCGAAATGGTCGGGATCGGCTGCCCTGCGCTTCACCAGAAAATCATTCAACGCCTTGGAATCCGGATCGGGAGGAAGTTTCCCTCCATGGGTCGACGCCAGTTGAACGATGCGATCCCAACGCTCCGGCCGCTTAACGATGCGGCGCAAAGACGAAACTTTCTCCAGCATTCGCGCCACCACTCCGTTGGCGGCGATCATGAAGTCTTCAATCAATTCGGTGGCACGATTCCTCTGCTGCTTCACTATGTCGATGACCTGAGCGTTCAGAACCAGCGGATAAGTCTCGTCGGTCTGGATCTCGAGAGCTCCATTTTCCTGGCGCTGACTCTTTAATTTCTGCGCCACCTCGCTCTGCAGACGCAACTGTGCTTGGAGATCGGCAGAGGCGGCTATTTTTGGAGGGGCAGCCCCAGTGCCCTCCAGCCACACCCCGGCTGAGTTGTACTGCAGTTGTGCGCGATTGCGAACTACTGCGCGGTACACTTCGCTGGAGGTTACGTGGCCTCCGTCGTCGACTACAAACTCGATGACTACGCTCAGGCGCTCTTGGTTCTCCAGCAGCGACGTCTTGCCGGTCGAAAGTTCTTCCGGCAACATCGGAAAGTTTCGGATTCCGGTGTACACCGTGGTCGTTTCGCTGGCGGCATGTTGATCGATTGCGCTCAGTTTAGAAATGTAGGCATCTACGTCGGCGATGCCAACCAGAACCTTCACGTCGCCGTTTGGCAATCTTTCCGCAACTTCGATCTGATCCAGATCGCGCGACGTATCGTTGTCGATCGACGACCAGAGCTGATTGCGGAGATCGCGCATACTTCCTCCAGAAGTAATCTGCGGAGGATGAGCACGCAAATCTGCCAGTTGCTTCTGAACCGCCGCAGGAAAGTCGGGTTGAAAGCCGTGCAGCCGCATTATTTCTTTTGCGACAGCTTGTAGATCGATGTGAGATGAATTGGTGTTTGACATGAACTCCCGTAAGGTCGGTGGCCAGCCGAGGCTGGCTGTCCCACATTTGCACTACTAGTTTGCACTACTAGAAAGAGGCTCGGTTTATCACTCGGTGACCACCGCCTTCACGAGATTCCGAGGGCGGTCCACGTCATATCCTTTTTTCGTGGCGACATGGTAGGCGAACAGCTGCAACGGGATTACCTCGACGATTGGCAGCAGCAATTCGGGCGCGGACGGGACGAAAAATACATCGTCGGCAACGCTCGTGATCTCCGCGTCTCCTTCGGTGGCTACGGCTACCACACGACCATGCCGCGACCTGACCTCCCGAATCACGTCAAGCGTGCGCCGGTATCGCAAAACCGAGTCAGGATCGCTGCGATCGCAAGTTGCCAGCACGACGACCGGAAGGTTCTCATCGACCAGCGCATTGGGGCCGTGCTTTAACTCCCCCGCAGGGTAGCCTTCGGCGTGCGCGTAAGAAGTTTCCTTCAGTTTGAGAGCGCCCTCGCGCGCGATGGCATAATGCACGCCCCGCCCAAGGTACAAGAATTTCTCCGCGCGGAAGTGCTTCTCCCCGAATTGCTCCGCGAGTTCGTCCCAAGTTCGAAGATTGCGTTCGATGGCTTCAGGAAGCTGCAACAGGTGCTGCAAATAGGAGCGAGTGACCTCCGAGGTCATGCGGCCGCGCTTGCGCGCCAGGAATAATGCCATGAGATACACAACCGTGACCTGCGCTGTGAAACTTTTGGTCGCGGGTATGGCGACCTCCGGACCCGCGCCCGTGATCAAAGCTGCGCTCGCTTCTCGAGGAATGGTCGCCTCGGCAACATTCGAAACCGCGATTGTCTTCACCCCGCGCGTCAGCGCCTCTCGTTGTGCGGCAATTGTGTCTGCGGTTTCGCCGGATTGCGTGATCACCATCACCAAGGGGTCCACGGCAGCGTGAGTGGAGCGATAGCAGTACTCGCTGGCGTATTCCACGTCGACGGCCACGCCGGAAAGGTCCTCAATCATGATCTCTCCGGCCAGACCTGCGTGACGGCTCGACCCGCTGGCGGCAATGATCAACCGTTCCAGGGTCAAGAGCGCGCCTTCGATGGCGTGCAGCATGCCGGGAAAAATAACATCATTCTTCAAATGAAAATCGATGGTTTTTGCGATGGCCTGGGGCTGTTCGTAAATCTCCCGGCGCATCGCATGCGCAAAACGATCCGTGGCGGTGCTGGAGTTGGTCTTGGATGGGTTCATGATCGACTGGGCGAGGGTAAATCATTTGCAGCGCATCCGGCAAACTGCGCTTGGAATGAAGGCGACCCGGTTGTCCGTAAACGTCAAGTCGCGCGGCGGCTCCGATGTTTTCGCGAAACGCTATCCCGGTTTTCGACCAACCCCAAGTTGACGGAGGCGATTCGCGCGTCGCATTGCGACTCGATTCATGTTTGCATCAACAAACGTTACATACCACAACATCTCAACAATACAACCAGACTTACAAACACCGTCAACATTGCGTGCACGGATGAACACCAGTTGCCTGAAAACTAGACGTTTCGGCTGGGTACAACCGCTTTTTGCTCTGCTATAGTCCGGCGCAGAATCATCGCACAACTCGCCAAAGTGATTGAACAGCTCACAGTCGAGAACCACGCCTTGGCAGACGAAACGCCGATTCTCGTCAAGATGCAAGAAAAAGGCGCAGTTGCTCCTTTCTTTTGCGTACATCCTGTCGGTGGGCACGTGTTCTGCTACGCAGAACTGGTAGAGGCGCTCGGCGACGAGCAGCCATTTTACGCATTGCAGGCTCCCAGCCCGGACCGAATCGTCGAATCCCTCGCCACCATTGAAGAGATCGCAAACCTGTACTTGCAGGAAATCCGTAAGGTGCAACCGCATGGGCCTTACTTCCTTGGCGGATGGTCGGTTGGCGGCGTGATTGCCTGGCAGATGGCGAGGCAAGTGAGACTCGAGGGCGAGGCTGTCGGAATGCTGGCCCTGATCGATACCAACTTGCCCCTAA
>Ga0307478_10000446_pt1 | contig 42915 bp, 44 predicted proteins | sample atmos_gasesECM4C_2_FD_203713 | JGI IMG/M metagenome (GOLD analysis project Ga0307478, IMG submission 203713) | Hardwood forest soil microbial communities from Morgan-Monroe State Forest, Indiana, United States - atmos_gasesECM4C_05 | ecosystem: Environmental > Terrestrial > Soil > Temperate...
GCCAGGCGGTCGCGGCGCCGGCGAGGCCGACGGCGAGCGCCAGTGCCGCCAGCAGGGTCGGCGCGGGCCGCTCCTCCAGGCGGCGGCCGGCGAGGCGCAGGTCACGGCCGAGCTCGGCCAGCCAGCGGGCGCGGCGCTGCGCCCGGTCGCGGCCGCCGCCGATGGCGCTGCACGCGGCCTGCACGCGGCTGACGTCGCCGAAGCGCCGGCGGGCGGCCGCCCTCGCCGCGGCGGGCGCCATGCCGCGGGCCGCATACTCGCGGGCCCGCATCTCCAGGTGGAAGGCCAGCTCGTCGGCAATCTCCTCGTCGAGCCCCGGCTTCCACAGGAGCGAGCGGAAACGGCGCACCGGTCCGGCGGCTGGGCTCATGGTGCCTAGGTGGCGGGGAGCAGGACCTTCGAGACGGCGGCGGTGAAGCTCTCCCACTGTGCCGTCTCGGCATCGAGCTGGGAGCGGCCAGCCGGCGTCAGGCGATAGAACTTCGCCTTGCGGTTGAGCTCGGAGATGCCCCATTCGGCCTCGATCCATCCGCGCCGCTCCATGCGGTACAGGGCCGGGTAGAGGGACCCCTCTTCGATCTGCAGCGCGTCCTCCGTCGCTTCCTCGAGCCAGCGGGCGATGGCGTAGCCGTGCCGCGGCCCACGGCTGAGCGTCTTCAGGATCAAGACGTCGAGAGTGCCCTGAAGAAGTGGCAAGGGCTGCTTGGACATGTCTTGGCTGTCGCCTCCTCGGGTTCGGGGCGCAGCATAGCAACGTCGTGCCTAGATTGTCAAGGCAAATGGAACGCGACTCTTTACAGAGGGCTATTGCGGGCGGCGAGGCCCATGGACCTCATCTTCGGAGCACCGGCCGCTGCAGCCAGCGGGCCTGGAAGGCCGCGCCGACCGCCGCCAGCACGACCAGCGCCAGCAACCGCGCGTTGCCGCCCAGATGCAGGTGGACGTTCTCGAGGATCAGCCCCGCGCCGGCGATCGCCGAATAGAGGATCAGCGCGAGGTCGAACAGGGCCAGGGCGAGGACGGCGGCCACCACGCCGGCCGCCAGGAGGACCAGCTGCTGCCCCGGCCGCAGCGGCGGCAGCTGCCAGCCCAGCAGGCCGGCCAGCAGGTAGGCGCCGACGAAGAACCCGGCCAGCGCCACCGCCACCTTCTGCACCACCAGCGCCAGCACCAGGCCGATCAAGCCCGCGACCAGCGCAACCAGCAGCCCGCCGCCGGTCGCGCCATGGCGCCCGCCACCCATCGCCAGGTACCAACCCGCCATGAAGCCGATGACGGCGACGAAGAGCCAGAACAGGCGCCGGCCGAAGAGCAGCAGCGCGATGCCGACCAGCAGCGCCGCGATCGGCGTCGCCGTGGCCCAGGGGAAGACCTCGTGCGGCAGTCTGGACATGCTCTCCTCCCTTGCGGACGGACCGCCGCGAGCGCGCCCGCCGGCCGCGTGGCCGCCTGGCCGCCTGGCGCCGGCCGTGTGGCCGCCTGGCCGCCGGCCGTGGCCGTGGCCGCTCGCCTTTAGAGTGTACGTCCTCCGGAGGCTGGGGGTTGCTGGGGGTTGCGGCGATTGCGGCCCGCGTGACCGCGGCGGGCGCGAGGCGTAAGATGGTTTCGGCATGGACGCAGGACGCGGTTTCTCCACCCTCGCTTGCTCCTTCCGCGCACGCCGGCTCGGCGCCCTGCTGGCGGCGCTGGCCATCGGCAGCGCACCGCTTGCCGCGGCACCGGCGCGTCCTCAGGCGGCGCCGGCGGCCGGAGCCGCGCTCGCGCCGGCCCCACCGGCGGCGGCCCCGGAGCGGGTGCTCGACGTCACTTTCTTTCAGGCCGGCAAGGGCGGCGCCGCCGCGAACCAGGCGCCAGCCGAGCGGCCGCAGCCGGCGAGCCGGCGAGCCCTGGCTCCGCCGCAGGCGCCGGGGCCGGCGGCCGCGCGCATCGCCGGGGCCGCACCCGGCGGCCGCGCCGACGGCGCCAGGACAGGCGGCTCGGCAGGCGGCGGACTGCTGGCCGGGACCGCCGCGGCGGTGCTGGTGCTTGCCGGCGGGCGGCTGGCCTGGCACCGGCGCCCGCGGCGCTGCGCCGGCTGCGGCTCGGCGATGCGGCGCCTTGGACCCGAGGCGGCCTTCGCCGAGCTCGACATGGCGGAGCGCACCGAGCACCTGGTCGGCGACGTGCGCTACGAGGTCTGGCGTTGTGCCGGGTGCGGCGAGGTGGCCAAGCTCGGCGCCGCCCGCGATCTCTCGCGCTTGAAAACCGGCACTGGCGGCATCGCCGCGCCGGTGGGGTCGGCTGCCTTCCTGCGGCGGCGCGCCCAGTCCGGCCTGTCGATCTGGTCGCCGCCCGCGTCTGCCGGCACACCCTGGCCGAAGCCCCTGGTCGTTCCCCCGGTGGCGCAGCGGTCGACGGCCATGCCCGCGGCCGAGCCGCGGCCCGCGCCACCGCCGGGCTGCGGCGAAGCGTCGTAGTCAGCTCCAGGTCACCGTCACGCCTTCGACGTCTTCGACCAGGCGGTCGACGAGGTCCGGACCGTACGCGGTGACCGGAGTCTGGAAACCCACGCGCAGGCGGCCGGCAAGGACGCGCTGGGCCACCCAAAGGGCGGTCTGGGCGGCGAACAGGTAGGCGGCCGGCCCCTGAAGGCGTGCCGTGACGCAATGGCCGGCCGGGTCCTCGGCTTGGGCCCAGATCCGCGTCAGGCCGCTCGTCAGCTGCCGCTCGCTCGGGCCGGCAGGCAGGCGCTCGATCGCCTGGCGCAACAGCGCCTGTCCAGGCTGGCTGGCGAGCAGGGCGCGCGCCGGCGCGGCGAGCGGCGAGCGCAGCAGCCAGCGCACCGGGGTGGGATGGACCGTATAGACGTCGATGTCTGGGAAGACCGAGCTCCACCAGGCGGCGGCCAGCTCGCCGCGCCAGGGATCGGTGACCGCGACACGCCGCCCGCCGCCGAGGTCGAGCGCCAGCTGCTCTTCCCCGGCGCGGGCGGCCGCGAACTCGCCGCCGCGGCGCCGGACCCCGCCGCCGCGGCGCAAATCGCCGCACAGCGTCCGCAGCGTGCCGCGCGACACTCCGCCCGCCGCCTCGAAGGCCAGCCGCAACCGGACGGCCCCGGGCAGCCGGCGTTTGAGGCGCGCCGCCACGGCATCGGCCGGCAGAACGGCGAACCCGACGCCCGGCATCAACATCACGCCGGCCTCGCGGGCGCGGGCGTCGAGCTGACGGATCGCCTCGATCTCCGCCACGGCCCCCGCCAGGTCCAGGTAATGAACGCCGCAGCGCAGGCAGGCCTCGGCAAGCGGCGGGCCGGTTTCGACGAAGGGCCCGGCGGCGTTGAGCACCACGGCGACGCCGTCCAGGCCGCGGACGACCTTGCCCGGATCGGACAGCGAGAAGGTGCGGGCGGGCAGGAGCAGCGGATCGGCGTGCGCCATGACCTTCTCGAGGTCGCGCCCGGCAGCCAGGTGCGGCAGCCCTCGGGCCGCGGCCAGGCGCGAGATCAGCCCGCCGGCATAGCCGGTGACGCCGTAGATGAGCAGGTTCGATCGCATGGAGCTGATACGCAGGCGTCCCGCCGTCGTTCTTCACGCCCTATTTCATTGCTCGTTCTTCAAACGCGATGACGAACAGGCGACTGCCGTGGTATTCTTCGTTCCCTGAAGAGGTCTCCATGCCACAGCCAGCGCGGATGTTGATGGCAGCAGCGATCCTCGTGCCGGCGATGGCCGCATTCACGGGGGCGCGCGCGGCGAACCCGCCTTCCTTTGCGGAACGCATCGACGTCCACCTCGTCAACCTCGAGGTGTTCGCCACCGACCGGGAGGGCCGGCTGGTCGGCGATCTCTCCGCCTCGGACTTCCGGGTCTTCGAGGACGAACGCCCGGTCACTCTCCAGAGCTTCGCCTGGATCGATGGGAGCAGGTCCCGGACCACCCATCCGGTCAGCCCCGGACAGCCGGAGGCCGCGGCCGCGACACCTCCGGCCCGCGTCGTCGTGGTGCTCGACGACGAGCATACCCGAGCGGCCAACCGCGACGCGCTCTTCTCCCGGCTCGGCGACGTCCTCGGCAGCCGTTTGCCGGGCGGCAGCCAGGTGATGATCTGGCGCTACGACCGGGGAATGCACGTGCTGCTGCCTTTCACCGGCGAGCGCCGGCAGCTGGCCGCGGCGCTCCAGCAGGTGGCGGCGACGATCTCGAGCCGCGGCATCAACAGCGACGAGGAGTGGCATTCGACCCTCGCCATCCTGAACCAGGACGCCACCGGCCAGCTGGGAGACGGCCCCTGTCTCTCCAGTGCGGCGATCGCCCGCTCCTATGCCGAGGAGAAACGCACCGAGGTGCACCGCTTCCTCGGCGCGCTCAACCAGCTGGTCGGTTCGCTCGGCGGCTTGCCGGGGCGGAAGCTGGTGCTCTACGTCGGCGACGGCATCCCGTTGCGGCCCGGCGCGGAGGCATGGGACGTCTTCATCGAGCTGTGCGCGGGCAGCGGCGCGGCCCAGGGTGTCCCCGGCGCGAAAGAAGTCGCGAGCATGGGGTCCGAACGCGAGCGGCTCGAGCGCCCCGATCCCGAGAAATTGCGGCTCGAGGCGTTGACCTACGACACGTCCAGGGAATGGGCGGCGCTGGCGGCGCGCGCCAACAGCCTGGGAGTGAGCCTGTCCAGCCTGGTGACCACCGCGCCCGGGCAGCTCGCGGCGCCGCTCGAGGTCGATGGGTCCAGGCCCTCGGCGCAGGTCCTGGGCGCCGCCGAGGCCAACCAGGTCGACGCCGTGTTCTTCATGGCCAGGGAGACCGGCGGCAGGCTCGTCTACAACGGCGCCGCGGTCGGCAGGGATCTCGCCGGCATCGCCGACGACCTCAGCGCCTATTACCTGCTTGGATATCCGGCCTCCGACCCTGGCGACGGGCGGGTCCGCCACTTGCGCGTCGAAGTGTCTCGGCCTGGCGTCCAGCTGCGGTACCGCCGCTCCTATGCGCTGGAATCGGAGGACCACCAGGCCAGCGACAGGCTGCTGAGCCGTCTCTACTACGACGTGGGCGACAACCCGTTCGGCCTCAAGCTGGCCGCGAAGCCGCCGGCGCCAAAGGACCCGCCCAAGACGGTGCGGGTGCAGGTGACGGTGCCGCTGCAGGGGCTGACGCTGCTTCCCGGCGGCGGTGCCGAACCGCAGCTTCAGGGACTGATCACCGTCTACCTCGTATCGCGCGACGCCCAGGGCAGCGCCACGCCGGTGCGCCGCCGGTCTCTGCCGCTGCGCTTCCCGGCCGCCGCGGCGGACGCCGTCCGGCAACGCTTCTACCTCTACGAGGTGGCGATGCAGCTCCCGCAAGGCCACAACGACGTCGCCGTCGCGGTGCGCGACGAGCTGAGCGGCGAGATCTCCGTCGCCGGCCAGGCCGTCAGCATCTCGCGCTAGCAGCGTGCTGACCGAGCGGGACACCGAGCCATCGGTTAGACTTCCGGCGCCGGAGCGCCAGCTGCCCGCTGGTCGAGGAGAGAGAAGACGGCCGGCCGGGAGACCGCTCGATGAAACGCTTGCTGCTGGCGCCTTGCGCCCTGCTGCTGCTGGCTGCCGGGGCGCCGGAGCCGCGCGGCGCCGCCGCCGATGCCACGCAGCCGCTGCCCGCGGCGCCGGTCAACCTCGATTTCGAGCAGGGAGAGCTGGGGCAGATGCCCGTCGGCTGGACCATGACCGCGGCCGCGGAGCGGGCGGGGTTCGGGGCCGACCTGACGGACGAGCAGCCTTACCAGGGCCGCACCTGTGCGGTGGTGCGCGGCGTCGGCTTCAGCCGGACCCCCGGCACCGGCACGATGATGCAGAGCTTCGACGCCGCGGCCTACCGCGGTCAATGGGTGCGCTTCCGAGCGGCGGTACGTGCCGAGAACAGCCGCGCCCACCTGTGGCTGGCGGTGGAGCGGCCGAACCAGCTGCCCGGCTTCTTCGACAACATGGCCGACCGGCCGATCACCGCCAGCGGCTGGCAGGTCTATGCGATCGCCGGCGAGGTGGCTGCCGATGCCACCAGGATCGGCATCGGCGTCACGCTCAACGGCGACGGCAGGGTGTGGATCGACGACGCGGCCTTCGAGACCCTGGGGCCGGCCGCGGACGCGCCGCCGCGGGCGCTCGGCGGACAGGGCCTGATCAACCTCGTCGCCTTCACCCGCTTGCTCGGCTACGTCCGCTACTTCCACCCCAGCGACCAGGCCGCGGCGGCGAACTGGGGCGCCTTCGCCGCCGCCGCCGTCGCCGAGCTCGACCCGGCCGACCCGGCGGCAACCGCGCCGACCGACGGCGAGACTCTCGCCGCGGCATTGCAACGCCTGTTCGCACCGCTCGCCCCGACCCTGCGGGTCTTTGCGGTCGGCCGCAAGCCGCCGCCACTCGACCTCGGCCCGCCGGCCGGAGTGCCGGCCGGCGAGCTGCGGATCGTGAGCTGGCTGCACCACGGCCTCGGCGCCACGGGGGACCTGCCGCCGTTCTCCTCCCTGCGCGTCCGCGGCGGGCCTGCCGACGCGCAACCCGGCGACCCCGATCCACGAGCGCCGTTCGCCGCCGATCTGGGCGGCGGCGCCGCCTGTCTGCTGCCGCTGGCGGTGTGGGCCGACGGCAAGGGAACCCTGCCGGCGGCCGCACCGGAGGCTGGTGGCGGAGCGGCCAAGCCAACCGGCGGCACCGCGGCCAGGCCCGCCGCCGGCGCCGCGCCAAAGACTGCCGGCGGCCACTCGGGAAAACCCGCCGGCGGCTCCTCGGCGACGGCTGCCACCGCAACCGGAGCCAAGGCCGCCACCGGCTCGGCGACACCTGCCACCGGGACCGAGGCGGCGCCGGTCACGCCGACCGACCGCAGCTCCCGGCTGGCGATCGTCATGCTCACCTGGAACGTCCTTCAGCACTTCCACCCCGGTCTCGCCGCCGGGGGCGTCACCCGCGCCGTCGCCTGGCAGAAGGCGCTGCCGGAGGCCTTGCTCGACGCGGCGGAGGGCACCGGCACCGAGTCGCTGCTCGCGGCCTTGCGGCGCATGGTGGCTGCGACCGACGACGGGCAGGCCACGATCGCCGCGGCCGGCGACCGCCGGATCTACCGGCTGCCGCTGCACTGGGACTGGATCGAGGGACAGCTGGTGGTCACCGAGGTCGGCGCCGGCGTCGCGGACGTGCGCCCGGGGGACGCCGTGACGCGCCTCGAGGGCCGCGAGGTGCGCACCGAGCTGAAGGCGGCGGAGGCGCTCGTCGCGGCTGCGACGCCACAGTGGCGGCGCTGGCGGGCGCTGGCGCGCCTCGCCCTGGGAGAGCGCGGCGAGCCGCTGCGCCTCGACGTCGAGCCGGCCCCGCACGCGGTGACGGTGACGCACAGCGTTCCACCCGGCGAGCTGGCGCCCGCCGGGGCGGCGCCCAAGGACGCGGTCCGCGAGGCCAGCCCGGGCGTGCTGGTGGTGGACCTCGGCCGGCTGGCCGATAGCGATCTCGATGCCGCGCTGCCGCGGCTGGCAGACGCATCCGGGATCGTCTTCGACCTGAGGGGGAACGTGCGCGCGACGGACCCTCTACTTGCGCACTTGATCACGGCACCGGTGGAAACCCGCCGCGAGATGCTGCCGGCGTGGAGCCGGCCGGACCGCGAGGCGGTGCGTTACCAGCCGGTCGCGACGCCGGTGATGCCGGCGGCGCCGCACCTCGCGGGGCGGTTGGCGTTTCTCGCCGGCGCCCGCGACGTCGGCGCCGCCGAGAGCTTCCTGGCCACCGTGGCCGAGCTCCACCTGGGCGCCGTCGTCGGCTCTCCCACCGGCGGCGCCCGCGGCAGCGTCGACAGCGCGCCGCTGCCTGCCGGCTTCACTGTCATCTGGACCGCCACCCGCCCCGCCGCGGGTGCACAGGCGGCGGGCTCGCCGGTCGAGCCGACGGTGGCCATCACCCCCACCCGAAAGGGTATCGCCGCGGGCCGCGACGAGGTGCTCGAGAAGGCCCTGGCGCTGGTGACGCCTGATGCCGGCCCCTGAAGCAGTGAGCACCCTCCGTAAGCTCAAGCTCTTGGTGCGTGTTCTTCCCGTGGACGAACACGTCCTCGACCTGGCGCTCGCTTCGTCCTTCACCGACTTCGAGGATGCCATCCAGTACTACACCGCCCTCGCCCATAAGGCCGCCGCGGTCGTCACCCGCAACAAGCGGGACTACCGAGAAGCGAAAATACCTATTCTGGATGCGCGGGAGTGCGTCGAGCTGTACGCAGCCGCGTCATAGCAGTCGGCAAAGCCCATCCGAGCGGGCTTGATCGGCGGGTCACCCGCCGCGCTGGTAAGGGACGATGTTCTCCCACTCGCTGGCGTCCGAGCGGGCGACGACCGCTACGACCGGGTCGGTGTCGCTCAGGTTGAAGACCTCGTGCGGGACGCCGGGCTCGATGAAGATGAAGTCTCCGGCCTGGTTCTCGATCGATCTGCCCAGGCCGGGACCGTACTCGTGGCGCACCCGGCCGGCCAGGATGTAGAGCATGACCTCGAAGTCGACGTGGATGTGAGCATAGGCGACCCCGCCGGGCGGGATGGTCGCCACGTTCATCGACAGCCGGCGCGAGTTGACGTTCCTGGCCGACAGGCCCGTCTTGTAACGGATGCCGTTCCAGTCGCGGTGGGTGGCGCTGCCGCGCACCACCAGGATACCGTCACCGCCCTCGACGCGCCGCGTCAGGTCCTCGTCATGTTCAGGGTTGGACATGGCCTCACAGGTACGGCTCGAGCTCGGTCCAGGTGTCGGTTTCCAAGGTCTTCTTGAGGTCGTTCATGAAGCGGTCCGCGTCGGCGCCGTCCACCAGCCGGTGGTCGTAGGTGATGCCGAAGTAACAGCGCACCCGGATGGCCAGGGTGTCGCTGCCGTCCGCGTCCTCGACCACCACCGGCCGCTTCTCGATGGCGCCGACCCCCAGGATCGCCACCTGCGGCTGGTTGATGATCGGGGTGCCGAAAAGGCTGCCGAAGACGCCGGGGTTGGTGATGGTGAAGGTGCCGCCCTGCACCTCCTCGGGCTTGAGCTTCTTCGACCGCGCGCGCTCGGCCAGGTCGTTGGCGGCCTTGGCGAGGCCGATCAGGTTCAGGGTGTCGGCGTGCTTGATGACCGGCACGATGAGGCCGTGGCCGAGATCGACCGCCATGCCGAGGTTGATGTCTCTCTTGTAGACGATGTTGGTGCCGTCGATCGACGCGTTGACCTTGCGGTGCGCCTTGAGGGCGTTGACCACCGCCTTGAAGATGAACGGCATGAAGGTGAGCTTGGTGCCCTCCTGGCGCAGGAACCCGTCCTTGGCCTTGGCGCGAACGCGGGCGACGCGCGTCATGTCCAGGTCGAAGACCGTGGTCACGTGCGCCGAGGTGGCCTTGGAGTAGACCATGTGCGCCGCGGTGATCTGCCGGATCTTCGACATCGGCTCGATCTCGACGTTGTCGCCCTCCACGTAGGCTGGCACGTGGAAACCGCCGGTCGGACGCTGCCCGGAGCCGGGCGCGCCGGCCGGGCCGGCCGGCGCGGGGGCGGGACCCGCGGATGCCGCCGCTGCCGGCGCCGCGGGTGGCGGAGCGGCGGGCCGCGGCGCGGCCGCGGCAGGCGCCGGCGCCGCGCGGCGCTGCTCGAGGAAGCTCAGGATGTCGCCCTTGGTCACCCGGCCCTGGGCGCCGGTGCCCGCGACCTCTTGCAGGTTGACCCCTTCCTTGGCGGCAATGCTGCGCACCAACGGGCTCGAGAACCTGCGCACCCGCTCGCCTTCGCCAAGCTCCTCGCGGTCCGATTCGCGGGCGAGATCCGACTCGCCTTCGTCGCGCTGCACGTCCTCGCGCTCTTGAGAATCCGACGCGCCGGCGCCGGCCGGGCCCGCTGGACCGGCTGGACCGGCTGGAGACGGCACGCGCCGGGGGCCGCTGGCCGAGGCCGCGGCGACGCCTTCACGCGCCGTCTCCTCGCGGGCCGCGGTCTCGGCCGCGGCCGATGTCGGCGCCGCGGGCGCCGCGGGCGCGGCTGCCGCCGGCTGCGCGGCGGGGGCTGGCGCCGTTTGGGGAGGCGCCGGTTGCTGGGCGGCTGCCGCCGGCGCCGCTCCCTGGGCGGCCGCGGGGGCGGGGGCCGCTGCCTGGGCGGTCCCGGCGGCGGGGGCTGCCGGCTCGGCGCCAGCGCCGGCGGCTTCACCAGCCTCGCCAATGGTGGCCACCACCTGGTTGACGGGCACCGTCTCGCCTTCCTTGTTGCGGATCTCGAGCAGGACGCCGGCCGCCGGGCTGGGGATCTCGGCGTCGACCTTGTCGGTCGAGATCTCGAACAGCGGCTGGTCGCGCTCCACCTTGTCGCCGACCTTGACCAGCCACTTGGTGATGGTTCCCTCGGCGATCGACTCCCCCATCTGGGGCATCACGACTTCCGTAGCCATGGCAATCCGTCTCCGCTTGCGAATCCTTGCGATCAGTAGCTGGCCAGCTCGCGCACGCGGGCGCAGAGCTTGTCCACGTTGGGTAGATAGGCCTCTTCCAGGGTCGGGCTGTAGGGCACCGGCGTGTCGGGACAGCAGAGCCGGTGCACGGGGCCGTCGAGCCAGGCGAAGCCGCGCTCGGCGATCCGCGCCGCCACCTCCCCGGCCACCGAGCCGCTCAGCTGCTCTTCCGTCAACACCAGCACCCGGTTGGTTTTGCGCACCGTCGCGAGAACCGCGTCCTCGTCGATCGGCTTGACGGTGCGCAGGTCGAGGACCTCGAGATCGATGCCTTCCGCCGCCAGGCGCTCGGCACCCTCCAAGGCCACGTGCAGCATAGCACCGTAGGTGACGACCGACAGGTCGCGGCCGGGCCGCGCCAGGCGTGCCCGCCCGATCGCCGGCAGCTCGCCTTCGCCCGCCGGCGCCGCCGCATCCCGGGTGGCCGCCGCCGGCCGCTGGGGCAGCTCGTCCTTGAGCCGGCGGTAGAGGTACTTGTGCTCGAAGTAGAGCACCGGGTTGGGATCGCGGATCGCCGCCTTGAGCAGGCCGTAAGCGTCGGCGACCGTCCCCGGCGTGACGATCTTCAGGCCCGGCGTGTGCTGGAAATACGATTCCGGATTCTGGCTGTGGAACGCCGAACCGTGCACGTTGCCTCCCGCCGGCCCGCGGATGACCAGCGGCACGGGCTGCCCCCAGCGGTAGTGGTTGGGGCCGGCGAAGTTGGCGATCTGGTTGAAGGCGCAGGAGATGAAATCGATGAACTGCATCTCCACCACCGGCCGCATGCCGAGGATGGCGGCGCCGATCGCGGCCCCGACCATCGCCGACTCGCTGATCGGCGTGTCGATGACCCGCTCGGGCCCGAAACGCTCGAGCATGCCGGCGGTCACCCGGAACGGGCCGCCGTAGGTGCCGACGTCCTGGCCGAGCAGGAAGACCCGGGGATCGCTCTCCATCTCCTCCCACATCGCCTGCCGGATCGCCTCGAGGTAGGTCACCGCGGTCATGTCGCGTAGACCCCTTGGAAGGCCCGTTCGGGCGGCGGCATGGGCGACGCCAGCGCAAAGTCCATCTCCGCCACCAGCTCGGCGTCGATGGCCGCCGCGATCCGCGCCAGCTCGTCGGCGGTGGCGATGCCGCCGCCCAGCAGGTGGCGCTCGAAGCGGTCGATCGGGTCGCGCTGCCGCCACAGCTCGAACAGCTCGGGCGGCACGTAGCCGGCATCGTCGTGCTCGGCGTGGCCCTTCATGCGGAAGGTCTTCGCCTCGATCAACGTCGGACCCTGGCCGGCGCGCGCGCGGTCGACCGCCCGCCGGGTGACGGCGTGGACGGCCAGCACGTCGTTGCCGTCGACGATCTCCCCCGGGATCCCGTAGGCCGCGGCCCGCACCGCGATGTCCTTGATGCGCATCTGGCGCGCGGTGGGCGTCGAGTAGGCATAGCCGTTGTGCTCGGCGATGACCACCAGCGGCACCTGAAGCACCGCCGCCAGGTTGAGCCCCTCGTGGAAGTCGCCCGTCGAGGTGCCGCCGTCGCCGATGTAGGTCAGGGCGACCAGGTCGCGGCCCTGCATCTTGCCGGCCAGCGCCACCCCGGCCATGACCGGGATGAGCGCCCCCAGCATCGAGATCGGCGCCACCAGGCCGCGACTGACGTCCCCGAAATGGGTGTTGCCGTCCTTGCCGCCGGTCGGGCTGCCGCCCTTGGCCATGTACTGCATCATCACCTCGCGCGGCTTCACCCCGCGCACCAGCATCGACCCCAGGTTGCGGATGAGCGGTCCCATGAAGTCCTGGGGCGCCAGGGCGTAGGCGCTGCCGACCGACGTCGCCTCCTGGCCGCGGCTCGAGTACAGCCCGCCCACTACCTTGCCCTGCCGGTAGAGGTTGCCCAGGCGCTCCTCGACCATGCGGTTGAGCTTCATGAAGCGGTACAGCTCGAGCTGCTGGGCAGCTCCCAGCTCGGTGGCTGCCAGGCTGCCGGCAGCCGCCTCCTGCTTCGGCGCCCGTGCCGGCCGGGGCGCCCGGGGGCGCCGGACGCTGCCGGTGCCGGGGCCGGTGGTTCTTGCCATGGACAGCGTCTCGCCTGTTGGCCGAAGCGAAGGGGAGGGGGCGTCCCCTTCCCCCCGGAGGGTGGGCCGCGGCTCCGCCTGTCGCCTGTCGCGGCACTCCCCGCTCGTCGGAAGGGGATCGAGGGGTTGCGGGGGAGATCCGATAGACGCTTTGAGTAGTCCTCGATCGCCCACTATCGGCACCTGTTTCATGGCTCGGGGTCCCCGCTGGCAATGACAGCTCAGAATCAAAAATGAATCGCGTGGCCGAAGGCGGCGTGGGCCGCCTCGCCCACCGCTTCCGACAGCGTCGGATGGGCGTGAATGGTGTGGATCAGCTCCTCGTCGGTGGCCTCCATCTGCAGCGCCGCGCAAGCCTCGGCGATGAGGTCGGTGGCGCTCGCGCCGATGATGTGGACGCCCAGCAGCTCGTCGTACTTCGTCTCCCGCACCACCTTGACGAAACCGGTGGTGTGGCCGACGATCGCCGCCTTGCCGAGCGCGGTGAAGGGGAACTTCCCCACCGCCACGTCGTAGCCGCGCTCGCGCGCCCGGGCCTCGCTCAAACCGACGCTGCCCACCTCCGGATCGCAGTAGGTGCAGGACGGCACGCGGTCGTAGTTGATGGGCCGCACCGTCTTGCCGGCCATGTGCTCGACCGCCAGGATGCCTTCCGCCGAGGCGACGTGGGCGAGCCAGGGGGTGTTGACGACGTCGCCGATGGCGTAGACGTGGGGCAGGTTGGTCTGCATCAGCGGGTTGACCTTGACGTAGCCCCGCTCGAGCTCGATGCCCAGCGCCTCGAGGCCGATGCCCTCGGTCACCGGGCGCCGGCCCACCGCGGAGAGCAGCAGCTCGGCCTCGATGGTCTCCGGCGCCGCCGCGGCCCCACCCTTCCCCTGGCGCTCGACGGAAAGGCGGACACCCGTCTCGGTGCGCTCGGCGCCGGTCAGGCGGGCGCCGGTCAGCACCTTGAGCTTGCGCTTGCGCAGCGCGCGCTCGAGCTCCGCCGAGACCTCCTCGTCCTCGATCGGCAGGACGCGCGGGAGCATCTCGATCAGCGTCACCTCGCTGCCGAACGAGGCGTAGAGGGATGCGAACTCGGTGCCGACCGCCCCGGCGCCCAGGACCGCGATCGATTTCGGCACCCGTTCGAGCAGCAGGACGTGATCGGAGTTGAGCACCCGCTCGCCGTCGGCGGGAGCGATCGGCACGTCGCGCGGCACCGAGCCGGTGGCGATCATCACGAACCGCGTGGAGAGGACGCGCTTGCCGTCCTTGCCCTCGACCTCCACCTGGTTGGGGCCGACCAGGCTGCCGGTGCCCTGCAGCATGCCGGTCACCTTGTATTTCTTGAACAGCGACTCGATGCCGCGGGCGTTCTTGTCCACCACCTTGCGCTTGCGGTCGTGGGCGCGGGCGATGTCGAGGGTCGGCGCCGACACCTGGATGCCGTGCTCCGCGACGCCGCGGATCTCGTCGAGCAGCGCGGCGGTGTGCAGCAGCGCCTTGGTCGGTATGCAGCCGCGGTGCAGGCAGGTGCCGCCGAGCTTGGGGTCCTTCTCCACCACCGCCACCTTCAGGCCCAGCTGTCCGGCGCGGATGCCGGCGACGTAACCGCCGGGGCCGCTGCCGATGATGATCAGGTCGAAGTCTTCTTGCGCCATCAGGTCTCCCGGGTCATAAGGACGCGTCGTCCATTAGAACTGCGCTCTGGGCTGCGATATGCCAGGCCGGGCACCGCTCGAACGCCTCCTGCTAGGCGGGAACGCGGCCGGCAGCGGCGGAAAAATCAGCGCCTCGAAGGGACGGCCGTGGGCGCGCCGATCCTCGGTGCCGCCGGGTCTGCCGGGGCCGCCGGGGCCGCCGCCAGCGACCCGTAGGAAGTGTCGGCGCCCTGCGACAATACACCTGGAGACCCCGTTTGCGGGGCGCCGACGGGCTCGGCGCGAAACCGCCCCGGCTTCTCCTCCACCACCCTGCCAAGAGGCGCCTCGGCCTCGTGCTGGAAGACCGCCAGCCAGCCCTCGGCGGCCGCCCGCGGCACCCAGGTCTTCTTGTTCTCGAGCGTGGTCATCGGGTACAGGTCGTAGCTCATGATCCAGGGGAAGGCGACGTGGGCCACCGTGGGCACCAGGTCGGCGAAGAACACCGCCTTGCCCCCGAAGTCACCCGCCTCGCGGGATTCCCGCCGGTCGCCGCCGTCGCCGGGGCCGCCGGCCCAGCCGTCGAGCAGCACGATGCACATGTCCGCGTTGTGCCCGGACGCGCGCACGGCGCGCACGCCCGGGATCGGCTCGCATCCCTGGCCGCCGTCGAACAGGCGCACGACGCCGGCCGCGAACAGCGGCTCCCAGTTGCGCGGGTCGTAGCTCGCCCGGTCCCGCTCGTTGGGGTGGCGGGCATGCTCGACCTCGCCCCGCTCGAGCCAGTAGGCGGCGTTGGGGAAGGTCGGGACGAGCTCCTCGCCGGCGCCCGCAGGGCCCGCCGGGGCCGTCGCGGCCCGCCGCGTGTTCCAGCCGCAGTGGTCGAAGTGCAGATGGGTCAGCAGGACGTGCGTCACCTGCTCGGGCTCGTAGCCGGCGCGGCGGATCGCGTCCGGCAGCCGCACCGCCGCCTCGTCCATGCCGAACATGTCGCGGAAGCGCGCATCGTGCTTGTCGCCGATGCCGCTGTCGATCAGCAGCAGCTCGCCGCCGCGGGCCACCAGCAGGCAATTGGTGGCCATGCGGATGCGGTTGCGGTCGTCGGGAGGCTTGACCTTCCCCCACAGGGCGCGCGGCACCACGCCGAACATGGCGCCGCCGTCGAGGCGGAACTCGCCGTCCGAGACCAGCGTCAGCTCGAGGTTCCCCAGCCGCATGGCCGCCAGAGTGTATCCCTCCTGGGTAACGCGTTCCAAGGGCGCGGGCAGGCGTGCTCGCCGGGCGCACGGCGAGCACGGACGGCGAGCTTGGCCGGCGCGCCAAGCAGGTCAGGGAGTAGCAAGTCTACTTGAGCAGTTTATAATGACCCGCGTGTCCCAGGGAAAAGGACGACCGAGCTCCGGCGACGACCGCCGGCTGCGCCTCGACCGGTTGGACAGCCTGGCCGCGCTGGCCGGCGGGGTCACCCACGAGCTGAGCAACCTCGCTGCCTCGGTGATGATGTCGGTGCAGCTGCTCGAGCCGTGCTGCAGCGCGGCGGCCGATCGCCTGGTGCTGACCTCGCTCGAGGAGCTGGCGCGGCGGCTGCAACACGCCGGACGCCAGCTGCACTGGCTGGCCCGCGGCGTGGCGGGCGAGCCGACCGTGTTCCAGCCGCAGTACCTGCTCGCCGACCTGCAGAAGCTCGCCCGCGTCGCCTTCCCTGATTCGATCACGGTGATCACCCGCTACCCTCCCGACCTCTGGCCGCTGGCCGGCGATCCGCTCGTCGTCTTCCAGCTCCTCCTCGCCCTCTGTCTCGAGGCACGCACCCACCTGCGCGACGGCGGCACGCTGGTGCTGGCAGCCCACAACGAGGCGCGGGAGAACGGCCGCCGCGTGACCCTCGAAGCCTTCGCCGAGCCGCTCGCCGGCGCGCCGTCCGCGGCGCCGCCGGCGGTGGCCGCGGAGCGCCGTCGATTGGCGGCCGCGGCCAGGCGGGCGGCCACCGCCAGCGGCGGATTCACCGCCCCGCTCCCCCGCGACGCCGCCGGGTACGGACGGCGGGCCGACCTGCCGGCGGCGGCCATCTCGGACGACGCAAAGCCGGGGCCTCCTGCCTCCGGCTAGCGCCCTGGCGCCACCGCCTGCGGGCGGCCTCAGCTCTCGAGCCCGGCGCGGAAGGCGTAATGCATGATGTCGGCGTTGGTCTTGAGGTTCATCTTCTGCAGCACGCGGCTGCGGTAGGTGCTCACCGTCTTGACGCTCAGGTGGAGCTCGGCGGCGATCTCACCGGTGGTGCGGCCGGCGGCGATCTTGCGCATCACCTCGAACTCCCGGCTCGACAGCAGCTCATGCGGCGGCCGGTCGCCCGGGCTCGAGAGGTCGGTCGCGAGCCGCTCCGCCAGGTTCGTGCTGACGTACTTGCGGCCCGCCGCCACCTTGCGCACCGCCTCGAGCAGCACGTCGGGCGGCACGTCCTTGGTGATGTAGCCGTCGGCGCCCAGCTTGAGGCAGAGCACGGCATACTGGTCCTCGGGGTGCACGGTCAGCATCAGCACCCGCATCCGCGGGTTGCTCCGCTTCAACTCCTGTGCGGTCTCCACGCCTCCCCGGCCCGGCATCGAGACGTCGAGCAGCACCACGTCCGGCTTGGACTGCCGCGCCTTGACCAGCGTCTCCTCGCCGGTCGCGGCCTCGGCCGCCACCTGCATGTCGGGCGCACCTTCGAGCGTCCGCTTCAACCCGATGCGGAAGATCGAGTGATCGTCGGCGATCAGCACCCTGATCATGCGACTTCCTCGGGCGGCCACGGCTGCCGCGACGCCGCGTCCTCCTCGATCAGTCGCCCGCGCACCTCGAGGACTTCGTCCCAGCGGTCCAGGAACAGGTCGAACAGCCGGGGATCGAAGTGCGCGCCGCGGCCCCGCCGCATCGAGTCGCGCGCCGCCTCCGGCGAGAACGCCGGGCGGTAGGGCCGGTCCGTCGTCAACGCATCGAAGACGTCCACGACGCTGCAGATGCGGCCGGGGAGCGGGATCTGCTCGCCGGCCAGCCGCCGCGGGTAGCCCGTGCCGTCCCAGCGCTCGTGATGGGTGAGCGCCACGATCTCTCCCAGCTGCATCAGCTCGGACGGGGAGTCGGCCAGGATGCGGCTGCCGATCAGGGTGTGCGACTCCATGATCTTCTTCTCCTCCTCGTCGAGCGCACCGGGCTTGAACAGGATGGCGTCGGGGATGCCGATCTTGCCGACGTCGTGCATGGTGACCGCATGGCCCAGAACCTCGATCTCGCCCGGGGACATGCGCAGCGCATTCGCAAGCACAGTACTATAGCGGCTGATCCGCAGGATGTGGCGAGCGGTGTCCGGATCCTTGAGCTCCGCCGCGAGCACCAGCCGCCTGATCGTGTCGATGTGCGCCGCGTAGGTGCGGCGATTGGCGTCGGCGGTCTCCTCGACGGTGCGGCGCAGCTCCTTGGTGCGGCGCGCCACCCTCTCCTCGAGCTCGGCCTGGCTGCGCTTGAGCGCGTCCTGGGCTTGCTTCAGCCGCAGCTGCGACGAGATCCTCACCAGCAGCTCGGTCTTGTCCACCGGCTTGGCGATGAAGTCGCTGGCGCCCGCCTGGATCGCCTTGACGCGGTCTTCGCGGCTGTCGAGCACCGTCACCAGGATGATCGGCAGGTCCTGGGTTCGCGGGTCCGCGCGCACCCGCCGCGCCACCTCGTAGCCGTCCAGGCCGGGCATCATCACGTCGAGCAGCACGAGGTCGAAGCCGAGCACCAGCTTGGCCAGCGCCTCGAGGCCGTCGCGCGCGGTCTCCACCTCGTAGCCGAGGGTCCGCACCAGGCCCCCGAGCAGCGCCAGGTTCTGCTCGACGTCGTCGACCACCAGGATCCGCTGCGCCTCGCTCACCCGCCGCCCTCCTCCGGCTCCCGGTCGGGGCCGCGCTCCGGCCCGCGCGGGTCCTCGCCGTTGCCTGCGCCCGGCGGGCCCTCGCCGTTGCCTGCGCCCGGCGGGCCCTCGCGCAAGCCGGGGATCTCGGCGAAAAAGGTGCTGCCATGGCCCTCGCCGCGGCTTTCCACCCAGGCCCGGCCGCCGTGCAGCGCGAGCAGCCGCCGCACCAGGGCCAGCCCGAGGCCGGTGCCGGAGTAGCGGCGGGTGAGCGAGGGGTCCACCTGCTCGAACATGTGGAAGATGCGCTCGTGGTCCTCCGCCCTGATGCCGATTCCAGAGTCCGAAACCGCCAGCCGCACCTGCGGTTCGCCGGCCGGCGACCGGCCGGGCCACACCCGCAGCTTCACCCACCCTCCGGAGGCGGTGTATTTCACCGCGTTGTCGAGCAGGTTCAGGACGACCTGCTTGAGCCGCACCGGGTCGCCCTCGACCTGCGGCAGGTCGGCGGCCACCTCGACCTCGAGGTTCAGCCCCCTGCGGCGCGCCGCTTCGACCACCGGGCCGGCAAGGTCGCCGAGCAGCGCGCCGAGGTCGAACCTGGACCGCTCGAGGTGCAGGCGCCCGGAGTCGAGCCGGGCGAGATCGAGCAGGTCGTGAAGCAGCCGGCGGAGCTGCTCGCCGGCGCCCAGGATGTGGCCGACCGCCTGCCGCTGCGCCTCGTTGAGCGGTCCGAACTGCCCGTCGAGCAGCAGCTCCGGAAAGCCGATGAGGGAGTTCAGCGGCGTCAGCAGCTCGTGGCTGATGCGCGAGAGCAGGAGGCTCTGAGCCAGGTGAGGCGGCTCGGCCGCCTCCTGATCCTGTTGCCGGGAGGCGAGATCGGCAGCGCCGGCACCGCCTGTGCCGCCTGTAGCAGGGGCGCCGGCGGCGGTTCCGCCGGCCTGGGCGGCGCCGGAGCGCGGATCGTGCTGGTTCGACATCGTTGTCGCCTGGCGTCAGGCGCCGGTGCCGCGAGGCTTCACCGCCCCGCCGGCAAGCAACGCCCGGAAGAGAGTCGTGGCCGCCCGCACACCGCCGGATCACCGGCCCTGGAAAGCCCCGCGTCCGCCGCTCTACCGGATGTGACAAGGATATGCCGAGTGGTCCGCTTGCGCAACTTCTCCTTGCCGGGGCGCGAGCTCGGCGCTCGGACGGGGGCTCAAACCTGCGGCTGGCGCCCGGTTAGAGCCGGTACCTGCGGTGCCGGCGAGGTGGCCATCGAACGGCTACGAGCGAACGGCGGCGACGCTCAGCAGCCCGGCATGGCGATCTCGAACTGCTGTACCTCCAGGCGCGAGAAGTGCTCCGCCTTGGCGTGGATCACCTTGACGATCCGCTTGTGCGGCACGTCGACGATCAGCGCCGGGTCCAGGAAGTCACCGACCAGGGGCGGACGGCCCGAGGTCAGCAGGCCCGGGACAGGCCAGCGCTCGCCGTCGGCGGCGCTCAACTCGGCGGTGCGCAGGAGCACGCAGGGAATCTCCGTCACGCCGGCCGCGAGCAGGCCCGTCGCCGCCCGCCCCGCCCACGACGACGCCGAGTGCCGCGGTGGCGGTCACCGGCACTTCAGCCTGCAGGTGAGCGCCATGACCGCCGCTCGTGCCGCCGGCGGCTCCGCCGGAGGCGCCGTCCGCCACGACAAAGATGGCAGCGGCGCGGGCGGGGACGGGATAGGTCTGGAGCGAACCGGTCGGCGAGAACTGCTACAGCGTGCCCGGGACGCAAGTCGGCGGAGCCTGCGCCGAGAGCGCGCCGCCGCCGAGGACCGCCAGCAAGGACAGCGGGAAACGCGCCGCTACGAGGCAGGAATGCATGCCAGCCAGCTCTTCAGCCAGTCTCCGGATGCTGCGCCACCAGCAGCTCGAGGCGCCGCAAGGCGTCGTCGAGACGATTCACCACTGCCGCCGGCGGCGCCGGCGCTTGCTTCGCCGGGGGCGCAGGCAGCCGCCGCGGGCGCGGCGCTGCCGGCTTGCCCAGGTGTGGCAGCCCCACCTGCCGCCAGAGGTCGCGCTCCTCGGCCAGCACGTCCCGCCGCAGGATCACGCCGTGACGGGCGAGCATTGCCGAGATCACGTCGTAATTCTCGAGCAGGTGGCGGCGGGTGGACTGGTAGGCGTGCTCGCAGACGGCGCGCCGCTCCGAGAAGCCGAAGATGTTGGTGAAGGCCATCAGGTAGTCGTCGCGCTCGGGCTCGAGCAGCAGCACGTCGGCGTTGCCGTACTTCGTCGCATAGGCGGCCATGCCGACCTCGAGTCGGGAATGGACGATGGTGCGCAGGGTCTGCGACAGCACGGTCGGCAGGCCGCGCTCGATCAGGTTGCCGCCCTGCATGTAGCCCTGCTCGACGGCGTGCACGGTATCGACCGAGACGATCGGGTTGATGCAGATCACGAGGCCGGCGCCGGCGTCGAGCGCCACCGAGGCGTGCAGGGTCTTGAGCAGGATGCCGTCAACGATGTGGCGGCCCGCGATCTCGACCGGCGGATAGAGCCCGGGCAGCGCCGTGGTGGCCTGCACCGCGAGCGAGATCGGGACGTGGTCCATGCCCGGCTCGCCGAAGCGCACCGCCTGGCCCGAGTCGAGGTCCGCCGCGACGATCACCAGCCGCTTGCCGAGCTTCCGGAAGTCGTCGGTGCGGGACTTCAGCTTGAAGATCTTCTCGACGTAGGCGCGGATCGGCTCGTTGTCGAAGACCGCGACGGGCAATGCCTGCCCCAGGCGCGTCAGGGATTCGACCAGGGTGAGGTCCGCGCGGTGGCGGGAGTAGTCCAGAAGGGCCTCGCCCAGCAGCCGGGGCACCGCGCGCAGGCCGCGGCGCAGCTGGCGCACCGACGGCGTGAGGAAGGTCTCGGGGTGGAAGGGATGCTCGCCGGGCTCGTGGGCGACGATGGCGCGGCACATCTGCGCCGTGGTGAGGTCGTTGGCGAGGCAGGCGGTGATGAAGCCGCCGGCGCTCACCCCGACATAGATGAAGAGGTGATTGAGGTCCAGGCCGTCGCAGGCCTCGTCGAGGGCCCGGAGGGCGCCGATCTCGTAGATGGCACCCTCCGGAGCGCCTCCCGCCAGGGCCAGCGCGACCCGCGGCCCTGGCGTACCGACCTCGGACGAGCTCTCGAGACCCGCGCCGGGCTCGGTCACTAGACCACCTTCGACGCGCTCTTGGCTGCCGGCTTGTGGGTGGCGGCCTTCTCGGCGGCCGCCGGGGCCGCGTGGGTGACGCGCGGCCGCAGCAACTCCACCTTGGCGTTGAGCTCCTCGACGCGCTGCGTCAGGTTGCGGATCTCCTCGCGGGTGGGCACGCCGAGCCGGTGCAGGGCCGAGGTGATCGTCTCGTCGACCTTGCTGCCGATGTCCTCCCAGGAGCTGCTGGCTTTCGCCTTGGCCTTGTCGACCACCTCGTTGGCCTTGTCGACGACCTTGTCGACCTCGACCTTGCCGCGCGACTCGACGTCGCGGCCGCGATCGACCAGCCGGCTGAACAGCTTGGTGCCCTCCTCCTCGGCGGCGGACAGGGCGCCCAGCCCGGCGAGCCAGATGCGGTGCGCGGTTTCCTTGACGTCATCCTGGATCTTGCTCTCGCTGCTCTTGCTCTTGGTAGTCATGGTGCTCCTCGTTTTTCATGGCGGCCGGCACCCTGGGGGGACGGCGGCTGCCGCGTTTCATGCATCAACGGGTGTTTCCGTGGCGGACTCGCGGTCGGCCCGGAGCATCGGCAAACGAAAATTCAATCGGCCGTCCGAGCCGTCTCCGCCAGCCGGCGGCCGTAATCGTCGAGCTTCTTGTCGAGGGTTTCGAGGTGAACGGCGAGCAGGCGCAGGTCCGCGACCGTCGCCAGGTCCAGCCGCTCGAGCAGCCGCCGGGTCTCGTACTCCGCCATCTCGCGCAGCAGGGTACGGGCGCCCTGGATGGTGCGCTCCGCGTGGTCCGACAGGGATTCGAGGCGGGCCTGGATGCGGGCGGACCGCCGCTCGGCCAGGGGCTGCCCCCTCTCGACCAGGCGGTCCACCAGCCGCCGGCCGCGCGCGGCGATCGCGGCGATCGCGGCGATCGCAGCCATGCGGGGCACGCTGCCGGCGGCGGCAGCGGCGGCGCCGAGCCCGGCCAGCCACAGCTGGCGGCCGGCGAAACGCGCCCGGCTGACCGCACGCTCGACGCGGTCGGCGACATGGGCGGCTTCGGCGACATGGCCGGCAGGATCGGCATGAGCGGTGTGGGCGCCCTGAGCGGCACGAGCGGTGGAGGCGGTCATCGACCCGCCTCGTGTTCGGCCTGCTGGCCACTGCCGGCACCCTTGCCGGCGGCCGGCGCCGCGGCGCCGGCCTGATCCGCCGGCGTCGCGGTCCCGGCCGGCGAGGCAGCCGCTTGGGGAGCGGTAGAGCCGGCAGAGCCGTTGCCCGGCGCGTTTGCGCTCCCTGCCGCCTCTGCCTCCGGCGGCTCGGCCAGCCCCACGATCACCTCCGAATCGAGAGCGGCGAGCGAGGCCTCCAGCTGCTCGAGGCGGGTGCGCAGCCCCGACATCTCCTCGCGGGCTCGCCGCACCGGCGCCAGGCGGTCGATCGATGCCTGCACCAGCTTGTCGACGCCGTGCTGGACCTGCTCGACGCCGCTGTGCACCGCCCGTTCGCCCAGCCGCACCAGCTCGTGCAGCAGCTCGCTGGGCAGCGACGAGGTGCCGCGGCGGCCCTCGTCCAGGATGATCTGGGTCAAGGTCTGCGAGGTGACGTCGCCGGAGGTGGCGTTGTCGAGCACCCGCACCTCCTGTCCATGGCGGATCCACCCCGCGATCTCCTCGAGCGAAACGTAGCGGCTCTCCTCGGTGTCGTAGAGCTTGCGGCTTTCGTAGCGTTTGATGAGCCGGATCATGGCTCCTCCTTGCCTCGGTGACGTCCCAAACCCGGGCCGCCGCGTTACGGCAGGAGATTACCGCAGTGCGGCAAAGATGTCAACCTCTCTTTGACGCGATGCGGCAAAGGGGTCGATGTGGCCGTTGACCCACGACGGAAGCGAAGACTAAAGTGGCAAGCATGTCCATCCCCACCGAACCCATCGGCAGCGTCCCGCGGCCGCGGCAGCTGATCGACGCCATGCAGGCCGCGTCCGCCGGGCGGCTCGAGCCGGCGGCGGCCGCTGCCGTCGCCGAGGAGGCGTTGCGCGACACCCTCGCCCGCTTCGAGGCCACCGGCTCGCCGGTGATCACCGACGGCGAGCAGACCAAGCCGAGCTTCGCCACCTATCCCATCCACGGCCTCGAGAACCTGGCGCCGGACGGGGTGACCATTCCCTTCGCCGACGGCCACACTCGCCGGCTGCCGCGGCTCACCGCCGGTCCCTTCCGCTACCGGACCCAGGCGGCGACCTACGTGGCGGCGGCGCGACGCCACACCGCGCTGCCAGTCAAGCAGGCGGTCATCTCGGCGTCGGCGCTCAGCCTGCTCTATCCGGCGGACGCGATCGATGGCTATCCGCGGGAGCAGTTCCTGGGCGACCTGGTGAACGAGGCGGAGTCCGACATCCGGGGCTGCCTCGCCGCCGGCGCCTGCGCGGTGCAGATCGATTTCACCGAGGGGCGCCTGTCGGTCAAGCTCGATCCCACCCGCGGCCTCCTGCGCCAGTTCGTGGACCTCAACAACCGGGTGCTCGATCGCTTCACCGCCGAGGAGCGACGCCTGATCGGGGTGCACACCTGTCCCGGCGGCGACCAGGACTCGACCCACAGCGCCGACGTCGATTACGCCGAGCTGCTGCCCGACCTGTTCGCCCTGCACGCGGGCCGCTTCTATCTGCAGCTCGCCAGCGAGCCCGATCGCCCAAGGGTGCTCGCCATCATCCGCCGCCATGCGCGTCCGGATCAGCTGGTCTTCGTCGGCGTCACCGATCCCATCGACCCGCGGGTGGAGACTCCCGAGGAGGTGCGCGATCGGGTGCTCGAGGCGGCCGAGGTCATTGCCCTCGAGCAGCTGGGAACGACCGACGATTGCGGCTTCTCCCCTTTCGGCGACGATCTCTCGACCAGCCGCGACACCGCGTTCGCCAAGATCCGCGCCCGCGTCGCCGGCACCGAGCTCGCGGCGCGGGCGCTCGGCCTCTGACGTCTCCGGTCCCGGCCCGGAACCTTGCCACCACCACTTGGAGAATGGAATGCCACCCACTCTTGGCAACGGCAAGGTCTGCTATATCGAGATTCCCGCCCTCGATGTCGATCTCTCCGCCGCTTTCTACCGGAAGGTCTTCGGCTGGCAGACCAGGAAACGCGGCGACGGCCAACTCGCCTTCGACGACACGGTGGGCGAGGTGAGCGGCTCGTGGGTCCTCGGCCGGCAGGCGGCGGCGCCCGGCCTGCTCGTCTACATCATGGTCGATAGCGTCGCCGCGGCGCTTGCAGCGGTGGTGGCGCAAGGCGGCGAGGTCGCCCAACCGATGGGCATGGACGCGCCGGAGGTCACCGCGAGGTTCCGCGACCCAGCCGGCAACGTCTTCGGCCTCTATCAGCATCCGACGAAGGACGGTCGGTAGTGTTCCGCTCGGTTGATTCGCTAACGGGACACTAGCGAAGCTCCGCCTCAAACCGACGAGGGGGGCGTAGAGCTGTAAAACGACGGTAGGGCAAGATGGTGCTCTGAACTTCTGCCAGGAAGAGGAGAGCGACCATGCGCCCTACCGTCGGAGAGATTCTCGCAGATCACGTGAGCCTGGAGGTCAGTTGCGTGGACCGGATCTACGTCAACGGCTATGTGCCGAAGCTTCAGACCTCGGGTCAGCTGGTGTTTTTCCTCAGCGAGCACCTGGGCTACCCTTTGGCCTCGCCAGCGATCCTGGGCAGGATGGGGGATCACTACCGCGCCAAGGTGCGGCGATTCGTCAAAGACCAAGAGATCCCGGTGGTTCGCTTCCAGCGCGGCCAGCGCAAGGACGAGGTGGCGAGCGATCGGCGGCGAAAGCATTCCGGGCAGGAGGGAGTGGTCTTTCTGGGGACGGCTCAAGAGCGGTTCCGTTCGTTCAAGGGCCAGAAGCGTGTGAGTCCGGCCGGAGCCATCAGCTTCGACTTCTCCCGCCAAGCGGTGTTCGTCAACCAGCTCTACTTCTACGTTCAGGATCCCGATTGGGGCCCGGCCTTCGTCAAGATTGGCACCTATCTGCCCTATCCGGTGAAGCTCTGCCTCAACGGCCACGAGTGGGTCAAGCAGCAACTGCGTCGAGAAGGCATCGGGTTCCAGAGTCTCGACAACGGCTTTCTCTCCTGCGAGGACCCAGCTCGACTCCAACAGGTGTGCGACCAGCTCGGTCCAGAAGCCATCGCGGCCTTTTTCGAGCGCTGGTCCCAACGCCTTCCTTGGCCGCTCGACGCTGAGGACCAGCAGGCCGGTTTCCGCCACCACCTCAGCCTGTGGCAGCTCGAGTTGAGCCTCACCCAGGTCTTTCGCCGCCCGCTGCATGGACGCCACTTCTTCGACCAGATCGTGCGCGCCAACCTCGATCTCGGTCGTCCTGATCGTGTGCGCCTGCTGTTTGACCGGCGCCTGACCCGGAGTACCCCGCCGCCGGCGTACGGCTACCGGACCCGGATCATCACCGACGGCGTCGATCCCAGCCTCCACATCGAGTACAAGCACTGCCAGGTCAAACAGTACTTCAAAGAAGGGCGAGCCCTGCGCACCGAAACCACCATCAATGACCCTGCCGACTTCGGGGTGCGCAAGGGTCTACCCAATCTCTGGCAGCTCAAAACCATCGGCCACAAGGCCAACCGGCGCCTGCTCGCGGCCGAACGTCTCGCTGACGCCAGCGGGGGCGACGGCGAACAGCTCGACCAGCTCCAATGCCCCTTGCTCGTCGACGGCCATCGCGTCGCGGCCCTGCGGTTCGGTGATCCCCGTGCCATGGCGCTGCTGGCGGCCCTGGGACACTACGGGCTGCAGGTCCATGGGTTCCGCCACCGGGATCTGCGCCGACTCGTTGAGCCGCTCCTCGCTCACCCCTACACACCCAACCAGATGACCTACGACCTGAGACGGCTGCGCCGCCGAAGGCTAATCGCCCGCGTCGAGGGCACTCATCGCTACCTCGTCACCCCCCTCGGCCTGCGGCTCGCTTACCTCTACACCAAGCTCTATCAACGGCTCCTCAAGCCGGGTTGGGCGATCCTGCTACCGGCACCGCCGGTGTCTCCGCCTATGCGCAAAGCGATGAACACCCTCGACGAGCACTTCGAGCAACTACTTGCAGGTGAACGACTTATGGAGGCCGCATGAAACTTGACTCATCCGGTAGTATTCCTACGGAGGAGCGCTGCTAGGGGCAGGGCAGGGCGGCGGTGTCGGCGACGGTCACCGTCAGGTTGCCGAGGGCATTGCCGTAGGACTTGTGGTTGCCGGTCGCGGTGTCCAGGATGTCGACCACCCAGTACTGGTTGGTCAGGCCGCCGATGAACACCCAGAAGTTGGAGGAGAACGCGCAGGCATCGAGGACCTTGACGCCCAGCTCGAAGTTGCTGGGGTCGGTGAAGTAGTAGAAGACCGACTCGTCGCTCTCGGCCCGGGTGCCGTTGAAGCTCAGCACCTGGCCGACGCCGGCGCCGGTGTTGGCGTTGTCGTAGATCGCGGTCACCTGGAACCGGCTGCTGATTACGCAAGCGCCATTGGAGGTCCTGGTGCAGCTGGTGTTGGTCGAGCACGAGGGGGCTCCACCCATCGGGAAGATGGAGTATCCGGTGACCTCGGGCGCGGCGGAGGAGCCGGAGGAGAAGGTGCGGACGTCGGCGAAGTGGCCGTCCTCGAGAAGCAACTCCGATACGTAGTAGCAACCCGATGGGGGCTTCGCGAACGCGATCTCGCCGGTGTCGAGACTGTCGAACTCGGTGCCGGCATCCAGCGTGCCGAGGTCGGCGCTGGCCAGGTCGTAGTAGCTGAACGTCCCGGCGGGAGGATTGGTGGTGGCGATCAGGTGCAGGACGAGGTCGCCCGTGGTGCCGCTGGCGCGCTGGTCGGCGATGATGCTGGCGAAGTAGTCTGTCTGGCCCCCGCCATAGCTGAAATGGATTCCGCCCTCGATGAGAATGCCGGTGCCAACGGTGGAAGGAGTGACCGGGCGGGTGATCGTGCCGATCGCGCCCGCCGGCGTGAATCGTGGGACGAGGGTGGGGTGGACCGATCGCATCCCGGCCGCCGGCCGGACCGCGGACCAGCCGCTCGCCGAAGCGGCATCGCTGCCCCATGCCATGGGAGCGGACATCGCGTCTGCCCCGGCGATCAGCAAGCAGCTGGCTGTCAAGGCAGCAACGACACCGAGCTTGTGCAAACCCTTTACGATGGACACATAACGGGCCGACATAGCATTCCTCCTTAAGGGTAGACGGCAGAGACAGAATACCACGCTGGGGTTCATCAGGCGCGGCGCGACACGCCAGTCGTGACGAGGACGCGAGGGGTCCCAGTCATGGCGTCGCGAGGTCTTGCAAGAGTTGTGTTTGAAGCCGGAGGTGATCTAAATTAGATAGATAGATAGCGCTTGCGAGTTGTTGGGCTGCGCGCCTTGGATTACAGTGCCCGGACTCAGGCCAGCTCGTCGGCGGGATCTCGCACGACCGGATACGGCTCGATGGGGCCATCGATCGCTGCCATGGCCGCGATGAAGAGATGGGGGAAGGACAGGGGCACGGTCCGGCACAGCCGAAGGATTCGCCCGCGCAAGGCCGCGGCCTCGGCTCCGCCGCCCGAGGCCAGCCGATAGAGCTGCCGCCAGGCCGCGAGCTCGCCACGGTCGAGCAGCTGCGCCAGCACCTCGTCGCTCTCCAGATCGAGGCCCGCGCGGTTCCAGAGCGCCCGGGAGCGCGACAGATCGAAGGTGCTCAGGGCTCGCCTCCCTTGGCGCCCAGCAGCAGGTCGGCCAGCACGCGCGCCCAGAAGCGCCCGCGCGACGCCACATGCTGCCAATCGTTCCAGGGTGCCCGGAGCCCACGATAGGTGGCAAGATCGATCGCCGCCTCATCGACAGGCCGGGCGGAGCCGAGCCGTTCGACGACCTCGGCCAGGACCGAGGCGCCGTTCGGCTGAGGATAGAGCGCATCGAGACCCGCGAGCGCCGCGCGCACTCCGTCCACACCCAGGCGCTCGAACAGCACGACGGCATCGAGGTAGTCGCGGACGGTGAAACGGGTGGCGAGCAGCCAGGCCTTGATCCGCGCCATCTCTGCCAGCGTCGGCAGCCGCAACCCGGCGATCTCCTCGGTCTCCAAAGGTTGGACCCGGCGGAGCTGACGAATGCCGGTCAGGACGCCGTCGAGCTGCCCGAGGATCAAGACCGGCCTGCGGACGCGGGAGGTCTGCCAGCCCGCCGCCGCTTCCAGCTCCGCCAGCACCTCGTCGAACCGATCCTGTAGATCCGCAACCACGTGATCCCCATCCAGGCTGATGCGATGTCCAGCATGGAGCGCCGCGGCAGTCCCGCCGACCAGAACCGCCCCAGGCACCAGCGCCTGCAGGTGACGCTCCGCCGCCAGCAGGCGTTCCCAATCGGATCGCGGCTCCTCGTACATACTTCTCAGCATAGCGCCGACCGACCCGCGGCTGGTGCGCTCCTTCGCCGGGCGGTTTCGTCCGGCCTCAGCTTGGCGAGATCGGCGCGTGAGTCGCGGGCCGCCGAAATGGCGCTCGCCGTCGCGCGCGCGTCTCTTCATGACACATCTCTTAGATGGCAGGAAACCCTTACAGCCAAGGAGAGGGCGATGAAGAAGAGACTCAAGGCAGGGGTGCGGGTCAAGAAGGAAACGCTGCGCCAGCTGACGCCGGCCGAGGACAAGGAGGTGAAGCAGGCCCAGGGCGGCGTGCTCTGCACCAAGTGCATCACGACCTGCCTGGGATGCCGTAACGGCAGCTACGGCTAGTCCGGTTTCAGGTCCGAATCCGGCGAGACAGGCTCATCTGACGCCGTCGGTCCAAGCGGACTGGCGCTCGCCACCGCTGCCATTGCCGAGCTGCGTGGCGACCGGTTGGCGAGGCGCCGCCGGCCGCCGTGAAGGTGGTCGCCGATGTCCGAGCGCCTGAGGAGGTGCGACCCTCAGCGCGCCCGCCGGTTGCCGCGCCGTTTCACGTCGGGCGGCGGGGGCGGCGGCGCGCCGCAGTGGCGGAAGCATGAGATGGTGCAGCACTCGGTGGGAGAGACCGACGCCGTTTCGGTGCCGCCGCCAATGAGGGCAAGATCCTCCGAAGTCAAGCGGCGCAGGGTCTCCTTGGCCAGAGTCACGCGCTTCCGGGTCTTCATCTGCTGTCTCCTTCCTGGATGCCTGCACTCCTTTTGGGAGTGAGGCGTTGGTGGCCGTCCGAGGAGACGAGGCGCCATCGCGACGCGGTCCGGACGCCAAGGCATGGGACCGCCGTGCCTGCCACGCCTCCTGGAGCGTCGTGCGACGACACCGGCTCCGCGAGACATCGGACATCGGGGATAGACTGGCCGAGGACATCGAACCCCTCGCTCACCGAGGAGTCGACAGCATGGCCAGAGGATGGGAGAGCAAGTCCGTTGAAGAGCAGCAGGTCGGCGGCGCCCGCGCCGCCGACCAGGGCGAGGACCTGACCGCCGAGGAGCGCCGGCGCCGCGAGCGGCTCCGCGACCGCGAGCTGTCGCGCCAGCGCGTCCTCGAGGAGCTCGCCGTCACCCCCTCCGCCGTCCGCCGCGCCGCCCTCGAGCAGGCGCTCGCCTTCCTCGACCAGGAAATCGAGCAGCTCGGCAAGCCGTAGACGCACGGCGCTCGGCGCCGGCTCGTCCAGCGTAGGACGAGCGCCTACACGCGGCGACTCCACCTTCCTACCCCACGTCGGCGGCGCGGCTGATGTTGCCGGCCAGGCGCGGCGGTTAGGCTGCCTTTCGACACTTTCTGAGGAGGCCGCGCCATGCACAAGAGCATTGAGGCCGTTGGCTCGCTGTACGCCGAATACGCCCGGGAGGCCGCCGCCGAGCTCGGCCACCTCATGCTCCTGCTCGGCAGGCTCGAACAGGAGCCGGGCGACCGGGACGTCCTCGAGCAGCTGATGCGCGGGTTCCATGCGTTCGCCGGCTCCGGCGGGACCTTCGGGGTGCCGGCGCTCTCGGCCATCGGTTCGGAAGCGGAGCAACTCATGATGCGCGCGCTCGCCGGCGCGGTGCCTCTCACCGCCGCCGAGCGGCAGCGCCTTGCCGCGCTCACCACGGCCATCGCCGCGCAGCTCGCCGAGCGGCCCCGCGCGGAAGAGCTGGCATGCCGCGAGCCGTCCGTGGCACCCGCGGCCCCGGCCGCACGCCTGGCAGTGCTGGTGGCGGCGGGCGAGGGCACACGCAGGAGCCTGCTGCCCCGCCTGCGGCTGGCAGGCTTTGACGTGCGCGAGGCGCACGGCGAAACCGAGGCGCTCCGCATGATCGAGACGGCGCTGCCGGACGCGGTGATCGCCGACGTCGAGCTGCAGGAGGGCTCCGGGCACCGCCTCGCCGAGGCGGTGCGCCGGCTGCCGCTGGGCAACCAGGTGGCGGTCATCCTGGCGGGCCCGCGGCACGGTCTCTGCGATCACGGCGCCGCGATTTACAGCGGCGCCGACACGGTGCTCGAGCAGCCGGTCGACTGGGAACGGGTGACCCGCCAGGTGATGCAGCTGCACGCCGGCCGCATCAGCGCCGGGCGGGTGCTGACGGTCGACGACAACGCCCGCCACGCGGACCTGGTCCGCGAGATCCTCGAGGCCGAGGGTTACGAGGTCCGCTGGTGCGGCGACCCGCGCCGGTTCGGCGCCGAGCTGGACGCCTTCCATCCCCATCTCGTGCTCATGGACGTGCTGATGCCTGGGACCACGGGCTACGACCTGGTTCGTCTGTTGCGCGGCAACGAACGGTACGCGGGCCTGCCGGTGCTCTTCCTGACCACCCAGGGGCAGATCGCCGCGCGCATTGCCGTGGTGCGGGCGGGGGGTGACGACCACTTCGTCAAGCCGGTGTCGAGGTCCCTCCTGGTGTCGGCGGTGAAGGCGCGCATCGAGCGGAGCCGGCGCATGCAGGACCTGCTCGAGACCGACGGGCTCACCAGGCTGTTGACCCGATCGGCCCTGCTCGATCGGGCGCGTGCGATCGTCGCGGGCGAGCGCACGAACCCGCGGCGGCCGCCGGTCTGGGTGATGATCGACCTCGATCATTTCAAATCGATCAACGACTGCCACGGTCATGCGGCAGGCGATCGCGTGCTTACGGCGGCGGGCAGCCTGCTGCAGCGCCGCCTGCGCACGTGCGACGTCGTCGGGCGGTACGGCGGCGAGGAGCTCACGGTCCTGCTCGAGGGCCTTTCGCCCGACGATGCGCTGCGGCTGGCCGACAGGTTGCGGACCGAGCTCGCGAGCGAGGAGTTCGCGGGGCAGGACGGCAGCCCGCCTTTCCACGCCACCTTCAGCGCCGGGGTGGCACCCCTGTCTCCCGGCATGAGCTGGGAGGACTGGCGGGATGCGGCCGACCGGGCGCTCTACGAAGCCAAGCACGCCGGACGCAATCGGGTGGTGCTGGCCGGCGCTGCCGCTGCCGGCGTGCGGCGGCCCGGCAGGAGCGCCGCGGCATGAACGGACCGGACCGGACGTCGAGACCGGCATCAGGGTGCGGCTCGCCGGCGCGGGCGTGCCGACGATCGCGCAGGACAGCGCCACCTCGGCGGTCTTCGGCATGCCGCGCGCGGCGATCCTGGCTGGCGGTGCCGCGGAGGTGCTGCCGCTAGAGGACATCGGCCCCCGCCTGCTCGCGCTGGCCGCCACCTCGTGCTACCGGCCGTGCGCCCCCAGAGCTGCCACCAGGTCCACCAGCTCCTGGTGCTGGAACGGCTTGCGCAGGTAGGCCGCGGCCCCGGCACGCAGGCAGGCGACGGCGTCGTGCTCCCTGCCCTCCGTGGTCATGACGACGACGGGAACCCTCGCGAGCACGCCGGCGGTCTCGAGGCGGCGGATCAGCTCGAGGCCGTTCATCGTCGGCATTTCCAGGTCGACGATCATCAAGCTGAGGTCGGGGTGCTCCGCGAGGCGGGAAAGCGCCTCGCTGCCGTCCATGGCATGGACCAGGGCGATGCCGGGCAGCAGCGCCGTCATGAGCTTGTGCATCAGCGCCGAGTCGTCGGCGATGAGGATCTTTGCCGGGGCCATGAGCGCAGCCATCATTATATTCAGTTCTGCTAAGTAATCACCAGCTCGACGTGCCGTTAGAATCATCCGAGCCGGCGGCAGCAGCGGGCCGCGCTCGTGCCGGAGCCTTGGTCCCGGCGATCTCGTCGGCGCTTGAAGCCGCGGAGGATGCAATGCACCTATCCGTCACGGCCCCCCTGCTCACGCGCTGGGTGAACTTCTACGTCATCGCCGGATCGGCGGCGGCGTCCTTGACCGGCCTGCAGTTCGTCGTCATCGCTCTCATCGCCCAGATGCGGCCGAGCAACACGGGCGGGGGGATCGATGCGTTCTCGACTCCGACGATCGTCCATTTCAGCACCGTGCTGCTGCTCTCCGCCGTCCTGTGCGCACCGTGGGACGGGCTATGGGGCACCGGCGCCTTCCTCGCGGTCTGCGGGACGGTGGGCATCGGGTACACCGGGATCGTGGCCTGGCGCGCGCGGCGCGTGGCCGAGTACCGCCTGGTGCTCGAGGACTGGATCTGGCACGTCATCCTGCCGCTGGCGGCTCATGCGATGCTGCTCGCCTCCGGGCTGACGCTGGTGGGGCGGCCGACCCTGGCCCTGTTCACCGTCGCCGCGGCGGCGATGCTCCTGCTGTTCGTCGGCATCCACAACGCCTGGGACACCGTCACCTTTCTCGTGATCCAGCGCCTGGAGGCTGGGCAGCACGGCGGCGACCGGCGGGAGCCGCCATCGGCATAGCGATGCCGCGACGGCGCACGTGACACGCGGCAGGAAGGAGGCGGGGTGGAGCGAGCGGACGTGGCAGTCGTTGGAGCCGGTGTCGCGGGCCTGGCGGCTGCCCGCGAGTTGCGCCGTCGCGGCCTGGCGGTCATCGTGCTCGAGGCGCGAGACCGCATCGGCGGACGCATCCTGACCGTCCACGACCCGCGCCTGCCGATGCCCGTGGAACTGGGCGCCGAGTTCGTCCATGGCGCGGCGCCGCTGACCTATCGGCTCCTCGCGGAGGCAGCGATCACCACCTGCGACCTGGGCGGCGAGCACTGGCGAGCGCACCATGGAAGGCTCGCGCGGATCGAGGCCTGGCCGCCCATCGAACGCATCCTGCGGCGGATCGACCGTCGCGCGCCCGATCGTTCGTTCGACGACTTCCTGGCCGGCCTCGGCAGGCGCACGCCGGCGGGCGATCGGCGTGCCACCCGGGCCTTCGTGGAGGGCTACCACGCCGCCGATCCGGCGGATCTCAGCGTCCGCTCGCTGGCGCCCCTGGCTGCTGACGAAGAGGGGCCGCCCGGAGACGCCGTGACGCAGATCGCCCGGGTTCATGGAGGTTATGACCAGCTGCCGCGCTGGCTTGCGGGTGAGTTGCAGGCCGAGCTGCGGCTGCGCTCCCCGGTGACGGCCATCGAATGGCGGCGGGGGCACGCCCAGCTTGCCGTGCCGCGGGACACGGGCGCCGTGCGGCGATTCGTCGCGCGAGCGGCGATCGTGACCGTGCCCGCCGGGGTCCTTGCCGCCGGCCCGGCGCAGCCCGGCGGGCTCCGGCTGCTGCCGGACCCGCCGCGCATCCGGCGCTCCTCCGGCCTCGTCGCGATGGGAGCGGCGGCGCGCCTCGCCTGCTGGTTTCGCGAGCTCCCGTGGAGCGCCGCCGTGGCCGGCCGCCATCGCGAGCCGACCGCGCGCGCCAGCTTCTGGCACCTGGATGGCCCGACCTTCGCCGTCTGCTGGACCGCCTACCCGCTGCGCTGGCCGCTCGCCGTGGCCTGGACGGGCGGGCCGCGGGCAGTGGCGCTCGCATCGCGCGGCCGCCGCGCTGTCGAGTCGGTGGCGGTCGCCGAGCTGGCCGCGGCCTTTGGCCTGCCGCGCCGCGCGGTCACGTCGCGCCTGGTGGCGACCTGGATGCACGACTGGCAGCACGACGTCTACTCTCGCGGCGCCTACAGCTACGCTCGCGTCGGCGGCGCGGGGGCGGCACGCAGCCTGTCGCGGCCGGTCGAGGACACGCTGTTCTTCGCCGGCGAGGCCACGGACACCGGCGGTCACACGGGGACGGTCGAGGGAGCGCTGGCGAGCGGTCTGCGTGCTGCCCGGCAGGTGAGCCATGTGCTCGGGGCGGGCTGACGGCCCGCCTTTGCCCCGACTCGCGGCGTTCTGCGCACCCTCGATGGTATGGACAGCGTGGAGGCGGGCTCGACGCTTACGGCGCTGCTAGAGAGCACAGTGTCGAGGTGGGGAGATTGTCCCTTCCTGGTGGGCGAGCGAGGGATGGTTCGCTACGGCGCTTTCCAGCAGGGAGTCCATGGCCTGGCCTCGACGCTTGCCGAGCGCGGCGTCGCGGCTGGCGACCGGGTGGTCGTGGTCATGCCGAGCTGCCCGGAGATCCTCTACCTGTGGTTCGCGCTGGCGCGCCTGGGCGCGATCATGGTGCCGGTCAACCCGGCGCTGGCGGATGTGGAGATCGCGCCGGTCCTGCGCCATGTCGCCGCGCGTGCCCTGATCGGCGATACCTGCCGCCTGGCAGCCTACGCCGGCCACCTTGCGCCCGACCTGCGCATCGCCGCCACCCAGGGCTCGGACCTCGCTCCCCTGCTGCTGCCGCGGCCGGCGGGGTCTGCGGCCCGGGTCTCCGCCGCGGACCCCGTGTCGCTGCTGCTGACCTCGGGGACCACCGACCTGCCCAAGGTCGCGGCGCTCTCCCATGCCAGCTTCGTGATACCTGCCCGCGAGTTCGGCCGCTGGATGAAGGTCGGTCCGGCGGACCGGTTCTTCGCCTGCCTGCCCCTCTTCCACATGGCGGGACAGGCCTTCGCGGCCAGCGCCGTTGCCGCCGGCGCGTCTCTGCTCGTGGTGCCGCGATTCAGCGCGCGGAGCTTCTGGGACCTGGTCCGCCGGCATCGCGTCACCCTGGTGCGCCATCTCGGAGAAATGCTGGTGGTGCTCTGCCGCCAGCCGGCCACGGCCGGCGACCGTGACCATACGCTGCGCGCCGTCTACGGCGGGGGCGCGCGGCCCGAGATCGCCGATGAGTTCGAGCGCCGGTTCGGCGTCGCGGTCGTCGAAGGCTACGGCCTGACGGAAACCAACACCGTGCTGCGCAACGAGCTGCGCCGGGGGCGCCGCGGCTCGATCGGGCGCCCCCTCCCCTACTGCGAGGTGCGGATCGCCGGCAGGGACGGCGACCCGCTGCCCGCTTCGGCGGCCGCGGCGCCCGTGGTCGGCGAGATCCAGGTGCGGCGCAACCCGGTGATGATGAGCGGCTACGTCGGGGCGCCGGAGCTGACCGCCGCCGTTTTCGCCGGCAACTGGTTTCACACCGGCGACCTCGGCTGGCGGGACGCGGACGACTGGTTCTACTTCGTGGGCCGCAGCAAGGACCTGATCCGCCGGCGCGGCGAGCACCTCGTCCCGTCCCGGATCGAAGGCGTGTTGGAACGACACCCGGCGGTGGCGCTCTCGGCGGTGATCGGCGTCGCCGACGAGGTGGGCGGCGAGGAGGCCAAGGCTTTCGTCGTCCTCAAACCCGGCTGCCGAAGCTCCCCGCAGGATCTGGTCGCCTGGTGCCGGACGTCCCTGGCCGAGTTCGAGGTGCCGCGCTTCTTCGAGATGTGCTCCGACCTGCCGCGTACCGATACGCACAAGATCAACAAGGCGAAGCTGCGCGTGGCAGGCCACGGATCGTGTTACGACCGGGCGGCGGTGCCGCTACCGCTATAGTGCCGCCAGCCGGCCGCCGTGCGGCGGCGCCGGCAGGGGCGCCCACCGGATGAGGAAGCTGCCATGACCCAGATCGACCCCCTGGCCCCGGTCGTCGCCCTGGAGGGCGCGGCGGCGCCGCTCGATCGCGAGCGTTGCCTGGCCGTGGCCCGCTTCCTGGCTCGGTTGCGGGCGATGGCGGGAGGTGCGACCGCCGCGGCGGCGTCCCAGCCGCCGCCGGACCGGCTCGCCGCGGCGCTGCTGGGGCTGGCCGGCGCCGGGCGTCTCGGCTTCTCGGCCGGCGGCGCCGGCGCGGCCGGCACGTCCGGCACGTCTGGCACGGCCGGCACGGCCGGCACGGCAGCAGCGCCAGGTGCAGTCGACGCGCTCGAGGTCCTCTACACGCCCTCGCGCGCCGCCAACCTCTCGGTGCTCGCCGCGGCGGAGGAGACCGGCACCGGCTTTCCCGAGCCGGTGCGCCACAAGCAGGCGGAAGCGCTGCGCACCTCGCAGGGCGCGCTGCTGCGCTTCCCGCCGGAGGAGGGAGGGCCGCCGCTCGAGGTCTTCATCACCGACTGGTCGCCCTGTCCCGCGGCGGCGGCGGTCGCGGTCCATCGCGACCACTCCTGGCTGGCGGGAACCGAGAAGCCCGCGGGGGTGGGCTTCGCCGGGCGTTACGTCCGCCACCCGCTCACCGGCGACCTGTTGCCGGTCTGGGTGGCCGACTGGGTGCGGCCCGACTTCGGCAGCGGCGCGGTGCTGGTGAATCCGGCCCACGACCCGGCCGACCTCGCGTTCGGGCGCGCCGTCGGCCTGCCCATCCGCTTCGGCCTGGCGCCGGCCGATTTCGACGATGCGCCGGAGCGCTGGCTGACGCCGCCTATCGTCAAGACCGGGGTGTCGATCCGCACCGGCCGCTACGACCGGCTCGAGGCGCCCACGGCAATGGCGACGTACTTCGAGGTGCTGGCGGGACGCGGCCTGGCCGAGCGCGTCAAGGACGTGCAGGCGGGCCGGGCGGCGATCGGCCGCCTGGTTGCCGATCCGGACGGGCCCTTGGCCTGGGACCCGTCCCGGCGCCGGCTTTCGGCGGCCCGAGATGCACCGCCGGCCGCCGCGCCCGCTCCGGCCGGCGCGCCGGGTTCGCGCATGCGGCTCGAGGCCGGCGAGCTGCTCGCGGCGGCGGTCGCGACGGCGCCGGGGGAGGCGCCGGTCGTGGTCTGCCCGGCGGCAGAGCAGACCGGCGCGCTGCTCTACCTGCGTCTGCTGGCGTTCGACATCCACGGCGCGCCGTTCGCTCCCGGCGGCGTCGTCCTGGTGCAGAAGACACAGGACTCGGGCCGGCCCGCGGGCGGCGCCGGCCCCGACGCCGGCCCCCAGGCGGTCGCGCTGGCGCTGCTGATCGGCGCGCCGCTGGCGCAGGTGGTGGTCCTCAAGCAGCAGGTGCTCGAGCAGGTGAGCCGGTTCGTGCGGGTGCACGGCGAGCTGGCCGCTGCCCTGGACGGCGGCAGCGGCAGGCAGCGGCAGGGCGCGGAGGCGAGCGGCGAGCCGCCGGTCAAGGCGCTGGCGCGCGCGAAGGAGGCGATGCTGGCCGCCGAGCCGTCGCGGGCATTCGAGCTCGTGAGGCAGGTCCAGAAGCAGCTGGCGGCGCAGCCGTCCGCGGCACCGGCGGCGGCGCTCGACGACTACCTGGCGGCGGCCTGGGTCCTCACCGGGCTGGGCAGCCCGCCGGGCCTGGCGGCGGCAGGCAGCTGGGGACGCCTCTGATGTCCCATCTCGGAAAGTCGCCTGGCACCCGTCCGCCGACCCTGGGCATCCTGATGCTCGAGGGCAGGATGGCCGTCGTGCCGGGCTGCATGGCATGCGACGAAACCTTTCCCTACCCGGTGGTGCGGCGGACGGTCGCCGGCTCGCGGCCGCCTGCCGGGCGGGGCGAGGTCGAGGCGATGGCGCCGCTCTACGCCGCGGCGGCGCGCGAGCTGGTGCGCGCCGGCGCCGACGTCATCACCGACAACTGCAACGGTGCGATGGTGTGGATGCAGGACAGCCTGGCGGCCGCGGTGACGGTGCCGGTTTTCACCTCGGCCCTGATGCTGGTGCCGCTCGTTCACCGCCTCATGCCGTCGCGGCGCATCGGCATCCTGGCTTTCGACGGGACGGCGGTCGGCGAGGAGATCTACAACGCTTGCGGTTTCAGTGGCCGCGACGTGCCGCTGGCGGTCGCCGGCGTGTCGGGCTGCGCATCGTGGCAACGCTTCCTGCGCACCAAGGAGATATCCGGCGCGGAGCGGCCGCGCCTGCTCGCGGATCTCGTGGCGGTCGCCAGCGCGCTGCGGCGCGAGCATCCCGATCTCGGCGCCTTCGTCGCGGAGTGCACCCTGCTCCCCCCCGCCTGCCAGGCGGTGCGCGACGAGCTCGGCGTGCCGGTGTTCGACATCCTGACCTGCCTCGACCTGGCGCTCGCCGGGCGTTCGCGCCCGCCGGGCATCGGGCGCCGGGCGGGCGGTGCCGCCGGTGGAGGTGGCGAGTGGTGAGCGGCGGATACGTGGCGGCGGCGACGCCCCAGGCCCTCCTCTCGCATCTGCGCGCCCGCCAGGGCGAGATGGTCGATTTCCTGCGCCGCCTGGCGCTCATCGAGACCCCGTCCCTCTGCCCGGAGTCGCAGGGCCCCGCTTTCGACCTGCTCGCCGCGGGGCTCGCGGCGGCGGGCTACCGCGTGCGCCGGCTGCGTGGCGAGCGCAGCGGCGGTCAGCTGTTCGCGGCACCGCTGGGGCGGGCCCGCGGCCGGCGGGCGCAGCTCCTGCTCGGCCACGTCGATACGGTCTGGCCGCTGGGCACCCTCGCGCGCATGCCGGTCACGCTCCGCGACGGCCGCTTGACCGGTCCGGGCGTCTACGACATGAAGGGCGGCCTGACCCAGATCGTCTTTGCGCTGGCGGCCCTGCGCGAGCTGGGTCTCGAGCCGCCGGCCACTCCGGTCGTCTTCGTGAGCTCGGACGAGGAGGTCTTCAGCGCCGACTCGCTGCGCTCCATCTCGCGCCTGGCGCGCCGGGTGGAACGGGTCTTCGTGCTGGAGCCGTCCCTCGGCCCGGAAGGCCGGCTCAAGACGCAGCGCAAGGGGTTCGGGCGCTACCGGGTGAGGGTCCATGGCAAGGCCGCGCACTCCGGCCTCGAGCCCGAGAAAGGGGCCAGCGCGATCCTCGAGATGGCGCACGCCATCCTCTACCTGCACAGTCTCTCGGACCCGGTGCGCGGCATCGCCGTCAACGTCGGCACGGTCCATGGCGGCGAGCGGGTGAACGTCATCGCCCCCGAGGCGACCGCCGAGGTCGGCGTCAGGCTGCTGGCGGCGGCGGACCGCGAAGAGGTCGAAAGCAAGATCGCGGCGCTGCGGCCCGTCGTCCCGGGCACCCGGATCGAGATCGCCGGCAGCGTCGACCATCCGCCGCTCGAGCGCACGCCAAGGAACCAGGCGCTCTTCGCACTGGCCAGGGCCGCGGCCGGCGAGCTGGGGATCGAGATCGAAGAGGGGATGGCGGGCGGAGGCTCGGACGGCAACACCACCAGCCTCTTCACGGCCACCCTGGACGGACTGGGGGCGGTCGGCGACGGCGCCCACGCCGACCACGAGTTCGTCGAGGTCGGCCGGCTGCCGGAGCGCGCCGCCCTGCTCGCCATGCTGATGCTGGCGCCGCTCGCGGCCGGCGAGCCGGCTGGGGCGCGGGCAACGTCATAGCTGTTCTCATTCCCCTTCGGCCCGCGCTCCTGGGCGCTTGACCTTTGGAGTGGCATGACGTACACTTTTTTTGGAATTGTACGTCATGCCGACGAAACTCACCCTACGCATCGAGGAAGAGCTGATCGAGCGCGCTAAAGCGTATTCAAGAGAAACAGGGAAGTCTGTCTCCCAACTGGTCGCCGGCTATCTCGCGGCGTTGCCGCGCCGGCAATCCGAAGAGCCGGTACGCCAGACGCCCATAGCGCGGTCGCTCCGGGGCATGCTGCGAGGAGCCGAGATCGACGCACAGGCCTATCGGCGGCACCTCGAGGAGAAGTATCTCTGAAGGTCCTGCTCGATACGAATGTCGTGCTCGATGTATTGCTGGACCGCGAGCCGTTCTCTGGGCCCGCCACCGAAATTCTTTCGCGGATCGAGCTGGGGGAGATCGAAGGTTGTCTCTGTGCGACGACGATCACGACCATTCATTACCTTACGGCCAAGACGATAGGCTCGAAGCGAGCGCTGCTGGCCATCCGCAAGTTGCTGGCGATCTTCGAGATCGCGCCCGTCAACCGTCCGGTTCTGGCGGCAGCGCTGGAGTCGAGACTCGCTGACTTCGAAGACGCGGTGATGCATGAGGCTGCCAGCCAGGTGTCTGCCCAAGCGATCATCACCCGTAACCCAAGCGACTTCAAGAAGGGGACGCTTACCATCTACTCGCCCGAGGAGCTTCACCGCATTCTCGAGCTGAGCACGTAAGTGATCCGCTGGATGCCACCGGCGAGGGCGTCGGCAAGCCCGAGGAGACCGCCAGCCTCGACCTCTGGGCCGCCGATGGCCATCCCTCGCCCCACGGCATTGGCGGTTTCGCGGTGAAGCTCACCTTCGAGAACGACGCGACCCTTGCGATCCCCGTCGCGGACGACGACTTCGACCTCGCGCACACCACGGTGCCCTCACCCTTCCATCTCGTGCGCCTCGACAAACCTTGAGTGCGTTGCGGCAGGCGCTGCGGACCAGCGAGAGCGGGAGCCGGAGGCCGGATCTCCCAGCCCAGCCCGCTTGCCGGTGATAGGCTCGCGTCAGCGCCATGAGCACGGACATGCAGGGCAGGGTCGTCGTGATGACCGGCGCCACCTCGGGCATCGGGCAGGTGGCGGCGGAGCGCCTGGCGGCAATGGGCGCGCGCATCGTGCAGGTGGCGCGTGACCCGCGGCGCGGCGAGGCGGCGCTGGCGCGGCTGCATGCGCTCGCCCCCGGCGCCGCGCACACCATCCACTACGCCGATCTCCTGCGCCTTAGCGAGATGAAGCGGGTCGCCGCGGAGATCGCCGGCGCCGAGCCGCGGGTCGACGTGCTCGTCAACAACGCCGGCGCCCTGTTCGGGTCGTTCGCGCTCGTCGAGGGACTCGAGCGCACCTTCGCCTTGAATCACATGGCCTACTTCGTCCTCGCCGCGGCGCTCGGTGCCCGCCTGGCGGCGCCGGCACGCGTTGTGAACACCGCGTCCGATGCGCACCAGGCCGGCTTTCTCGACCTCGACGACCTGCAATCGGCAAGGCTCTACGGCCGCCACGGCCCCGGGAGCTGGTTGCGCCACGGTGGGCCCGGGTTCGGAGTGTACGCGCGGTCCAAGCTCTGCAACATCCTCTTCACCCGGGAGCTCGCCCGCCGGCTTGCCGGCACGGGCGTGACCGCCAACAGCCTGCATCCCGGGTTTGTGGCCACCCGCTTCGGCGATCAGGCCGGGGGCGTGCTCTCCTTCGGCGTTCGCATCGCCAAGCGGTTCGCGCTTTCTCCCGAAAAGGGCGCGGAGACCCTGGTCTACCTGGCCTCCTCGCCGGAGGTGGACGGCGTGACCGGCGAGTACTTCCACCGCTGCCGCCCCGAGACACCCAGCCCCGCGGCGCGCGACGATGCCCTCGCCGGCCGCCTGTGGGTTGAGACGGCCCGGCTGGCCGGGCTCGAAGACCAGGCCAGGCCCGGATGAGCGCAGGGCCGCCGGACCGCCGCAAGGGCCGGCCATGATAAAGTCGCGGCCACGCCCCGACGAGCGCCAGTCCCCAGAATGGCCGAGACGCCGAACGATCCGCTGCTGGCCTTCCTCCGCGAACATGCCGGGCGCTACTCGCCCGAGGCGCTGCGGCAGCACCTCCTGACGCAGGGCTACGACGCCGCGCGTATCGACGCGGCGCTCGACGCCTATCGACGAGAGGCCCCCGCGGCCGAGGGCGAGCGGCCGGGCACCCTCGCCCTGGTTGGCGTCATCCTGGCCGTGATTGCCGGCGTGGCCTTGCTCCTGGCCGGAACCTGCGGCGGCATCATCGGGTTCGTCGTTTCATCCGAATCCAACAATCAGGCGGAGGGCCTGGCGATCTTCGTGGGCGTCATCGTGGTGGTCGTGCTGGGGGTGACCGCGATCGTCTCTCCCATCCGGTGGTACCGGCGGCGCTCGGCGCGGCGGACCTCTCCGCCCGCGAGCGAGAAGCGGCCATGAACGGCCTCGGCCTCGACTCCTTGGGCGGCGCGCCGCTGCATGCGCTCTTCGTGCTGCTGGGCACGGCGGCGGCGATGCTCGCCTTCGCCGCCAGCGCGCACCACCGCAGGGTTTTCGATTTTCAGCTGCTCGCCCTGCTGGCCGGCGCGATCCTCTGCGGGGCGCTCGGCGCGAAGCTCGCGGTGCTGTGGCGCTACCTCGACCGCGAAACGGCGCCGTCGCTTCTCGGCCTGATCGTGGCCGGCGGCCAGAGTGTCCTCGGCGGGCTGTCAGGCGCCTATGCCGGCGTGATCGCCACCAAGCGGCTGATCGGCTACAGCGCCGGCACGGGCGACCTGTTCGCGCCGGCGGTGGCGCTGGGAATCGGCATCGGGCGCTTCGGCTGCCTGCTGACCGAGACGCCGGGGTCGCCGACCGGCGCCCGATGGGGCGTCGTCGTCGACGCGGGGCGGGCGGCGCGGATCGCCGGCTTTCCAAAGGCATGGATCGGCGTGCCGCTCCATCCCTCGTTCGCCTACGAGATCGCGTTTCATTTCGCGATGGCCGCCCTGCTGCTGCGGCTGCGGTCGCGCGGCGCCCTGCGCGACGAGCTGTTCAAGCTCTACTGCCTGGCCTACGCGCCGTTCCGCTTCCTGGTCGAGATGGTGCGCGGCAACCCGGCGGTGTGGCACGGCCTGACGCGCTCCCAGCTTTTCCTGATCCCCGCCATCCCGCTGCTCGCGCTGGCATTCTTCGCGCGGCGGCGGAACGCGCTGCCGCCGCTCAACGCGCTGGCCGAGCTCGGACCCTCGGCACGATAGGAGCCCTGCCATGCCCGGGATGCCGCTACGCGGTGACCGCCTG